>Ga0181560_10001609_pt1 | contig 21006 bp, 11 predicted proteins | sample 011ome_20_FD_133751 | JGI IMG/M metagenome (GOLD analysis project Ga0181560, IMG submission 133751) | Coastal salt marsh microbial communities from the Groves Creek Marsh, Skidaway Island, Georgia - 011509CT metaG (megahit assembly) | ecosystem: Environmental > Aquatic > Marine > Intertidal...
CGGAACCGCGCGCCTCGCGCTTCGCGCTTCGCGCGCGCGCCGTCGCGGACCCGGCGACCACGACGCGGGCTCTCCCCCCCGATGCCGTCGCCGAGTGCCTCCGCACGCTGCGCGCCACGGAGTGGCCGCGCGTCTCGGACCGAGCCGCCGTCGACGCGGACGGGTACATCTCGCTCTCGTCGCTCCCGGGCGCCAACGCGCGGCGGCGGCGGCGGAACGCCAAGTACGGACGCGTCTGGGACGCCGCGCGCGCGTTGCTGGCGAGCGTCGCCGGGGAGGACGCGGCGTCGCTGGTCGACGGCCTCGCGGTGACGAAGAACGTGCGCGGGTCGCCGCACGTCGACGCGCTGGACGTCGCCGCGCAGTTCGTCGCCAGCCTGGGGGCGTTTACGGCTGAAGAAATTTCGGTCGAAGAGAAAGAAGAGAAGGACGCGCTTCGCGGAACCGGCGGGTTCCTGTGCGTCGAGGCGTCCCCCACGCGGGTTGTGTGCGTGGACACGCGCGACGCGATCGCCGCCGTCGACGGGCGGTTCGTGCACTGGGTCGACCCCGCGTACGAGGGCGAGCGGTTCAGCCTGGTGTGGTACCGGCGGACCGGCGACCCGCGCGCCGCCGAGCCGCCGGCGCGCGCCGTGCACGAGCGCTGGTGGGACGCCGCGTACTGGCGAGACCGGGAGGCGCGGGGCGACGGCGCGTCGTGGGTGCACACCGGGGCGCGCGCCCGCGAGAAGAAACAACGCGACGGGGCGGACGGTTAAAACAAGTACGGTAATAACAGTAGCTACTTTCACTACCGAAGGTGTTTCATCGGGCGGGAATAGCGTAGCTACTACAGGAGCTACGTAGTATTAATACAATAGAGGTAAACAGCAGTACGCGTCTACGCGTCGTGATCGTAGCTACGTGGAGTCACGCGCACGCGCCTTTGTTCTACCTATAGAGCTAGACCTATATATTCTACGAAGGTAACGTAACGCGCCACATCTCCATCTCCCTTCGGGAGCTCGTCTAGCTAGAAAGCGCTCGTCTAGAACGGCTCACCGTTCGTTGGTTCCCCGCGCGCCTCCGCTCGGCGCGCCCTTCGCTCAGCCGCCTCGACGCGCGCCTCGGCGGCGGCGGCGGCGGCGTCCCGCTCCTCCCTCGCCTCGCGCGCCTCCGCCTCCGCGCGCTCCGCGTCGCGCGTCGCGCGCGCCGCCGCCGCCTCGAGCGCCGCGCGGGACGCCTCCGCGCCCGCCAGCGCCGCGCGCGTTTCCGCCAGCGCCGCGCGCAGCGCGTCCTCGCGCCGCTCCGCCTCGCGCGCGTCGGCGCGCGCCAGCGCGTCGGCTGCGGCGGCGTCCGCGCGCGCCGAGGCGTTTTCCAGGGCGACGTCCGCGAAAACTCTGGCGCGCTCGGCGGTAACCGCGGCCGTGACCGCCTTGATCACCTCGACCGCGCCTCGGTCGCGCGCTTCTTCGCTTCTCATACCGCGCGGCGCGTCGTCGAAGGATACCTCGAGCGCCTCGACGAGCGCGGCGCGCTCCGCCGCCCACGCCGCGCGCGCGGCTTCGCGCTCGGCGTCTCGCGCGTCGCGCTCGGACGCGCAGCGCGCGCGCTCGGCGTCGACGGCGCGAACCAGGTCCGCGTACGCCTCGCTCGCGTCCTCCTCGCGCGCGACACACGCCGCGAGCTCCGAGTCGCGCGCCGCCGCCTCCTCGTCCCAGCGCGCGCCGAGCGCGGCGCGCGCCTCCGCCAGGCGCGTCTGCGCCTGCGCCTCCGCCTCGAAGGCGCGCTCGGCGAGGAAGCGACACTCCTCCTCGTGCGCCTTGGCGGAGGCGCGCGCCGCCAGCATGGCCGCCTCCGCCTCCGCGCGCGCGCCCTCTGCGGCGTCCTCGCGGGCCTTCGCGGCGAGGCGCAACGCGGTCTCTTCCTCGACGCGCGTCTTGGCCACGTCGCGAAGCGCGCGCGCCGTCTCCAGCGCCCGCGTCAGGCGGTCGATCTCGTTCGTCGCCGAGGCGAGCGCGAGGTGCAAGGACGACGCGATGTCGCCGTCGCTCACCGGCGTCGTGGGCGCCGTCGTGGGCGCGCCTTCGGGTCCCGGCGACGCGCGCGTCGCGGTCGCGTCCGCGCGGAGCGGCGTCGGCGTCCAGTACGGCGCTCCGCGAGACGCGGCGTCGGGGATGGTGCCGTCGGCACCGCCGACGGCGCCCGCGGAGCGCGCCGTCGGCGGGGTCGCGAGACCAGCCTCCGACTCGGGGTCGAACAGCTGGCGCGAGTGGCGCCACTGGGTCATGCGCTCCGCCTTGCTCATCCCGAAGTGATTCCCGTGCGCGCGCCGCGCCTGCGTCGGGCGCGCGTCTCGGAATGCCGGAGCCTCCGAGATTCGCGCGTCTCGAGCTGTCCGTGCCGTCGAAGCAGCGCTCGACCCTCGGGTTGACCGACATTTGCTTTGAACGTCGAAGACGACGGTCAAGCGTGCTGGTGATCAACGAAGCCGAAACCGAGGCGGATTTTTCGTCTCCCGTTAGAGACGCTTTTGGCAATTCGACGCATTCGTTTGAGCGCAGTGATCCGCGCGCGGAACCTCGCGTCGCACGCCGCGTCGCCGCGCTCGCTTCCTCGACTGTCGGGATGACCGCGGGCGAGATGAATCAGAGCACGCTGCTCACCTTGGACGCCTTGGCGCCGTGCGGGTGCGTGCTCCCCACCGAAGTCCTCGCGGCCATGGACGTGTCGCTGACGCTCAAGGCGAGGGAGCTCGGGGTGAAGGCGTTCCTGTTCTGGGGTCGCCTGAGCACGGAGTCCGGGGCGGACTACTACGTCGCCAGGGCGTACAACGGCACGAAGCGCCTGGAGGGGAAGATCGTCCCCAACCCGGGAAACAAGTTCTACTACTCGCGCGACGGGGTCAACTGGCTGGATCTCGAGCCCGTGACGGTGGAGACCACCGAGCGCGCGGAGAAAATACGCGCGATGCTCACCGGGGACCCCGCGCACGTGTTCGAGGTGGCGCAGCCCGTTCCCGAGCCCGAGCCCGCGCCCGAGCCCGCGGAGGGCGAGGAGGCGCCGGAGGTGGAGGAGCCCGAGCCGCTCCCGCCGTGGGAGATCACCGAGGCGCAGTACATGATGACCCGCATCAACGCCGTGAACGCCGCAACCGCGCTGGCGCCCGAGGGCATGTTCGTGACGGACCCGCACGGGAACCACTCCGTGAACCCCATGTTCGTCGTGCACCGCCCCGATCAGGCGAGCGCGTACGCGACGCCGCAGGGCAACCTCGCGAGCGCCGTGCCAGGGAAGTGGGGCGTGCACCACGACTCGTTCAAGCGGCTCACCACCATCCGCAACTTCGAGTTCCCCGGCTTCTTCGCGTACTACTCCGCGGTGTCCAACACCGTGGGCAACCTGTACTTCGGCGACGGCAGGCGGAACGAAGACCTCGCGTTCGCGGTGTAGTGAGACGCATCGCGGCACGTCGTTCGTGACCATCACGGTGGTGGAAGTGTCACGAACGTGCGTACTATCTGATGTTACGACGTCGTCAAGTTGTTGTTGAAAAACGTGCGGTACCGGTACGCGCGCTTCGTCAGTCGACTCGCTCCTCGACTCGCTCCTCGGCGTACACGTTCCCTTCTCACACCTCGCCCGAGCCCCACAGCGTGCTCTCCGGGGGCGCGCGCGACCCTCCTGCGCCGTTGTCCCCCTCCGTGGCCGCCGACCCCACCCCCGAGGCTGTCGTACCCCCGAGGATGGGCACGCGCTCCTCATCCACCGCGCCCGGGTGCCCCCGCCCGACGGTCCGCCGGCTCACCCCCCCCGCGCCGCGCGTTTCGCGGTCGCCCCCCGCCGCCGCCGCGCCGCCGGCGTTGGCGTCGTCGCGGGGAAGCCGCTTCATGGGCACCGCCAGCAGCAGGGGCTGCAGGTACTTGAAGTCGAACTGCCGCAGCGCGCGGTACGACGAAGTGCTGCGCGTGGCTCGCGCCGTCCTCGGCGTCTTCTCCCCCGCCGCGGGGCTGCCCCGCCGCCCCGGCGAGCCGTGCGCGGCTTTTTTGGACGGGCTCCCCCTCCCGTCCGGGTCGGCGTCCGGGTCCTTGACCCAGCGCGGCGCCTCGTCGATGATCCCCAGCTGCTTGAGCGCCCAGGACGTCGAGCCCCCCATCAGGAGCACGGTGAACATAACCACGAACAGCGTGCAGCTCAGCATGGCCTCGCCCGCGGGGCCCATGGTCGCCGCCGCCTTCATCGCCAGAGCGTACGCCACCGCGCCGCGCAAGCCGCAGTACCACAGCGTGAGCTGCACGTTCCCGTCCAGGCGCCCGAGCTCCTCCGTGGGCCGGATCGTGCTGTTCAGCAGGTACGCGCCCGGGAAGACGTTCGCGGCGCGCCCCAAGAACACCGCCAGCAGCGCCACCACGGCGGTCACGACGTGCGTCAGGCTGATCGTGCACATGGAGCTGCCCATGTAGATGAACACGAACGTCTCGCTCAGGAACGACACCAGCTTGAAGAAGCACATCGTGACCATGCGCGGCGCTTTATCTAGGTTCTGCCGCGTATACCGCCCCATGACCATCCCGCAGAAGAGCACGGCGACGATGCCAGACAAGTTCGCGGACTCCGCGATCGTGTACGCCAGGTACGGGAAGAGCAACACGAGCGCGGAATCGACGACCCAGCCCTCGTCCCAGTCGCCGGTGATCGAGATGTGCTTGTGCAGCATCGCCGAGCACGCGCCCACCATCCCGCCGATCAGCAGCGACGCCATGAACACTCCAAAGAACGCCACCAGCGTGGAGACGGCGAGCTCGGAAAACGCCACCTCCGCCGCGACCGTCGCGCTGTCCGTCGACGTCACGTCGCCCAGCGTCGAGCTGATATCCCCCAGCGCGCTCAGCGCCAACGCGCCCGCCGCCGACTGGTGCCTCCCGTCCATGGCCCCCCCCCTCGCGTACCCCCCCTTGTCGAACGCGAAGAGCGCCTCGAACAGCACGATGGAGATGGCGTCGTTCAGCAGTGACTCGCCCAGCACCACGGCGTGCAGGTCCGGATCGAGGCCCATGTCTGCGAAGATGCTCAGCGTCGTCACGGGGTCCGTGCTGCTGATGAGCGACGCGAACAGCATCGCCTCGCGCAGCGTGAACGGGAACGAAAATCCGTACATGCCCATGAGGTACATGATGAACCCCACCACCAGGGTGGACGTGAACGTCCCCAGGAATGCGAACACGGAGATGGCGTCGAAGTTCTTAAACAACGTCTCGGGGTTCAGGGTGTACCCAGACTCGAAGATCACCGGCGGCAGTAACACCAAGAAGAAAAACTCCGTGTCGAACATGATCCACTCCACGAAACTTGTCATGCGCTGCGACTGTTGCGTGTTATCGTGGTACATCGGGTCCCTCCGCACGTACGACACCACGAATCCGACCATCACGCCGAGCAGAAGCGCCGCGCCGCTCTGGTGCAGCCACTGGATGTTGTAGTGCTTTATCGTCGCGCCCAGGATGATGACCAACAGCAGAATCGTGATCATCACCGTCATGGAAAACGCAGCCACGATCTCGTGCGACTCATCCGCGGTGACTTCCTGTGGGGTCAGGGCGAGGGGGGAAAGGGTCAGGAACGTTCGTGGATGCGCATGGATCGGTCGGCGCGTCATCGATACGACGCGAAAGGCGGCGAGCGGCTGCCGAGTACCGTGCTCTCGTGGAAGCGCCCAAAGTCGCGCGAAAGAGGTGTTGCGGATTCGCGTCGGCGGAGGGGAAGCTCATGGGTCGGCACGAGAGCGCCGCCGCGTCGTCCACGGGGCGTCGCGCGCGGGACGCACCCTGATAACTTTATCGTGGAACGCGTCCTCCCTCGCCTCATCGGTGGTGCTGACGTTCACCAACGGGTTGAGCACGGAGTCCAGCACCTCCGCGGCGTCGATGTCGCCCGTGACCTCCAGCAGCCGGCGCCACGAAGCCGCGCCCTCCATGGTGCCCGCCCGCGCTTCCGACGCCCCTAAACCCGCGCTCGCCCCGCGCTGTTCGCTCCCCAGCACCGCAGAAAGGCGAAACCGGTCACGCGCGGTTCCCCTTCGCCTCGTGCGACGTCGTAGTGGAGGGCGGCGACGTGCGCGCACGGAGAAAATCTTTGGCGCAGGTGTTACGGGCGGCTCAAATTTGCGGGATTTGATGACTGCATGTACACATGGCGTGTCGAAAAAAAAATGCCCGACACAACACACAGTCAGTCGACTGGTTTTTCACAAGACGGTGTGTTTTCCAAAAAACCCGGCTTAGCCGCGAGGCGACGCGCGTCTCGCGCGCGCGTTCGACTCCACCGGTACGTTCGTTCGTCCTACTAAAAACACACAACACGCTACGCGTTATTCGCGACCGTTCACCCGCGCGCGAACCCAAACACCTGCACCTGCGTTGACCGTGGCGACCGCCTACTTCCCGGGCAGAGCGACGCGCGCGCCTGTCCAGCCATCCGCCAGGTCCAGCCCCTCGGCGCGCCCCCAGGCGCGCATCGCGTCGCGCATCCACCGGTGCTTGCAGTTTCTGATCGCCTCCTCGGGCGCGTACCAGGCCCGCGAGCGCGCGTCCCCCTCGGGCCAAACCTCCATGACCTCGGTGACGCGCATGACGAACACCGAGCACTTGCACGGGGTCTTCACGCCGCCCTTCATCTTGCTCTCAAACGCAAACTCGTCCAGCGGCGTCAGGCGCCCGACGACGCCGGCTTCCTCCATGGACTCGCGCGCCGCCGCCTCCTCCGCGGTCTCGTCCGTCTCCCAGCCGCCCTTGGGGAAAATGAGCGAGTCCTTGTGCTTGTTCGTCACCATCAGCACCTCCCAGGCGCCCGACTCGGCGCGACGCGTGGGAATCGAACCCGCCACGAGGCGGATCTTCGCGTCCGCCTCCCCCGCGAACCGCTGGCGCTCGCGCCCGGTTCTGGAGACCAGCGGAGAGGTGACCGGAGATAACGGCACGGGGCTCTCCGCGGAGGCGGTGGAGGACACGCTCACCGCACCGGTCATCCAGCTCTCGTCGTCAATCGTTTCCTCCCGAATTCACCGTGACATCACGGTCGTGCGCGTCCGCTCGGCGCTCGATTCGCGACGGAAACCCTCTCGTTATGGTCACGCGTTTTCACGCCTTCCCGCGACCGCTACGAAAAAGGCGGTCCGCGATGCACCGGCGCGGCAGCGTGGGCAGCGTTGCGAGCGGCCGGCGGGGACAATGCGTCCGCACGCGATGTATCGCGCGCACGAAGGTGCGTTTCCGCGGGCGGGTCTCGCGCGAAGGCTCGCGCGTCTCACGTGTGGCGTTCGCGCGGCCGAGGGGAGCGCCCAAAATGCGCGCCTCAATCGATGACTCGGACGACGGGCCAGGCTGTGTGTTTTTTATCTCGCGGCAGCCAGTCAGCGACTCGCTTCCGCGAGCAGGCGAGCTGGCGTGCGAGATCGGAGATGCAGATTACTGCGCCTACGTAGAGAAAACGCCGCTCCTAAAAAAACGTCCACCGCCGTCGGCTGACTAATACGACGGCGGTTCCGTGTTCATGGCGAACGGGTTATCGAACGACGCGGCTCTCGCGGCGGCGGTGGGAGATACACCTCCGCCCGCGCCGTCGCCCTCTTCCACCACCGCGCCCAGGTCGTGCGTGCTGGGCTGATACAGCACCTCGCGCTCCTCCTCGCACGTGTGCGTCAACGGCGTGAGCTTGATGACGGTGTTCAGGGGGATGCTCGCCGTGCACGCGTCCGCGCGGTCCATGCCCATGAAGTACGCGTAGATCAGGCGCAGCACGCCCTGGTGTCCCACGATCAGAACCGGCTCCTGGTACGACTCGAGCTCCTGAATCAGCGGGTCGAGGCGGGAGATGACGTCCAGGTACGACTCGCCGCGCGGGTACCGGTACCCGAGCTTGTTTTCCCGACGCAGCGCAAACTCCTCGGGGTAGTTCGCCTCGATCTCGTCGTACGTCATGCCGTCGCACACGCCTGCGTAGATCTCGTCCAGGTTGCGCAGCACGCGCTGCGAGAATTGCGTCCACTCGCGGCCGTTCTCCAGCTTGATCTTCGGGTGCGTGATGTGCCTCGCGGTGAGGATCGTGCGCTGCAGCGAGCTCGTCCACAGGCGGCACGGCCGCGGCTCGCCAGTCTCGGTGTCCTTGCTCAGCTCCTTGTCCGCGTACTCGCCGAGGCGCATGGCGTACTTCTCCCCCATCAGCGACAAGCCGCTGTCGCCTCCGATCTTGCCCTGGAAGTTGTACTCGCTCTGGCCGTGCCTGGACAAGTAGATAGTCTGGTGCGTCGCGTGCAAATTGCTCAGGAACTGCACGATGCGCCCCAGCAGGAAGCCGTGGATGTTGTTGATCTCGACGCGGCGGCCGCAGTTGATCAGCTTGATGAAACTCAAGTGCTCCTCCTCCATCGGCTCGTACACCTCCTCGTACTTCCGTATGCGCGCGCGGAAGTCGTCGTACGCGCGGCGCTTGTCCGCCTCGGTCTGGTAATCCTCGTTGTTCACCTTGGCTTGCCAGATGTTGCGCTCGATGATCTCCTCGTCCGTGCACACCGACTCCACGAACAGGAGTTTCAGGGGAAGCGCGTCGAGCTGCTCGCGCAGCCAATCGCGCCTGCTCCGCGTGGTGTTCGTGGCGTCGTAGATGGCCACGCGCCCAGAATCGAACCCGCGCTGCTCCAAGTACGACACGTTGTCCTCCTGGAACAGGAAGTCGATCATGTCCTTGAGCGCGGCGCGCGCGAAGGACTTGCGCAGCGCCTCGGACCTCGCGTCGTGCTGATCGAAAAACTGCGCGTCCGCCTTCTTGGACATCATGCGCCGGCGGTACGTCCCCACGTTGAATACCTGCGTGCGCGCGCCGTGGAAGAACCGCAGGTACTGCGACAGACGCTTCGCCATGTGCGTCTTGCCCCGCGCGGGCAAACCCACCATCACCAGCACGTGCTTCTCGCCGATGTTCCCCAGGTCGCCGAAGACGGGCGGCGCCACGCTCTGCGGCGTCGGGTTCGCCTCGGCGTCCAGGACGAACGAAGAGGTGTTGCGCTGCATGCGCTCCGCGCTCTTGGCGCCCCCCGACCCCGGCCTCGACCCGGGCTTCGAGCCGGAGCCGCCGGACGCGCGGGGGGGAAGGTTGACGACGTGTTCCAGGTTCAGGGGCGAGGGGCGCCGATCGGACGAACGCGGCGTCGCCGCGTCCGAGCGCCCGCCGTCCGAGCGCCCGTCGTCCGAGCGCCCGTCCTCCAGGAACGAGCTGAGGGTCGGCGCGGACGTGCTGAGGCTGGGCGACTCGGCGTCGTCCCCGGAGGCGGGCCCCGAGCCCGAGCCCGCGCTCTGGGGACGCGCGGGGATCGCCACCGGCGCGGGCAGAGAATTCGACGAGCCGGATGTTTTTCGCGCGGCGCTCGAAGCGTCTTCGTCGTCGTCCTTGTTCGCCGCCAGCCCGGGCATGAACAGTTCGCCCCACGATTTCCTCCGCTCACCGTCCCCCGCGCCGAGGGGGGAAGACGCGTCGGGAGCGCCCTCCGCCGCGATACCGCGCGATGAAGAAGGCGCCTCGCTCGAGGCCGCCGCCGCCGCCGCCGCGCGGTCGCGCTCCAGCGCCGCCGCGTGCGCGGGGCTCGAATCATCTTCGCTCGGGTCGGCGAAGGCCGCCGCCGCCCCGGCGGGGTCGCCCTGGAGCAGAGATTTGAGCCCGCCCGAGGCGACGGCGTCGGCGGAAACGATATCGCCCGAGACCGAAGGCGTGACACCCGGCGATCCTCCCGGCGAAGCGCTCGTGGAGCCCACGCGCGCGCCCTTGGGCGCCGCGGCCGGTCCCGTCTTCGCGGACGCTTTCCCCGCGAGGTTCTCACCAACGCTCGTCTTCTTCAGCGCCGAGGGGGGAGCGCCGTCCGTCGTCTTCAAGCCGACGAAGTCATTAAGAAACTCCTCGTCCATGACTCGCGGCGAGCGGGCGTCCGTCGAGACGCCGCGCAGAGCCAGGCGCCGCTGCGCGCGCGCGGGAGTGACGAGGTTAACGAATGCGAAATCGGTCGTGCCGAATCCGCCACTGTCCTGATGATTCCGTCCGACGCGGAACCGCGCGTTTCGCAGACATCGCAGATTCGCAGTGTGGTATCGAGCACGTTCAAAAATTTTGCAGCAAAAGGCCTTTCGCGCTCCCCTCCCTCGTCACAAACGATCGAGCACGGCTCAGCATGGGACTCACCGTGATCAAGCGCGACGGGCGCGAGGAGCCCGTCGCTTTCGATAAGATTACTGCGCGCATCAACAAGCTCGCGTATGGTCTTAACCAGGATCACTGCGACCCGGTGCGTCCTAGCGTCTTGCAGATCTCTCGGATGCCCCCAGATTCAAAAAAGCCGGCACTCTTTCCTCGGCTCGCGCGCCCACCCCTCACGCCGCGCGACGCACCGCGACGCACGAGTCGCGCGGCACCGACCTCACGGATACTCCCGCGGAACGACCCCCCCGGTCCCCGGGATACGACCCCCGAACGCGTCGCTGACCGACCGAAAACGGCATCTCGCTCTCCACTTGTCTTGCCACTCATCTTGTTTTTCCGAGCGTAGGTACTCGTGGCGCAGAAAGTCGCCTCTGGAGTCTACAAGGGCGTCACCACGAGCGAGCTGGATGAGCTCGCCGCGGAGACCGCCGCGTCGATGACCTCCAAGCACCCCGACTACGCGCAGGTACGTCGAACCCGCCCCTCGCCCGCCTTCTCCGGGACCGTTTGGCACGAAAAAACTTCGGCTTTTGTCCACGTTCCACGTTGTCAACCCGGATGTCGCTTTTTCCAAACGTTCGCAACGCCGACCGACCGGCTCTGACCTCCCCTATCCGCCCCCCCCCGCAGCTCGCCGCCCGTATCGCGGTCTCCAACCTGCACAAGAACACCAAGAAGTCTTTCTCTGAGACGTACGTCCCTCGCCCGAGCGCACCCCGCGCGTTTCCGGCCTCCGTCCCACGCGTTTCCGAACCGGCAGGAATATCCAAACGTCGGATTCGCGGGTGTCTGTGTCGCGCGGTTTTGAAAACGAGCGCCCGAACGATCCGCGCCGACGCGCGCCGCGGCGCTCTCCACGCGCATCCCTCGCGACACCCGACTGACCATCGAACGACCACGCGCGACGTTGAAAAACCACAGCATGAAGCAGATGTACGAGCACGTGAACGAGCGCAACGGCAAGTGGTCCCCCCTGCTGTCCGACGACGTGCACGAGATCATCCAGGCCAACGCCGAGCGCTTCGACTCTGAGATTGTGTACGACCGCGACTTCGACTACGACTACTTCGGGTACAAGACCCTGGAGCGCTCGTACCTGCTCCGCATCGACGGTAAGATCGTCGAGCGCCCCCAGCACCTGCTGATGCGCGTCTCCATCGGCATCCACAAGGACGTCGAGCGTGCCGTGGACACGTACCACATGCTGTCCGAGCGCTGGATGACGCACGCGTCGCCCACGCTGTTCAACTCGGGCACGCCCCGCCCGCAGCTCTCGTCGTGCTTCCTGATCGCCATGAAGGAGGACTCCATCGAGGGCATCTACGACACCCTCAAGGAGTGCGCGTGCATCTCCAAGTCCGCCGGCGGCATCGGCCTGTCCATCCACGACATCCGCGCGACGTCGTCGTACATCCGCGGCACCAACGGCACCTCCAACGGGATCATCCCCATGCTCCGCGTGTTCAACGACACCGCGCGCTACGTCGACCAGGGCGGCGGCAAGCGCAAGGGCGCGTTCGCGGTGTACCTCGAGCCCTGGCACGCGGACATCTTCGACTGGCTCGACCTGCGCAAGAACCACGGCAAGGAGGAGGCGCGCGCGCGCGACCTTTTCTACGGCCTCTGGACCAACGACTTGTTCATGAAGCGCGTCGAGGGCAACGGCGAGTGGACGCTCATGTGCCCCAACGAGTGCCCCGGCCTCGCCGACTGCTGGGGCGAGAAGTTCGAGGAGCTGTACGAGTCCTACGAGAAGGCGGGCAAGGGCAAGAAGACCATCAAGGCGCAGCAGCTCTGGTTCGCCATCCTCGAGTCGCAGGTTGAGACGGGCAACCCCTACATGCTCTTCAAGGATGCGTGCAATCGCAAATCCAACCAGCAGAACCTCGGCACCATCAAGTCCTCCAACCTGTGCACGGAGATTGTCGAGTTCACCTCCCCCGAGGAGACCGCGGTGTGCAACCTCGCGTCCATCGCGCTGCCCCGCTTCGTGATCGAGAACAACCCCGCGTCCCCCACGGGCAAGACGGAGGCGAAGAAGCTGCGCGGCTCGCTCGGCGCTAAGAACCGCCACTTCGACCACGCCAAGCTCGCCGAGATCACCCGCAAGACGACGCGCAACCTGAACCGCATCATCGACGTCAACTACTACCCCGTGGACACCGCGAAGCGCTCCAACCTGCGCCACCGCCCCATCGGCCTCGGCGTGCAGGGCCTCGCGGACGTGTTCATCCTGCTCGGCCTGCCCTTTGACTCGCCCGAGGCGCAGAAGCTCAACGCGGAGATCTTCGAGACGATTTACTTCGCCGCGCTCACCGAGTCCAACGCCATCGCAGCCGTGGACGGCTCGTACGAGACCTACCCCGGCTCGCCCGTGTCCAAGGGCATCCTCCAGCCCGACATGTGGGGCGTCACGGAGATGCCCGGCGGCGACCGCCACGACTGGACCGGCCTGCGCGAGAAGATTGCCGCCAGCGGCGTGCGCAACTCGCTGCTCGTCGCGCCCATGCCCACCGCGTCCACCTCGCAGATCCTCGGCAACAACGAGTGCTTCGAGCCGTACACCTCCAACATCTACGCGCGCCGCGTGCTGTCCGGTGAGTTCACCGTGGTGAACAACCACCTCCTCAACGACCTCACCGAGCTCGGTCTCTGGGACCCCTCGCTGAAGAACGACCTCATCGCTAACAACGGCTCCGTGCAGGGCCTGGCCTTGCCCGACGAACTCAAGGCGATCTACAAGACGGTGTGGGAGATCAAGCAGCGCGTGCTGGTGGACATGGCCGCCGACCGCGGCGCGTTCATCGACCAGTCGCAGTCGTTCAACGTGCACATGTCCGACGCCAACTCGGGCAAGCTCACCTCGCTGCACTTCTACGCCTGGAAGAAGGGCCTCAAGACGGGCATGTACTACCTGCGCTCGCGCGCCGCCGCCGACGCCGTGAAGTTCACCGTCGACCCCACCGCCGCCGCGGCGAAGGCGAAGGCGAAGAAGGAGGCTGAAGCGGGCGACAAGGAAAACTCCCCCGTGGTCACGGACGGGAAGAAGGCGGCCGCGGATCCGGACATGGAGGAGGAGGCGCTCATGGCGGCGAAGCTGGCGTGCTCCCTGGCCAACAAGGACGACTGCGTCATGTGCGGCGCGTGAGCGACGCCGAAGATTCGACTCGAACATTCAACCGAAGCGACGCGACGCCGTGTATTCAGCATCTCGGGGGTTGGATCGTACTCCAGTCTCGAGCCTTGTCTCGCAAGCAAGAGTCATCGCGTCGTGTTCGCGATGTTATAAACAGAAAAAAACTTTTTTTACCGCTCACCTCCGTCTCGCGCGCGACGCCGCCGGGCGCCGCCGGGCGACGCGACGGCCTCTGTGATTTCGGGGTGTGCCTTTTCGGGTGTGCCTACGCGAGTCGAGCCCGAACCTGGAGTCACGACTCGTAAAGTTGAAAGTAAAAATGACCCCGAAAATGCCACTGGATCTGATCGGAGTGACCGGTGAAACGGCCCTTCCGAAACTTGGACCGAAAGTTTCAAAGGAGCGGCCTTTTTTGCTTTTCCAGTTTCTCTTCGTGGCCAGAATCGCGCGCGACGCGCCACGTCAGTCTGCCGGGACCTCTTATCGCTCTGTCGACACATCGCGCGTTACGAGAGCGGGCAGAGGGACCCGCGCGACGCGCACGGGACTCCCCTGACCGCAAAAAGCTCCGGCTTTCGCGTATCGCTCGCGAGCGTCGCTCCGAGCGCGCTTCCAGTCGTCGGCGCCGTTCCGTCGGCGGACAGCGCGCAGCGCGAGTCCGCCCGGACGGCTCGTGCCGATTTTCGAGTCTCTGTCGGTCTGTCCGTCAGCGCAGGCGCCTACGGAGGCAATGGGCGCGGTGACGGTGACCCCCGCGACGGCGCTCGCGCGCCGGGTGTCGCCGTCTACGGGAGGCTCGCACGTCGCGCGCGTGGCCCTCATCCCCAAGGCGCCGCGCGCCTCCGGACGCGCGTGCTCTCTCAACGACCGTCGACGCGGCCGACACTTCCGTCTGGCCGCGCACGACACCCTCGGCGACGTGCGTCCTTTCTGGACGCAGCGCCGCGCGGTTTTGACTCCGCGTAGGCCCGCGCGGGACGTGCGCCGCCACGTGGGCGGCCTGCTTGGAGGCAGGGACGACGACGGGGACTCGAAATCCGCCTCCGGGAGCGACGGGAGCGGTGGCGGAGACGAATCGGGGGAGACGGATGGCGACGGGAAGAAAAAAATCACTCCTCGAGAACGCATGCGCTTTGCACTGCGGCGCATCGACTCCGACGGGTACTGGGCGGTGATTTCCTCCGGAATCGTCTTCGGGACGTTTCTGCTGGAGTCGTACAACATGTCTTCGTTCGGGGGGTGGGACGTGCTGTACCGAGACGACATCTCGTGGTACACCGGCCTCATCTCCATGAACGCGCTGGAGGACATTGAGGACGCGTACAACCTCCTGTTCTTCTTCGAGTTTTGCCTGCGCGCGTGGGCGTTCGAGTTCAAGAAGGAGTTCTGGACCAACCCCGTGACTGCGGTTGACTTCCTCGCGACCATCCCCCCGGTGTTGTCGTTCTTCGACATCATCTACAGGGGCTCGCCGCTGTTCCGGTTCCTGCGACTGCTCCGCGTGCTGCGCCTGCTGCGCCTGCTTGACCGCTCGCCCAACTCGGTGCTGTTCGGGCTGGTGCGCAGCGACTCCATGAGCATCCAGCTCGTGGGCATCGGCGCCGAGTTCGTGTGCATCTTCATCATCGCCGCGGGCGTGATTTACGACCTGGAGTACACCGTGAACCCGAACGTGAACAACCTCAACGACACGCTGTACTGGGCGATCCTCACGCTCACCGGCATCGGACAGCCGTTCGAGGTGGTCACCGCGGGCGGCAGGGTGGCCACGGTGCTGTCCATCGCGGTGGCGCTCATCGTGGTGCCCGGCCAACTCGCCAAACTCGCGACGGTGGCCGGCGCGCAGGACATGATGCGCGGCATGATGGAGGACGGGGAGGAGTCCTGGGACGAGGACGACCCGCTGCAGAGCGCCGACTTTGAGGAGGTTGGCACGTTTTCGCGGTCGGCGGCGTACTCGGCGGCGACGCCCATCCCCATCGGCGGGCCCAACCCCGGGATCGGCACGCCGTTCGGCGCGTTCGCGCCGCCCGCGGTCATCCCGCAGCCGCCGCGGAAGAGTAACGGGCGCGGAAACGGCGACGGGAAGACCGCCGACCGGCGGAACGGGAAGGGCTCGGACGCCGGTCGCGCCGGAGACGTCGCGCCGACGATCGTTTCGGATTACGGCGCGGACGGCGCGGACGTGGTGCTGGACACCGCGCCCAGCTCCACGGTGGCGATGCGCGGCAAGGTATGGGACGGGCGTGAGTGCGATCAGTGCGGGCTGCAGATCCACGAGACCGACGCGCGCTTCTGCCGGCGGTGCGGGGACAAGCTCGGGCAGACCACCGGGCCTCTTTACGTGAAGCGGGACGCCGGCGACGCCGCGGCCGGCGGGAGGAAGAAGCCGAAGAAGATGCTGCCCATGCCCATGAAAGCGGGCGCGTCCCGGGGGGGCACGATGGGGCGCATCGGCCTAGACATCACCGGCGCCACGATGAGCAACTTCCGGGATAAAAAACAGGACGAAGGAGGCGGACGCTCGGGGAAGAAGAGCAGACGCTCGCGAAAGAACCGCGGATAAAAATGAGAAAAGAATTCCTTCGTTTTTAGAACATCGCGAGGGATTCGTTCGCCGCGCGCGTTTGCCTTGTCATCGACACGAACCACGCTCGTCGTGTGTCGTTCACGCGCATCTCTCCGTACGCCGCACGCGACGCTCTGTGCTACTATTCCGACGCTTCTCCTAAAACGAGGCCACGTGTGTCTGACGAGTATCCTCCGCTACGACGCCTTGCCTTTCGGCGCCTCCGCCGCCGCGACGCGTGTGCCGTGCAAAACGTCCATCGCGGCGAAGGGAAACGCGTAGTTCGCGTTGAACTTGGCGTGGTGCAGGTCGTGAAACGACGTGCCGTACACCTCGAGCTTGATCCGCGGTAGTGACAGAGATAGGCTCAAGTCGAACGAAATGCCGCAGTGGTCCAGCACGCCGCACGTGCCCATGACGGCGATGTACGAAAGGAACGACGAAACCGGCGCCGAGACGACGACGCCCGTCCCGTACAGGATGCAGTAGTACCCGAACGCCTCGCGCGGGTCGATGAACAGGTCGTCCCACACCGCCGGGGACTTATAGTGGTGGTGCATCTTGTGCATCCGCCGGTAGAAGAACGGGAAGTGCATCACCCTGTGCCAGTAGTACTCCAGGACGGACTGCGCGACCACCAGTTTGGCGAGCCCGGCGCCCGCCTCTACGACGTCGCCGCGCTCGAAGAGGTTGGTCCACCCGCGGAGGTACGCCTCGCACGTCGCGCCCGCGAACAACGCGCTGACCACTAAGTTCACGGTGGCGTACCGCGCGTGCAGCTCGTGCCTGTCTCGTCGGGGGGCTCTTCTTCCCAGATCCCGAGCGGGAAGACCCCAGTCGTACCCGCCCGTCGCCGTCGACGCCTCGAGCGATCGCGCGTCGTGCGAAGGCTGCGTGCGCCATTTTCGACGCTCGCTGAAACGCCGGTGGTACCACCCGTACTCCAGGGCGGTGGACAACGCGACGTACCCCAGCAGCTGCGCGAAGAACGTCCCCACGGACCACGAGTGCGGCAGCCAGGACGAAGACATCCTCGTCACGCCCCCCCGACAACTGAAGACCGGAGACGTTTCGCGACGTTGAAGGACGACTTTCGCAACACTCACTTTATTACCGACGAACGCTCGCGAATTGTGTCACTAACACAGGCCCGGCCCCCGTGCGATGGACAGAGGGTCGGGTGCGTGGCTGGTGCGCTACGCGCCTCGGCTCGCCACCGGCGCGCGAGGCCCCAGCCATGAGGGGATGCTGATTCTCCCCCCGGGGAGCGACCGCATGTTTCTGCACGCTCACCCGGGCGGTGCCCCGGTCGCGTCCTCCCCCCGCCTGGACGACATCCACATCGCGATGCGGTTCGTCATGGAGTCGTACCACTGCGAAGCTTTGGTGGTCCCACCCTCCGGCGAGGGCAACCCCGCGTACGACGCCGCTTTCGGGGACGTGCCTGAGCCCGAACCCCCGAAGCCGGAGCCCACGTGGGACGAGGCGCTGGACAACTTCGAGGAGACGCTCGCGACGTGGTTGGGCCTGGCTGACGAGGACCCGACGAAACCGCGCTCCGCGGAGGCGCGGTACCTCGTGCCCGAGGTGCTTCCGGACCCGAGCGCGACCGCCGGCGAGGACGCGTCGTCGTCGTCCGCATCATCCACGGCGCCTTCCTCGCCGACCGCGGAGACCGCCTCGGGAGGCGGTGCGGTCCGCGGCGACGCGCCCGCCGGCGCGCGCGCCGCGAAAGAGGAGCTCGCGCGGTTACGCGAGCGGCTGGCGTTCCTCGAGGCGAAGGCGGCGGGCGACGAGGCGCTCGAGGCGCTCGAGGCGGCGAGGCGGGAGGCGGTCGCGGGCTCGAAGGCGGAGCCGGTCTCGAAGACGGCCGCCTCGGCGCGCGTGTCCGCCGCGCCGCCGCGCGAAGCGCGCCGAACGCGCCCGAGGCTCATCGTGCCGAGACCGTTATGCTCGCGGTGACGCGGACGTCGCGCGCCGCCGTCGCGGCGCGTCGGAACATCGCGAGAGACGCGCGCGCGCGCGTGAACGTCTCGAGCCAGTCGCGCATCCATCGTGGGAGCAGCTCGCTCTAGATCCATTAGTCTATGTAGCTAGTCTGAGTATATATCATAGAGGTTAGTCGTAGCGCTCACGCGCGCGTCTTCGCGTGTGCCTTTTTCCTGACCTCTCCGGCGCCCATCACTCGCGACGCTCCCCACGCCACGGCACCGACTATGACCACCCCGCCCCACGCGTACCCCTGAAACCTCGCGTACCGCCTGTGCGCGTACGCCCAGAGCTGCGCCATCGTCGGCGCGGACTCACCCTCGGGCAGAGGCGCGTACGGTCTATTCGCTCTCGCGTACTCGGATGCGCTTTCCGCGGAGCGAAGGCTCGAGAAAGCCTTATTTGACATCGGCAGTTCCCCGAAGTCCGTCTTCCCGTCGGGCGAGGACGCGCTGCTCGGTTCGGATGCGCACTGACCGGGGAGGGTCGGTCGCGTCTCGGTGTCCTCACCCTTCGACATGCGCGTGAATCGGCCGGCGCGCACTCTGTGACTGCGGCGTTCGGCGCCCCTCGGACGTCAACTTTTGGCCCACGAAAGAGGGCGCGGCGCGTCTCGACGATTTCCGGCGTCTCGAGAAAGGCCGCGGCCGATTCCATTTCCTCGGCAGTCTCCGAGGGCGCGGACACGATGCGTTCGTCTCCCGCGAGACGCGGGCTGGGGTCGGGTGGATTGCTGGGCGGTCCACAGCCCGCGTACGACCACGCGGGAAAGCCGCTTCACGCGTTGGGAGGCCATGAGCGTCGGTGGTACGTGCGGTCCCAACATCTCTCAGCGAAGATTCCGACGCCGACAATCACTCGAGACCGATTCCGCGCCTCGCGCGTACCGCCAGCCCTCCCCCCGCGACGAACGCGATGCGTGTTCGCGCGACCTTCGCTCCCGACTCACGCGTACCCGCCCTACCCGCAGGTCTCCTCTTTTGGTGCTTTTCGCGAGCATACCAGCCGCGCTCGCGCTGCTCGCGCTGATCCTGCAGGTGCGCGACAACGGCATCGCTCGGCACCGCCTGCCTCCGCGCGCGCTGGGCGCGGACCCCATCACAGACTGGCGCCGTCGCGGCGGCGTGGACGCCTCGGAAGCGCACGGTATTCCCGGTGGCGGGCACTTCGACGTCGGGGGCGCGACCGCGCGGAGCAGCGCCGAGGGTGCTCGCGCGGCGTTCGACAACGTCGGCGACGCGGATGCCAAGCCGCGCGAGCTGGCTTTGACGCGGGAGGGTCTGCTCAACACCGCCGGCGGCGTCGGGAAAGACGCGGCGGACCTGCGCGTGATGATCTCCACCACCACCGCGGACAGCCTGGGGAAGATCTTGGACTGGGTGGACTACCACAAGCTCGTGGGCGTGGACGACTTCTTCGTGTTCGTGGAGGGGAGGGCGGCCGCGCCGGAGGTGGTGGAGGCGCTGCGCGCGGCGGGCGGCGTGCGCGTTTGGGAGCCGGGCGCCGCGCTCGACGCGCGGCGCGCCAAGTCGCGCATCTGGAAGGAGCCGTGGCTCGGGAAGTTCTTCGACAAACCCTGCAACAACGAACTGTTCGTGCGGCAGTCGCTGAACATGGAGATCGCCATCCAGACCGCGCAACGGGAAAAAATCGACTGGCACGTGCACGTGGACACGGACGAGCTCCTGCACCCGGCGGGGAGCGGCGGGTACTCCGTGAAGGATGTCTTCGCGGCGCTGCCGGCGGACGTCGACCTGCTGGTGTTCCCGAACTACGAGGCGTGCCCGGAGACGGACGAGGTGAAAGACCCGTTCCGGGAGGTGACGCTGTTCAAGCGCAACTACGACCACGTCGTGCGCAAGACGTACATGGAGAGCTACCGCGCGATCACCGGGGAGAACCCCAACTATTTCCTCACCTACGGCAACGGGAAGAGCGCGGCGAGGGTGCAGGACGGTTTGCGGCCGAACGGCGCGCACCGGTTCCACAACTACCTGAAGACGCCGGTGGAGGTCAAAGCCAAGGAAGCCGCGGTGCTGCACTACACCTACACCACGTTCGATGACATCCTGTCGCGGAAAAACAGGTGCGACTGCGCCAAGGACGAGGAGTCGCTCAAGGAGTGCTTCATCCTGGAGTTTGACCGCGTGCTGTACACCAAGTGGGACGAGCTCGACGAGACGCAGATGCGCGCCTTCTACAACGAGCGCGTGGTGTACCGGGACGAGACCCTCAAGGCGAGGATCCTGTCCACCGGGCTGTTCGCGCGCATGTACACGCCGCAGATCGTCGTGCAGGGCGTGCGCGCGGCGCGCGCGCAGAGAGCCATGGACGAGCTCTCGAGGGGCGGGGAGGAGGAGGACGGCGACGGCGCGACGCCGGGACGGCGGCGCGGGAACGACGACGAGACGAACGACGGCGATTTCGTGATAAAGCGAACGACGCTTCGCAGTTAGAGAGAAGTGAAAGAGACCACCTTATCGAGACCACCTTATCGATATCGAGAACCGCGCGCGAACGAACGAACGACGGTCTGTCGTGACGGTAGTCGTCTGACCGCGTCTTTCTCAGTAGCCCCGAGTAGAGAGACGAAGACGCGTAGAGACGCGCGCGTCGCGGCGCGTCTGTTTTCGAAAGAGCAAAAAATGCTCGCGAATCGTCAAAGTCTCTTTCTCGCGCGCGAGCGGCGGCGGCGCGCTCGCCGGAACTAGTCTTTCCTACCCCACGTCTTCGATCTGCCCGAGGCTCCGCGCCACGGCGTGGTGCAGGCCCTCGTACGACGTGCCACTCGCGAGCTCGCTGACGAGTTCGCCGTCCTTGTAGATGAAGAACTCGGGAACCTCTTCGACGTTGAGGGACTTCGCTGCGAGCTTCGTCGCCTCGGTTTTATCTTGGAGGAGCGTCGCGAACACCGCTCGGTCCTTGAACTCGTCCGCCATGCCCTCGTACTTCTCCGCGAACGCCTCAACCGCGGGGCTCGCTTTCGTGCGGCGCACCTCGAGGACGGCGATGCGGTTTTCCTTCTTGGTCTTCTTGATGAGGTCCTGCAGCTCCGAAACCGAGGACACCTCGAGCAACGAGATATCGCCCG
>Ga0181560_10001610_pt1 | contig 21006 bp, 13 predicted proteins | sample 011ome_20_FD_133751 | JGI IMG/M metagenome (GOLD analysis project Ga0181560, IMG submission 133751) | Coastal salt marsh microbial communities from the Groves Creek Marsh, Skidaway Island, Georgia - 011509CT metaG (megahit assembly) | ecosystem: Environmental > Aquatic > Marine > Intertidal...
CGAACCGCACGTGTGGATCAAATGTGTTGTGTTTATTTTAGTCACGTAGTACGTAGGACGATTCTTGCCGACGCTCATCACCTTGTTGTACATCAAACCTCACCGACGTGTTGAGATACGCGATAGTTCACAAAGGAGCTCCGTTTACGCGACGCGCTCGCGTCGCGTCGCGCTTCTCCCGACGCGTCCCCCCGACAGCTCCAAAGCTCACAGCTCATCTTTGGCGTCTCTCTCGTTTTCGGAGTTTTCATGTCCCGAATTACGAAAACGCGTCGGCGACGCCGCATCCGCCCACGCGAAGATGTCCCCCCCCGCATCGCCGGCGAGGCTCGCGCGCGTCGCGGCGAGCGCGCGCTTCTCGCGCGCGCGCAGCGCCGTCGCCAAAGCCGCGCGCCGCGCGACGACGAGCGAACGTCTCGCTTCGGCGACTTTTTCGCGCGCGTCTTCGCTCGTCGTCCCGGCGTCTCCCTCCTCCGCCTCCTCCAGCTCCCGCGTCCGCAGCACAGCCCGCTCCAGCTGCTCGCGGTACATGCGCAGCGCGTCCTCGTCGTGCTCGAGGGAGGTCGGGTAAAGGGCCAGCCGGCGGTCCAGCGCGCGCAGGAGCACGCCGCCGCCGCGCGCGCCGCCGGCGCGCCGCTCGGCGTCCTTTTCCTCGCCGGAGAGCGCGGCGGTCGTCGCGTTCGCGTCTTCTTCGGGATTGTTCTCCGCGACGATGGACGCCCACTTGGCGACGCGCTTGGCGTCGCGCGAGCCGCGCATGGCCGGCGACAGGCACGCGCGCCACGGGACCTCGAATCCGTGGTCCTTGAGCGCGTCGGCGGCGCGAGCGTCCTCTCGCGCGCGCTCGGGCTCGGGCGAGAGCTCGGGCGACGCGCCCAGCGAGACGGCGACGCACGAGACGGAGACTTCGCCGTCCGCCTCGGACACGCCGTCTCGCACGCCCCGCACGTACCCCGCGCTGAGCAGCGTGTCAGCGTCCGACCAGTCGCCGTAGCGCTCGGTGACCTCCTCGCCGGCGCGGTAGTCGCGCTTGGCGTACACCGCCGCGCGGTCGTGCGTCGCGTCGTACACGACGAAATCCTTTTCGAAATCCGTTTCGGAAACGCCTTTTTCTTTTCCGCGCGCGCGCGCTCTCGCCTCCAACTCGACCGCGTCCGCGTCGTTGATCATGTCCGCGAGGGGCACGATCGCCAGGCCCTTCCCGGGCACGCGGGACGCGCGCGAGTGCACGACCGACCACGCCCACTCCGTCGCGGCGAGCGTCGCGGCGCGCGGCGGGAACAGTCTTTGAACAGTCTTTTTTGTCGCGCCGGCGTGGTTCGCCTCGAAGACGCGCGCGGTGAACCCTTTGTGCACGGCGCGCACCCTCGCCTGGTCCGCGATGGCGTCATCCAGCGCCAACGAGCCCCGCAGCTCACGCAGGGAAGCGGGGGACCAGCGCGTGGTCGCGTCGAAGCCGTCGTCGTCGCCGGGCGCGGGAAGCGCGGCGAGGTAGTCTCGCCACGGCGAATCCTCGGGCGACGCGAAGCGCTCGTGCAGGAGCGCGAGCATCAGCGCGCTCTTCTCGTCCGCGCCGTACTCCGCGCGGAGCTGCGTGAGGAGCGCGCCGAGCGCGGGGCGACGCGCGCCCACCGTCTCCGCGCTCAGCACGAGGCTCCAAGGAACGGAGACGTACGCCTCGCCGGCGTCCAGACCGCCCGAGGCGGCGAACACGCCCACGTCTCTGCGCGTCGCGCCTCCCGCGCGGTACGCCGCGGCGACGCCGTCGTGCTCGCCGAGGTACACACCCTCGAGCTCCACCCCGGCGTCACCGTTCGCGTCGATCCACGAGCGCAGCGCGTCGCCCACGGCGCCGCGAGGCGTCGAGCCGGAGGGCGCGCCCGCGGCGGAGACGGCGATCGGCGTGAACGCGCACAGCGCGATCGCGACCAGCGCGGAGACGCGCGCGGCGTGTCGCGAAGACGGGCGAGACGAAGAGGTACGCATAGCCCTCGACGTCTCCGGACGAACGCGAGCGACCGGCAAGCGCGAGACACCTCGAACGACGCTCCGAACGGTGAGGGGCGTTCGCCGAGCGCGCGCGCCGTTGTTCGCTCCGATCGTCTCGAGCCAACAACCCGAAACAACGCCTGGAAAGCGAATCTCTGCAAAGTGCCCACCCACCAAACGAGACCGCTTTTTCGAGTTCGCATCTTCGTGATCGGAAGTTTCTGAAAAAAGCAAAACCCCTTTTTTACGATCGCCCGAGTCACGTTTCCCCAGAACGTCGGCGCGATACGTACCCGATAGCGTCGAGCGACTCACGGACGAGCTCGGCATGATGGCAACGCGCAGCGCGATCCTCGCGACGTCCGCGAGAACGCCGCTGACCGTGCCGAGACGCGCCTCGGCGCCTCGAGCGAACGCGATGAGCGGCGTCGCCCCGGCGGCCAGAGTGGATAGTGTGACTCTGCAGCGCCAACGGTCGCTCACGCGCGCGAGCCTGACGGCGCGTGCGAGCGCGGCCAGCCGCGGCATCGCGGGCGTCGCCGGTCTGACGGTCGTCCCCGGGCGCGGCGCGCGCCGAACCGCGCGCGGGCGCGTCTCCGTGGTCACGCGCGCGGCGAAGAAGAAGCGGAGCCCGGAGGAAATACGCGCGAGGCGCGAGGCGCGCGAGCGACGCGAGCGAGAGGAGGCGGAGCTCGCAGCGTTCGAGGAGGAGGAGGCCGCGCGCCTAGCCGCGCAGGAGGGCGACGCCGAGGAAGGCGCCGGGTTCGATTCCGAGGCTGGGGCTGAGGCTGGCGAGGGCGAGGAGGCGGAGGAGGAGGAGGAGGAGGAGGAGATGGAGGTGGTGGCGAGGCCCGCGCCCTCGCGCGCGCGAAGCTCGGACGAGCTTCCCCGCCCGAGATCCGCCGCGAGCAGGTCTTCCCAGTACCGCTCCGCGCGCTCCGCACCTCCGCCGCAGGAGGAAGGCCCCGACATCGTGCTCGTCGGAGGCGCGGCCGCGGCGGTCGCGGCGGTGGGGTACTTCTTCTGGCAGAAGAAGAACTCTGGCGGCGGCGCCGGCGCCGGCGCGGACGCCCCCCCCGCGGAGGGCGGCATGACCCTGGGTGAGATGGGCTTGTCCAGCGCGCAGATGGGCGGCGACAACGTGCCTATGGGCGATAACGTGCCCGTGGGCAACGCCTCGTTCGCGGGCATGCCCACGTTCACGTCCGAGGAGGACGGCGCGCCGGCGGCGCCGGCGGCGCCGCGGCAGATCAAGGGCGAGTTCAAGCGCAACCTACGCGAGATGATGAGCGAGATGCGCCGGTTCGACACCGTCGATTTGCACGGGCGCAACCTCGGGGACGAGGGCGCGCAGTACATCAGCGAGGCGCTGGCGTTCAACGATGTCGCCACCTGCATCGATTTCGGCGCGAACGGGATCGGCGCGGCGGGCGTCGCCGCGCTGTGCGAGGCGCTCGAGAGCAACAACGCTTTGGAGATGCTCTCGCTGGCTTCCAACAACCTGTGCGACGAGGGCGCGGCGGTGCTGGCGGAATACCTCAAGAAAGACACGACGATCAACACGCTCAACTTGAACAGCTCCGGGATCGCGGACAAGGGCGCCGCCGCGCTGGCGGAGATGCTCAAGGTGAACACCACCTTGACGGCGCTGGAGCTGAACAACAACTCCATCGACTACGAAGGCACGGTGGCGCTGGCGGAGGCGCTCGCGGAGAACGCCACGCTGGAGACGTTCAGCATCTCCGGGAACTACGTCGGCGGTTTGGGGTGCAAGGCGCTCGCGAACGGGCTCGTGAAGAACGTCGGCGTCAAGGGTCTGCAGCTCAACGGCAACGACATCGGCGACCTCGGCGTCGCCGCGCTGTGCGGCGCGCTCGCCGAGCGCGAGACCAAGCTCACGAACCTGGACGTCGGGAACAACGGGTTCGGGTTCGAGAGCGGGAAGCCCATCGCGGCGTACATCGCGACGGACGAGAGCCTGACGCACCTCAACCTGTACATGAACGAGCTGTGCGACTTGGGCGCGATCGAGATCGCGAAGGCGCTGAAGGATAACGGGGGCATCGAGACCCTGGACATCGGCGGGAACAACATCCTCGAGGCGGGCGCGGAGGCGTTGGCGGGGGCGCTCAAGGAAAACAAACCCCTGCGCGTGTTGGAGCTCGGGTACAACCCCGTGGGGCCCAAGGGGTGCCAAGCGCTGGCGGAGGCGGTCAAGTTCCACAGCAAGCTCACTACGCTGCGCATGGGCTGGTGCAAGGTGTCCAAGGACGGCGCCTGGTACCTGGCAGACGCCATCAAGTACAACGAGCACATCACCACGCTTGATTTGCGCGGGAACGAGCTGGGGGACGAGGGGTGCGCGGCGCTGGCGCAGAGCCTGAGCACGGTCAACGAGAACCTCACCTCGCTGGATTTGGGGTACAACGAGATCAAGGACAAGGGGGCGTTCGCGCTGGCGCAGGCCATCAAGAACAACGCCGAGGGCGTCATCGCGTCCATCAGCGTGAACAACAACTACATCACCAAGTTCGGCGAGGTGGCGCTGACGGAGGCGGTGGAGCTCGTCGAGGAGATGAACCCCGACCGCGACCTGTACGTGCAGTTTTAAAATCACAGTTCTCTCATCATCCATCTCAACAATCTCAACGCGTTTGAAGCGTGACGTGCCGGGCACATCTCGTCCGTCGTTCGTCTCGTCCGTACGACGCCGAAGCGGAAGCGGCGCGTCTCGTGTCTCTCGTTCGTCCTCGACGCGCGGCGACGCGAGAAACAATCGGGAAGCGCTTTCAAAAATCGCTGGAGAATCGATCCGACGCGTGTCTTTCAAACCGCTTTTCGCGATCAAACGCGTCGTCTCTCGGTCGCTCTTGGCGCCGAGAAAACACTTCCGTTTTCCATTCCTGTGGCCCTCGCTTCTCGAGAATCCAGGCTCGCGCCAAACAAACCACGACGAAACGACGGTGTTTCCGAGGCCACAACGCGAGACGCGCGAAAGGTACGCGCCGGCCACCACCACGATGACCCGTCCACCGACGTCGACCGGCATCTACCCGACTGTCTCCGCGCGGTCACCCGCGCGTCGCGATCGATCACGCCGCGTGTCGCTGACCCTTCCCCCTCCTCCCGCGGACGACGCGCAAAACACAGAAAGGCCGCGACGCGAGATCGGCCGACCGAGAACCATGCTGATCGATAACTTCACCGTGAAGTCCCCGAATGTCACGTACACGGACGAGCACATCGAGTCCACGTACACGTGCGTCCGCCACCCCGATGTCCCGCGCGACGGCTCGCGGCGCGCGTCCCCCTCTCACACCCCCCCGCGCGCGTCTCCGTTCGCGACTTTCGCCACGTTTCTGTCGGCCGAGACTTTGTCTCGGACCGACCGCCGAGTTTTTTTCACACACTGACTGCGGTCGTCGCGTCATCCGCGCGCGCAGGTACAACGACACGAAGCTGACGTCCGAGGATTTGGGCGATGGCAAGTCCGCGTGGACGGTGGAGCCGGTGGAGCAGCGGTTCAAGTTCCGCACCGACCGCCGTGCGCCCAAGCTGGGGATCATGCTCGTCGGCCTCGGCGGGAACAACGGCACGACGCTGATGGGCGGCGTCGTGGCGAACAGAGAGGGCATCACGTGGAAGACCAAGGAGGGCATCCGCGCGCCCGACTACTTCGGGTCCCTGACGCAGAGCGCCACCTGCCGCGTCGGCGCAGCGGGCGGCGAGGAGGTGTTCACGCCGTTCAAGTCGCTGCTGCCGATGGCGGAGCCCAACGAGATCGCGTTTGACGGCTGGGACATCTCCGGAATGAACATGGCGGACGCGATGGAGCGCGCGCAGGTGCTGGACTGGGACCTGCAGAGGCAGCTGCGACCGTTCATGCAGGACGTCACGCCCCGGCCGGGGATCTACGACCCGAAGTTCATCGCCGCGAACCAAGCCGCGCGCGCGGACAACCTGATCAAGGGTTCGAAGCAACAGCAGATGGACCGCATCAGGGCGGACGTGCGCGACTTTAAACGAAAGTCGGGCGTGGACAAGGTGGTGGTGTTGTGGACCGCGAACACCGAGCGGTACGGCGAAGTGGCGAACGGGCTGAACGACACGGAGGAGAACTTACGGAAGAGCATCGCGAACGACGAGGCGGAGGTTTCGCCGTCGACGCTGTACGCGCTGGCGTGCGTCGACGAGGGCGTGCCGTTCATCAACGGCTCGCCGCAAAACACGTTCGTCCCCGGGCTGATCGACGCCGCGACGCGGCTGAAGTCGCTCATCGGCGGCGACGACTTCAAATCCGGGCAGACGAAGATGAAGTCCGTTTTGGTTGATTTCCTCGTCGGCGCGGGAATTAAACCCACGTCGATCGTGTCGTACAACCACCTGGGGAACAACGACGGGATGAACCTCTCGGCGCCGTCGTGCTTCCGCTCGAAAGAGATCAGCAAGTCCAACGTGGTGGACGACATGGTGGCGTCGAACGAGCTGCTGTACCAGCCGGGGGAGCACCCCGACCACGTGGTGGTGATCAAGTACGTGCCGTACGTGGGGGACAGCAAGCGAGCGATGGACGAGTACACGTCGGAGATTTTCATGGGCGGGCGATCCACCATCGTGATGCACAACACGTGCGAGGACTCGCTGTTGGCGGCGCCGCTCATCCTGGACATGTGCCTCATCGCCGAGCTCTCGACGCGCATCGAGATCCAATCGCCCGCGGACTCGGAGTACCGGGGCTTCCACCCCGTCTCGGTGCTGCTGTCGTACCTCACGAAGGCGCCGCTCGTGCCGCGCGGGACGCCGGTGGTGAACGCGCTCGCCAAGCAGCGCGCGATGCTCGAGAACATCTTCCGCGCCTGCGTCGGGCTCGCGCCGGAGAACAACATGCTCCTCGAGCACAAGTGAGCGACGCGCGCCGAGTCGGGCGCGGCGCGCGGGCGTTTTTTTCGCCCGCGAACGCCGAGAGCGCCGAGAGCGCGAGGGAGGCGCGATTGTGAAGACGAGGCGACGACAGAGACCAGCGGAGGGAAAGCACGAGCCGATCTCGAAGAGTTTTCGAAGAAGGGAACGGGCGGCGGAGGCGACGACAGAGACCAGCGGGAGGGAAAGCGCGAGCCGATCTCGAAGAGAAGCGCGGAGGGAACGGGCGGCGGGGGACGCGGAGGCTCCGACGGGAGCGTGTCGGAATCAGAAATTCAGAAATCACTCACTAAAAACAAAATACCGAGCGCCGCGAACGCGGCGAACCGCGCGCCGTCTCTCACCCGTCTCTCACCGCGGCGGCGGTCTTCACGGCGGCGGCCTGAACGCGGGCGGGTGGGACGGCATGCTCGGCCTCGCTGGCATGCTCGGCTTCGCCGGCTGCTCCGGCTCCGACGCCGGGCGCTCCGGGAAGGACTCGGGCGCGGGCCGCTGCGCAGGCGGTGAGCCCCGCGGCTGCTCCGGGGCGCGCGCCGGGGCGGGTTCCGCCGGCGCGGCGCGCGCGGCGTCCGGGATGCGCTTCGCGCGGCGCTCGGCGGCGGCGCGCGCCGCCTCCACCTGCTCCGCGGTGGGGGGCAGCCCCTCCGGCGCGGGCGCGAGCTCCAGGAGCACCACTGCGTGCGGCGCGACGAGGTACGTGCCCTGCGGCCCCGCGAGGTTGATGTACGCGAGATCGCAGTCCGCCGGCGCCGCCAGCGCGGTATCCAGCACGCGGACCCAGGCGTAGCCGAGGGGCGGCTGGCCGATCGCCGCGCGCGCGACGCCCGACCCGCAGTTCCACGCCGCGACCGCGTCTTGCGTGACCACCGCCTCGCGGGTATCGCCCCCGATGGCGCTCGGGGCCACGGCCTTGGCGCCGGGCGCCGCCGCGGCGTGCCGCCGGCACATCAGCTGCGGCGGCGCGTCTGGGCTCTCCCAGGCGGGCGCCCTCTGGCCGCCGAGGTCGCTCCAGCTGACGTTCGCGCCCCCCGCGGCGAACAGGTCGGCGCGGCGCCGCCGGAACGCCGCGCACGCCGCCATGAAGCGCGTGATTTCGCCGCCGCGCTCGCCCGCACCGATGGCGTCCCAGCGGAACGCGTTGGCGTCGTGCTTGAACGCCCACGGCGCGTCGTCGTGCCCGCGCAGGCTGTGCCCGTACTCGTCCCCGGCGGCCACCACGGGGGTGCCGTCCGACAGGAACAGCGTCGCCAGCATCAGGCGCAGCATCAGCGCGGTCTCGCCGGGCGTCGGCGGCAACGGCGGGAGTTTTTTCGGAGGTGCGCGCCCGGACGTGACGCTGGCGCCCGGCTCGCGCGTCCCGACGCCGTAGCCCGCGCCGGCGGAGGCGTTTTTGTTTTTTCCCCCGACGGCGCCGCCCCGAAACGACGCCGCGTCCTTGGAGCGGTCGTGCACCGCCGCCGCCTCCGGCGAGATCTTCGCGCGCATCGCCGCCGCGCCGGCGAAGTCCGCCAGCGTCTTGCCGAAGGGCGGCGCCACGAACGAGTTCATGACGTGCCCGCGCGCGGAGCCGCGATCGCCCTTGATCAGGTCCGCGCTGCCGCAGACGCGCGCGGCGAAGCCCCCGGCGGTTCCGTGCCTCCCCTCCAGGAACGCGCCGACGTCGCGCGCGTACGCGGGCGTCACGCGCTCGCCCCAGACCCCCCAGCTCTGCATCGCGCCCACCTCAAACTCGCCGGGGGTCAGGTACAGACGCACGCCGCCTCCGTTCCCGGCGCCCCCCCCCGCGAACCCGGCGCCGCCGCCGCCGAGCACCGGGTCGTTGGCGATAGCCTCCAGCAGCGTGGAGACGCCGTAGGCCCCGCGCGCGATCCCCCCCCCCGAGTCCACGATGAACCCGTCGAGGCCGATCGCGACCCTCCAGTGCCTCAGCGCGTCGATGAGCAGGCGCTGCGTCACCGCCGAGCAGGGGTTCAGCGCGGTCGCGCCCGCCACCGCGCCGTTCATCTCCACGCGCCCGTCGGGTCCGAGCTGGTAGTACGACTCGGCGTCGATCCCGCGCAGCGAGCTCGTGTCCGGCTTCTCGTCGCTCCCCTCGCAGAGGTGCGTGATCTGCACGTGCGCCAGCACCTCCAGCCCGCGGCGCTGCAGCCCGCGCACCAGCGCGCGCAGCTGGTGCGCGGGCTCGCCGCGCGACGGCGACGCGAGCGCCGGGTCCGGCGCGAACACGCTGATCGGGGCTTGCCCGAAGTTATCGTCGCGCGTCCGGCGCGCCGACGCCTGGACCGGTAACAAAACCACCGTCGTCGCGCCCGCGTTCACGATGTGGTCCGCCTTCTCCAGCGCAGCCTCGTAGGTTCCCGAAAAAGAAACGTCGGTGACCGAGTCACTCGTCGCCGCGAAGCTGAGGTGCGCGGTGAAGTCCGAGACGTTCAGCTCGTACGCCACCTCTTGGCCGGGGCTCCGACGCAGGCGCGGCTTGGCGACCCTCGCGTCGCGCGGGACGTTCACCGCGAAGGCGTTGGCGTCGTCGCCGTTCATGACGTCCGCGAGCGAGCCGAGCAGCTTGGGGGGCGTCGTGAACGCGTCCGGGAAGGGCCCCAGAGGGGGCACGAGGCTCGACGCGCGCGGGTCCAGCAGGACCATCCCGGGGTGGAACCGCCACCCGCCGCGGCGCACGTCCCCGTCCACCTTCCAGCCGTACAGCACCGCCGCGACGCCGCGCGCGGGGTCACCGCCCTCGCCCACCGCACTGCCGGGCGAGGGCATGGGGAGCACCGCGCCCGGCATGCCCACCGGCAGCGCGACGTGCCACACGTCGCCCGTTCTGTGCGTGCTGGGGTTCAGCGCGAGCTCCATGGTCTCCGGCGCGTCGCCGTCGCCGTGGCGCCACTGCAGGAACAGCGTCACCTTCGCCGCGCGCGCGCTGTGCAGCGCGAAGTTGCACCAGCCCGGCCCGGCGGTGGGCCCGAGCTCGACCGCGCGCGACGCGCCGAGCGGGTACGGGCACCCGCGCGCGGCGCCCACCGGCACGGCGAACGCGGCGGGCGGGTCGTGCGGGTGCTTCCGCTTGGGCATGTCGTACGCGACGGCGCCCTCCTCGTCGGGGAACTCGGCCCGGGGCGGCTTTTTCTCGACGAGCACGAAGTTCATCTCGAGCGGCGCGTAGTAGGACGGGATCTCGAACTTGGCGCGCGCGAACCGCAGCGGGAACCCGCGCCGGTACACCACCGTCGAGCGGTCGCCGTCGCGCACCAGCGGCGTGCGCGTCGCGGCGGTGTTCTGGCCGAAGCGGGGCGCGCGCCGCGCCTCGTCGCCCTCCACGTACTGAGAACCCGCCGGGATCTCGGGAAGCGACATCCACTCATCCAGCCACTCGCGGTGCATGCCCCAGTGCAGCCAGAGCTCGCCGCACGTGTTCGAGATGGGCTCGCCGTGCAGGTCGTGCTCGACGTCCTCCGCCACCTCGAAGATGGCCAGGTACGTCTCGCCCACCGGGATCACCTCCACGTGCACCTGCCGCCCACCTTCGGTGTGGAACGTGTGCTTCGCCGTGCGCTCGCGCTTCGCGGCATCCCCGGACCCGCGACCGCGAGCCACGTCCTTCGTCAGGCTGTCGCGCGCGTACGGCGCGACGCCGCGCGCCACGTGCGCGTCGCGACCGACGGACAAACGCCCGGGCGCGGGGGAGGCGGGCGCGAGGGGCGCCGACCGCGCGGGCGACGGTTCGGCGTGGGACGAAGAAGCCGACGCGTGAGGCACGCGCGCGCGCGACGCGCCGATCGGCGACGGCCGCGCGCGCGCGACGCCCGCCGCGGGCGACGCCGCCGCGCGCGCGGCGCACGGGGACGCCATCGCGCACGGAACCGCGCGAATGTGCGCGAGAGAATGCGGAGAGCGCGGTCGATCGCGAGGTGGTGAGCTCAGCCCGAAGCAAAGAAAAGGCGCTCGACAGCCACTCGCGGAAATAACAAAATTGACGACTGCGGCGACAGCCGATGGCCCGATGCCGAGCTTCGTGGTCGTGCCGTCGTCGAGAGCGACGCAGCGACGCGTGGGCGAAAACAGGGTGCGCTTCAAATTCGGGGACGACAGATTCGGTCGCGTCGGCGGGGCTCCGAGCGCGGCGTCGCGGCCATGGCGCTCATGAAGCTGGCGCTCACGTTCGCGATCGTGGCGTGGTACCGCGGGGACTGGTTGCGCGCGCAGCTCCGAAGGCACGCGCGCGTGTTTGGCGACGCGCTCGCGAGACTCGGCGTCGGCGCGCGCGGGATCGACCCGGCGCGCGCGCCGCTCGAGTGGACCGTGGAGGACGGGACGGACACGTCGGCGCACGGGAGGCTGGCGCGCGAGCGGCGCGCCATCCTTGAGCGCGCGAAGACGCGCGCGGGCACGCGCGAGGACCTCGGCGCGGGCGCGGCGAGGCGCATGGCGGAGAAACTGGAGAGTTCGTGGGCGCGGCGGCGCGACAAACGGCGCTTCGCCGGCGGCGCGGGAGACGGCGCGACGAGAGATGTGACGCTCGACGCGCTCGTCGCGGAGCGGAGGGCGCGCTCGACGGCAGCGGCCGAGCGCCACGCCCAGGTCCGCGATCGCGTGCGGCAGAGACGACGAGAGGTCGGGGACGCGGCGTCGGCGACGTCGCGGTGACGGCGTCGCGGCGCGGCGACGACGCGCGCTGATTGTCGCGCGACAATCAGCTTCTTTCGTGTACGACGCTTGTGAAAAACATGTCTTGTCGCGTATCGACGTCTTCTCGTCGTCTTCTCGTTCACAACATCCCGTCTCGAGACGACCCTCGCCCTTCTCTCGCCGGATGGGCGCGTCTACGTCATCGCCTCCGGCATCCTCTGTTTCCTCTCCGCGGTCGATCCGGCTCGCCTCACAGGTAGGGCACCGCGGCGGCGTTGACCGCCGCGTTCACGTGCCAGGGGTCGGCGATGTGGCGGCCGAGCGCGGCGACGGGGCCCTCGAGGTTGTTCGCCTGCGCCTCGCCGATGATGCCCGCGAAGGCGAGCATGGCGACGCGGCCGTTGGCGATCTCCTTCCTCTTGAGCGTCTCAAAGTCCTTGCCCTTGGAGAAGCCCGCGGGGTCGAACGCGCCGCCGGGGTAGAGGCGCTTCACGGGGTCCTTCTCGGACGAGCGCTGCTGCTCGACGTAGGCCATGACGAAGACCTCGATGGCCACCACCACGGGCAGGGGGAAGGGCGTGGGCGCGCCCAGGTACGTCTGGGTGTCCTGCACGGGGGCATCGGTCCAGGTGACGCCGGTGATGGCCTCCGCGCCGGCGGCGCCCGCGACGCCGAGCATCGCCCAGCGCGAGTGGATGATCTCCGCCTCCTGGAAGCGCGCCAGGTTGGCGGGCTCCTTACCCAGGTTCAGGGGATCGAAACCGTAGTCGCAGGGCAGGGAGCCGTCGAGGTGCGCGGGGGGGGTGGAGCCGGGCATCCACACGGCGCGCGCGGCGGTCTTGCCGACGGTGCCGTTGGTGGCGTTGGTCGCGAGCTTGCGGCCGGCGAAGGAGCCGGCGCGGGCCACGATGGGGGCGGAGATGGTGAGAGCGGCCATTATGATGGTCTGGTGTGTGCAGGAATGGAGGGCGCGCGCACGAGGATCCACCTTCGCTTTCCGCGTGATATTCAGGTGTTTCTTCGAGCGCGCGCTCTGATTCGCCGAAGCAGATTCGGCTTTTTGGCGCCGGTCGTGACTGTTTGCCCGTACGCGGGGAAAAAACAAAAAAAGCTCATGACTGTGCACGACCGTTTCGCCGAGAACTGTTTCCGATGCATGACTCGAGGCGACCCGACCCGTAGCTCGCGTTCAGTCTCCGATCGCGTCGGTTTGGAGAAAACCGCGCGCGCGCGTTTCCCCGGTTTCAATGATACTTCCTGGTTTTATAACTAGATGATGATACCGGTTGATCACGCGGTGGCTTTGACGGGCCACCTTCCATGCGTGAGACGTGTCCCCATACCTTGTTACCAAAGGACAACGACCACAGATCTGAACCCAACCAAGAGAAGAATCATTCACGACACACGACGACGAGGTTCGGAGTCGAGCGGAATGCCGCGTCTGAAACGATGATACCTGCAAGAAAATCGATTGATGTCATTTCCCAAAACGCAACAACGCGGGGCAGCACAATTTCCCGCACGCCGCCATCCATGACAGACGACGAGCCAGCCGCGAAACGCGCGAAGAACGAGTCCGACGAGGCGTCCGACGACGAGGACGACGAGGAGATCATAATCGACGGCGAGAAGTTCAACGTGGACGATTTGGAGGAGGAGAGCGACGACGACGACGACGACGACGACGACGACGACGACGACGACGACGACGAGTCGGATGAAGAAGACGATAGGGTCTACATCGTCACGCACCATCAGGAAAAGACTACGGATACGGACCCTTACGCCCGCAAGCTGGACTGCGAGATCGTCGGCGTGGCGGGGACGCTTGAGAAGGCTGAGGATATCGCGCGCGAGTACGCCGAGGCGGAGTTCGAGGAGGAGGTGCAAGAGGACTTCCACGAATGGTTCGCCGAAGGCTTCGAGGCGCAGGACGACGAGGATCCTGACCTCGTGCACAAGGTTCTGATCGAAGTGCACGAGATCAAGAACTGAAGCGGCGGCGACATCGTACGTCTGCCTGTGCCGTCACACGCGCGTCGCGAAACCGCGCGTAGCGCGTACGCGTAATTTACATCGACTCGATCACAACTGTATCGCGCGCGTCGTCAGAACCGAATCTTCATGTTCGTGCCCTCCCCCGTGGTCTCGCGCCGGGCGGGCCCCTCGCGGATGGTCTGCACGCGCGCGTCGTCCTCCTCCTGCATGATGTCCCCGAGCTCCGACAGCAGCGCGTCCATGCCGATGCCCTCCATGGCGCTCACCGGGAGCACCGCCGCCGGTGGCGCGCCCACGTCCGCCTCGTCCAGGGCTCCAACCGCCGACGTCAGCTCCTCGGTGCGCAGCGCCGCCCACTCCAGGTCCATCTTGTTCAGCGCGAGGATGTGCGGCCGGCGCACGTACTCGGGGTTGTACATGCGCAGCTCCTCGCGGACCGTCTTGTAGTCCCCCACAGGGTCCGCGCCGGACGCGTCCACCACCACCAGCATCGCGCGTGTGCGCCGCAGGTGCCGCAGGAACGCGCGGCCGAGCCCGCGGCCCTTGTGCGCGCCCTGGATCAAGCCGGGGAGGTCCGCCAGCACGGGCCCCGCCTTCTGCTTCTCCGTGTCGTACGCGGAGAAGTCCATGGGGTCGGAGGGGTCGGGAACCAGCTCCGCGGGCTTGACCACGCCCAGGTTGGGCATGAGCGTCGTGAACGGGTACGCCGCCACCTCCGGGGTGGCGGCGGTCACCGCCTTCAAGATGCTCGACTTGCCGGCGTTGGGCAGACCCACCAGCCCGATGTCGGCCACCACCCGCATCAGCAGCTCGACGGTGAGCTCCTGCCCGGGCTCACCGCCGGTCGCCGTGAACGTCGCCTCGTCCAGCTCGATGTCGCTTACCTCCACGTCCTCGGAGAGCTTGCCCGCGGCGCCGCCGCGCCGCCCGCGCCGCTGCATCTGCTGCGCGCGCCGCGCGGCGAGGCCGCCGGGGCCGCCTTCGGCGACGAGCAGCGTCTGTCCGTGCTTGGTCATGTCCCCGAGCAGCTCGCCGCTGCGCTTGCGGCGCACGACCGTGCCCGGGGGCACGTCGATGTACAGGTCCTCCTGCGTGGGCGCGATGCGCGAGCGGTCCGCGCGCCCGGCGCCCGCGCCAGGCGCCGCCGAGCCGTGGTACCCCTTCTTAGCGCGCCAGTTTTTCCGGTCGTGGAACGGGAGCAGCGAATCGCACGCGCGGTCGACGCGGATGTAGACGTTCCCGCCCGCCCCCCCGTCCGCGGGCTCCGCGGGCGGCAGGTCGATGAACTTCTTGATGTTCCGCCCCCACTGGTACTTGAAGTTCTTGACCGTCTTCGCCTTGGCCTGCTTGGTCCACGCCTCGCCGTCGCCGCCGGCGCCGCCCGCCACGACAATCACCGCCTCGTCGAAAAACAAGTGCTTGTTCTTGTCGTCGATGGCGCCGTCCGACGCCGCCGGCTCTCGCGTTCTCGAATCGGTCGCTCGTGAAGCTCTGGCGCCCTTACCTTTGCCGGCGGGGAACAACTCGCCGTCCCATTCCTGAAGGACGACGTGAGGGTGATCGGCGAGAACGGTCAGACGCGCGCGTTCGGAGAGCGCGCGGCGCGATTCGACGCCTTCGCGGCGACGCGGTTTCAGATAAAGTGCGGCGCGGGTGAGCGCGACGATTGACGGGAGGTGGGCACGACACGCACCTGCTGCTTCGCAGCCTTCTTGGCCCTGGAGACGGCGCCGCCGCCCGTCTTGGCGCCCTTACCCCCGGCGGAGCTGGCTTTGCCCTTGCCCTTGCCGCCGCGGGTCGCCTTGCCCGCGGTGCCGGCGGCGCCCCCGCCGCGGGCCTGGGCCACGACGGCACCGCCGCGTCGCGCATTTTCTGCCGCCGCCAGCGCCAGGCGACGCGCCGAGACGACGGCGGGGACGCGAGACGAAGACCCGGGCGCGGCCGCCGCGGAAACGGTGGCGCCGGCGCACGCACGTGGCGCGACGCCGAGCGTCGGATGCACAATCCCGCACGCGGCGTGCATCTTGGTGTGCCGTGTCGTCCTCCAAGGGGGCGCTTTTTCACGCGAAAGACGACGCGCCATCTTCTGTTTGCCGTACACGCGAGACCTCGCGCGACCGTCTGAGATCTTTGCCAACTGGCCTTTATCTCCATTCCTCGACGCACCTCCTCGACCATGTCCACCGCGACGATGCGCCTCAGCGCGGTCGCCGGCCCCCGCGCGCACGTGTCGCTCGGTCGCGTCCGCCGCGCGGCGACCGCACCCGCGCGCCGCGGCGCTTCCCTCGCGCGCCGCGTCGGCGAGACCTCCGCCGAGCCCGAGGCTGAGTTCGCGTCGCTCGCCGATCGCGCCGCGTCGTACACCGCGGACCTGAAGGAGATGGGCATGACCATGCCCATCATCCGCCGCAACGTGGCCGGCCCCAAGAACGATCTGAAAGCGCTGCAGGTGTACCAGGACGCGCTCGCTGGCGAGCTTCCCGAGGACGAGGACGAGATCACGCGGCTGGAGAAGGTGCTAGATGAGCTGAACGCCATTCGGCTGGACAAGGCGGAGGAGGAGCTGTTTTGGGCGGAGCGCGAGGGACAAGTCGTGAGCGCCATCACGGACAACGCGAGCGGGCTGAGCGAGAGCGACAAGAGCGAGGTGGCGAACATGGTGGCGAACATCACCATGTACGGCGTGCAGGGCGCGGTGTGGAACGCCATGATCCTGCTCGTCGCGTTCGTCTCCATCGTTAACTTCCTTCGATGACGCTCGACGTAGCTAATAGCGAGCTCTAGCGACCACGGGGGAAATCACAGTTTCACGAAGTCGCTCGACTTGCGCGCGAGCTCGGCGATGGCGACGCGCCCCTTCCTGTTGATGAACGCCGCCACTTCCGCCATCTCGTCCCTGGAGATGAAGATGAACTTCCCGCGGTCGTCCATCACGCCCGTGATCCGCCCCATCTGCTCCAGAGCCTGCACGCGGCTCACCGCGTCTTGCGTGCGCAAACCGAACTCCGCCGCCAGCTCTTCCAGCACCACCACCTTCTTCTCCACGATGTGATCGACGAACTCCGCCAGCAACCCGCCGCTCTCCTCCGCCATCTCCTCCTCCACCGTACCCTCGTTCGTCACCGTAAACATATCTTTCCACTTGTCGAATTCAGCAGCTTCCGCCTTCTCCTTCTCCACACGCGCCGATTCCTCGGCTTCACGCGCCACGCGTTCCCTCTCCTCGCGCTCGGCTTCCTTCGCCGCGTACTTGGCATCCTTCCCCGCGCGCTTCTGGTGCTTCAGCTCAGCCTCCTGCGCCTGCGCGAGCTGCTGCGCGCGCCTCGCCGCTTCTCGCGGGTCCTCCTCCGCGGCCGCGTCGTGGCCGTCCGCGAGGCCCTCGTCGTCGTCGCCCCCCCTGCCCCTGCGCCTCCGCGCGCCACCGCGCGCGCGAGGCGCCCTCCGACCCCCAGCGACGACGTCGGGGTCGCCCCCCTCCGCCTTGAGCTTCGCCGCGGCGGCGTCGCCCTCCCCGGTCGCGCGACTGATGACCCACACTAGCCCGCCGAGCACGAGGAACAGCAGGCCCACCGCGACGGCCGCGAGCGCGGCGGCGTTGTCAGCCATGTCGTGCGCGGCGCGGCCGGATCTGGCCGTGCGCGCGATCGGAAATGGGGAGAAGTGCCGAAAACCGGCGTGAAGACGCCGCCGTCAAACGAGACCGCTCGCTTTTCTTTCGGGGAATTCCCGTCGACGCCCGACATAACCCCGAGCCCTTCCCCACGGTTGACGCGCGCGATGGGGGACGACTCGGAGGAGCCCAGGCGCAAGCCCTTCGCGGCGAAGCGTAAGGAGGACGGCGACGACGGCAAGAAGGCGAAGAAGGAGAAGAAGGAGAAGAAGGAGAAGAAGGAGAAGAAAGAAAAGCGCGACCGCGAAGGCGGCGGCGGCGGCGACACCGAGGCGGAGCGTCACGAGGCTAACAAGCGTCCGAGAAAGGGCGAGGATGACAAGAAATCCAAGGACGACAAGAAGAGCGCCCCGGAAATCACCACGCTGTTCTTCGGGCAGATGCCGTACGACACCAAGGTGGAGCACATCGTGCCTTGGCTCAAGACCATCTTGCGCAGGGAAGGATGCGCCGATGACATCCACGCCGTGCGCCTCGCCGGGGGTGGCGGAACGAACAAAAAGTTCAAGGGCTTCGCGTTCGTGGATTTCAAAACCCGGAAGGCGGCGAAGAAGTGCCGCAAGTTCCACGACACGCTGTTCCGAGGCAGGAAGGTGAGCATCGAGCCGTGCGCGCGGCCGGAGTACGTCTCCTCCAAAGCGGAGCGCGCGCGCGCCGCGAACGACGCGGAGGCGAGCGGGGGGGAGAAAAAACAGCTCAAGCAGCTCACCGACTCGGACGTCGTCGACGACATGGTCAAGGAAGCCTGCGAGAGCTCGAGCGGGGCCATCTCGGAGGCGGACTTCGACGCGCAGCTCCGGAGCTTCCTGGGCCTGCTGCCCAAGGACGTGCTGTCCGCGGCGCTGACGCAGATCATCAAGCAGGCGCCCAAGGCGCCCAAGCGCCGCGTGCCGTACTTCATGGGCATCACCAAGAAGGTGTCGAAGCAGTTCTGGGACAGGAGCGACGCGAAGAAGAAGCGGGACGCCGGGCAGCTCGAGGGCGAGCCCGATGTGAAGAAGCCGAAGAAGGAAGAAACCGCGGCTCCCACCGCGGCTCCCCCCGCGGTGGCGGAGGCCTGAAGGCCTGAAGAAGAAGAGGGACGACCGAAACGCGAATGGTGCCGTCTCATAAAATGTGTTAAAGAGGTTCCTCTCTCGATACCGCTCTCCGTCTCTTCTCCGTCTCGCGCGCTCGCGCGCTCCGTCCGCGCGAGCGCGCGAAGCCCTTCGCGCGGGAACCACGCTAGTTTACAGTCGCCGTCGCCGCAGCCTCGCCGGCGCTTCCGCCGCGCCGCATCAAATCAATCCTCCTCGCGCTTCTTTCCTCTCAAAACAATCTTCCGCCGCGCCCGGCGCTTCTCTCTCACGCCCAGCCCATGTTCATGCGCACGGATTCCACCGGCGCGTACACGGAAACCGAGCGCGAGGGCGCGTAGACCATCATGGACGCCGGGCGGTTGTTGAACTCCCACTCCTCCGACGCGATGGCGGGGCAGTTGCACGTCCACAGGTTGCTGTACCCCCCAAACTCCGGGTTGTCCGAGGACAACACCAAGCGCCAGTCGCCACCGTGCTTCAACCCGACGCGGTAGTCCGTGTACGAGTTCACGGGGTGGAAGTTGAACACGAACAAGCAATCGCCGCGCTCGATGACAATCATCTTGTCGTCGTCGCTCTTCAGCGACGTGTACTGGTGGTCCGAGCACAGGTACTTGAACCGCGACGCGACGTCGTGCATCGCGGTGTCGAACGCGTTCATGTACTTGTACCGCAGGTGGTCCATGTCCACCAAATCGAAGCGGCGGCGGCACAGCAGGTAAGAGTTGCCGTTGCCGGGCACGAATTCACCCGTGGACGCCTCCACGCGGTCGCCGCGCGGGAAGTCGATCCACTCGGGGTGGCCGAACTCGTTCCCCATGAAGTTCAAGTACCCCTCGCCGCCGAGGCAGCACGTGAGCTGGCGGATCATCTTGTGCAGCGCGATGCCGCGGCTCACCACCGGGTGGTCGGGCGTCAACGTGGACATGTGGTCGTACATCTCCTTGTCCATCAGCCAAAACGCGGTGGTCTTGTCGCCCACCAGCGCCTGGTCGTGCGACTCGGCGTACGAGATGCACTTCTCGCCCCAGCGGCGGTTCTCCAGGCAGTGCACCAGGTCGAACATGTTCCAGTTGTAGTCATCGCCCCACTCCGATAAAACCTCGACCCACTTGTCCGCGATGGCCATCTGCAGGCGGTAGTCGAAGCCGACGCCGCCCTCGCTCACCGGTCTGGCGAGCGCGGGCATGCCGGAGACGTCCTCCGCGACGGTGATGCAGTGCCCTTCGTACAGCGTGTGCAGCATGTCGTTGGCGAGCATCAGGTACACCATCGCGTCCACGTCCGTGGCCATGCCGAAGTACTCGCCGTAGTCGCCGGTGAAGGTCATCTGCAGCCCGTGGTGCGAGTACATCATGGACGTCACGCCGTCGAACCGGAACCCGTCAAACTTGAACTCCTCCATCCAGTACCGCAGGTTGGAGAGCAGGAACCGAATCACCTCCCAGTTGCCGTAGTTGAAGCAGCGAGAGTCCCACATCCAGTGGTAGCCCTGCGGGCCGTCGTGGAAGTACTGCCCGTTGGTGCCGTCGAACTGGTTGATCCCGTCCAGCGAGTTGGACGACGCGTGCGAGTGCACGATGTCCATCAAAACGGTGAGCCCGTACGAGTGCGCGGTGTCGATGAGGTACTTGAGCTCATCCGGCGTGCCGCAGCGCGAGGACACCGCGAAAAAGTTGGTCACGTGGTACCCGAAGGACGCGTAGTACGCGTGCTCCTGGATCGCCATCAGCTGCACGGTGTTGTACCCGAGCTGCGCGATGCGCGGGATCACGTCGTCCGCGAACTCGACGTACGAGTTGATCTTCGGCTCGGTGGAAGACATCCCGACGTGCGCCTCGTAGATGCGCACCTCGTCGGGCGCCTTGGGGCGCGCGTACTTGAACTGGTACTGCTCCTCGGGGGGGGGGTCGTAGTAGATGCCGTTGAACGGGATCTCATCGGGCGCCTGCACCGCGAACTTGATCCACGCGGGAATCTTGTCCACCGGGTCCTGGCCCTCCAGCTCGAGGTGGATCTTGACGCGCGTGCCGTGGGGGATCGCCGGCGAGCCGTCCGCGTTGTTGGGCATGAACACCTCGAACACGCCGAAATCGTTTTTGGTCATCCACACGCCCTCCGCGCCGGTGGACCACCCGTTGAAGTCGCCAAACAGGCACGCGGACTTCGCGCCGGGCGCCCACTCGCGGTAGGTGATCCCCGTCTCATCGCGCGTGAAGCCCATGATCTCGTACCCGCGCGAGAACTTCTCCAGCCCGCCCTCGTTCTGGTCGATGGCGTTGCGCAGCCCGCAGTACTTCTCCCAGCGGTACGCCAGGTGGTCGCGGTGCTGGTTCAGCGTGCCGTCGAACATGCAGATGCCCATCCCGTCGGTGGTGATGGGCGGGTACTGGAACGTGTCGAACCGGTTCTTCGGCTCGTCGATGGGCTTGATCTCCGCACCGTAGATTGGCTTCGTGTTCGCGCGCGTCGGCGTCGTCGGCACGAAATCCTTCGAGATGCGCTCGGGGCCGGCGCTGCTGCCGTCCGCGTTCACGGGCGCCGCGCCGGGGAAACCGCCGGGGGGCGCGATGTTCACGCCCGTCGCGGGGGGAGCGGGCGCCGCCGCGGGGGGGGGAGGGGCGGGCGCCGGGGTGGGAGGCGCGATGTCCACGCCCGTCGCGGGCGCCGCGGGCGCCGGCGCGGGGGGAGGCGGCGGCGGCGGCGCGCCGGGCGCCG
>Ga0181560_10001611_pt1 | contig 21005 bp, 9 predicted proteins | sample 011ome_20_FD_133751 | JGI IMG/M metagenome (GOLD analysis project Ga0181560, IMG submission 133751) | Coastal salt marsh microbial communities from the Groves Creek Marsh, Skidaway Island, Georgia - 011509CT metaG (megahit assembly) | ecosystem: Environmental > Aquatic > Marine > Intertidal zone...
CGTCCCATCCGCCGCGCTTTTCGCAACGGAGACGAACGAGACGGAAACGCATTGGCAAATTCGGTATTCCATGATGTGACATAAAGACTTGCTTTTCAGTCATTATATTTGCAAAACTCCTTTTTTTCTGACTGTTCTATCGTATAGGTATAGCTGTCCATCCAGCCAGCAGAAGCAGAAGCAATTTCAAACTCGATGGTCTTCGAGTCACCTGTCGCAGTCAGTTTGACGCGCGACAGACGTAGCGACGTCGCGCCGGATCCCGTCGCGACCTCGGCGTCGCCGGAGGAACCGCGCGGAACGTTTCCCGCCGCGGGTGCCGGGCCCGAGGCTCGAGTTAGCGGTGGTCCGCGCGGCGCGAAATCCCTAGAAGAACGGGCCTTCGCGCGCGAGATCCAGCGCATGACGGAGGAGGACAAGGAGAACGGCGCGGCGGCGACCGGGGAGGTTTCTAAGATGGACGCGACGCCCGCGGACGCGGCCGCGGGTGCCGCGGTCGCGGGGACTCCCGCGGACACCCCGGATGCTCCCGCGGCCGAGCCCACGGCGGACGCCTCGGACGCGTCCGAGTCCGAGGAGGACGACGAGTCGTCAGACGACGAAGCCGTCGGGCCCGACGGGCTGACGAGGTACGAGCGCGAGCGCCAGGCCAACATCCAGCGCAACAAGGAGCTGATGATGCAGCTGAGCATCAATAAGATGGCGGACAAGCTCAAGCCCGAGGAGACGGAGGCTCCCAAGAAGCGCGGGCCGAAGGCCGGGTGGAAAAAGAAACGCGCGGCGATGAAGCCCAGCCGCGGTTCGAGTCGCATTCAGCGTCTGCAGGAAGAGCGGAAACACACCGCGTGGAAGGACCTGCACGTCGAGAAATCGCTCAAGACGCACCCGAACTGCTTCGTAGACCTTACCGTGCAGTGCCTGGGGATGGCGGACGCGAGCCGGACGTTCGGGGAGAGCCGAGGTGGCGACGAGGAGGACCAGATGCTCCCGCTCGGCTTTTTCGCCGAGGGTGAGTTCATGAACGAGTCGCTGTACGTCTGGGTGGACTTCGAGGGCAAGCACCACGTGATGTGGGGGGAGTCCGAGGGCCCGAGGCAGCGGCACGTGGAAACGGAGGAGGGCGGGTGCGACACCGCCGCGGGCGCGGCGCTGTGCATCATGCGCGAGTCGCAGCGCCGGCGGCTCGAGCTCCTCGGGTCGATCCCCTCGAAGGGCGTCTCCGAGCCCCTGGGCCTCCGCGTGCACATCTCCAACCTGCCCCTGCTGGACAAGAACGCGCCCGCGCCCGCGCGTCCGGGGGGGATCATGCACTTCGACTTCCCCTCGGCCAGGCCGAGCACGTACGTCAAGAAATACAACCCCACGGGCCGGCCCCGCGGGCGGCCGCGCAAGTACCCGCTTCCGGGAACGGAGGCGTTGGCGTTTCGTTCCGCCGAGCCCAAGGCCAAGCCCAAGGCCAAGCCCAAGACCGAGCCGCCACCACCCCGCGCCGAGTGCGCCGAGTGCGGGCGCGCGCGCGAGGACACGACGCGCATGCGGCCCGGGCCGGAGGGTCCGCTCACGCTCTGCAACGCCTGCGGCTTGTACTGGGCGACGCAGGGACGCGCTCGCCCCGCCGGTTTGTTCGAGGACGACTACGAGCGCGTCGTGCCGCCCGGCGCGACGCCCCTGGTGTCCCTCGGGAAGCAGAGCTGGGTGGGCATGCCCAAGCAGCAGGCGGGCTCGTCGTCGGCGCCTCCCGCGGAGGCGCGGGAAGGCGCGAAGAACGCGGAGCTCGCGTCGTCGCCGAGGAGCTCGTCCGAGGAGAAGAAACCCGGCGGTTTCGACGCCGAGATCGAGCGTCTCATCGAGGAGGCGGACGAGGAGATGCGGGACGGGGAGAGCGAAGAGGACGACGAACCCATCGCGAACAAGCTGGACGGTGAGGTGGAGGGGACCACGGCGACCGAGGCGAAGCCTCCCGGCGAGGTGAACGCCGAGGCGGCGAAGCGCGAACCCGCGGCGCCGATCGCGGCGAGGCCCGAGGGCACGTGCGCGTTTTTCCGGGACGCGGTGAAGTGCGCGTCCGCGGGGCTGGCCACGCCCGCGATGGTCGGCGCGGACGACTTCCCACAGTCGGTACCCGAGGGCGGCGCGGCGCCGCGGTGGTGTCCGCACCTGTGGGCGGGGCTCCCGCCCCTGCTGGGCATCACCGAGGACGCCGCGTACGAGGTGAAGCGCTCGCCGCAGGACTCGGCGATGGCGCGCGCCTTCGCGGCGGTGGCGGACTCGGACCCGGTGAAGGACGCGGGCGCGGACCGGCTCGCGGAGTATCCGAACCAGGCGTGGTACGCCGCGCGGTCCGCCGCGCTCGCGCTCGCCGGCTACGGCGGCACCGCCGCCGGGCTTCTCATCGGCAAGCCCCCGATTTTCCCCACCAAGTTCGCGCTGCCGCAGTTCACGCGCCCGCGCGCGTACGCGGAGAGCGACTTGGACGCCGTCACGCTCTTCGGGTACGCGGAGGCTGAGGTGCAGCAGGGCCTGATGGCGCAGCTGGAGAGGTACGAGCAGACGGAGGAGCGCGAGGGCGCGGAGGCGGCGGAGAAGCAGCGCGAGATGGACTACGCCGAGGCGGTGGCCAACCTGGAGGCTGCCATTTTCTCGGCGAGGAATCACATGCGCAAGGCGGATGCCCGCGCGGACCGCGAGGCCAGGTTCGAGCGCGCGCAGCCGCGCATCGAGACCGTCGCGGCGGCGGTCATCCTCTGCCCGCCGCTCCCAAAGGTGGAGCGGCCGAGCGCCAAGGGGCGCGGCGCCGGCGCCGGCGGCGCCGGCGGGGACGTCGAGGCGGCTGGGTACCTCACGGAGTCGGCGTGCGCGGCGATTGACGGCGCGGAGGATGTCCCGACGCCGCTGGCGGTGACGTGCGGCGAGGCGCCGCCGGGGCTGTGGCAGCCCGGCGGGCGCCCGAAGGAGGAGCGCATCCTGGTGGAGGCGACCGGGGAGACGTATTCGCCCGCGGAGTACGAGCGCCTCGCGGGCATGGGCCAGGCGAAGAAGTGGCGCAAGTCGATGCGCGTGCCGGGCGCCGACGGGCAGCACCTGGGCGACTACCTGGCGGCGCTCGGCGCGAGGAAGGGCGAGACGGTGGTCGGCCGTCGCGTGGGAATCTGGTGGCCCATGGACGAGAGCTTCTACCTCGGCAAAGTGGAGGGCTTCATCCCCGCCACCGGCGAGCACACCGTGCGCTACGACGACGGCGAGTCCGAGGACCTGCTCCTGCCCATGCAGCGCGTCAAGTGGCTTCCCGCGGAGACGGGGCCCGCCGGCGCCGGCGCGCTTCTCGGCGCCGACGCGGCGGCGACGAGCGCGGCGGCGGACGAGGTGGACGCTCGGCGCGCGGCTGCCGAGGAGGCTCGTCGCGCGGAAGAGCGACGCATCGAGGAGGAGCACAGGGGCATCTTGTCCCCCGAAGGCCGGTACCGCGTGCACATGGGCGCGTTTGACGTGTGGGCGTCGCGTCCCGCGCAGTGGAAGATGCGCCACTCGGAGCGGCGGCGGTGCTTCGAGGTGCTCGAGGTGCTTCGCAACGAGCCCGACCCGGATGACGACCCGGACGACGAGGACGAGCCCCCGCGACTGCTCATCGAGCCGTTCGAGAAGCTCCCCGGGCCGCGCGAGCTCCCGGACTACTACGAGCTGATCCGGTGCCCGGTGGATTGTCGGAGCATCGAGCGCGCGCTGCGCCGCGCGCCCGAGCGCTCGTACGCCAGCCCGTGGTTCTTCGCCTGCGCGGTGGAGCTGATGCTGACGAACGCGCAGACGTACAACGACGAGGACTCGCAGATCTTCCAGGAGGCTGGCTTTTTGCGCCGCGCGTTCCACAAGGCCATGTCGGCGCGCTTCCCCGGGCAGCCCCTGCCGCGGAGCGTCGCGGTGTACGAGTCGTGCGACGAGCCCGACTGGGCGCGGCCGCCGGGGTGGGCCGCGCCCGTCTCCGACGCCGACATCGCCGACGAGCGCGACCCGTTCGAGGCGGACCGCCTGGACTTCGAGACGCAGCGGCGCGACGAGGACGAGGAGCGCGCGCTGGCGAAAGCGGTGGCGGACGGGGGCGCGATGTACGGCTCGTCCGAGCACCTCGCCAACATCGCGCGCCGGTTCGGGCGCCCGGGGCCGGGGCGGCCGCCCAAGGGGCCGCCCAAGCCGCCGTACGTGCCCACGGGGCGCCCGGTGGGGCGCCCGCGCAAGTACCCGCGCCCCGAGGACGAGGCGCCGCCGCCGCGCATGGTCACGGTGGAGGACGCGCCGTTCGATCCGAAGAAACCCAACGCGCCCGCGACCGCGCGCGTCGCGGCGACGGCGGCGCACGCCAAGCGGCGGAGGTTCAGCGGCGCGCAGCTCGGCCCGGCGGCGGCGGCGGCGCGCGACGCGCTGGAGTCGGCGGAGGGCGCGTCGATGTCTCTGGACGCGCTGGTCGCCGCCGTGGAGGCTTCCAAGGCGCCCGAGGTGGCGGGCGCGCGCCGCGTGAACGCGGCGGTGCTCTCCATCCTGCGCCAGCACACCGACGTGTTCGTGGAGGCGCTCACCGGCGACGGCGCGCGGTTCACGCTGAACCCCGCGTTTGCGGAGGAGGAGGAGGAGGAGGATCGCGCGCCGCCGCGCGCGCCCTCCGGGCGCGCGGCGAAGCGCCAGAAGTCGTACGCGGACGCGGACGAGGAGATGGAGGAGGAGGAATCCGATGATGATGCGGAAGCCGAGGCGGAGGAGGAGACGGGCGCGATGACCCCCGCGAAGGTTGAGAAGTGCCGGGCGATTCTCCAGAAGGCGCGGGATCTGAAGGTGAAGGGTCGCCTCGTCTCCGAGCTGTTCGAGCTGTTGCCCACGCGGAAGCAGATGCCCGACTATTACCGGGAGATCGCCAACCCCGTGGACTTCAAGTCCATCTCCGCGTCGCTGAAGAAGGCGGGCGGGTACGCGTCGGTGTGGGACTTCCTCATCTCGGTCGAGCTCATGTTCAGCAACGCGCAGGTGTACAACGAGAAGGACTCGCAGATCTTCGGGGACGCGGAGGCGATGCGCGAGGCGATTCGCGCCGCGCTGGAGCAGACGTTCCCGGGGCACCCGTACCCGAAGCCCATGTCCGTGTACGAGCAGGACCAGTGCGCGGAGCCGGCCTGGCGCCCGAAGAAGAAGCTGACGGTGGTGATGTCCAGCAAGAAGAGCGGCGCGGGCGGGGCGCTGAAGGTGTCGATGCAAGGCGCGGCGCGGTGCGGGAACTGCATCAACTGCCTCGAGCGCAGCCGCAAGCAGCGGTGCCTCGACGCGCAGATGCGCGACAACGCCAGAGAGGGCCACGAGGGCGCGCAGATCGCGGCGGAGGGCAAAAACGCGTCTGGCGTGCGCATCGAGATCTACTGGCCGCCTGAGGAAACCTTCTACAAGGGCAAGATCGTCGGGTTCGACCCGAAGATGTGCGCGCACGAGATTCAGTACGACAACGGCGACGTCGAGACGATGGAGCTGTGGCGCAAGCAGGAACAGGTGCGGCGCGCGAACAAGTGAGACGGGTTCGTTTTTAATACGCACAGTACCTAAGGTACGCGCGATTTCTCGCGACGCTCGCTCTGGCGTGACGTACCGCGACGGGACACTCTCGAGCGTCGTCGGGAACCGAAACCGAACGGAACATCACGCGCGCCTGCGTTTCTTGTTCGCGTCCGCGTAGTACACCGCCTTGAGCTTGGCGAACGCGTCCATCGGGCCGCGAGGGACACTCGCCGCGGGCGGCGCCGCCGCCGCGGGCGCCGCCGGCGGTTCGGGAACCGCCGCCTCCGGCGCCTCCGGCGCCGGCGGCGAGTCCGCGGCGCGTGCGTGCTTCTTCTCCTCCACCCGCTTGAACAGACCCGCCAGCCTGCTGATCTCGGCGGATTTCTTCGCGGGCGCCGCGCGCGCGAACACGTTTGCGGGCAAACTCGTTCGCGCGGGCGCCGCGTCGCGCGGCTCCGTCTTCCCCGCCGCCGCGCTCGGCGCCCGCGAAAAGGTCGCCGGGACCCACCCGGACCCCCCGGTTCCGCGTTTGCCTCGGTCCGCCGCGTCCGCGGCGTCCCCGCCACCGTTCTCCTTCTCCACGCGCTCCATCATCAGCGCCATCGCGTCGTCGTCCAGCGCGTCGGCGTCGTCGAAGGGCGCCGGCGCCGCGCCGGCGCGCTTCGCCTTCGCGGCAAACAGGTTCGCGAACGCCAGCGGCCGCGCGAGCGGCTGCGGCGCGTCTCCGCGCCCGCCGCGCCCGCCGCGCCCGCCGCGCCCGCCGCGCGGCGCCCAGCCCCGCTGCTTCTGCGGGCTCGGCGGCACCACGAACGGTTTCCGCGAGATGGGGTCGAGCCTCCCCTCCGCCACCTCCACGGCGACGGCGTCCTCGACGTGCGCGCCGAGGAACGACGTCTCCGCGCTCGGCGCGTCCAGTTCCTCTGGCAGCGGCGTGAGCGGGCGAAGCCGCTTCTGGCACGGGTCGTACACGCGCGCGTGCCGAAACGTCCAGAACGCGCGTCGGAACCCAGCCTCGTACGCCTCGGGGACGGGCACTTTCTTCTCCGCGCGGAGCGCCGCGAGCGTCGCCGCCGCCGAGCCGTGCGCGCACATCAGCGCGTGCGCGCGCTTGATGCCGATGCTCGGCACGTTCGGCAGGAAGTCGCATCCGCTCAGAACGCACAGCTCGAGGAACCGCGTCAGACACCACCCGCTGAAGTCCAGAGGCGTGCCCTTCGCCGGACGTTTTTTCTTCGCGGCGGCTTGTCTTTTCCCGCGCGACTCGCGTCCGGACGCGGAAGTCGCGGCGGGCGCGTCGTCATCGTCCGAGCCGGCGGGTCGCCCGTCGGCGTCGCCGCCGGCGCCCGCGTCCGCCTCGGCACGCGTCGCGGTCTCCCCCGCGGCTCCTTCCCGCATCTGGCTCCGCGCGTCGTCCCGGCCCCTCGTGCTCCCCGGGGGACCGGCCAGGACGTCTGCGACGTTGAGTTCCATCGCGGCGCCGTGTTTGTCAAGCTTGAACAGCACCGTCGGACACCCGTACGCGACGAGATCGCTGTCTTCGGTGAAGACGACGTCGACGCCCCCTTTTTCGCCTCCGCCGAGCTGCGCGAGCGCGGCGATCTGCGCGTCCGCCTCGTACGGCGCGACCACAAACTCGAACCCCTCCCGCTTCAGCGCGGCGATGAGCTCGTGCGCCATCGCGGGGGTCACGTCGAGACCCTGCGCGAAGAAAAACGCGGCGCCGTCCTTGTCCCCGACCGCCATCTTCTCGTGGCCTTTCCGCATGCACTCCGCGCGCCGATCGCGGCGCTCTTTTTCCTCGCCGCCCTTCGCGGGCAGCCGATCGCCGTCGAACACGATCACCGGCGTCACGCCGAAGTGCCGCAGCATCTGCGCGCGGTGCACGCAGTACCGTACGTACGGCGGGTCGCGCCGTTGCTGTTTCCAGTAGTGATTCTTCACACCGAGGTCGTACGCGCAGCCGTACATCCCTTTGTGCAGCCACGAGTACGCGTCGACGGCGGCTCTCTTGCCCCTGTGCCGCGACACTTCGACGGGGATCAAGTAAGGCTTGAGCACCTCGGGCAAGCCCTTGATGCCCATGGCGCCCCCGTCGCCAGTCGCGCGCCCTCGCGACTGACGTCGGCGAGGAGTTTCGGTGCAGTGAAAAGCAGCTCGGAACTCGCCGGGAGTCCTTGAACAAACCTTGAAAAATATTCAAAAATACGTCGTCAGCTCCCAGGCGCGGAACACGCGACGAGACGTCGCGGTGCGTGAGCTTCCCTCGAGCTTAGATACGAGCGCGCGGCCACCATGTCTTCCTGCGGCAGCGGCAAATCAAGCAAGGGCGGCGGCTCTAAGTCCAAGGGTAAGTCCAGCAAGGGCGATGCCCTGCACAAGAAGGTGTCCATCAAGACTGAAAAGCACCACCTGACCACTCTTCGCACCGCGTTACGCGATGAGCTGGGAGGCGACCGGGACGTGCTTTCTAGCTTCGGCGCCTTCACGAAGTACGACCGCGAGGGCCTGGCGCTGGACGTGCACTTCCGTACGGGGAACACGATCACCGACGATGAGCTCGACTGGGCCGAGGACCTCGTGCACCGGAACCTCAAGCCGCTCGGCCACGGTTGGTCCCCGCAAGCGCTCATGGATGAAATGTGCGACCCGTCGTCGCGGTTCGCCCTGGTCACCGAGCGCGCTCCCAAGTCCAAGAAGGCGCCGAGGACCGGGAAGTCGGTCCCGGTCGCGTTCGCGCACTTCCGTTTCAGCGTCGAGGGCGACGTGCGCGACGCCATGGAAGGCGTGCCCGTCCTGCTCCTCCGCGACTTGCACGTCGAGCCCGCGGCGCAGCGCAAGGGCCTGGGGAAACACCTGTGCCAACTTTTGGAGCTCGCCGCCAGGAAAAACGCCATGCACGGCGTGATGATGCTCACCCCCGCGGGCGAGCCCGGGACGATCGCGCGCGCGTTCGTCGCGAGCAAGTTGCGCGGGTTCGAGTGCGCGGACGAGACGTGGGCGCCTTCCGACCCGAACCTGTCGACGTTCGCTAAATCGCTCCTCGCGAAAAAGCCCGAGGCGGCGACGACGCCCGAAGTCGCGGCGAAAACCGTCCCCAAGTCGGAGCCCCACGTGGAGAGCCCCGATAGCGTCTTGGACGCGCGCGAGAAGGCGCCCGCGGAGGCGACGCAGGCTGAGGCGAAGGGTGATTCGGAGCCTGATTCGGAACCGGCTGAGCCGGCGCCCGCGGCTTCTCTTTTCGCCGCGTTCGCCGCGCCCGCCGCGGCGGAGACCGCCGCGCGCAAGATGTCGTTCGCCGACTTCGGGAACGCCGCGCCCGACGAGGACGTGTCCTCCTCCGACGATGACGAGGAATGTGCCGTTGAGGACGCCGCGGAGGCGAACGGCGAGGCGGCGGCGGGCGAGGATGAGGCGCTCGACGTCCTCGGCCAGCTTTGCGAGTTGTTTGTCGCCGAGAACGGCCGCGACCCCAACGACGAGGAGATCAGTCAGTGGGCTCAGACCCTGAAGGAGGCGGCTGCGGAGGGGCTCCAGATGTGACGGAAGGGTGTGCGGTTTCACGCGGAGGGCCTGACGAGAGGAACAGACGGACGCGGCCGCGCGCGGGGGTAAACAACGGACCAATCGCGCGTCCGCGCTCGCTTCGAACGGAAAACGGCTCCCCGCGTTTTCTCTTCACCCTCACCGCCCCTCGTAGTACTGGTCGAACGTGTCCTCCGGGTCGGGCTTGATGAGATCCGCGTGTTTCGCGAACGCCTCGGGGTTGAGCTTCTCGAGTTCCTCCCTGGTGACGAACTTGAAGTCCCGGAAGTCGAATCCGGGCGCGACGCCCTCGCCGATGATCCCGAACTCGGCGCCCTCCTCCAGCCGCACGGACTTGAACGACCCGCCCCGCACCACCACCTGCGGCTGATCCCCCGCGGCGACGTTCGTCCCGAGCCGCCTTTCCACGTACGACCCGTCGGGTAAAACCAGGTTGTATATGAACGTGCCGCCCGCGTGGTGGTAGTGCACGTGGTCGCTCATGTTGTTCGCCCACCACTGGTGGTCGGACTCAGCCGTGAGCATGTAGTATATGCTTGTCATGACGTTCCGCTCGGGCGTGGGGCCGCGGTCGGTGGCCATCACGTCCCCGGCAGGGTCCGTCAGACCCTTGCTGGTCATCGGCGCGGAGCCGCTGCGGTAGGTCTCCACGAAGAACCCGCCCTCGGGGTGCGGGATCATCCCGAGGCGGGAGATGAAATCCTCCTTCGAAGAGGCGCAGGAAGACGCGCCGTCTCCTCGGGCGCGGCGCCCGGCGCCGGGCACGGGGCACCACGCCGCGCCCTTCAGGTGCGCGCCGAGAAGCGCGCCCGCCGCGAACCCGGCGGCGACGCACATCACCGCGCGTTGGTCGAGCGACTCCATGCTCGCGCTCGAGAGTGTCGGTCCACGTGCCACTCTCCGGGCGTCCTTATCCCTCCGAAAACGCGTTTGGTATTCGTCGCCGCGTCACTGCGCGACGCGCGATGGGGGACGCACCGGCACACGTCGCCGTGGTGGGCGGCGGGATCTCCGGCCTCGTGTTCGCGCGGGAACTCGCGTCCCGCGGCATCCGCGCCACGGTCTTCGACACCGGCGAGAAGGCAGTCGGCGGGAGGGCATCGACGAGAGACGACGTGGACGTCCTCGGACGGGCTGTGAGTTGGGATCACTCGACCCAGTACTTCACCGCGACCCCCGGGTCGAGGTTCGAGGCGATGGCGTCCGAGTGGCTCGAGCTCGGGCTCATCGCGGCGTGGCCCGACGACCGCGTCGGCGTGCTGGACGCCGCGTCCGGCGCGTTCGCGCCCTTCCGCGACGGCGCGACGCGGTACGTCGGCGTCGGCGGGTTGAAGGCGCTCACGGCGCATCTCGCCGACGCCGAGCGCGTCGACGTCGTGCGCCCGAAGTGGGTCGGCGCGATGACCCCCCGCGGCGGCGGCTCCGACGCTCCGACGCGGTGGGACCTCGCGTCGAGCCCCGGCGCGCGAGGCGAGCGGCTGGGCGCGTTCGACTTCGTCGCCGTCGCGCACAACGGGAAGTGCGCGGCGCGACTCGCGTCGACGGCGACGTTCCCCGACGGCGCGAGCGCGGCGCCGAAGCTCGCGAATGCGCTTCAGTGCGCGTTCGGGATCCGGCCGACGCACGAGCTGAGACGGCAGCGCAAGCTGATCCTGTCCTCCGTGTGGGCGCTCATGCTCGCGTTCGACGAGCCGGTGGCGCTGCCGAACGGCGCCGCGGCGATGGAGGGCGCGCACGTCGTCGGCTCGGACGTCGTCGCGTGGTGCTCGAACGTCACGGCCAAGCGGCGGAGCGCCGCCGGCGCCGACGACCCGGCGCCGGGTTCCCGGGGGGGGGAGTGCTGGGTCGTGCACAGCACGCCGACGTACGCCAGGGACAACAAGTGTCCCCAGGAGGCTGTCCCCGCGGACGTCGCCGCGAAGGTGGAGAAGGAGATGCTCGACGCGTTCGAGCGCGCCGCGGGGCTCGAGCCGGGGACGCTGCGTCCCGCCGAGGCGAGGGTGCAGCTCTGGGGCGCGGCGAACCCGCTGACGGCGGCGAACGTGCCCGCGGTGTTCGACTCCGAGACGCGCACGGGCGCGTGCGGAGACTGGTGCCTCGGCCCGCCGTGCATCGAGGCGGCGGCGGAGTCCGCGCTGGCGCTGGCGGACGCCGTGGAGGGCGTCTTCAGGCCGGACGCCGCGCGCGCGCCGGAAGCGGCGGCGGCGCTCGACGCCGCGCGCGTCAAGTGGTCGCCGTGCGCGGGCGCGGGCGCGCTCGGCGGGTTCCCGGGGACGGAGGCACCGGCGATGCCGGAGCCCGCGCCGCGGGAGAAGGCTAGGGGCGGCCGCGGCGGGGGCAGGGGCCGGGGAGGGGGACGGAGAGGGGGGCGGAACGCGGGGCGTGACGGAGGCGGCGGAGGACGGGGTGGTCGGGGGGGACAGGGTCTCCGCGGCGGTCGCGGCGGCGGCCGAGGCCGCGGTAAGAAGGCATCGGTGCTGTCGGTCTCCGCGGCGGCGTACGGGCGCGTGGCGATGGCGATGGTGTGAGGGAGACGCGTCGCGTTCGTAAGGCGACGAAAAACCTGATTCTCGATAACGGCACCCGACCGCATCCACTTCCAAGATAGGGGAGCTTGGCTCGGCAGATTCGCACGGGTTGCCGGATTCCTTTCGTGAAATCGGACTGTTTGCCCATAGAACGCTTTGATACCTGTTCGACAAAAAATATCTACCGAAGTTCGCGCGAGTTTTCGTGTTGTTCGCTCACGCTTCTCCCGACTCGACCTCGTCGTCAGGTCTCTTCGCTTCGAAAGGTTGCGCCTGCACAGTTCGCGGGGCGCCAAAACTGCGTCCCACAGTCCGAGCCGAGCGGCTGCGCGCCGCGCTGACGCGTTTTCCCTTCCTCTCCGGACGCCTCGCGCGTACGCTCGGCGCTAGGCGCGCGCGATCGCGCCCTGAAAAAGAACAATGGCGGACGTGTCCTCGCCCGATGACTCGGATCCCAACTCTTTGGCCTCCCGGTGCGAGCGCTGGGTCGCCGCCGCGGTGAACGCCACCGCGGAGACCGCGTCCGCGTGTCCTTGCGATGCGGACGCAAACGCCTCGGGCCAGCCCGCGGCGTGCGTCTCCCTGGTCGCGCCGAGCGCGGAGTACGCGGACGCGAACGCGCCCGCCTGGTGGTCGTCGCTCTTCGTAACCGTGCTGGGCGTCGGGTTCTTCGCGTTCGTCGCGATGATGTTCGCGCGGTACGTCTCGTTTCACCAAGCGCTGCGCTCGGAGACCACGACGCGGCGGCTCCTGGAGCTGCTGGATGAAAAAGGCAAGCGCGCGTACGTGGGTGTGCTGCTCCCCAGCGGCGAGGCCGCCGCCGCCAAGCGGCTGCCCGACGACGAGCAGACGCCCGGCCCCGACGGCCAGCCCCCGGCGTTCGCCGGCGAGGACGACGCGCCCGGCGTGGGCTTGCTGCTCGGGATCGAGTACGGTGTGCGAATGCCGAGCGACGCGACGGACGCGCAGAGAGAGCGCGCGCGTCGGATGTTCCGGTTCGCGCCGGCGTACACGACGCTGGACATGGAGCGTTTGCTGGTGGCGCGTCTGCGCGAGGAGCAGGAGGGGCGGAGGGACTCGCTGTACCGCCTGCGCGAGGAGCAGGTGCGCGAGCAGGAGCGGATATGGAGGCAAATACAGGCGGAGAACGGAAGGGCGAGAGAGGGCGGCGAAGGCGCGCGCGGGGACTGGGCGGTATAGACTCGCGATACTAAAGGTACCCATCGAACGCGTCGTTCACTCCATGTCGTCGAAGAAGCCATCCTCCTCTGCTTGGTCCGCCGCCGCCGCCGCCGCCGCCTCCGCCGGCGCCGCGCCCGACACCCCGGCGGCGTCCTCCGAGTCCACCGGAAGCGTGTCCATGCGCAGGGTGTCCATCTGCATCGTGTCGCGGGGCTCCTCTTTCACCGCGGCGGCGACGGGAACCCAGCCGTCGACGTCGGTCGCGACGCGAGGGGGCTCGGGAACCGAAGGAGGCTGCCCGCCGGGGCGCTCGGGCTCCGTCCGCCGTCGTCGCGCCGCCCGAGCGTCCTCCGCGTCCCCGGTCGCGCCCCTCGGTCCCGCGCCGGGTCCCCCGCCTTCCGCCCCGAGGTCGCCTTCCTCCCCGGCGCCGCCATGGAGCGGCCGCGCGCGACGCGTCCCCGCCAGGCGCGGCTCGGGAGGCGCGGCGCCCAGCCCCCCGCACGCCGCCGCGAACGCCGCCGCCGCGGCGGCGGCCCGCGCCGTCCGGTCCGGGCCCGGCGCCGGCGGCGGCTCGGCGTCGGCGCGCGGCGGCGCGTCGAGCGCGGCGGCGGCCGCCGGCCCTCCCTTGGCCGCCTCCGCGAGCGGCGCGGCGAACGCGTCCGCGGCGCGCGCGTGCAGCAGCGCGTTGGTCCTGGCCAGCGACGGGTTCAAGCACCGCCACGGGTCGATCCCGTTCCCGTCGAGCGCGTCCACCAGCGCGTCGGCGGCGGCGCCGAGCGCGTTGGTCCGTTCGCCCGTCGGCTCGTTCGGGTTTAGGTTCTCGGGTCGCGCCGGTCCCACTCGCGCCACGAGCGGCCTGAAGCTGGACGCGTACGCGTCCTCCGCGAACGGCAGAGGCGTGAACAGCAGGAAGTCGCCCTCGCGCACGCAATGCGGCGTGAGCGCGCCGAAGCTGACCCGGTCCGAGTTTTGCATCCACACCGCGCGGGTCAACGCCGCGACGCCCTTGCGCTGCATCGCGCGCGCCAGCGAGGACATCGCCGCCGCGGCTTTGCCCGCCTCGCGGTCGGAGATGCCCGCGGAGGCGGCCATCCCTGCGGCCGCGCTCCCCGCGCGCGAGGGCCACGGCACGAGCACGCGCGCCTCCTCCATGCCGTACCACGGCGGGACCGTGGCGAGCGGCGTGAACCCGAAGACGTCCATGCCCTTGTCGTTTTTGGACTTGACGAGCTCGGCGACGTCGTCCTGGATGGGGATGTTGGTCGGGCCGTACGGGTACGCGGACAGCATCATCTCCGGCGGGACGTCCTTGGGGTTGTCGGGGTCCGCGTACGACGTGAACGTGCGCTCGCGGACAACCATCGGCGCGTCGCCGTCGCCGTCCGCGGCGGCGCCGGCGGAACCGTCGAACAGCCGCATCGCCGGCGGTTTCGCCTCGCTCACCTTCTTATACCCCCAGACGCGCAGCGACATCCACGGCGTCACGCGCAGCTCGCCCCGGAACGTCGTCGTGGGCTTCACCCTCTTAATCTGCAACTCCGTCAGCACCGCGCGCGCGTCGTCGACGCGCGACCGCGCGGGCTCGGGCACGGGCGTCACGCCGTCCGCGCCGACGTTGAGCGCGGCGCACAGATCTCGAAGCGTTTTTTCGTTGGCGGACACGGTCTCGGCGTCGGCGGCGTCGGCGGCGCCGACGACGGCGACCACGAGCTGCACGCCCGCGCCGCGCATGCCCGCGGCTATGCCCTCAAGAAACGCGTCGTCGATCGCGCACGGCGTCTTGAGGTCGGTCACGAACACCACGCGGCGGTGGAACCCCCCGCCGCGTTCGTGGCGCACGAGCACGTCGGACGCGACGGTCAGGGCGTCGAGGTAATCCGCGGGCGCGTCTTCGCCCGCCAGATCCTCCAGCCGCGCCGCGGCCGAGGCCGTCTCCGGCGACGCGCACGCCATCGGCACGTCCACGGAGACGTTCAGGTACTCCTCCTCGTAATCTTGATCGTTGGCCATCGCGGCGTTCTCCAGGCCCTCGGTGTGCACGTCGTTCTTGGTCTCGCGCGCGCCGCACGTCACGAGCGCGAACTCATCCGCCTTGGCGTGCATCATGCGGTTCTGCACGACGCGCGACAGGGCGTCCCCGACCCAGCCCAGGTGGGGGATCATGCTCGGCGCGGAAACATCTACGAGGAGCACCGTGCACGTCTTCTTCCCCGCGGGCGCCATGGCGGCGTCCAGGCGCGGCCGCCACTGGGTAACTGGGTGCCAAGATTCATGGGACACTCTTTTTCGAAAGTTGGCACACCCCAGAAAAAATGACGACTTCGCCAAAGCCACGACTGCTCACCTCGAGGCCGTATAAGCTGCCGCACCTTCGGCCTTCTTCTCTTTCCCGACATGTCGAAGACCACCGAAGCTCCTCTGGCGCTCCTGCGCCGCACCAACCTCGCGGAGTACCTCAGGTAGCCCCCCTCGATCACGCACGCGCGCCACGCTCCACCGCTGACTGTCGCGTTTCGTTTCCTCTTCCAACAGAGCTCGCAAGGCGCTCGCCGCCGAGTCGTCGCAGCGCGACCACCCCACCCGCTCGCTCCTTCCCCTGATCCTGCGCGTTGACCAGACCGTCGGCGAGGCCCTCGCCAGCCTCGCGTTCATGCGCGTGCAGTCCGCCCCCCTGGTGCAGATGCACAGGTACGCCGCGCTCGAGCGCTCGCGCGCGCCCGCGCTCGGAACGGCGTGCGACAAATTCTGACTCGCTTTCCTCCGCACGCAGCGACGGCGCGCACTACGACGCGCAGTGCTTCCTGTCCGTCGGCGACATCGTCCTGGGCTTCCTCGAGCGCGTAAACGCGGCGGCCACGGCCTCGTCTGAGCTCCCCGTGCTGCACAGGATGGCGGAACTCACGACGCTCGGCCAGAGGTACGCGGAAACCAGGCTCGGCGACGTGCGCAGCCGATGGGACGGCACCGGCGTCTGGGCCGCCGCCACGGAGGACATGAACCTGGCGGACGCGATGCGTCGGTGCCTGCGCATCGGCGCGGACGACATGGAAGGCGCGCGCGGGAGCGAGGCCCGCTCGAGCCCGGGGTCGCTCATGCTGCGCCAGTGCCCGCACAGGTTCGCCGTCATCGACGCCGGCGGAATGGTCACCGACGTCGTCGCGCAGAGCGACGTCGCGATGTACCTCCGCCGCAACCGCGAGCTGCTCGACCCGTCCGTGCTCGACGCGCCCGTGAAGTCGCTCGGGCTCGGCGCGCAGGGCGGGAGGCGCGTGGTGAGCCTGAGCGTCTCCGTCCCGGTCATCGACTGTTTCTACGAGATGGAGCGCTCGAGCGTGCAGGCGGTGGCCATCGTGGACGACGGCACGGACGTGCTCGTCGGGAACCTCTCCGAGTCGGACATCGCCGCGCTGCGCCCCGACGCGTTCGGCGCGTTCGCTCTTCCGGTGGGCGAGTTCCTCGTGCACACGCACGGGATCACGCCGATCGTCCCCCCGGCGGAGGACCGCGCGTACTCGCCGCAGTCCACGGCGTACGGCGTCGCGCTCGCGCGCGAAGGCGCGCGGCTCACGGTGTCGTGCGAAGACACCGCCACCGTGGGCGAAGTGCTCGAGCTGATGCACACCAGAGCCGTGCATCGCGTCTGGGTGGTGGACGACGCGAGAAGGCCGGTGGGCGTGATCTCGCTGGCGGACGTCCTGGCGGTGGTGGCCGCGGACGAGCGCGCCGGCTGCACGGACTCCACGACGAAAGCAAAAATCACGGGCGAGTCGGAATCCGTCGCCGCGTGAACGAGAAAGACCGAGGAGGAGAAGGAGACGCAACCGGAAAGAGACTCGTCGTTTGCCCGTTCGCGCGCCCGAGGCGAAAAACGTACGTAGACGAAACGTTTTTACGCGAGAAGGAGAAACCGTCCCTTCAAACCGTCTCCTCACCTCGCTCGGCGTCCCGAGACCATGCGTCTCGAAGGCATATTCCGTGTCGCGTGCGTCCTCGCGCTCGCGCTCGTCGTCGTTGCGGACGCCGACCTCGAGGCGGACGCCGCTGCGTCCGGCGGCCCTTCGCCGCCCCGCGCGCCCGCCCCTCGGACGCTCGAACAGGAACTCTTCGCGTGTCGCGTGGCGTGCCAAGATGAGCTTTGGGATCCCGTGTGCGTCGGCGACACGATGACGTACGCGAACGCGTGCTGGGCGCGGTGCGCGTCGTCTCTGGTCCGCACAGACGCAAAGATGCCCCCGGAGCCGGCGCGTCCCGGCAGGTGCCCGCGCGAGCGAAGCCCCGACGGAAACTGCGTTTCGGGCTGCGTCGCCGCGTGGGGACGAGACGAAGTCGGCGCACCCGCGTTCGGGTGGAGACCCGCGTGCGGCGAAGACGGCGTGACGTACACCACGGCGTGTTTCGCGGGGTGCTCTGGCGTGCACTCCGTGGAAGGAGAGTGCCACGACGTCGACCCGAGACGCCGGAGATGAGCGGCGGTGATACGTCACCACGCGAGAGGAACGTCGACGACGAGAACGCGCGTTCTTTTTTATTTCACAGCGGTTTACGAAAGGAAAGCACCTTCGTGCTCGAACACAGCTCCTTCGTCCACGGTTCCAGGCCCGCGCCCCGCTCGCCGAACAGCTCCACGGTGTCCTCGCGGAGCCACGACCGGTAATACGGCTCGTTGAAGTCGCCGAACCGCCCGAGGTGCGCGTCCACGCGCGGGCGGTCGCCGAGCTGGATGGAGTCCGCCAAGATGAACACGCCGCCGGGTTTCAGCACGCGCGCCGCTTCGCGCGCCACTTCCTTCCGCACCGCGGGGGGCAGCTCGTGGAACAGGTACACGCACGTCACCGCATCGAAAGAGGCGTCCGGGAAGGGCATGGACTCCGCCGCCGCCTGCACGAACTCGCAGCGTCCGAGGTCCTTTTTTTCACCGACGTCTCTCGTTTCCTCCGCCGCGCGCGGCGCGGCGGGCAGCGGCGGCAGAGGGACACCCGCGGCTTTCGCCAGGCTCCCCACTCGACGCAGCGCCCCCGTCGCGAGCGAGGCCACCGCGCGCGCGTTTCCCGCGTGTCCCCCGGACTTCAAATCGCCGGCTCTGAACCGTTCCCAGTACTCGGCGTTTTCCCGCGCCTCGGCGAGGTAAAACGGCGACAGGTCCAGCCCGACGGCGTCCATCTTCGGGTACGTGTCTCGCGTGAACGTGAGGAACCGACCGGTCCCGCACGCCATCTCCAGCAGCTTCACGTTCTCGCCGGTCGCACTCTCCTGCGTCTCGTCGAACCACTCCCTGAGCGGCGCCAGCGCGGTGCGCTGCATGGCGTCCTGCCTCCCCACGAAGAGCGTCTCGGTGGAGACCTCGTACACCTCGGCCGACGCCTTCGACAGCCACCCGTCCGTCTGCCAGTGGAAGGTGTTCAGGTAGTAGTCGGGGTACAGAGGCGAGCTGAGCCACACGCGCGTCTCTTCCGAGTCCTCGGCGCCCACTTCGGTGGCCGACCCCTCGCCCTCCCGTGCCAGCCTCTGCTTCGTGGCCGCCGCGTGCTTCCGCAGCGTCGACCGCGCCTCCGACGCGAACCGGAGAGACTTGTCGGCGACGAACGCGGGGTTGAACTGGCGGTGCCGCGGGTCCATGTCATACGGAGCCCGGTGCGTCCCGTCGTTGACGCGCTTCAGGTCCTGCGCGTACACCTGCACGGCCTCGGAGACGAGCCGCTCGGCGGCCGCCGCACCCGCGCGCGCGCGCGAAAGCGTCGGCGCGGCTTCGGGTCCAGCCCCGGCGACGGAGGAAACCAGCATGCCCGCCGCGCCCTGCCCGAGGAACCACGAGCTGCGGAAGACGTGGTACGCCCAGTACGCGGCGTCCGCGGGGGACTTGGTCGCCGCGGAGATCTGCGCGAGGACGTCCGCGACGGACGCCGCGGGGGACTTGGAGTCGTCGTGGCTCCACGCGTTCCAGAAACGCACCGACGGGGCCTCGCGGAAGTGCTCGCGGTCGACGTCCGCGGGCGTGCGCGCGGGAATGAACTCCTCATTCGGGCGGTTGGCGTCCGTCTCGGGGCGACCCATCCAGCCCAGCACGGGGGCATTGTCCGTCGCGGGCGACGCGACGGTGCCCGAGTGGCGGGAGAAGCGCCCCGCGGGCGCGGCGGCGCGAAGCCTCAGGGCGTGGCGCAACATCTCCGCGCACGGGCGATGTGACGTCCTTCGATTCGGAGCACTCGTTGCACGGGGATCCGCCACGTGTCGACGAGTGCGGCGGCCGAACGTTTTCGCGCGTTTTGTTTCAGTGCAAGTTGACTTGGTCATCACACCGTGAAGAGAAACGCCGCGACTATGTACCTGACGCCTCTCGTGACCGGCGCCCCGGCGTGACGCAGGTCCCCCCCGAACGCCACGACCCCGCCGATGTCCGGGCGCGCGGTGACCCGCGTCGGGTCGGGAAACGTCGTCCCGCCTCCTTCGTACTCGCCGAGCGCGTTCAGCGCGAGCGTCACGGAGATTTCTGACTGGTCGACGTGCGCCGGCAAGTACCTCTGCGCGCCGGCGTCGTACCGCACCACGAACGCGTCGTGCACGCGCACGTTCGAGCCGCCAGCGCGGACGCGTTCCGGGAAACACGCGTGCAGGAATGGCCCCAGCGAGCGCGCGAGGAACGCGTTCCACAGCGGCAACAGGCTGGGAATCTCGTGCACCGGAAGGTCCGTCGTCGGCACCGCGTAGTGTCTGCTGGTGGTCCACCCGCCCCGCGCCGCCGCCGCCGCCTCCGCCCGCGCGATCCAAACCGCGCACGCCTCCGGCGTCAGCAAAGCCGCGTCGTCTTCGGGCCCGCTCGTGAAGATTCCGGCGGAGGGATGGAGCGCGCGAGGCGAACGAACGGGAACGGCGGCTTTCGGGTCCGCGTCCGTCGCTTCCCCGGGTTTCCCGGACGAAGACGCGTACTCGCGACTCGCGCGCGCGTACGCTCGGTCCTTCGCGACTTGCGCGGCGAGCGCCGCGAAAGCCTCGCGGTCGCGCGGCTGCTTTTCAGACCGAGACGCGTAAGCCTCCGCCCACGCCTCGTGCGCCTCCGCCCACCTGCCCTGCCCCAGGAGCGCGACGCCCACTTTGTGTAACGCGCCCGTTTCCCGGTCCGGGTCCGCCTCGGCCGCCTCGCGCGCGCACCGCTCGGCGTCCTCGTGCCGCCCCTCCTCGGACGCCTGGTCGGCGAGCGCGCACAGCTCGCGCGCCGCGAGCGGCGAAGGGACGCCTTGCGCGGCGCAGAGCTCGTACACGCACCGCGCGCACGCGCACGCGCGCGGCTGCTCGGCAGATGCGCTCGCGATGTGCGTTTTTTTAACACCGCCGAACGCGCGGATCAGCTCGGCGTGGCGCTCCGCCAACGGGCGCGCCACCGGGACGCGCGCGACGGTGATTTCCTCGCCGGGCGCGACGTCTCGAAGGGCGACGAGCGAGACGCGGAGCCCGCCGCACGCCGGCGGGCTCTCGCCGTCGCGCCCGCGCGCCTCGGTCGCCATCTCCACCTGGCTGTTCGGCAAGCAGCTGTGCCTCGCGAGCGCCGCGGCGGGCGCGAGCGCGAGCGCGGCGAGCCTCGGGAACGACGCGGTGGCCGTCTCAACGAGATCGACGACGTCGTCGTCCGAGGAGCCCGGCGCCGGGGACGGGTTCGGGTCGGTCGCGCGGCGCGCGCCGTCGGCGTCTTCGCGAAGCGACGAGTCGCCGGACTCGCCGCCCTCCTCCTCGTCGTCCTCGTCGTCGTCGGAAGAAGAAGAAGAAGAAGAAGACGCATACGACTCGTCGTCGCTCGAAGAAGACGCCTCGTCGCTGTCCTCCCGGTCGCCGCCGCGGAAGAGGTTCCCCGCGCCGGCGGCGCGCGCCGCCGCGCGTAGCGCGGCGCACGCGCGCTTCGCGTCGGGACTGGCGGCGGCGGCGGAGACGGCGCGCGCGTATCGAGCCGCGGGGTTTTCAGTGTTGAGCGGCTGCGCGGATCGGTCCACCGCGGCGACGAGCCGTTCGAACGCGTCGAACTCGAGGAACGGCTCCAGGGTCTTCTCCGAACGCAAACCGCGAGCCAAGCCCCAGGCCATGAACAAAAGCTGGTGCGCGTCTTCGATTTGCTCGCGGAGCGTCTCCGCGCGGCGCGACGCGCGGCGTGCCGATTTCGCGCTCTTCGCGTCGTCCTTCTCTTTTGAGGCGACGCGCGCGCGGTCTTCGTCCCACCAGCGCCCGGAGATTGGGGGA
>Ga0181560_10001613_pt1 | contig 20999 bp, 13 predicted proteins | sample 011ome_20_FD_133751 | JGI IMG/M metagenome (GOLD analysis project Ga0181560, IMG submission 133751) | Coastal salt marsh microbial communities from the Groves Creek Marsh, Skidaway Island, Georgia - 011509CT metaG (megahit assembly) | ecosystem: Environmental > Aquatic > Marine > Intertidal...
CGCCGGCGCGGTCGTGAAGCTCTTGGACGTCACGAACGGCGTCTTCGCGGAACGTCCGGGGGACAAGCTCGAGTTCGAGGGCGACTTCGCGGCCGTCTCGTGCGTCGGGTGGAACATGCGCGGGCAGATGCTCACCGTGGCGACCAACCAAGGGCACGTGCACACCTTCTTAGCGTCCCTGCCGACGATCGCGTGCGCGTGCGAGCAGCGGCTGGTGTACCTCACGTCGCTGGTGGAGGTCACCATCGCGGATCTGAACAGCTCGACCGTGGCGACGATCGCCATCGACGCGGAGCCGTCGTTCGTCGCGCTCGGCCGCGCGCACGTAGCCGCGGGGATGAACAACCGCGCGTGGTTCTACCGCGTCGGGCCGCCCGAGGAACAGATGTCGTACGCCGCGGAGCGCGTGAACCAGCGAGAGTACGTCGGGACGATCGACGAGTGCGCGCTGAACGACGCCGTCGCCGCGGTGAGGTGCGAGGGACGGGTGACGTGTCATCTCATCGAGCACGAGGACGACCCGACGGAGAGCATGGACTTCACGCTGCCCGCGCCGGGCGGGGGCGGCGCGCGGACGCCGACGGCGGAGGTGGCGTCGATCGCGCTCACGTCCGAGTTTCTCGTGTACGGAACGACGAGCGGGGGGGTGTGCTACTTTCACCTCCCCGAGCGCGTGCACGTGTGCGAGTACAAGCACGGCCAGGGCGCGGTGACGACGCTCAAGGTGAACGCGTTGGGAACGAGGGTCGTCTTCGTGGACGAACGCGCGACGCCGATTTTTTTGAACCCGGTGATCGATCAGACGTGCCACATCCCGGACTTTCAAGGCCCCGCGCAGGCCATCTTGTGGGACGCCACGGACCCGGAGTGCTTCGTGATAAGCAACGGCGCGGAGTACCAGGTGTACGCGTACGCCCCGAGCACGATCAACGGCCCGGTCGTCGAGCTTGTGGGGACGCACCCGCAGACGGCGGGGTCGACGCCGGTGTTGATGACGGGCGGCGTCGTCGCGTGCCAGACCGCGGGCGGGGGGATGAAGAACGAGCTGCTTCGCACGCACGCGGCGCTGTTAGACGGCGCGTCCACGAGCGGGGGGGGGAAGGGCACCGCCGGCGACCGCGGACGCGAGCGGTTCGTGCGCGCGCTGAACTTGAACCGCCTCGAGGTTGCGTGGGACATCGCGGTGCGGCTGCAGACGCCGGAGATGTGGGAACAGCTCGCGCATCGCGCGATGACGCACATGAACATCGACATCGCGACGCGCGTGTATCGGTTCGTCGGCGACGCGAGCATGGTGATGTCTCTGGAGAGGCTCGCGCACGTGGAGGATAAAAACGTCCTCGCCGGGAACGTTTTAATGCTCTTCGAGAGAGACGACTGCTACGACGCCGCGCAGGAGCTCTTTTTACGCGCGAACAAGCCGAACCTCGCGCTGGAGATGCGTAAAGACCTGAAACACTGGGAAGAAGCGCTCGCGCTCGCGCAGCAGGCGGACCCGTCGCAGCTCGGAGGCATCTGCCGCGAGTACGCGGTCGTGTTAGAGACGGAGGGCGAGCACGAGCGCGCGCTGGAGATTTTCGAGCGCGCGTTGACGTACCCGGGTCAGACGGAGAGCGAGACGCTCAGAGCCAGAGGCGGCGTCGCGCGGTGCACGATTCGCGTCGGCGACGTCCGCCGCGGGAAGCAGATGGTCAGCGAGATCGGGGACAAGGCGTTATGCCGCGAGTGCGCGGCGTTGTTAGAGCACATGAATCAGCCCTCGGACGCGGCGGCGCTGTACGAGCAAGGCGGCGACGACGAACGCGCGGCGACGATTTACGTCGGGGCGAAAAATTTCGCCGCCGCGAAGCCGATCATGTCGCGGCTCTCCGCGCCGAAGCTGCACTCGCAGTACGCGCGCGCGATGGAGGCGGACGGTAAGCTGCGGGAAGCTGCGGACGCGTACGAGCTCGCGCGCGATTTCGACGCCGTCGTGCGTCTCAACTTGGAGCATCTCGGGAACCCGTCGAAAGCGTTCGCGTTGGCGCGCATGTCGCGATCCGCGGAGGCGTCGCGTTCCGTCGCGACCTTCTGCGCGAAGAACGACGACCACATCGGCGCCGTGGAATTTTTACTCCTCGCGCGGAAGACCGAGGAGGCGTACGCGGTCGCGAGCGAGCACGACCTCGTGGACCGCTTCTTAGAGCTCCTGGGCAGCGAAGGCACGCCGGAGGAGTACAAGTCGCTCGCGCGGCGATTCGACGCGAAACGAGAGCACGTCCGCGCGGGGGACGCGTTTAAACGCGCCGGGGACTACCGCGCGGCCGTGACGTCGTACCTCAGAGCGGACGACGGCGCCGGGATCGAGTCCGCGATCGGCGTCGTCGGCGTCGCGCGGGACGACGCGCTGACGAATACGGTCGTGGACTTTCTCACCGGCGCCGGACCCGACGGCGTCGTCAAGGACGCGAACCATCTCTTCAAGCTCCACATCGCGCTTCGAAATTACGAGCAAGCCGCGCGGACGTCGATCCTCATCGCGAAGCAAGAGCAAGAGATGGGCAACTACAAGATCGCGCACGCGCAGCTGTACGACACGCACAAGGAGTTCAACGCGGAGGGGAAGCGCGTCCCGGACGAGCTCACGACGAGCCTCGTCTTGCTGCACTCGTACGTGTTGGTGAAGGTTCTCGTGAAGCTCGGCGATCACGTCGGCGCGGCGCGGATGTTACACCGCGTCGCGAAGAAAATCGACAAGTTCCCCGCGCACGTCGTGCCCATATTGACCTCCACGGTGATCGAGTGCCAGCGCGCGGGTCTCAAGCGCACCGCCTTGGAGCACGCGACGACGTTGATGAAGCCGGAGCTCCGCGCGCGGATCGCCGACGCGTACAAGCGGAAGATCGAGACCATCGTTCGGAAGCCGGACAAGAGCGAGGAGGCGGAGTCCACGAGCGCGTGCGTGCACTGCGACGCGCGGGGGCCGGAGACGGAGTTGAGATGCGGCGCGTGCGGGAAGGATAACCCGTTCTGCATCGCGAGCGGGAAGAGGGTGACGAGGGAGGACTGGGCGAGGTGTCCGGGGTGCGCGTTCGACTGCCGCGCGAGCGAGATGGTACGCGTGCTCGCCAAGGAGGGCGCGTGTCCGATGTGCGGCGTCAGGGCGAGCCTGAGCTCGATCAAGGTGTTAGACGATCCGATGCGGGCGGCGCGGGAGAAGGCGGACGCGCGCGCGAACGAGGAGTAGAGTCGGCTCGCGACGAGGATGGACTCTGGTCCAGGTAGTAAAATTCTTTCCTCTCGCGCTCGTCTGTGCCTTCGCTACCTGCACCGTGAGGTGCGTTGCAGGTTGTTGACTCAGCCCGGCGTTTTCTCCGAACATGATCTCCACGATCAGCCCGATCCCGCCACCGATCGCGTCGCGATCAAATTCGATCTGGTCGAAGAAATATCTCCAATCGAATTCTCGTACCATACGCGTATGAGTATTTAGTTAGAAAATTATCCACTAAACCATGCACGGAAAAAAACGTTTCCGGCACTGGAGAGATCCAGTCAGCCAACCCGCGCGATTTCGCGCGAGATATTTTTCCGAAAAGCGCGAAAAGTGCCCTTCGATGCCAGCACAAAAGCCCTTTCGCGCTTTTGACTGGCCAGGACCCCGCTATGGCAATTAGTCTGAAACGACGCCCCGGATCAACGTAATTCCTGCAGGCCAATAAATGACGAGGCGGCCACCGTGGCAGAGCGCTGTTTTTTTTCCACGCGGCCATCAGTCACTCGCGCGCGAGCTCGCACGCGGCGAGGCGCGACCGACACCCGGGGAGAAAACAGAGGCGTGTCGATCGCGCGCGTCGCGAGCGACTCCTTCGAGCGCGCGCGGCGGGACGCGGCGACCGGGACGCGCGGGCGGCGGTAAACTCCGGCGCGCAATTGCTCGCGCGGTATAATAAATCCGACTCAAACGTCGCGCGATCGATTATCCGAACGTCGCGCCGGAGACCGCCGCGCGCGCGTCGTTCGCGGGAGCACGCGCGGAAATGGCGCCGCCCGCCGCGAGAACGGCGAATCGACCGCACGCCGTGGGTAGTCTCGGCGGGAACATGCACGCGCCGAGCACGAGCGCGCGCGCGGACGCGAAGGAAGAACATACAAATAAGATGAAGGCGACCGGGCGGCAAAAAGCCGACATCGCCGCGGACACCCTCCGCGCGCTCGCGACGACGGCGACGACGTACAAGCCGTCGCCGTCGAAGAGCGCGGCGAAAGACGCGACGCCGACGTCGAAGCCGGCGATGCCGCCGATCGCGCCCGCGCCGAGCGCGTTCGCCCCGGGCGCGTTCCCGGCCTTCCCGCCGCTCGGCGCGATGCCGCCCGGCGCCGCGCCTCCGCACGGCGGGTTCCCGATCGGCCTCGCCGCAGCCGCCGCCGCGATGCAGCAGCAGCAGCAGCAGCAGCAGCAGAGGCCGCCGCCGCCGGGCGACGCGTCGCAGCAGCAGCAGCAGCAGCAGCAGCAGCAGCAGTGGAACGCGATGCTGCAGTACTACGCGTGCTACTCGTACTACCTCTGCAACGGCGCGCCGCCCAGACCGGGGACGACGGGGGGCGCTGGCGCCGCGCCGGGCGGCGCCGGGAAGATGATGATGCCGGGCGGGTTTCCGATGTTGAACCACCTGAACCCGGCCGCGATGGCGGCGGCCGCGGCGGCGATGCAGCACCCGCCGCCGTTGATCCACGCCCCGACGCACTCCGCGCGGGGCGGGAAGGGCGCGTACGGGATGAAACGCGAGCACGCGAGCAGCGGAAGCGACGAAGACAGCGGCTCGGGCAGCGCCGGCGGAGGGTCGAAACGGAAACGACGCGGGAGCGGGAACGAGTGCAAGACGTGCGTGAACTGCGGCGCGACGCAGACGCCGTTCTGGAGGAAAGAGAGGACCGGCGGCGGGTCGCTGTGCAACGCGTGCGGGCTGTATCTCGCGAAGAACGATGCGCCGAGGCCGGCGATGTTGTGGAGGAGAGGGGGCGGCGGCGACGTCGCGACGACGACGGCGACGACGACGGCGGCAACGGCGGAGACGGCGACGGCGCCCGCGGAGACGGCGCCCGCGGAGACGGCGCCGGACGCCACGGCGAAGGTGGACGCGCCCGTCGCCGCGGACGCCCCGGCGGCGACGGACGCGCCCGCGCCCGTCGCCGCGGCGACGACTGAGGAGACGGAGAAGGTGCCTCTCCCGGACGGTCCGACGAAGCCCGTCGTCGCCGCTCCGGGGACGCCGCCGTCGCCGAAGCCGCTGTAACTCTCTCTTCTGTACTGTATGTTTTCCGTTAGTACCGCGCACGCATTAATAAGATGGTTGATGTAATACTAAAACTACCATATGCAGACGACCTCCGCTCCGCGGACGCTACTCCTCCAGCCTCGCGCCGAGGCGAATTTTTAAGTACGCCGACACGAGCGTCTTCACGTTCGCCGGGTCCAACGCGCGCGCTCGCGCCTCCCGCCAAATCGGATGAATCTTGGCGTCCTCGAAATGTGCCGGATACATCCAACACCGACTACTCTTCCAATCGCCGTCGAAACGCGGTGCCAGTTCCTTCAGTGCGACGCCGAGCTTCTTCTCGAGCGCGAGCAGCGGCGACTCGGTCCATCGTTCGCCGCTCAACGCGAGCTTGATCGCTTCGCGCGCCCATCCCGCCGCGCGCGCGTAGAGCTCGCACGTCGCGTGCTCGCTCACCAGAGCGACGAAGCACGCTCGATCGCGGGGGTCCTCCAGCTTCGCGCCTTCTGGCGTTTGCTTCAAGACGTCGGAGACGTGAAGCCAGCAGGGATATCCCATTCCGGCGGCGCGAATCGTCCGGAATTCAGTCAGCGCTTCGATTTCAGCCCGCAACGTCTCCTCGGTCAGCTTCTCCTCCTCTTCCTCCTCTTCATCATCCTCGCCGCCGTCGCCGTACATGTCGCCCCAGTCGTCATCGTCGTCTCCTCCGTCGCCCGCGCACCCGTACACGTCCTCCTCGACGTCGCCGGGCGGGGGACCCCACGCGCCGCCGCCGCCGCCGCCGCCGCCGCCGCCGCCGCCGCCGTAGACGGCGCGCCACGCGTCCAACGCTTTCGCGAACGGCGGATAGAGATACGACGCGTCCCGCGCGACCCTCAAGTCGACCCTGACGCCTAAATTATACCCCAACGGCGTTTTGTCGACGAACACGCCCGCGACGTCGTTCGACGACCCGTCCGGCTCGGTGTTATCCTCCACCGCGAACCCGTACCGAAGCATCAGGTCGTGGTTCCCTCGCGCGCCGTACGCGATGCGAATGGCGTCGCCCGCGTCGAACGCCCTGATCGCCACGACGAGGACGCACCCGTCCTCGTCGATCGTCCACGAGCACTCCCTCGGTTTCCTGTGATGGTTCGCGCAGTCCAGCAACGGCACGAGCGCGCCGGCGAAGGACTCGTCCTCGTCCGTCTGGGTCTGACCCCGCACGCCGCCGACGTTGAACGACCGCGACCATATCGCCGCGAGCGCGCGTCGGAAGCGCTCGTAATTTCCCGTCTTCGTTCGAGTAAATCTTTCGGCGGCGCGGCGGTTTCCCGCGGCGTCTACGTCTACGTCTCTTCTCGCGGGCGTCTTCTCCGCGTCTCGCATAACGCCCTCGACGACGCCCTCGTAATCCGCGCGCACGTCCGCCGCGAGCGCGACCGCGTCGTGGAGCAGCATGGACCCTCGCAGCCGCCGCTCTCGCTCGTCCTCGTCCCACCACACCGGGGATTCGTCCAGAGGTTCGTCCGCGAGGAGGGCGAAGTAGCCGCGAAACGGCGACGCGTCGTCGACGCAGACGTGCTTCCCCCCGAAAGCGCGCGTGCTCAGCGCGACGCGCACCGCGAGCGCGAGGTCGCCGACGGGGAGGCGCGTCTTCTTCGTCGGCGACGCGTCGATCGCCGCGAGGAGCGCCTTCCCGGTCTCCGACTCGAGCGCCGCGGCCGCGGTGAGCGTCCGCGACGGCGGCACGCGAAAGAGGATCGCCCCGGCAGGGATCGGCGCGACCGCGACGAGCCCTCTCCCGCCGTCGGGGCTCCATCCGAGGCTGACGTTCGCGTGCAGGACGCCGAGCGGCGCGTCGCGAAGTCGACGCGCTTGATCCTCCCACGCGTCCGACGCGGACCAGGACGCGGACCCGACGACGCCGAGCGCGCGCGTCGTCGTCGTCGTCGTCGTCGTCGTCGTCGTCGTCGTCGTCGTCGCGTCGTCGTCCGCGGTGCCGACTTCGGACGCCAGATCCTCGCGACTCGGGCCGCGCCGACGCGTCCGCGCGGCACCCGAGGCCGGCGCCGCGGGCGATTCCGTCTTCCGCTTCTTCGGCGGCATCGCGGCGGCGCGGACGCGCGAGGACGACGCGCGTCCGCGCGAGTGGCGGCGGCGCGGACGGCGCGCGAAGGGAAAATAATGCACTGATGACTGGCGGACGCGAGCGCGAGCTCGACGAACGACGCGAGCGAACCCTAAATCGCGCACACCGATCGCGCGCGACGCACGCACGATGTCGGCCGCGAAGGTGGACACGAAGGTGATCTCGGTCATCGAATCCGCGGCGGACCCGCCCCTCGAGTTCGTCAAGCACACCCGCGCGTGCTTCCGATGCAAGCTCGTGAAGACGTTCGAACAGGCGCGCGTCCCAGCACGATCGGTCGCGCGCGACCATCATCTCGCGACCATCACGCGCGCCCCTCTCGCGCGGATCCGACCCGCCCTCCGTCCCCCCGCTGACGGACGATCGCCCACCTCGTCTCACCTCGTCCCGCGCCGCAGTTCTTCGAGAAGGGGTGCGATAACTGCGCGTTCTTCCAGATGAACGACGACCGCGATCGCGTCGCGGAGTGCACGACCCCGGCGTACAGCGGAATCGTCTCCGTGCTCGATCCCAAGTCGTCGTGGTGCGCGAAGTGGATGCGTCTGAACAAGGCGGTTCCGGGGTGTTACGCGCTGGAGATCAACGACGACGTCCCGGACGGGATCGCGGGGGAGATTGAGGAGCACATGGAGAGGGGGAGGTGAGGTAGGACGACGCGCGGGACGACAGGACGGACGTCGCGGCATAGAACTAGACACCGGCTTCGCGTCATCATTAATTAGAAAAAGAGCCAGCCGAATAAAAAATCAACTTACGCGTCCTTCGCCGCCTTCTCCGCCTCCATGTAACACTCCAACGTCTTCTTCTGCATCAACCGCAACATGTTCATGAACCCGTTCGTCCGCGACGGCGTCAGCGACTGCCCCAACCCGAGCAGCTCGACGAAGTCCGGCTCCACCGCCATGATCTCTTTCGGCGCGCTCCCGCTGCGAGGGTCGAGGGTCCATCGTTCAAAGCGACGTCGGGGCGGCGTTCAAAGGCGTCAGAAGCGGAGTTGAAAGGCATCGAGGCGTGTCGGGGATTGAAACCGAGGGACCCTGGGCGGAGAGAGACGAACGCCGGGAGAGAAAGTCCTCGAGGATCGGCGTGCACCGCGCGAACGCGGTCGTGTGGGGACCGGCGTGAGACAGAACGCGCCTCAGCCCCTCGCACAGCAGCGCCGCCAGCCCCTTCGTGAGCTGCGAGTCCGAGTCCGCGGTGAAGTACACGAGGCCGTCCTCTCCCATCCTCGGCACGACCCACACCTGCGACACGCACCCTTGGACTTTGTTGTCCTCCACCCTATCCTTCTCGTCGAACCCTTTCAGCTTCGCCGCGAAGAAGAGGAGCTGTTTGTACCGCTGCATAGGATCGGGCACCATCTGGAACGCGCCGACGATCTTCTTGAGGTTGGCGGGGAGCTTTTCCGTCTCCGCCGCCGCCGCCGCGGTCGTCGCGCGGCTTTTCGCGGCCGCGGCGTTACGTCGCGTCGCGATCACCGCGCGGCGGTGGTCGCCCCTGTGCGGCGCGGCGCGCGACGCGAGCGCGGACGCGGCGGCGGTGGCGGTGGCCGACGACATCGCGTCGACGACGACGACGACGGGACGGGATGTCGATAAGGCGTCTCGGTCGCGAGGACGACGACGACGACGACGGCGACGACGACGACGGCGGCGGCGGCGGCGGCGCGGCGAGGACGCGCGAGCGGACGCGGGCGGGAGAGACGCGCGGAGGCGTGCGTCCGACGCGCGCGGTGGTGTGCGCGCTCTGGGCGACGGCCGTCGACGCGAGACGCCGAAAGCTTGACTTCCGACACGTCACGCACCAGAAGAGAGTGCCGTGCCGCTGCCGTGCCGCTGACCAAACGGGGGCGTCGGTCTCGTCGCGTCCGAGAGGGCGCCGCGCGCCGCGGCGCCTCCGCTGACTCGGCTTCTCGGAGCCGCCGAGAGGATCATATCGGGGACGTCGACGACGACGACGGCGCCGCCGCCGCCGCCGCCGCCGCCACACGCACGCGCGCGACCGCGACGCGAGCGCTCGCCTCGACGCGACCGAACGGACGGCACGCCAACCAGCGCGATACCATGGCTCGCGCGCGCGCTCTCCTCGCGCTCGCCCTCCTCGCCCTCGCCGCCCTCGCCACCGTGGACGCGCAGTACTCCGGCCGCGACGACGAGGAGAAGTCCGGGTACACGGGCAGGTACTCCCGCGACGACCGCCCGCGCGCGAGGTCGATATCGTCGCGATACACCCCAAGCCGCGGCATACGCTACCGCCGCAACCTCCTCCAAGCGGTCGACGCGGACGACGACGACGACGACGACGACGCGGGCCTCGCCGTGAGCGAGGAGTACGGCAAGGGCGAGCCCTCGAACGTCCCGCGTCTGGATGAAGAGTTCTCCGCGGACGTCAACGGCGTCGAGACTTCGCCGGAGACGCGCGAGAAGATACCCTCGGAGGAGCACCGCCTGAAGGGCGAGTGGGACGAACCGAGCGGGAAGTGCAAGACGCTCCTCGAGATCATCCAGACGCACCCGGACCTGAGCGAGCTCGCCGCCGCGATGGCGGACCTCCCGATCGTCCAGAACGAGCTCGGAAACAGCTCGGTGACGGACACGTTCTTCGCGCCGACGAACGACGCGATCGAAGGGTTCACGGCGTGGGCCGGGTTCGAGGACATTAAGGAAGGGCTGCAAGAGCTCCTCGGCGACGTCGAGTGGAAGGGGTTCTTGATCGCGTACCACGCGGTTCCCGACCGCGCGCTGACGCGCGCCGACCTCGTGAAGTTAAAAGGCGGCGATCGGTTCTTAGAAGACGCGCTGCAGGCGGAGATGCCGCTGTTCATCGTCGCGAACGGCGTCCTCGAGAAGGACGGCACCCAGAACGAAACAGCCGCGGACGACGTCTACTGCGTCGGCCTCGGGTCCCGAGCCAAGCTGGTCGGGGACGAGATCGTCGCGTGCAACGGCGTCCTTCACATGATCGACACCGTGCTGCTTCCCTTCGACGGCGACGACACGCTGAACGAGGAGCAGACCGAGCGTTTGATCGCCGCGAAGGAGGCGCTCGAGGAGCGGTACCCCGATCGACCGACGCTGATCGATCCGTTCAAGTACGCGACGGAAGATGAAGACGCCGCGGCCGCGCTGGAGGACGCGGAGGAAGATGAGGGCGAGGAGGACGAAGAGGAGGAGGAGGAGGAAGAGGACGAAGAGGAGGAGGAGGACTGAAGAAGACGAGACGAGACGACACGACACGATGACGACGCGAACAGACGCGACAAGACGCGACAAGACGAACGAACGAACCAACGAACGAAATGACGAACAAAGTTCCAAGTACAAAATCCGCCCGCCCGCGCCGGGCTCCTCCCTACGCCGCGGGCAACCCCCCTCGCGCCCTGTCCAAGGTCTCCGTGAACCGCCGCACCACGGGTTCGGACAACCCCGGCGGGAGCGTGCGTATCGCGAGCATGACGCCGTACTGCATGCTCCGAAACGTCCACATCCGCGCCCACACTTTCGCGGTCCGCGCGCGCCACCGCGCGCGCTGCCGCCACGTCACCCCCGCGAGACCGCCGCCCTTCTCCCCGCCGTCTCTCAGCGCGTCCGGCAGGATCAACCCGAGGCATGAGTACTTCGCCATCGCCCACTGCCGCCGGCGCTCCATCCTGCGCCCGACGTCGCCGCCGACGAACCCGCCCAGGGACAGACCGAGGATGCCGCGGCCGTCGCCGTCGCGTCCCGCGCGGCCCTCGTGCGCGGCGACGTCGACGGCGAGCTTCCGGACGATGTTTCGAATCAACGCGTTGGCGCGCATGACGACCATCATCTCCCGCGGTAACGCTCTGCCGAACTCGGAGATCTGATCCATCGTCATCGGCGGTCGTCCGCCGCGTATGAGCCCGTCCACGCGCGCGGTTGCCGCCGCGGTCGCGACCGCCCGCGGCGTGTTTCCCAAAACCTGGCTCGTCTGCCTCGCCATCAACTGCGGCAACACCCACTGCAGCGAACGCGGGACGCCCATGGCCTCGGACGCCGCGCGCACGTTGCCAGGGTTTCGCATCGCGACCGCGTGCCACAGACGACACATCCGCACGCGCTCAGACTCGTCGAGCTCAGTGTACAGGCCGTGGTCCAGGAGAACGATCTGGACGTCCTCGCCCCCGCGCCCGCCGCGAAACCGCCCCCGACGCGTCGTCGTCGTCGTCGCCGTCGTCGTCGCCGCCGCGCCCCCCCCCACCTCGCCTCCGAGGCCACCCCTCCCGCCCCCTCTCAGCCGCTTCTTCGGCTGCCTCCTCACGAGCATGTTCCCCGGGTGCGGGTCCCCGTGCACGAACCCGTGGCACGCGAGCATGCGCGCGAACGTGTCCGCGAGCGCCTCCGCGGCGGCGGTCGGGTCGATCCCCGCGGCTCTCAACCCGGGACCGTCGTCAACCTTGACGCCGCGGACGTATTCCATCGTCAACACCCGCGGGGTCGTGAGCGACCAGTACACCTTCGGGGTGACCATTCGAGGGTCGTCCGCGAGCGCCCTGCCGGTGCGCTCGCACGACCGGCCTTCCCACACGAAGTCCAGCTCGCGCGCGAGGCGGTGGCGGAACTCGGGGACGAGAAACGAAAAATCAAACGCGGGAAACGCCAACTTCACCGCGTTCGTGATGAACCGCATCGTCGCGAGGTCGACGTCGAACTGCCTCCTCAGTCCCGGGCGCTGGACTTTCACCGCGACCTCGTCCCCGGCCGCGGTGACCGCGCGGTGGACCTGCGCTAAAGACGCCGCGGCGATGGGTTCTCTGTCGAACGAGACGAACACGCCGCCGCCGCCGCCGCCGCCGAAGCCGCTTAAGCCGCCGACGGTCGTCGACGCGAGCATCGCGAGTCTCTGTAGGACGTCCCTCGCGCCGCTCTTCTCCGCGGGGGCGCTAACCGCGGCGGCGACCTCCACGGCTTCTTCCTCCGGCGGCATCCCGTCGCCGTTCAGAGGGACCATGTCTTCCACGGCCCTTCTTCCGAGCTCCTCGGCGACGACTTCGCGCACGCTCTCCCAGTCCAGCGGCCGCGCGCTGTCTTGCAGCTTCGACAGCTGTCTCTGATACGGCGTCGGCATTCCGCTCGCGGTGGATATGAACTGCCCGGCTTTCGTGTATAAGCCTCCGTTGCGCTCGCACAGAGTGAGAAGCCGCGCCGCCGCGCGCTCGTGCACGCCGTCGCGCGCGTCCACGAATTGCTTCGAGTCCTTCGGTAACCCTCGGAGCGTGAGCTTGTAATCCATCACGATGAGCGCCGCGGTGGACGTCGCGGCGACCGCGCGCGTGACGCCGACGCCGCCGCGCTCGTCCGTGGCGTCCCAATACAGGAAGCCGCCGGTCAGCGCGGTCGACGCCGCCGCGATGGCTCTGCCGCGCGCCGCGGAGGACAACATGACGGTTGGCACCGCGATCGTTCGACCGATCGGTTCGTCTACGTGGCTATCGTCTATCGCGCGCGCGCTCACTTCGTCGCGGCGGGCGGCGTCGGCGGGGGATCGCTTCTGGGAGGGACGAGCGGAGGTTGAGAGACGGGCGCGTCAGCGATGCGAGCGCGGGCGGACGACGACGGCGAGGAACGAACGATCGCCGACGGAGGAAACGCGGACGCGTCGTCGCGTGGGCACTCCGCCGATCGCGTCGCGTCGATCGATGGACCGATCGCGGCGCGCCGACGCACCGCTCGGCGGGGGCGTACACGCTGTACATCTTCGCCCCGAACGCGGCGACGGGGAGGCCGAAGCACAGGTAGTACGCCGCGCTCGCGACCTCCGGGCTCACGCGCGCTCGGTTAAAGGACATCACCAGCCCGCGCGCGTCTCTCTGCGGCGGCGCGCGGGGACGGAAGACCGCGAGTCCAGCTGGACAGGAGTTTTCTCGAGCGAGACGAAGAGAGAGCAGAGCCGACTTTTGAAGAGACTCTTTGGAGGGCGCTCGCGCGACGGCGACGACGAGAGATGTACTACGATTTTACAACAGCACCTCCTCCACTCCAACGCCCGCGCCGCGCGCGACGCGGCGTCCTCCCCTCCCTTGGGCCCCGCGTCGTCAGCGTCAGCAGCACCCGCCCTCGCTCCGCCGCGCGGGCTGCACGCCCACGTCCACGACGCCGCCGCCGCCGGAGCGAATCCCGCCGCCCCTCGCGCCGCCGTACCCTGGCTTGATCCCGTTGCTCTCGTTGTTCACGTCCAGCCCGTCGTCGATCTTCGCGCATATCGCCGCCGCCGTGGACGTGAACACCTCCTCCACGCCCTCGCTCGTCTGCGCGCTCGTCTCCAGAAACGCGAGCCCGTGCTCGCGCGCGAACGCCTCGCCCTCCTCCGTCGACACGACGCGCGACGCCTGCGCGTCGTTCCATACAAGCGAACGTCGGGGTGGAGTTCAAAGGCGTCAGTTGGAGTTGAAAGGCGCCGAGGGCGGGGATTGAAATCGAGGGACCCTGGGCGGAGAGATGCGCCGGGAAAAGTCCTTAAGGAACGGCGTTCACCACGCCAACGCGGTCGTATGGGGACCAGTGTGAGAAGAACGCACCTCCGCGTCGCTCTTGTTGCCGACGAGCGTGACGGTCATGTTAGGGTTCGCGTGCTGCCGCGCGTCCTCGAGCCAGGACGTGAGGTGCTCGAACGTGTCGCGTCGCGTGATGTCGTACACGAGCAGCGCGCCCGCGGCGCCGCGGTAGTAACTCCGCGTGATGGAACGGAACGACTCCTGACCCGCGGTGTCCCAAATCTGAAGCTTGATCTGCTTCTCTCCGATCGCCACCAGCCTCGAGCCGAACTCGACGCCGATCGTGAGGTCGTGCACGTGCTGGAACCGCTTGTCCGTGAACTGCAGCAGGAGGCACGACTTCCCGACGCCGGTGTCGCCGATGATGATGTACTTGAACAGGTACCTGCGGCGCGGGGAGGAGGAACGAAGGAAGGGGGCGCGTCAGGCGTCTTTCGTCGGAGCGCGCGAAGACGAGCGAACGAACGATTCCGAGGGTGCCCGCCCCGCGCGCCGAGCCGAGATCGCGCGCGGCGTCGACGCGGGTTCGCGGGGGGAACTCGCGCGGGACGCACGAGTAGCTCATCTCGACCGGCGGGGAAGACCGCGTTCGCGACCGCGACGCGACCTCGCGCGCGTGACGTCGTGCGCGCGCGCGTTGCGAAGTCCCCACGCTGCCCGCTCGCGTCGCCTCGACGAACGGCCAAGTGGCGAGTTGACGTCGTCCGAGGTTTTTTTAAAGTCGTCTGCTCGTTCGTCTCCGCGTCCGCGGCACTCCTCGACGCGCCTCGCTCGCCGTCGCATGTCATCGAGCGCGTCGACCCCGCGCGAGGACGACACCGCAGACGAAGCGGCCGCGACCGCGTCCGCGCGCGACACCCCGGCGGAAGCGCCGCCGTCGCGCGACGCGCCGCGCGCGGAAGAAGACGAGAAGCCTCCGATCGCGCGCGCGGAGAAAAACAAGATGGGAAGTCACGCCAACTGGAGGCCGGACGAGGTCCTGTACCGCGGATGGTTCCCCCTCGCGGACGACGACGCGGACGGCCGCGTCACCGGCGCGGACGCGGTCCGATTCTTCGGCCGCAGCGGGCTCCCGAAGGAGATACTCGCCCGGGTGTGGCAGCTCGCGGACGCGAACCGGCAAGGATTTCTCGGACCCGAGCAGTTCGTCAAGGCGCTGCGCGTCATCGCCATGGCGCAGTCAGCCAGCGGCGGCGCGGACGCCAAGTCCATCACCGCGGACGCCCTCGCGGCGTTCATGGCGCGCGACGACGACGACGACGACGCCAACAAGGGAGAGCCGCTCCCGCTCGCGAAGCTCGAGGGCGTGGACGCGACCGGGTACACGAACCGCCTGGAGTCGATCCAGCACGAGGTGCAGAAGGACAAAGGCGCGTTCTATCTCACACTAGTCCCCATACGACCGCGTCGGCGTGGTGAACGTCGATCCTTAAGGACTTTCGCCGTCGTCTCTCTCCGCCCAGGGTCCCTCGCTTTCAATCCCCGCCCCTATGACGCCTTTCAACTCCAACTGACGCCTTTGAACTCCACCCCGACGTTCGCTCGCGTGGAACGGCCCAAAGCGATGAACAAGCAGCGCGCGGCGGAGAGAGACGCGGCGAACGGGAACCACGGGAAGAAGAACCGCATGAGCGCGAAGACCGCGACGTCGATCGTGGACTCGCTCAAGGAGTTGTACAAGACCAAGGTGCGCCCCGTCGAGGAGGCGCTCAAGTTTGGGTCGTTCTACTCCCCGCTCCTCACCGACGGCGACTTCGAAGGGAAGCCCAACGTGCTGCTCCTCGGGCAGTACAGCACGGGGAAGACGACGTTCATCAAGCACCTGCTGGGGAGGGATTACCCCGGGTCGAACATCGGACCGGAGCCGACGACGGATCGGTTCGTCGTCGTCATGCACGGGCACGAGAACCGGACGACGCCCGGGCAGACGCTCGCGGTGCAGAGCGACAAGCCGTACACGGGACTCACCGCGTTCGGCTCGAGCTTTCTGTCCAAGTTTGAGGCGTCGCAGTGCGACGCGAAAATCTTGGAGGAGGTGTCCATCGTGGACACCCCCGGGGTGCTGTCCGGGGAAAAGCAGCGGATCGACCGCGGGTACTCGTTCGTGAACGTCTGCGAGTGGTTCGCGTCGAGGTCGGACGTCATCTTGCTGCTGTTCGACCCGCACAAGCTCGACATCTCGGACGAGTTTAAAGCCGTCATCTCGTCTCTGCGTGGGCACGACGATAAAGTGCGAGTCGTCCTCAACAAGGCGGACCAGGTCAGCGCGCAGCAGCTCATGCGCGTGTACGGCGCGCTGATGTGGTCGTTAGGGAAGGTGTTCATGACCCCGGAGGTGTGCAAAGTGTACGTCGGCTCGTTCAACGATAAGCCCCCGGTGACGACCAACAACGTCCTGGGGGAGGAGCTCTTCATGAAGGAGCACGAGGCGCTGAAGAAGGACCTGCTCGACATCCCTCAGCGGTCGTGCGATAGGAAGGTGAACGAGTTCGTCAAGCGCGTGCGCGCGGCGCTGACGCACGCGCGAATCGTGACGCACCTGAAGAAGCAGATGCCCGCGATGATGGGGCACGAGAGCAAGCAGAAGAAGCTCTTGGGGAGGATCGAGGAGGAGTTCACCAAGTGCGTGCACGAGTACACGATCGCGCGCGGGGACCTTCCGAACCCGAAACGGTTCAGAGACATCATGAAGGACATGGAGATCTGGAAGTTCCCGAAGATCGACAAGAAAGCGATGAAGGCGCTCGAGGAGGTGCTCACGGTGGACATCCCCGCGGTGATGAAGAAGTTCGACAATCCTTTTTAATAACTTTACGAGTACTCGTAAGTTGTTACGTCTCGAGAGAACTAACAACCGACGAAGGACGCGGCGGACGCGCACGACGCGCGCGCTCTCGCCTCCGCTCTGTCGACGACTACAGTACAGTACGCACTCCTTCGCTCACGACGACCCGCCCCCACCCCCCCCCGCGGACGTAATCCCCCGAGTTCACCCCCCCGCTCTTCGACTCCAACCGAACGTCGCTCAACACGATGTCCTTGCTGAGGGCCGTTCCATACAAAACAAGTTCACCGGTCAGTTGAAATGGGACACGATCAAATGTTGAAACCGGACAATGGGTGAAAAACTTTTGTATAGAACGCACCTCAGCGCTTTGCACATGTCGTACACGGTCAATCCCGCGACGGCGGCTGCCGTGAGCGCCTCCATCTCCACGCCCGTCCGCCCGTCCGTCTTCGCGCTCGTTAGCACGCGCACCGAGTGGTCACCCGGGTGCAGCGTGAAGTCCACGGACACCTTGTGCAGGAGGAGGGTGTGGCACAGCGGTATCAGCGACGACGCGCGCTTCGCGGCGTTGATGCCAGCGATCTGCGCGACCGCGAGGACGTTCCCTTTGCCGACGACGCCGTCCTTTTGCACGGCGTCGAACGCGCGTTTTCCCAGCAAGACTTTCGCGGACGCGGTCGCGACGCGCGTCGTGATCGGCTTGTCCCCGACGTCGACCATGGTCGCGTCCCCGGAGGACGCGTCGACGTGCGTCAGGTCCGCGGCGGACGCGAACCCTCTTCCGGAATCTCGGAGGATCGCGCGCGCGCTCGACGACGACGACGACGACGAGGACGACGACGACGACGACGACCAGCGAAGGCGCGCGTCGCGACGCGCGAGGTCGTGCAGCGCGACGCGACCGGTGTGGGCGCGAGCGCGGTCCGCGCACGTCGCCGCGGCGACGTGAAGCGCGCGTCGCATGACGGGCGCGGCGAGGTACAATGCGGAATCGATCGGTGCTTCCGAAGTTTCCGTTCCAGTCGTTGAAGTGGTGAGCGACGACCGCGAGCCACTGCGCGTCGCGCGGTCCACGCCCCGGGACCGGGATGGACCCCGCGTCGCCGTTCGCGGCCCACGCGCGCGCGGACGCGCGGCGCGAGCGCGCGCGTCGAATCGACTTCCAGCGCAAGAAGCTCGACGCGTTCGACGCGCGCATCGGGGGCGAGCGGACAGATCCGCTCGCGAGATTTGATGACCGCGCGGCGCCGGCGGACGCGGGGGACCTCGCCGCCGCGAACGCGCGTCGTGCGCTCCTCGCGCGCGACCCGCCGTCCGCGCTGGAGTCGCGCCCGCGACCGCGCGAGCGCGGCCTGTGGGACGCGGTGACCGGGAAGCTCGGCGCGAACGACGAGCCGATCGCGTCGTCCGCGCAGCCGGCGCCGTGGGACGCGAGCGATCGTTGGCCGACGACGCGAACGCCGACGGCGCCGCGGTTCGTCTCCGTCGGCGGCGACGGGTACGACGACCCTCGCGAGCTCCGCGCCGCGCTGTTGAAGAGCGGTGGGAGGAGCGGGTGGGTCGGGTGCGGGGTCATCGGGCGCGAGACGAGGGCGGCCGCGCGCGCGGCGGCGGCGCGACGCGGCGGCGCCGGCGCCGGCGACGGCGACGAAGCGAACGAAGCGAACGAAGCGAACGAAGCGAACGAAGCGAACGAAGCGAACGACGAGAACGACGACCCCGAGCCGCGCCGCGGGAGCGGGACGCGCGGAGGGAACGTGTTCAGTCGGTTCGCGTCGACGACGTCCGCGGCGTCGAGCGACGAGGACGTGGAGGCGGAGACCCCGGACGCGGCGGCGCCGGCGGCGGAGTTGAAAAAACCCGCCCCGTTCGATCGCGCGTCCGCGCGTCCGTGGAAGCACGCGTCCATGGAGGAGACGAAAGAGGAGCGCGCGGCGCGACGGAAGGGGGTCAGGCGCGCGACGCCGGCGGAGATCGAGGCCGCGGTCGTCGCGGCGACGACGAAGCCGAGGACGTCGTTCGCGGCGAGGAGGGACGGACCCGCCGGCGGCGCACAGCTGTGCGGCGCACAGCTGTGCGGCGACGGCGGGTGGGGCGCCGCGGAGCACCGCGCCGGCGCCGGCGCCGAGGGTCTCGTCGCGGAGAAGCAGCGCGGGAAAGCGTCCGGGTGGATGGACGTCGTCGCGGCGAGGGAGCGCAGGGACGCCGCTCTCGCCGCGGGGGGGGGAGACGACGAGGACAGGGCGTATGAGCGCGCGTAGATGTTAGACTAGTAGGTAGCGATAGGCATAGGCGCGCCCGTAACCCAGAAGCGGCGGGGCGGTTCAGTTTCGAGACCTCGGAAAATCCAGGAGGTGTCGAGTCAGCATGCTCGGAGCGCCCGTCGCACACCGCGTCGCGCGCCGCACGCGACGCGACCCCGAGTCCTCTTCCGCGTCCTTCCTCGCGCTCTCTCGTCACAAAGAAAGACGGCATGCCGAGCGTGGGCGCGTTCGACGCGACGCACGCGCCGGCGCCGGTCCCGAATCCGCCGGGCGCCCGGACAACGTCGTCGTCTCCGAAACGACGCGTCGGAGGAGGAGAAGTCAACAACGCGCCAAAGCCCCCAGTCCTCGCCGCCGCCCTCCCGATCAACTTGAACGACGACGACGCGTGGCGCGCGGCGTACGTCCCCGCGCTCGCGTCTCTCCTCGCGACGCCCGCGTCGTCCCCGCGCGAGTCCGCGTCCAGGCTCAGCGCGCTCGCGCGCTCCGGGCTGCTCGAATTCACGGATCTCAAGACGCGCCCGGACCGCTTCTTCCTCGCCCATCGCCTCCTCGTCGAGCACGGGTTCGAGCAAGGCCCGGGGTTCAGCATCCGATTCACGGTGCAGTTCAACCTCTTCGCGGGGACGATACTAGAGCTCGGCTCCGAGACGCATCTCGAGGAGCTCACGCGCATGCGTCGCGACGGAACCTTGGGATGCTTCGCGCTCACGGAGCGACTCGCGGGGGTCAACTCCGGGCTCGTCGTGCAGACCACGGCGACGTACGACCCGACCGCCGACGCGTTCGTCTTGCGCACGCCGCACGCGGGGGCGACAAAAAACTGGATCTCGCAGGGGCTCACCGCGACGCGAGCGGTCGTCGTGGCGGATCTGATCGTGGACGGCGCGAGCACGGGGCCGCACGCGTTTTTGATCGCGTTGCGGCGAGACTCAGACGCGCCGCCGTCGCGGGGGATCACGCTGACGGACATGGGGACGAAGACGACCGGGAACGACCTGGACAACGCGTCCATCGCGTTCGACGACGTGATCATCCCGCGGAGTGCGCTCCTGGATAAGCACTGCGACGTGCGGAGGGACGACGCGACGGGACGGGGGGTGTACGGCGCGAAGGGCGACGGCGCGCCGGCTTCCAACATGGAACGCATCGGTCAGGCGCGTTTATCTCGCGTATGTATGCGCTGGTCCCCAGCTGGTTCGCGCGGCGCGCGCCGTTCGTTCTTCTAGGACTTGACTTTGCCCGCGTCGCGCGTTTCTCTCCGCCCATCCCGCGGTTTCAACGTTCGACCTCGACGCCTTTCAACTCCGTCTGACGCCTTTCGACTCCCTCCGCCTTTTCAACTCCCTCCGCCCCTCAGCGGCTCTTCACCGGGCGCGTCGCCGTCGCGCAGGGCGCGCACGAGTTCCGCAAGCGCCTCTTCGCGCGCACGCGAGGCGTCACGGACGAGAAGCCGTGCTGGGCCCCCGGCGGGGGCTCGCACAGCGCGAAGACGACGCTCGTGCTCAGCGGCGTCCCGCAACTGCGGGCGCTGTACGTCAAGGCGGATGACAGCGAAGCGCGGACGGGAAAATTTCTGAGCGAGGTCGAGAAGGCGCTCTGCGCGACGCTGCGCGCGTCCACGCGGCCGTCGGTCGATCTCGTGGAGGCCGTCGCCGCCGCGAAGATCGTCGCCGTGGACGAGGCGATCGCGTTCACGCACCGGCTGCGGCAAGAGGTTGGGTCGTACGCGCTCATGGCGGGCACCGGGTTCGAGCACACGGATTTTCTCCAGTGCTGCAAATTCGCGGAGGGAGACAGCCGGGTGTTGATGATGAAAGTCGCGCGCGATCGCGTCAAGCGCGCGGCGACGCGCGGCGCGCTGCCGCGCGGGACGACGAGGAGAGAGTACGACGCCGTGCACGCGCTGCAGAGGGCGCTGCGAAGGGCGGAGGAGAGAGGCGCGAAGGGCGCCGCGGCGTGGGAGGCGGCGTGGTTCGAAGCGTACGAAGCCGCGAGGGTGGTGGTCGACGCGACCGTGGACCGGTGGGTCGGGGGTGAGACG
>Ga0181560_10001618_pt1 | contig 20968 bp, 9 predicted proteins | sample 011ome_20_FD_133751 | JGI IMG/M metagenome (GOLD analysis project Ga0181560, IMG submission 133751) | Coastal salt marsh microbial communities from the Groves Creek Marsh, Skidaway Island, Georgia - 011509CT metaG (megahit assembly) | ecosystem: Environmental > Aquatic > Marine > Intertidal zone...
ATCCGCGAGGACGTCCGCGTACTCGCTCAGGTCGAAGTTCGTCACCGCGTCGAACCCTTTCTGTCGAACCGCCTCGGTGTCGTACGCGACCGCGGCCTCGTCCTCGGTGTCGTACAGACCGAGATACCGATACTTTTTCCCAACGAGCTGCCCGATGCGCGCCTCCCACCGCCCCTTCTGATGCCGCGTCACGCCCCGAAACTTGCTGCTGCCCTTGAGAAACCCTTTACTCTGCCTTCGAAGCGACAGCACGAGCTCGTCCTTCTCGATCGCGTCCAGCGCCGCGAGCTCCTGCCGGTAGTTCTCCATGTCGAAGTTCGTCGCCGCGTCGTCGCCGCGGCATTTCACCGCGGCGACGTCGTACGCGAGCGCGGCTTGGTCCTCGGAGTCGAACCCGCCCAAGTACACCTGTTTGCCTGCGCGCGCGTCGCGCGGGCGGGCGGGGGGTGGGTCGGGTCAGGTCAGCAGGTCAGCGCGCGCGAGACGACGGAGGGAGGCGTGAGAGAGATAGTCCTTCGGGAAGCGGCGCACAGAACGCGCGCACCGTCTTCCCATATGTGCGCCTCCCATCGCCCGGTGCGGCAGTGGTGCGTGACGCCTCGGAACCGGGACGTGGACCTCGCGCTGCCGCTCTTCGGTCGCTTCGTTTCCCTCCCGGGGAGGCCGTTGATCGACCCGCACGCTCGCCCGCGCTTGTTGGCGTTGGCGTTGTTGGCGTCACAGCCGCGACGCGCCGCCCCGGCCGCGGGCGTCGTCGCGACCTCGAGGCTTCGACGGTCGTCGCGGAACGCCGCCGGCGCCGCCGGCGGCGGCGGCGGCGCGCGGAGGTACGGATCGTAACGCTCGTCGTAATGCTCGTACCGCAACGACGCCCCGCGCGGGATCGGGTGCGCGCTGTACACCATCGTCGACGCGAGGACCGGGATGGAATCGCCGCCGGGACCGATCCCTTCGCCGCCGCCGCCGAGGCCGGCGGCGTCGTCGTCGAAAAAATAATCGTCGAACGCTCCCCCCGGCGCGCGTCCGCGTCGCTCCTCCTCGAGCATCCCTCGCTCCGCGCGCCCCGCGCTTCCGCGCATCGCGTCGCCGCACAGCGCGGTCTGGCCCGACCCCGCGCTCATCCCGCTGCCGCTCGCGCGCGCGCGCGGCTCGACGCCGCCCTCTTTGAGGCGCGCTCCCGCGCCCTCGCCCGGAGGAGGTGGCGCGAGTTCGGAGAGCTCGCACGCCTCGCCGACGCCTCGAACGAGGACGTCCGCGAACGCCGCGGGGAAGTCGCGATCGTCGACGCCGACGCCGCCGTCGCCGCCGCCGACGCTGCCGCCGACGTTCGCCTCCGCGTACGACATCCGGAAGATCTCGTTCGAGGCGAAGCACGCGAGCGCGTCGTCGAAGTCCGCGGCGGTGACGACCGCGCGCTCCGCCTCGGAGAGCTCGAGCGAGCCGAACGCGGCGGCGTCCTTCGCAGCCGCGGCGACCGCGGCGGCGTCCGCGGCGTCGCGCGCGGCGCGCGCGGCGTCGCCCCTCGACGGCGTCGCGGCGGCGGACGACGGCGCGCGGCGGGACGACTTCGCCATGACGACGCGTACGGCGCGAGGGACGCGGCGAGAGCGAGCGCGGGGCGGGGGGCGGCGCGAGCGAGGCGCGGCGACGCTCGCGCGTCGAACGAGTGTCGTCCGCCTCGAACCATCAAGTTCCCTATTCGGGCGTCGCGCGCGCTTTCGCCTCGTGCGATCGACTCGATCCCGCATCGCGCGTCGAACGCGACGCGATACGGCGGGTTCGACAGACGAACGGGCGCGCGAGGAGCGCGCGGGCGGACGTCCCGAGGCGAGGCGAGTTTCCCGCCGTTTCGTTCAGTAAAAGTTTCTCTCAAAAGACGAGGAGGCGACTTGACGCGCGCGCGGCGGGTGCGGGGAGAAGGAGAAACCGAGGGCGCGACGGAGGGGAGCGAAAGACGCGCGCGCGTGCGTTTCTCTCGCGCGAACCGCTTTTACGCTATTACAACAGCTGTGCGGCCGACGCCCCCCAACCAACTCTCGACGAGCCCCGAACGTCCTCACTAGCTTTCCTCGCCCTCGCGACGAAACTCGGGGCGTTCTCTTCCTCTCTCCGCTAGATTATTCGCCACGCACCCTCGTCTCGACACCTTAGATGATGCCAATCTTGTTCGCGACGTCGAGGGCGTCGTAGTCCGCCGTCAAGCGCACGTACGCCTTCTTCTCGCCGTCCGGGCGGATGAGCGTGTTGATCTTCGCGGTCGCGATGTCGTACATCCGCTTCACCGCGTCCTTGATCTGCTTCTTGGTGGCGCGCGCGTCGACGACGAACACCAGCGTGTTGTTGTCCTCGATCTTCTTCATCGCGCTCTCCGTCGTCAGCGGGTACTTCAAGATCTGGTACTGGTCCATCTTGCACATGGGCGGGACGGAGATGCGCGGGTACTTGGGCGCGCGCGACTTCTTGAGCGTCTTAGGCCTGGGAGACGAGGAGGGAAGACGGAGGAACGGCGTGCGGGGTGAGAAAAAGTTTTCGGCGAAACCCTAGAAGGAGGAAAGCCGACGACGACGCCGAGCGACGACGGGCGCCGGGAAGCGAGCGGCGGACGCGCACCTGTGGAAGGTGGGGGAGAAGCGCTTCTTGAGCAGCTTCACCTTGTTACCCCCCTTCTTAACCGCCTTCGCGGCCTTGGCCGCCTTGGCCTTAGCATCCTCTGCGGAGTCGACGAGGGGAGCGATGGGCGCGGGCGCGTCGTCAGTAAAAGAGGCGGACGGAACGATGGACGATGCGTGATTCGCGCGACGGGCACGGCGCCGGGAACCGCGCGCGCGAGCGCCGGCGACGACGCGACGGCGGCGACGACGCGACGACGCGTCGCGTCGCGTCGTCGCGACGCGAGCGCGCGCGCCGACGACGCGCGTCGATCGCGTCGCGTCGCGTCGTCGTCGCCATCGCGCGCCCGCGTCGACGCCCGGCGAGAGAAAAAAGCCGCGCGCGGAGCGCGCGCGGACGACGCCTCGGAGAGGCGCATCCGCGGTCGCGTCCCGCGCGGCGACGCGCGCGATGCGAGGGAGACGAGTCCGAGGACGCACCCTTAGCCATTTTGCGAGCGGGCACTACGCGAACTCGTGCGAGGCTCGCGTGAAAGAGGGACGATGCCGCGCGTCTCGTGGGGTTTTGCACGCGCGGAGTCCCGGGCAGGGCGAGCGCACTTTCGTACTACGTGTACGCGGTTTTGACCAAATGCTCATACGTTGGCGCGAGCAGCGCGTTTCTCGGTCGGCAATTTTGGTCGCAGACCGACGTTCAAGATGATTGCCCGATTCGAAGCGCGCGCCCGTCGTCGCACTCATCTGGACGCGGTCGCGTCGTGATCGACGTGCCTTCCTCGGACGCGTGCGCATCGCGATGTCGTCCGCGCCTCCGTCGTCGTCGTCGCCGCCGCCGCCGCGGCCGACGTCTCCCGCGAGCGACGGCGGCGACGGAGACGGGTCTCATCGTGACTACTACGTCCGGAGAGGCGACACCGTGTTTGACATCGTCGTCACGCACGCGCTCGACCACGACGAGGTCTTGCGTCTGAACCCCGAGGTCGCGGCGAACGGCGAGAAGATCTCCCAAGGGGACGTCTTGAAGCTCCCGCCGCCGCCGAAGGTGGACGCGTTCTTGCGAGAGCCGAAGCCGGCGACGTTCGAGCCGGGGGCGCGTCACGTCTTCGTGCCCACGTTTCGACCGGAGGAGGGGACGCCTCCGCGGCGATCGCCGCCGCCGCCGCCCGAGCCGGTCGCGGTCGCGCCGCCGCGGTCTCTCGAGCCGTCCGCGCCGGCGGAGATCAGCGCGCCGACGTCGAATCTTCCGTCGTCGTCGTCGTCGTCGTCGTCGTCGTCGTCGCGCGACGACGAAGACAAAGCGGGGGACGATTGGCTCGGCGCGGAACGACGACGCGAGGTGCGCGAGCAGCTCTCGATCGCGCAAGGCCTGGGGAAGATGGTCAGCGACTTCGGCAGGGCGACCGGGAGCACGTTCGTGGAGTCGCTCGAGGACTTAGAGCGCGACACCGCGGGGATGGACAAGCGGAGAGAGCGACCGACGCCGTCGCGAGAGATGACGCGGCGACGCGCGACGACGCCGCCGCCGACGGCGAGGCCGATCGAGCCGACGCCGACGCCGACGCCGACGCCGCTCGCGCCGCCCGCGGCGGCTCCGGCGCCGTCGCTCGCGCCTGCGCCGGTCGTCGCGCCCGCGCCGCCGCCCGTCGTCGCGCCCGTCGCGCCGCCGCCGACCGCGCCGACCGCGAGGGAAGCCCCGAACGAGGACGACGTCGCGGCCGCGGCTGCGGACGCGGAGCGTGCGAAAGCGCAAGCCGCCGCCGCCGCTCTCGCGGTCGAAAAGGCTGCCGCGGAGAAAGCGTCGAAGCTCCTCGCCGAGGCTGAGCTCGCGGCGTTGCGAAAGGCGAAACTCGCGGAGGAGAAGGCGACCAAGGCGGCGATAGCCGCCGCGGATGAGGTGCGTCCCATGCACTGGTTCCCATACGACCCCGTTCGCGTGGTGAACGCCGGTCCTTAAAGACTTTTCCCGGCGTGTCTCTCCGCCCACCCCTCGCTTTCAATCCCGACACACCTCGGCGCCTTTCAACTCCACCTGACGCCTTTCAACTCCACCCCGACAATCGCTCGTATGGAACGACCCTGAGATCGCGCGCGCGGAGAGAGAGGCGCTGAGAGACGCGAGGAACGCGGAGCGCGCGGAGGCGAAAGCGCGAAAACGCGTGGACGCGATCGCGGCCGCGGAGAAGGCGAGGATGGAGAGAGAGGCGAAGAGCGCGGCGGCGAAAGCGGCGGCGGAGGCGCGACGCGAGAGAGCCGCCGCCGCGAAGGAGGCGGAACGCGTCGAGCGCGAGAGGGCGGCGAAGGAGCGCGCGATGGCGGCCGCGGACCGGTCGAAGAGAGAGCTCGACGCCGCGAAAGCGCGGGAGAAGACCGCGAGGGAGTCGCACGAGAGGGAGAGGAAGCGACGAGAGCGCGAGGCGAACGAGAGAGCGAAGGCGGACGCGAAGGCCAAGAAGAACGCGCCGCGGTCTTCCCCCCGCCCCGCGCCGCCGGCGGCGGCGACGGACAACGCGGCGAAGAAGACGCGCGTTCCCGCGTCCGAGCGCGCGCGGCGATTCATCGGCGAGAAGATGAGCGCGCTCGCCGCCGCCGCCGGCGGCGACGACGACGACGACGCGGCGGCGACGAACGCTCAGACCGCCGGGACGGGTAAGAAGGACGTCGTGCGCGAAAACTACTGGTCGTTCCCGGCGGCGAGACCCGAAGACCCGCACCACGGCAGCCGTCGCGCGAGGGAGGAGGAGAAACCGAAATCGAATCCGAAACCGACGACGAAGACGAAGAGGGACTCAACCGTGGACGAGGAGACGACGTCGTTCGTTCGAAAGCTCGTGAACGACGCCGAGCGCGCGGTCCAGGAGCGGAAACGCGAGAAGCGGCCGCGGTGGATGCCGTCGTTATCGTTCGGCTCCGCGGAGTCGTCGACCGCGGAGGCGGACGAGCGGAAGGCGCGGCAGCGCGCCGAGCGCGATGACGCGCGGCTGAAGCGCGAGCGCGAGCGCGACGCGAAGCTGGAGAAGATGAAGGCGAGGACGAGGGAGAGGGAACCCTCGCGGAGGAGCGCGGCGCCGCGGTTCGATCAAGTCACCGGGCGGTCCATCTCGGTGCCGGTCTTCTCCCCCGCGGCGGCGTCGGCGTCGGCGTCGGCGTCGGAGGGCGCGCGAGACCGCGCGCGGTCGCGGGGTTCCTCCTTCGCGGACGCCGCGACGACGAAAGAGCTGTCCGACACCGCGATCATCGCGATGACGGGCGCGGTCATGGCCGCGCCGTTCCTCCTCGCGCGGAGGTCCGAACGCGCGCGCGCGATGATCGACCAAGGGAAGCTGCGCCTTAAACGTCTGCACGACGTCGACGGCGCGAGCGTGCGCGTGAAGTGGCACGGCGCCGACGCGCGTCCCGACGTCGAAGGGCACGAGGACGGCCGCGGCGACGATGAGGCGCTCGCGCGGTGCGCGGACGGGCACAAGGACGGGCACCTGGGCCTCCCCGCGAGGGTCGGGCGGCCGATTTCGTTCGCCGCGCTGCTCCCCGAGGGCGGGTGGGTCGCCACGCGCGCGCGCGCGGCGAGGCGCGCCGCATCGGACGCCGCGAGGAAGCTCGTGGAGATTTTCGCCGGCGGCGGGAACCTCGGGAGGCGCCGCCCGCGCCACCACCGCGGAGGAAGCCACGGAGGAAGCGCTTTTGGTGGCGGCGGCTCGTCGCGGGTGACGTCGCCGGCGCAGTCGCTCGCCGCGGCGACGGAGGCTTTGGAACGCGCAGAAAAACGCCTCGCGAACCTCACCGGTACCGAGCGCTCCGAGGAGAGCACGCCGTCAAAGAGCGGCGCGCGGCGGAAGCTCGCCGTCGCGCCAGACGCGGACGCGGACGTCGCGCACGCGACCGGGAAGGAGTCGCGGTCGGTCGACCGGTCGCCGTCGCCGCCGCCGAGGACGGAGCTCCTCTCCCCGCGTCTGATCGTCCCGATCAAGACCCCGCGGCGGGGCGACGCACCGTACGCGGGCAGCACGCCGGGGAAATACGAGGTCGCGGCAAACCCCGCGGCGGGTACTTACTCCCCGACGCCGCGCGTCACCGCTTCGATCGCGGCCGCCGTCGGTCTGAACGTCTCCACGCCGAGGGAGCTCGCGACGCCGGTCGCGGGGATGGCCCCGGAGAAGGCGAGGAAGACGCTTCGCGCGTACGAGAAGAGAAAGAATGCGCTTCTGAAGTCGTACTCCGCGCTCGAGGCTGCGGAAGGACGCGCCGTGGACGAGCGCGAGCTCTTCGCGTTCATCCAGAACCAGAACCCGACGTCGAGATCGCCGTCGGGCGCGTCGTCGCCCGGCGGCGGCAGACCCGCGAACGTCCCCCCGCTCGCGCTCGACGGCGTCGGCGGCGGCGGGGAGGAGGACGACGCGACGCGCGCGGAACGCCTCCGACTCGAGTGCGCGGTGTTGGAGGGACGGCTGCAGTTCAGGAACGACGACCAGGTCGAGGTACACGAGAGAGCCGCGGAGAGACGCGACGCGCTCGCGGCGAAGCTCGCGTCGATGGACGCGAAGCCGATCGCGTCCAAGTCGGCGACGGCGAAGAGAGACGCGCTCGCCGCGGAGGTCGACGCCGCCGCGGCGACCGCGGAGCGCGAGCGCGCGAAGATGGAGCGGATATCGTCCATCGTCGAGGACGGCGAGATGAGTAAGCGACAGAAGAGGACGAAGAAGAGCATCTGGCACTTCACCGTGACGGTCAAGCGACGCGCGTTGCTCGCGTGGTTGCAAGCGTTGGACGACGCGCATCGGATGCGACGCGCGGCGCGGAAGCTCACCGCGAAGGGGCATCTGAAGACGCAATCTCTCGCGTTCGAGACGTGGCTCGAGTTCTGGCGCGTCGCGAAAGAAGAGAAGATTCGAAGAAGAGTCGAAGAGCTCGAGCGCCGCGCCGCGGCCGCGGAGGAGGAGGAGGCGAGAGCCGCGGAGGCGGCGGCGGCGGCGAGGGAAAAGTCCGTCGGCGTCGCCGCGAGAATCGCCGCCGCGGAGGAGCGGGAGACGGAGGCGAGGAAGAAGATCGGCGGCGAGTACGGAAGCGCGACGAGCTTCCGCGAGAAGTCCAAGGCGTTTCGCAGGAACGACGTGAAGCGCGACGCGCCAAAGTGAGTAGTGAGGTCAGGTTCAGTTAGTAGTCTCTTGATATTACCGACCGAGACCGACCGACTCGACTCAACTCAACATCCCCCGAAGGTTGCCCACCGCTTGCGACAGCCCGCGCGCCGCCGCCGACGCGAAGCCACACTGTTCCCTCGTCGCCGCCTCGCACCCTTCCCCTTTCCCCCCGCCGCCGTCCTCCTCGCCCGCCAACGCGTCCCGTAATTCCGGCGGGAAACTCCCGATGAACAAGTCGCCCATCCCGAGCTCGCCGTAGCTCCCGACGTGCGAGATCACCGCCGCGTCGGCGGCGTCGTACCCGTCGAATAAACTCGCCGCGGTGGTCTCCGCGCCGCCGCCCGCACCCCCGCACCCGTTGTCGTCAGTAGTGTTCCCGCGCCCGATACCACCGCGCCCTTGCCCGCCCTTCTCGCTGTCCGCGCTCGAGAGCGTCGACATCGGTATCGGGTCGCCCTCGTACGTGTGATGAATCGGCTCCGCCCATCGGACGTGCTGCTGCGGCGTCGTCGCGCGCCGGCGGCTGAGTTTGTTTCCGAGCGCCGTGGACAGTATGGGCGTCGCGTACGTCGACGACGACGGCGTGCCGGCGGCCGCGCCGGCGACGTTCGCGAGGAGGGTTTTCCCGCCTGGCCCGCCGTTCGGGTTCACGACGCGTCGGCGCGTCGGCGAGTGCGTCGGCGCGTCGTTCTCGCAGTCGTCCGCGGCGGCGGCTGGCGAGACGTAGTCCCTGGACAGCGGATTGACGGACCGCTCCTTGCGCTTCAAGGAGGCGTCCCTCGGCGCGGGCGGCGGCATCGCGGAGCGGACGCTAAGGCGCTGGTTCGCGAGCGAATCGTTTCGTCCCAGCGGCGACGGCGGGGACGTCATCGACGTCGGCGTCGCCGCCGCGGACGGCGGCGGCTTCGCGCGCGCCTTTGGCGTTTTAGGCGTGTTCCCTCCTCCGCCCGCAATGGATGATTTCGGCGGCCGCCCGCGCGGCTTCGACGCGCTCTTCGGGCTCTTCATCTTCGCCACCGCGGCGGCGTACTTCTCCGGCGCTTTCTGTAACACTTTCACGGACTTCGGGATGAAGTCCGCGACGCAGCGCGCGCACCCGCGCGCGCTGTACCGGCACTTCGAGCATCCCCCGCTCGCGGCGTGCTTCGTCGCCGGCATCGTTCGAGCCGATGATTAAGGTTATTTCCTCCTCTCCACTGTTCTCGAGACGTGCGATGCGCGCCGCGTCGCCCCGCGCGATGCACGCGCGCTCGACGAACGATGCGCGAAGCTCCCCGCGCGCGATGAACGACCGTGCGTCGCCGTGTGCGGGCGAGAGGCGCGCGTCGTGGAGTAGCGCGCGAGACGGAGCCGAGGGTTTAATATTCAAATAAAAAACCGTTGGCACACCCGAGGATCTGGCGGAGCACAGCAGCGCTTTTTCAAAAAGCTCATCAGTGTGACTGAGCCTCTAAAGCGCGACGACGCGCGAGCCGGCGGGCGAGGAAACGCGACGCGCGGTACGATGGAAACGGCGCGCGCGCGATCGACATCGCGCGGCGTGCCTCCCGTGGGTACCCGTCGCGGACGCGCACTTCGCGACGACGCGGCGGGTCTGGCGTCTCGTAAGTTGATGCTCAGCTTTTTGAAAAATACCGTATCGTCGCGCTCGGCGCGTAAGTACACGTAGACAGACTACCGCCGCTTAAAAATCCCACACGTGCTGAAGCGTAAACTCCGGCGTCGCGATCCCCTGCGGCGACAACACCGCCTTCGCGTTCACGTGCCACCCCTTGAACTCCTCCGTGAAGTGATACGTCATCCCCGCCTCGATCTCGCGCGCGACGAACCGCGCGCACAACTTCCCGTCCAGGTTGTGCTGCAGCCGCGCGCGCGCCGACGCCTCCGCCTCCCACGTGTCCGACGTCACCCAGCCTTGCTCGCTGTTGATGACGCCGCCGTTCGCGGAGACGCCGCCGGATCCGTGCGGGCCCGCGTTCTCGTTCGCGACCGCGATCGCGTCGCCAACCTTCGCGGCGACTTCGAACCCCTCGAAGTCGCGGCGCCACGTCGCGAGCCACCGCGGCTGCGGCGGCTCGGCCCGCCCGCCGCCTCTTCCGGAGCGCCCGCTGTTGAAGGACGCCTCGCTGCCGCTCCGGCCGGGGGAGCGTCTTCGGCCCCACGGCGAGCGCGACGCGCTCGCGCTCCGCCCGCGGCCGCCGTCGTTGTTCCACAAACTCCGCCTGGGGGACGCGCGCTTCCGCGGCGTCGACGCGTCGCTGTCGGATTCGCCGTCGACGGATCTCGTCGCGCCCGATCGCGAGTCGACGTCGTCCGTGTCCGCGCCGGAGAGCGACCCGTTCAACCCGCGACCGAACCCGCCGCCGGTGAACGCCTCGATGTCGTCCTCGTACGCCCACCGAGACGCGGTGAAGTCGCCGTACGTCGCGTGCGCGTACCGCACTTCTCCCTCCAGAGACCCGAGGACGCTGCCGTCGTTGCTGACGCTGTACCGCGCGTCCCACTCGACGCCGTCGTCGGTGACGCCGTCCATCTCGAGCTGAGGGTTCCACCGCGTGTTTTTGTTGAACAAGAACGGTGGGTCCGGGGAGACGACGAGCGTCGGCGCGCCGCTGATGCCGAGGAGTTCGCTCAGATCAACGCTCAGACGCGTCGTCGTCGTGTCCTTCGGATTGAGCGGCTTGAACTCGCACCTCGCGTTGACGCCCGGGCAGAAGCTCTCGGGGGTCGAGACTTCGACTTTGGCGTTGTGGATGTCCGGGAACGCGCCGCGGAATCGGCCGGGCGCGCCGAAGAAGCGGAACCGCGCGTCCGTGTTCGACTTGTACGTGTTGCAGTGCACCTTCTCCTCCACGGACTCCAGACGGAACATCTCGCTTCGGTTGATGCTGCGCTTCAGGCCGTTCATGATCTGCTGCGGAGGCGGCGACGAGAGCTGGTACGAGAGGTCCGACTCCAAGCTTCGCTTCTCCGCTTCTAAGCGATCGACGGTGCCTTGGAGTCGGCCGATCTCGTGCGCTTGCGCGCGGAGTTGCCGCTGCGGTGGGTGGAAGGGTGGGCGTCGGTCAGCGACGAGGAGGCGAGGCGAAAGAACGAACAAAGAACAAACGCGCCCGCCGCGAGAGGCGAAAGATCGTCGATCAACATCTTTTCGAACTAGACGCGGAAGGGCGCGACGGGAGCCGCGACGCGCGCGATCGCGGCCGCGATCGGGACGCACCTGCAGCAGCGCGACCGTCTCCTGCATTTGATCGTCCTGGTCGCGCCTGAACATGGCGCGCGCGCGTGCGTCGCGGAAGCGGAAGCGCGAGAGGACTGCCGACGCCCCGGACAGGCGCAACGTTCTGAATGCACAGCTGTGCCAACTCGCCAACTGGTATCGAAGCTGCTTCGTTTTCCCAGCTGCTGACTCAGATGCTCGGACCTGACCGTATCGCCCGAACCTCGTCACTCGACGACGCGCGGACGACGCGAACGCCGCGCGCGAGCGTTCAAAAGAAGGTCATCGCGCCTCTCACGCCGTCGCGCGTCGTTTCCCAGGGCACCGCCCCTCGAAGGTCGAGATGTTCGCCGCGCTCGCGCCGCCGCCGACGGCGCCGACGACCGCGCGAAGGATGATGTCATTTTCATCATCTTCCCTAGTTTTTTCTTCGCCTTCAAACTCGCGCGCGAAAGCGTCGCCCCGCGCGAGCTCGAGCTCGAGCCCTCTCCGTCGCGCGAAGCGATGCGGCGCGACCCGAAGGAGTCGATCATCGCGCGCGACGCGAACGCGAACGCGAACGCGCGCGTCCGGCGCCGCAGGAGGCGCCGGCGAAGACGCGATGACGGACGCCATCGCGCGCGCGCACGACATCGCAGCCATCGCGTCCAATAGCTCCTCCCACGACGTCGTGCGCTGGCACTCCCCGTTCGGCCCGGAGCTCCAGTACCTCGCGGCGCACCCGACGCAGACCGCGATCGTCGCCGCGATGCTCGCGTGCGTCGGCGTCTTCGTCCACGTGGCGCGGGAACGCGTCAACGCCCTGAAGGCGGAGTTCCTGAGCGACGGCGTCGACCTCACGCGCGTCGAGGACAGGATAGACACGCTGCAGTACCTGAAGAAGATGCACGAGCGCGGGATGCTACCGCTCGGCCTGGAGGTGTGCGCGATGAAACAAGCGGAGAACGAGGTGTTGTTCTTAGGCCCGGTGGGCGTGGAGAAGTGGCGGGCGTACTATCGCGAGCGAGGGATCGATATCGACGGCGCGGAGGACATGAAACGCGTGCAAAAGTACGTTCGGGATCTGCACTACCTCGAGGGGTGCCTCCTCGAGGTCGACGTCGAGTCGCTGATGCTGTCCGACGGGAACTAGAAAAAGGAGGAGGAGGAGGCGAAGGCGAATATCGAGTTGGACGGGTGGGGGGGGTGTTGTGTGATATCGCGACGATACACCGCACGCCGAAGGGCGAGGCGTCGCGACGCGCGACTCGTGTGCACTCGTCTATAAAAATCGTATTACTGACTCGCTCGCGTCGTCCGTCGCTCGCGTCAATCACAGCGAGTCGATGACCTTGTCGAGCTTCGGCATCTGCCCTAACGCCGCGATCTGCCGCTTCATCTGCAGGATCGTGCTCGTCACGATCAGCATCGACGTGAACCCGACGCTCGTCCCGAACCGCGCGCGCATGAGGTTATCCATGAACGCGCACGCCACGGCGACGGCGCCGAGTAAGATCCCTCCGAAAAAACGCGACCCGCTCTGTAACTCTCCCAAGTATTCGATCGTCTTCTCCCCAGGGCGGACGTTCGGCACGCGCGCGCCTATCTTCACCATGTACTCGCTCACTTCCTTCGGCGTGTCTTGAAGGTCCAGGTACGAGAACCCGAAGACGATTAGGAAGAAGGTGACGTAGTAAAACCACGACGCGTGCGAAAACAAAAACGCGCACGCGGCCTGATACCACCCCGGCGTGTTCATCACGCCCGCGAGCCACGTCATGCCTTCGCACAAGAACACGGCCACGAGCACGGGCTGCATCCCGAGCGGGTTCACCTTGAACGGGATGTGATCGATCTCCGATCGCACGACCCTCGGCAACCCCGGTATGGACGGCCCTTGAAAGTACAGCAGCGGCACCTTACACGTCCCCGTCTGCACGAGCACGGAGCCCGCGGTCAGCGCGACCGCGGCGAGGACCCACGGCATAAATTGCGCGATCGCGATCGACCCAAAGTACGACGTGAGGTAATACGACGCGGCTTTAAAGTACGCGCCGCACACGCTCATCGTGATCAACATCGAGGTGCCGTTTCCCAAGCCGTAGTTGGTCATCTCGTCCGCGAGCCACGTCACGACGATCGCGCCGCAGATGAACGCGGGCACCGCGTGCCAAAAGTACCCGCTCAACGGCCCGCCGACGTAGTACGGCCGCAGCTCGTTCGCGGTGAGGATGGACTGAAATATCGCGACGACGAACGTCAGGTACCGCGTGTACTGTTTCACCGTCTGCTGCCCGATCGGATCCTTCGTGAGCTCCTTCAACGATGGGACGACGGCGACCATCACCTGCATCGCGATCGACGCGCCGATGTACGGGCCGATGCCGACGTGGAAGAACGGTATCCCGGGGGTTATGGGTTCGGTGGCGAACAGGGTCCCTGTGCCGAGACCGAGACCGAAGTCGAGAGAGAGACCGCCGACGCCCGCGCTCGCGGCTTCCGCGGGGACGAGCCCGCTGAGGAATTTCGAAAACACGTTCGCGCCGACGTCCCCGCCCGCGTCGCCGACGTCGTACATCCGCATCGGCATCTCCGTGCCGAGGCGAACGACGAGGATGTACTTCAGGAGGTTCAGGAACCGCGCGGCGACGTCGTTCGTGGGCTCGTTCGACGCGTCTCGAAGCGCGCGTCGCTCGCCGATCGAGCCGCCGTCCGCGAAGGCGTTGATCTCGTCCATGGCCGCGGGGGATCCCTCGGTCGTCGCGGCCGCGGATGGGTCTCCCGCGGACGGGGTTCCGAACTCGTCCTCGTCCGCCCCGACGCCCATGTCGCGGTACACCTTCCGCGTCGCGTCGTCGTTCGAGGACGACGCGCCGCGGCGGACGGCGCCGCCGCGTCGCGAGGATCGAACCGACGTCGACGCGAGCGCGGGGGAGGAGCGAACCCGGCGGGCGACGCACGCGCGCGAGGAGGAGGAGGTGGAGGTCGCGCGCGCGCCTCCGCGGGGACAAGCCACCGCGGGCACCGCGACCGCGGACATCACGTCGAGCGTTCTACAGCACGACGGCGGTGCGCGTCGCGTGTGTCGGAGGATGAGGTTAGTTTCGAGGAATAAAGGACGGTGTTTCAAAAGCTGCGACGCGACTGCGCGGCACTTTTGGCCGAATAAGGCTATCATATCACGTATCCGGGCATGCGATATCTTAGTCCTGACGTCTTCGCTTCGTAATCATCGATAAGGGTACTCTTACATGAAACTACACGCTCAAAACCACACCGCGTCGTCGCCCCCGCCCCCCGTGTCGTGCTCCCAGTCGTCGACGTCGTACCCAAAGTCCGCGTCGTGGTGCACGCCCCACTCGTCCACGGGCATCTCCCACTCGTCGACCAACGCGTACACCTGCGCGCTCCTGCTCGGGACGTACAGGCACACGCCCGTGCCCTGCCAGTCGCACATCCCGCCCTCGGTGCACGGCTCCGCGTTCTCGTCGATCCGGCCCCAGCCGCCGTATTTTTTCGCATCCGTGTCGAGGACGAGTCTGTACCGCCCCGCGTGCGCGCTGCCGACTTTGTAGTACGGGTAACTCTCGTGCGGGTGCAAGTTTGCGACGACGAGGTTACTGCCGCAGTGGAACGCGAGGACGCCGCTGTCGTCCTTGCAGTGGAACACGTGCGGCATCGCGCCGTTCCTGTTGGCGATCATCAGTCCGTTTTCTTCGTCGCACTTCATCAACGCGCCGTCGAAGGCGTTGAGGTCTTTGTAGTACAAGTTGTCGTCATCGCGCAGGCTCCACTGCCGTCGCGCGTGGTGGAACGAGTTCGCGTTCCCCTCCCGCGGGAAGTCCACCCACTCCGGGTGCCCGAACTCGTTCCCCATGAAGTTCAGCCAAGCTTCGCCGCCGGCGGCGAGGGTGAGAAGCCGCGCGATCTTATGCAACGCGACGCCGCGTTCGATCGCCGGATGAATCGGGTCGGCGTGCTTGTTCATGCCCTCGTACATCGCCGCGTCCATGAGCGTGAACGCGAACGTCTTGTCGCCGACGAGGCACTGGTCGTGCGACTCCAAGTACGCGACCGCGGGCTCGGAGTTCCGCCCTAAGATCAACCCCGCGACGCGGCTCGGCGTCCAGTTGAAGTCCGGCTCGTGCGCGAGCTTCGACCAGTGATCCGGCGGCCCCATGGACAGCCTCAGGTCGAAGCCTAACCCGCCGTGCCACACCGGTCGACACACGCCCGTCTGACCGCTCACGTCCTCCGCGACCGTCGTCACCGCGGGTCCGTGTGGGGTACCGCGCAGAAGCTCGTTCGCGAGCATGAGATAGACGCACGCGTCCTCGTCCGCGTGATGGCCGTACATCTCGTCGTGGCCGCCTAAAAAGTCCCAGTGCACGCCGCGGTGTTTGTACAGCATCGCGGTCACGCCGTCGAACCTGAACCCGTCGAACTTGTACTCCTCGCTCCAGAACCGCACGTTCGAGAGCAAGAACCGCAGGGTCTCGTACCGGCCGTAGTCGAACATGCGCGTGCCCCACAACGCGTGCCAAGACAAGTTCGGGTCCTCGTGGAACAGGTGCCCTTGCGTGCCGTCGAACTCGTTGAGGCCGTCGATCGTGTTATCGCTCGCGTGCGCGTGCACGAGGTCCATGAGCACTTGAAGCCCCAGACCGTGCGCGGTGTCGACGAGGTACTTCAAGTCTTCCGGGGAGCCGCTCCTGTGCGCGACGGCGAAAAAGTTTGTGATTTGATACCCGAAGCACGCGTAATACGCGTGATCCGCGACCGCCATGAGCTGCACGGTGTTGTACCCCAGCTCCGCGATCTTCGGCAGGACGTCGTCCGCGAACTCGCGGTACGTCCCGCAGCGGCCTTCCTCGCTGGACATCCCGACGTGGGCTTCGTAAATGCGCAGCCCCGCGGCGGGTTTGCGCTCCGGCTTTTCGTGCCGCCACGCGTGCCTCTCCGACTCCGGCGGGTCGTGGAACACGCCGTTGTGATAGTCCAGGTTGCACCCGTCGTTCGTGCACGGCGCGATCGCGCGTATCCACGCCGGTATGCGGTCGAACACCCTTCCGTCGCCCGTCTCCATCACGACTCGGATCTGATCGCCGTGCTTCGGCGCCTTCTCCTTCGGAACGATCAGACTCCACCGCCCGAATTCGTCCTTCTCGCCGCAGTGCTCGAACGGCGTCCAGTCGTTGAAGTCGCCCATGAGCGCGAGCCTCGTCGCGCCGGGGGCGAACTCGACGTACGACACGTCCCCGTTCGCGAGTCTGTGCACGCCGTACGTCTCGTACGAGTCCGCGAACGCCTGAATGCTCCCTTCGTTCCGTTCGATCTCGTCGTATCGATGTTCGAAGCGCTTGTACCGCCCCAAGAGGAGGTGCTCGTACGGCTTCAAGCTCGGCTCGTTCCTGCACAGCGCGAGCATGTCGTTTATCGGACGCATCCGCGGCGGGCGCGTCCACGTCGTGGCTTCGGCTTCGGCTTCGGCTTCGGCTTCGGCTTCGGCTTCGTTCGCGGAGGAGTCGGCGGCGGCGGCGGCGGACGAGGACGCCGAGGACTCTTTCATGCCCGCGTCATTTTTCGCGGTGTTTGCCGATTTCGTCGCCGCGTCCGTCGTCGTCGTCGTCGTCGTCTCCGAGGACGCCTCCGCGCGCGGTCGCACGACCGCGGCGCGACGACGACCGCGAGCGGCGCGGGGGGAGGGCGTCGCCCTCGACGGGGCGACGAAGCTCGCGCGCGCGACCGCGGCCATGGTCGAGCGCTCCAGGCGAGTGATGAGAATCCGAATGGCTGCCAACGCGGCGTGCGTTAGCGGGCGAAATTCCCCGTCGAGTGCCACGCGAGCAGGCTAGGAGACTGCCCCATAACCTGATCTATCTTCGAGCCTGTACTGTATCAGGTTATGGGGGTCTGATTTCAAGGGCTGTGAATCGACGGCGCGGACGCGGGAAGAGCCGCAAGTGCCTTCTCCGCCGCGTCGTCATAAGCGAGCGCGCGGCAGAGACGCCACGCCTCCACGACGATGAGCGCGTAAACGAAGCTCCTCTCGAAGACGTTAGGAGTGACGACATCAATCAACGAAACAGCACGCACAGGCACGCGACGCGAAGCAGAAGCTCGCGCGTAATCAACGCACAGGTGCGGCGCGTCTCCCCGTCTCTCCCGCTCGCTCCGGACGCGGCCACGAGGCGGCCGATCGCGCGCGAGATCGCGCGCGCGTCGATCGCGGCTCGAGCGCGTCGCGCGCGCGAACGCGTCGCGACGCTCGCGCGCGCGCGTCGCGAGTCGTATCTCGTCGCGTCGTGGCCCGCGGCGGGGATTCCATCGCGCCCGCGGCGTCGCGACCGCCGCGCTTCCACGCCGCCGCCGCGCGGTTGACTCGCGCGCGATCGCGCCTCCCGCGCGCCGATCTCGCAATCCATCTCCGATCGCGGTCGCCGCGCGCATCACGACTCACCGCTCCGTCCCGCGCGTCGTCCCCAACTCGCAGGCGACACACGCCACCAGTATATGACAAAGAACCACGCGGGCGACGCGCCGGTGAGCGGTTCGAACGCGGAAGGGAAGCGACCGCCGGCGCCAAAGATGGGCGTGGAGGAGGGCGCGTTTGCGCGGATGAACATAAACGCCGACGGCGCGGGCGTGAAATCGAACGGCAAGGGGATCCCCGCGCCGAACGCGCTTCCGGTGCCGCTGCCGAACGGCGACCGCGGCGGCGGCGCGAAGGGAGGACGGAACAACAGACGCGGCGGGAAGGGCGGCGGCGGCGGCGGCGGCGACAAAAACGCTACTTCGGCTTCGGCCCCCGGCGGCGGCGGCGGCGGCGACGGCGACGACGCGGCGAAAGAGTCCGCCGGCCGCGCGCCGCGCGCGCCGCGCCCGAAGCGCGAGCAGAAGCCGCGCGAACCGCGCGGCGGCGACGACGCGACCGGCGACGCGAGGCCGAAGCCGAGGATGCCGTCGCCGAAGCCGGCGGCGAACGCGAAGGCTGGTGGCGGCGCGGCGCCGGCGCCGAACGCGCCGCCGACGCCGGTGGGGGCGTACACGCCGCCGGGAGCGCGCGAGCGCGACGCCGCCGCGGCGAGGACGCCGCCGCCGGTGCCGGTGGAGGATAAGCGCCCGGCGAAGGGGCTGATTCCGCTGCCGAAGGGGCACCCCGCGCTGGGTGGGGAATCCGCGGGCGACGGCGAGAAAGCGGCTGCGGGTTCCCCCGCGCCCGCGCCCGCGCCCGAGAAGGGCCGCCGCGCGGCGAAGAAAGACAAGCCGCTCGCGGAGTCCACGAACGGCGCCGCGGTCGGGGACGACGCGCCCGAGAAGTCCGAGTCGCGCCCGCCGGAAGAGAAGAGGAAACTGTCCAAAAAAGAGAAGCGGATCGAAGCGCACGCGAGCGGCGAGACGTTGAAGAAGGAAAAAGAGGCCGCGAAACCCAAAGAGAGGAAGCCGAAACCGTCTGACGACGGCGCGGCGTCCATCCCGAGAGCGCTCGCCGCGCAGGTTGGGAAGGAGATCAGGAGGCTCGTGGAGGGCGGCGACATGGAGGGGGCGTTGGACGTGTTCCACGAAAACGCGAAGAAGAACGCGATCGACGTGGACACCGCGCGAGCGTTACTCCACGGCCTCGTCCGCGCGGTGAGGCTTCACGAAGCCTGCGACGTCGCGGATCACCTGAAGAACCGAGGGATCAAGATTCCGCTGAAGCACTTCACGACCGTGGTGCTCGCGTTGTCGCAACGCGCGAACCCGATGGACGCGCTCGACCTCCTGAACGCGCTCGAGCCGTGCATAAACTACGAATCCAAGGCGATTCACTGCTACCACTTTCACTTCCTGAAGCTCATCGTGCAGGAGTTTCTCGAGGAGGCGCTTCAGACGCTCGATCGCGTCGCGAACGCCCCCGCGTTTGGGCTACAGGAGAACGGCCTCGCGGCGATGGACGTCGTGATTCGAACGTCGCAACGCGGCGGGCAGCTGTCGCTTCAAGTTCCCGCGCTCGCGGAGGAGCTGAACCGCGGTCTGATGAAGGGCGACACGGTGCTTCTGTCGCGGACCGGCGAGGCTGCGAGGCAGACGGGCCTCGGGGAGATGCCCACCGGCCCGAGAGGGGGCAGCGACGTGGATTTGCAAAACCTCGAGATGCCCACCGGCCCGCGGACGGACGGCGCCGAGCGCGGCCGCGGCGACCGCCGCGGCGGCGGCGGCGGCTGGCGCGCGGATTACGAGTTCGAAGCCGAAGTCAGCACGATGTACCCCAACCTCAGCGTGAAGCTCATCGGGTGCACGCCCGCGCAAGCGTCCTCCGTCAGAGGCGGCGGGTGGAGGGTGGACAAGCTCGCGAACCGAACGTCGTTCATTCGCCAGCTCAACGCGCTTCAGAACATGGTCGAAGTCAAGGCGGGGACGTCCCAGAAAGACGGCGTGGATCCGGCGATTCGGGACATTCTCGTCGCGGGGTGGGACGGGAACAAGTCGGAGTCGAACCGCGTCCGCGAGATGTGCGCCGCGGAGAAGAACCAAGGGATGCACGCGATTCAGCGCCAGAAAATCTTAGACCAAGCGATGGACGTTCAGGCGATGAGCCACATGAACAAGTCGCAGACGGACGCCCTCGAGGCTGCGCTCTTCCAGCGCGTGACGCTCATTCAAGGCCCTCCGGGCACGGGGAAGACGCACACCGCGGTGGCGCTCGTGCAGATGTGGCTTCGCTCCGGCATCGGCCCGGTGCTGTGCACGTCGGATTCCAACATCGCGGTCGACAACCTCGTCGACGGTTTATCCCGCGCCGGCGTGCGCGTCGCGCGCATCGGCCGCCCGGAGGCGGTCCGCCAGGACCTCATGCAGTACATGGTGGAGTCCATCGCCGGGATCGAGCCTGGGTGTACGTGGAGCAAAGATCAGCAGTACCAAGCCATCAACGGCGTGCTTCGACGCGCGGACGTGATTTGCGCGACGTGCGCGGGCGCGGGGTCGGACATCCTCGAGAGGTTCTCCTTCCAGGCGTGCCTCATCGACGAGGCGACGCAAGCGACGGAGCCCGCGACGGTCGTGCCGCTCACGAAGGGCTGCTCGCAGGTTGTCCTCATCGGCGATCAAAAGCAGCTGCCGCCGACGATCATCTCCCGCGAGGCGGACGCCGCCGGGCTCGGAAAGTCCCTCTTCGAGCGGATGCTCTCGCGCGGGATCAAGACGTTCATGCTGAAGGTGCAGTACCGCATGCACCCCGCGATCGCGACGTTCCCGTCCAAGGCGTTCTACAAGAACGAGCTCTTGTCCGGGACGCCCCCGAGCGCGCGCAGAGCGCCGATGGGGTTCGACTGGCCCGTCCCCGCGGTGCCGATGGCGTTCGTCGACGTCCCGGAGGGGTACGAGCGATCGGACGGGTCTTCACAGACGAACCCGGTCGAGGCGCAGAAGATTGTCAACATCGTGAAGAAGCTGTGCCAAGGCCACGACGTCCTTCCCGCGGACATCGGGATCGTGTCTCCGTACAGCGCGCAAGTGCGAGCGATCGAGAGGCTGCTGAACGGGAACCAGCTGAAGCGTCGGTCGCGTTTCGACGCGCCGCCCCCGCCGGATTCACTCCAAGCCCTCGAGGTGTGCTCCGTCGACGGGTTCCAAGGACGCGAGAAGGAGGTGATCGTGTTCACGTGCACGCGCGCGAACATGAACGGCAACGTCGGCTTCTTGGCGGACCCGCGCCGCGTGAACGTCATGCTGACGCGCGCGAGGAGAGGCCTCATTATCGTCGGGCACATGCCGACGCTTCGAAGGGAGCCGACGGTGTGGGGTCCGTGGCTCGCGTGGGCTGGGGAAAACGGTCTCATCTGCGGCGCCGCGGCGACGGACGCGGAGGCGGCGAACCGACTCGCGACGATGGGGATGAGCTCCCTGGACGAGATTGGCGGGCGAGGCGCGGGGGAGACCTTCCAGATGGGGGCTTTGATGTCGCCGTCGATGGCGGGGTGGGGCGGCGGCGGCGACGGCGGCGGCGAGCCAATCGACGAAGGGCCGAAGCTGAAGGAGCG
>Ga0181560_10001622_pt1 | contig 20922 bp, 10 predicted proteins | sample 011ome_20_FD_133751 | JGI IMG/M metagenome (GOLD analysis project Ga0181560, IMG submission 133751) | Coastal salt marsh microbial communities from the Groves Creek Marsh, Skidaway Island, Georgia - 011509CT metaG (megahit assembly) | ecosystem: Environmental > Aquatic > Marine > Intertidal...
ACGCGCGGTGGACAAGAGTGGTTTGATTGGCACCGATGTGCGGTTGAGTGACGCCACCGCGGATGATGCTTCGATGGAGGAGGCGAACGCGCCGCTCGCGACGAGGACGTCCCGCGCTTGGTCTACGGCGAGTTCGGGGACGCGCACTGCGCCATCGACGACGCCGCCCGCGGCGAGACCCAGACGCTTGAGCGTTTTCGGTGATGATGACGTGAGCAGCACGAGCAAGTGGCGCCCAGCTGGGGGTTTGCGTTGTAAAAGCGCGCTCAACGTCGCCGTAGCCTTGGGATGATTGGGCGCTCGCGTTTCATCCGCGTCGCCAGGGGCGACGCCCACGAGAGTTTCCACGGCGTCAATCACCAAACAGCTCAGCGTGGATTTTAACGCATCTTCGAATGATGCCTTGAGTGAGCGTGTGATGACGTCGTCTGTCGTGCCCGCATCTGCGTTGGCGTTCGCGATGACGGCGTCGGCGCGCACCACCTTGACGTACGGATAATCGCTCTCGAGCGCCGCCGTCGCCGCGAGCGCAGTTTTGCCCGAACCTGGCGGACCAGTGATTAAGCATGACATCTGGTCCGTGGTTCCGTCCTGAAGGGCTTTGACGAAAGTTTTAATGGACGTTTCCGCGTGTGTGTGCGCGCTAGAATCATCGAGCGCAAAGTAGCCATTCGGCCGCATGGCTTCGAGCGTGGCGGCGTCCGCCCCCATCGCAGGTGGCACCTCGGTCAACGCGCTCATGAAATCTTCCATGAGCACCACGGGTGCTTCGGCGCTTTCTGCTTCGTCGCTCGCGAACGTCTGGCTCGCCTTGATGTGGCGAGTCAACGCGTACGACGTCGCGGCGGTGACGAGCCCCTTCAATTCGGCGCCGCTATAATTCACCGTCTCCTTGGCCAAATCATCCACATTCACACACTCGCCCAAAAGTCCTTCTTTAGCCATGGAATCGGTGTGGATGCGTAAAATCTGCGCCCGGCCCGTGGCGTCGGGCAAGCCCACTTCGACTTGTAATTCCAAACGTCCCGGACGCAGCAACGCCGGATCGAGCAAGTCTTTCCGGTTCGTAATGCCCACAATCAACACATTATTCAACGCATTCATGCCGTCGAGCTTGGTCAAGAGCTGATTTACGACGTTATCGTGCACAATGCTCGCCGTGGCGCCGCCCGACCCACGCGCCTTCATCACCGCATCAATCTCATCGAACACGATGATGTGCAACTTGCTGTTATCGCCGCGTTGCCTCGCCTCCTTCTCCGCGTCCTCAAACAACATGCGCACATTTTCCTCACTTTGCCCCACAAACTTTTGCAAAATCTCCGGCCCATTCACAATCTTTGGCGGATGCGCGTTTAACATCTTTCCGAGCTGTCGCGCGACTAATGTCTTCCCCGTTCCCGGCGGGCCGTACAGCAGCACGCCGCGCACGTGCTGCAACCCGAGTCGTCTTGCCACATCCTTATTCACCATTCTCGACGCAAACACGCGACGGAAAATGTCACCAAACTGCTTATCTAAACCCCCGACCCCGTGTTCGACGAATGAGCTTCCGTCTTCGAACATGCGCGCCAAATGTGCTTGCGAAGATGACTTGGCTTCGTCAGCCACTTCGGGCGTGGTGTTCCCAGCGCCCGCGGCGGGGCCCGTCTTTTTCAGCTCCACCTTTGTTCCGGGCGGCGCCGCCGCGCGAACGGCGGGTTTTGGTTTTGGCTTTTCAATGCCCGCGCTCGATGGCGCGCGCGGGACGTTCCCCGTCGCTGGCACGCCGAACGCGGCGTACGAGCGCAGTGACGTCACGCTGAGCTGACCAACCGCGCGCGGCGGGACATCGATGTGTACGACGTCGACGACGCGCGGTGGCGCAATGCGCGCGCGAAGCGCGAGCGCGCTCGTGTGTTTATGCGTGTGCGCGATGACGCGGCGCATCGCGCGGGTGTTTGAGCGTGGAGAAGTGCGGATGAAGTGCCTCGCGTGGGGGCCTCGCGCGCTTTTTCGTCTAAAACGTCTCGCGCTCGTTGCAATGGCTACGCGTGAATGAATGCCTATGGTGCGTGCGTACACGGATGAATCCTCGCGCACACGGGTGGTGATGGCGGTGTGTCGTCATCGTCGCACGTTCGTGCGCAGCCTGTGTGTGTGTGCGTGTGGTGTGGTATGTGCTAAATGGTCTCGCCGCGGGCGGCTCGGCTGCTAGTGGCCTTCGTACTCGTCGCCCAACCCGAGGATGCGCTTACCGCTCTCGTACGTGGTCCAGCAAATCGCCGCAGCGGGGATGTGGAATAGAACACGCGCGGACATCCCGCGAGTGAGCGCCATGACGCCTTCTTCGCGGATAATCGCGCGAGTGACGGCGAACGCGCTCGCCGACGCCTCGGACGCGCGCGCCTGCGCCGCCGCGAGCTCTTGTGGGCACATCTTCGGCGTACCGCGCACCGCGCACACGCCGTTCGCCGTAGTCTCTACTGATTTCGCCAAATCACAATCGAGCAGCACGCAATGGGTCTGCATGCGAGTCTTAATGACATCCATGGGCGTCGTCGCCGCCGCCGCGAGGCCCCCGGCGACGCCACCCGCCGCAAACTGCACGGCGAACCCCTCGCGCTCAGCCTCGCTCGCCTTGAACAACGCCGTCTTCGCCGCCTCGTACGTGGAGAAATGTATCGCAGTGAACGGTACGTTCATCGCCAACGTCGTCGGATACGAACGATAAAACGCCCGAGCGCCTTCGTTTCTCAACGTCTTGCTCACGCAATCCATCGCCCCGGCGTACGGCGAATTCGCCAACTGTAATCGCTGCTTCACCGTATCCACTGGGTTTTGCAACGCATCCGCGAGAATCGTCGCACACGCTCCAGCTGCCGCGTGCGCCACCGGCGCGTGCTCCCCTTTCACGCCTCCACCAAACCATACTTTACACTTTTCATACGTCGCAAAGTACACCGCGTGCGCCGGTCCCGCCCCCAAACCCGCCGCGCTCACGCCACGATACAACCCTCGAATCGTCTGCATCGCCTGCGCCACGCTCGCCCCACTCGAAGTCGACATCGCGTGCGCGTATGACCGCCCACTCGCGCTCGTCGCCGCCTGTAACCGCGTTTTAATCGTATCCACAGGGAACATCGCCGTGTGCTCCACCGCCCCCGCGAGCGCGCCCGCGCACATGTGCCCGTAAAACGCCCCTTCGAGCGTCGACGCCGCGACGCCAAACGACTGACCGGTCACGACACGCGCCGCATCCGCGCCAACGCGCGCGTTCGGCGCGTCGCCGCGGCGCAGCGACGCCGAGAAGGCGTTTTCGAAAGGTTTTGGATCAGCCATCGGAAATCAAATCAAAGATGCGCTCGAGCGACGTCGTCGACGGCGCGTTCGCGGGCGTAAGGCGCGCGCAGCGTGCGACGCGCGGGATGCGCGAGCGGTGTGGCGCGCGCGAAGCGGCGACGGCGACCGCGATGGGTGATCGTCGAGCGGCGATGAGTGGCGCGTGGGACCCTAAACTCGATGAGCTCCAGTGCGCGACGCGCGACGACGACGGCGCGACGACGGCGACGACGGCGCGCGACGCGCGGACGCGGGCGTGAGCGCGTGCGCGACGCATCGGCGGCGGGCGCGGCGGCGGCGGCGCGCGTGCGACGCGCGTCAGAGGGGTGCGCGCGCGCTGGGCTGGGCGCATGCCTCGAACGCAATGTCTCGGGACCGCCATTATCGGCGCCGCGTTTTGCGCATCCAAGTGCAGCGCCGAACGGTTGGCGAGGGATTTGGCGTTTTTCCCGCCCGAGCCGCCGAGTTATGCGCTCGAACGGCGCGTGAGGGGTGAAGATGGCGAGACGCGCGAAGGCGACGCGGAGGAGCGTTTGGTCGCCGTGGCGAATGACGAACACGTCCCTGCGTCGTACGCGCGGGCGTTTCAGCGCGTGTTAGATGCGTTTGATGTTACATCGGTGGAGACCGTGCGCGGGAATGAGATTGTAGTGATGACGTGCGAAGGCGCGGATAACCAAAGCGACGGCGCCGACGTAACCGTCATCATGTCGCATGGGAACGCCGTCGATGCGGGTGAAATGGCTCCATTTGCGCGTAAGATGGCGCAACAATTAGCGTGTAGAGTGGTGGTGTATGATTATAGCGGTTACGGACAATCACGAGGGGAGCCGTCGGTGGCGGATACGTACGCCGACATCGACGCCGTCGTCGATTTCGTCACGCAGAAATATGGCGTTGGCTTGGATGAGTGCGTTCTCTTCGGTCAAAGCATTGGCTCTGGGCCGACTTGTTACTTTGCCAGCAAGCGTGAAAACGATATCGGTGCCGTAGTGCTCGTCTCGCCGTTGTTGAGCGCTTTACACGTCGTGAGCGCCCCAGACGCCTGGTGCACGCCCGCCAAAGTGTTCAAACGCATGGATGTGTATAAGAATTATGCCGTCGTGAAGACGATTAACGCGCCGATTTTGCTCATACACGGCGATCGTGATGAGGTGGTGCATCAATCGCACGGCAAGGCGTTATGGGAGGCGATTTGTAAGCACGCAAAGCCGAGCGACGCGGTGTGCGAGCCGTATTGGATTCCAGGCGCCGGACACGACGACACCTACGAACGCAACCCTGCCGAGTTCGTTCGGCACATGAGAGGCGTGTGTGCGGTCGTGCGTGAACGCTATCAAAAACAACGTCTGGCAGCTGGTGCGTCTGTCGTGTAACAGTACCTAGGAATAGATTTTTAGAGCGCGTTGTAACCGTGGTCGTGACCATCCAACATTACATTCTATTCGACCAATCGCGCACTCACGCGACGTCGTACGCGTTGGATAGTGCGGGAAATTTGGCCTCGGCGAACGTTTTCGCCTGTCGAATGGCGCGAAGCAACGTGTCGCTCGTTTCCTCCACGACGACGTACGCCCGCTTACCTTCAGATGTGCTCGCGCACACCCACGCCTCGTGAGCAGGTTTCACGAATACATTTTTCACGGCATCATCACCACCATTCCGTTCGACGTCCCGACGCAAACGCGTGAGCGTCGACGCTGTTCGCGCGTCCAGCGACGAAGATTTGGCCGCGGCGCTCGATGCCGAGTCGCCGCGCGCGGGCTGCAATTCCAGAGCATACCCTTCGTTCCCGACGTCTTCAACGGCGTACAACGTCGTGTTCGACTCGAACGCGCCTGGCACACACGCATGCGGCGCCTCACCACCGTCTGTTCTCGTCGTCGACGTATTCTCGCTCACGCGAGCGCCGAGTTGGGCGAAATCGGCGACGCCGCGTTCGAGCGCCTCGCGTACCGCTTCATCTCTCACCACGTCATCTCCACCATCGCCGCTCGCGGACGCGTCATTCAACGCACGTAAATACGTACTCTTCACGCGCTCGAGCACGCGAGAAATATCGCGGTCGGTATACATGACATCCGGAAACGCTTTGACGTCCAACCGCGCGCCCGCCGTCACGCCCTCTCGCGTGAGCTCCAGCGTCGCGATCCGCACGTTCGCCGTCTTAGCCACGCAAAACGACGACATCGACGTCGATGTCGACTCATCATCCACCCCGAACCCGCGCGCGATCGAACGCGACGCGATGGCAAACCCAATCAACGACGACACTGCGTCATCATCGAGTGCCGCGCCATCGCGCGGAAACGCGCGTAAAAGTTTCTCATGTATCGCCCCTTCTCGCGCGGGCTCGATGGCGTCGTCGTACGCGAACAGCACGACGCCTCTCGGCGGCGTCGGCGGCGCGTCGGCCGTCATGCGCGCGCGTCTTTGACGTCATTCAGCGACGCGCGGTGCAACACCATGGTGTTGCCGAAACCATCATCGTCGTCGACGCAGGCGCCGGCGGCGTCGGCGGCGGCGCGCGCGCGGCGCACGCGCGTGGGGTACGCCACCGCGGCGGCGATCGCCGGGGCGGCGTTCGCCATCGCCGCCGCGGCGACGCGAACGACGCAGAATGTGATGAATGCGAAACTGTCTGAAGCGAGCGCGCGCGCTGGGCGCCACCGCGTGGTGTCACCGTCCGAGCAGCGCATCTATGGAGATGGCGTGAAATCGATTAAGACGTCTTTGGCGACGCGGCGACGGCGGCGCGGGGCGGCGGCGGCGGCTAGGGCGCGCGGGGGCGAGGCTGCGACGGCGGAGGAGGGTGTTCAGGCGGAGGATGAGAGCGTCGGGAGCGCGCGAGCGACGATGGGTACCGACGATGACGGTGCGTTTAGAGAAGATGTAGATGTAGATGAGGATTCGTACGAGGAGGATTACGAACAGGATGACGCGGCTGAGAAAAAGGCGTGGGGGGACATGTTGCGCGAGCGTTAGCACGGCGTGGAAGAAAGGCATAGTCGTACCATTTTAGGATTGTACAGCACGTACGGCATAAATATACTCAACTAAAATCTACCGGTATACGTTTGAATTTGAATGAATGGGACATTACTCGCGTTGGAGCGCGCGCGTGAGCGCGATGTGGAGACCGCCGCCGACGAAAAAGCCAACAAAGAAGGCGGCGTCGTATATGGCGCGAAACAGCAACGGCGCGTTTGGAAACGCCCCGACGACGTGTAAGAACCCTGGTAAGCACAAAGCCACGCCACAAAGCCAACTGATGAATGCACTCGGGTTGAATCCGCGATGGTACCAATATTGTGACTTGGCGTTATCGGTGAATAAATCGTCTATGTCGAGCCGCTGGCGACGAAGAATGAAATAATCCGCGAGCATAATACCGGCGATGGGGCCAAGAAACGCGGCGTAGCCAATGAGCCACACGAACACGTACCCGTCGCCGCTCATCAGCTTCCATGGCATGAGAGACGTGCCAATTGCCGCCGTGATTAATCCCGCGCGACGAAATGATACACTACGAGGGAATGCGTTGGCGAGCGCATTGGCGGGTGCCACTACGTTTGCCGCAATATTCGTTGACATCGTCGCCAATATGAGCCCAATCATCGCGAGTGTTGTCGCCACTGGGCCGTTCTGCATGCGTGACATCAGCGCGATCGGGTCATTGATTGCTGCGCCAAAGATGACGATGGTGCACGACGTCACGGCTATTGACGCAAAACAGAATGCCGCCATGAAAAATGGCAAACCAATGAGCTGTCCGAGCACTTGCGCACGCTGAGACTTGGCGTATCGCGTGAAATCTGAAATATTCAGCGATAGTGTAGACCAGAAACCTACAGTTGCGGTGACGATTGGGAAGAATGCGCGCCAGAATTCTCCCTGACGCGCGCCGCCGACGGCGAACGCCGAAGGCGCGGCGAGCATCGGCCCGAGGCCACCCGCGGCGTTGAGCGCCCACACGAATAGCGCGAGCGACAGCGCTACGAGCACCGGTGCCGCATATTCTTCTAATTTACGTATGCTCTCGATACCGTTCCATATCACGCACAATTGCATGCTCAAAAAAGCAACGTAGCACGCCAAATCAGTTGTCGACAATCCGAGCCAATGAACGACACCAAACCCGCGCGCGAACGCGTCGCCGAACAGACACTGCCCGATGGATTTCAACGCATGTCCTCCCATGTTCGTTTGAATTCCAAACCACCCACAGGCGACGATTGCACGCGACAACGCCGCGACGTTGGCGCCTCGAATACCAAACGCCGCTCGACACAGCACCGGGAACCCCACCCCAAACTTCGTCCCGGGCACACCATTCAACACCAGAGGCACGAGCACTAACACATTCGCCACCAGCACGCACGCGAGCGCTTCGAACGCAGAAAATCCTTGCGCTAAAATCGTCGCGCACAACGTCCATGAAGGAATTTGCACCACCAGCCCAACCCACAAATTCGCCATGTCCCCCGTCGTAAACGTGCGCGCCGACGCCAACACGGGCGCTAAATCGTCATTAATCAACGTCAGTGACGGCTCAATCGGCGCGCGCGCATCGATGCCCGCGTCGTCGCTTTTCGTCGAGACGCTTTTCATCGAGACGCGTCGAGACGCGTTTTGCATTCGCGCGGCGACCGACGCCGCGCGCGCGCGCGTCGGCGCCGGCGCGTGCGACTGACGCGTCGAACGCATGCGAACGCGCGCACACTCGCGCGCCGCGGCGCCATCGGCGATGACGACGCGCGCACGCATTCGTGCGCGCTCGACTGAGGCGTCAGGCGTCAGTCACTCGCGACGCTAAAGGTTGGCGTCGCGATGGATCCCGTCGTGGGCTTTGACGACGACGACGACGATGATGATTTCTGGGCGCAGGCGGGAAGGTGCGACGACGCGACGACGCGCGACGGCGACGACAGCGACGATAGAAGACAGCGTGACGACGGTTAAGATTGAATGATTAGTGAATTAAAGTTGAAACGACGACGACGACGACGACGACTGCGACGATGTCCATCGATCGATCGATCCCGAACGCGCAGTGACTGACCATGCGTTTCATTCCACGTCTACTCCTCGGCGCGAACGCACAGCGTGCTCGACGCGGTGGAAGAAAGTCTCACGCAACACAGACGCGCGGAGGACAGAGTTCAAACGACGTCGCGCGACGCGCCGCCAGGCGCGACGACGACGACGACCACCGCCCCGGCGTCGATGCAGAACCCATCGTCGTCTTCAGACGCACTGAAGCAGCAACTCGTCGAACGCGATGCGCGATTGAGCGTGCTGCGTTCGAGGTTGGATATGGTGGAGCGCGAAAACGAATATTTGAAGCGCGAACGCGGGACGAGCGGCGCGAGCGCGAGCGCGAGCGGCGGTGGGGCGTCGCGCGGGCACTATGGCGGCGGCGGTGGTAGTGGCGGTGCATCCGTGGCGCACGTACCGCAGACGGGCACGGCGAACGCCGCGAACGTGGTCGCTAAAGCAGAGGTGCAAGAGTTGAAGCAAGAGGTGAACAAGTTGCGCTCGATGCTCGCTTTTAAAGAGGAGGAAATGTTGGAAGCTCGTAGGGCGGAGGATGATTCTCGGGCGAAATTGCGCGAGGCGGATGCCGAGCGCACGAGGCTCGCGGCGGAGGTGCGCGCGGAGCGACGGGCTCGGACGACGGCGGGGCAGAAGCGAGCGACGAGCGCGATGGATGACGGTTCGGACGCCGCCGCCAAGCGGAGACGGATACAGGCAAACGGCGCCCCTCAGGATGGTCTCGGTGCGCTCGGTGCGCGCGTGCATGGGAATGAGCTTGGTGTGTCAGACGCGCGTGAGGGTGGTGGTGACGGTGCGTCGACAATGCATGCGTCGTGTTTTCCTGGGACGTTGGCGTTGTCTTTGCCGACGGCGCCGCCCGACGTCGCGGCGACGCTCTATCAACGCGCGACGTACGGCGGTAGACATCACAACGATAACGTCTTCGCACGATTGATGCACGAAGTACCACTCGATGTGAGTTCTTTTCTAGCCAAGCCGAGCGATTCGTCGGTGGTGAGCGTAGATTTAGTCGATCCCGCGCGCGTGGCGTTGACGAATTTAGCAACCAATCCGGATTCCACGGCGACGCTCGCGCGCGCCCTCATTGAAACCATAGAACGCACCGCGGGGTGCATCACGTCCGTAGCGCATTACAAACACGTGGCGTCAGTGATTAGAATTTTATCCGCTCTTGCGATGATTGACGCGCGGTGTATGAGCATCGTTCTTGGGGCGTTTGGCGCGCAACGGAGCAAGAATGTGGTGAGCGTCACGGCGCACGGCGCGCCACCGCGTGCGTTGGCGGGCATTCCTGGATTAGGTGGTGCAGGCATGGGTACACTCGTCGCGCATCCGCGCGCGCAGAGCGAGCGTATTTTTGTTCCGGCACCGATGAGCTCAAGCAATCGCGGGTCAAAGAATGGCAAGCACGCGTCGGCGAAGAAATCATCCGTGGCGCCCGCGGCGCCCGCGGCGCTCCTTGAGACGTTCGTGCAGCTCTTGTCCGACGCCAAGAATGATGCACAGTGGTACGTCGTAGATGCCATTATTGCTGCGCTCATTCGATTTGCAAACGGCGTTGGTGTTGAAAGTGGACGAGGCGCATTTGGCGCCGTAGCGCAAAAAGGCAGCGGATTTGGCTCGTGCTTGAAGCCCATCGCGCCGTCGCGTACGCGATTTTTAGCCCTCATGCTCACGCGCGTGCTCGCGCCGACGCCTGAATTTCAGAGCATGATTTCTTTGCCCCTGGATCTCGAACCGGCGGCGATGGAGAAACCATACGCGCTTGACCGCAAGGATTCAATGACGCTCTTCGCCGGCGTGTTGAGTTGCCTGCGAGCGGATTGCGTTGATGAAAACACCACGCCGTTTTCCATCAAGCCATCGTTTGTGGCCTCGCTCTCGCCCTCGCAAGCAGGGACGTTGCAAGAAGCCGCGTTGCGTGTGCTCGCCACGCTTGCCTACGTTGGATGGTCTGGGTGGAAACGCGCGGCGTACGACTCCCACGCGCTCGACGTCCTCGCCGCCGTCGCGGTTGAAGAATACGTCTCTCCGCTCCCCTTGGCGCACGGTACTGCGGGAACCAGTTCCACAAATGCCGCCGTGTCACACGCCACCATGCTCGTCTTTGCGTTATTAAACGACGATTACGCAGCGCAATTCGCTCGGCTCGGCAAGCGCGCCAAATCCCAACGCGTCGTCGCCCGCCTCGCGCATCTCTCCAGTGCCGTCGGCAGCACACGCGAGGCCAGACTCGGGAATTGGCTCACTAGAATCCTACTCAGACTCCGCGACTAGCATACTACTTCTAGCGTTTCAAATGTCCCGACGACAGCTCAGCCCCTCCTCAGTCAACGACTCGCATAGGGCGCGCGCCGATGTCCATCGACATCGAACCGCGCGTGACGCGAAGCGCGCCGACACCGTGTCGCGTGGCCATCGCCGCGTGCGCGCGGCTCGCCGTAGATCCGCTCGCGTACCTCGGCCGGCGCACGCTCCATTGGGGTGAGATTTTAAGCGACGATGCGCCGCCTGTTTTATGTCCCACGGGCGACGACGAGCGTGATTTCGCCGACACCGTATCGCGCATGCGTGGCGCGATGTCTGCAGTGTGCACTGAGCTCGTGTGCGCGCGCTCGGGGCGAACTTTCGTGGAGTGTAGTGGGTTTGAGCTCGCGCTCGCGGTGGGGAGCGCCGCGCGCGAGGCGTTTGACGTTGAAGCGTTGAGGCTGAAATCCAATCGCGTAGACACGTTAGATGCATTTGAAGCGTGGGTTTTACGACGATTGGTTGATGAGTTACTTGAGCTCGATAGTTTGGAGCGATTGGAGGTATTTTTTGAGGATTTACGAATAGTCGCGGCGAACGCGCGAGTGGAGGAATATCGAGCGCCGGATGGTTTCGAAGCGCGTTTAGTGGATGGATGGAGCGAGATTGGCATGTTTGTCAAGCGTACATTTTTAGGGTTTAATTTGATGCCACTTGAGGCGGCGATGGAGCTACTTCAAGGAGTTCAGGCGTTCGCGATGGATGTGAAGAACGCGGTGGAAGGCGGAGACACCGATTCAAAGCTCGCGGCGAAGACGTTCTCCGCACCAGACGCGATGATGACTTTCGTCGGGGAATCCATCGAGGCACTCGAGCGGCAGAGCTTAGGCGTAGAAAACGTATTGCCTGAACACGCGTTGGATGAACTCGGCGCGTTTGCGCCCGAATTACCAACGTTGCATTATTTGCGACACATGGAGGCGTTGCGTCGCCGTGACTACCCAGCGGCGGTAGAACACTTGCATCGGCACTTTGACATTAGCGGCGAACACGACACTGTAGCCATGGGTGCGAGATCAAACGTGGGAGGATTCGAAAGTGCCAACGCCGGGCGCGAGCGATTACAAACAGCGCTCCTGGCGCTCGCGTCGACGCAGCTCACGTTTTCACACGTCGACCAAGCCATGTTTGCAATTTCTGAAGCCGTGCGCACGGCGCAGCAAAATGCGGACGAGGAGTCATTGGCGCACGCGTTAGCGTTAACCACGTCGCTTCTAGCAAGCGCGCCGGTTGGATTAGCACAAAACACGCTCTATCGCGACGCGCAGCTTCTGACATTGCTGCGCCGGTTAGGTACGCAAGCGGTGGAATTAGAAGTGCCGCATCTAATGGCATACGCAACATTGGCGTTGGCAAAGTATACTCTAGATTATCCAGAGAGTTCATCGGGTGCAGTTGGTGAATCAAGGTTGATTGGGCGCACAGCACACGTGACGAAACGTGAGGATGACGCCGCACCACCGACGCTTGCGACGAAGAGTTTAATCTCCCTTGAATGGGCTCGACATTTTTCACAAATATGGGCAGCGACACCAGCGTCTCTGTCTGCGTTGACGATGGCTAGTGATCCAGCGACGACTGACGCAGCGTTAAGCACGGCGAATGACATGTATCCATCGCCAAAGGGATTTCCATCCCAGCCGACGAGCGCATACGCGACGCGAGCTACGGCGTCAACGCTGCGCTCAATGACAGGTGCCGCAAGTTCTCTCGCCGCCGAAGCATGGGGCACGTATGGATGTAGTCATTTGAGCAAGATGTATGCGTTAAGACAGCTCTATCATGACCGCGAGGCGTCTGTTGAAGATACAGCGAAGAGTTGTGCCGCGCTCATCACGCACGCCAGTGAATGCGAAGGCGCTGCAGCAGCGGATAAAATGCGTGAACTCGTGGAGAAACTTTTCGGGCGCGAAGTCTGGTCTCACAAAATTATCGCTATTGCATTTTTGAAACTTCAATACGAGTTCGCCATGGGAGAGGATGATTACGCCAAGGCGCGAGATGCGGTGACGTGCATGCGGCAGCTTGTCGACGCCAACGCCGGAGCAGACAACGCGCTTTATTTCGAATCTAGGCGGCTGAGCGCCAATTTGAATCGTATTTGTGGTGATTTTGACACGGCACAGGCCGAATTGAATGATTTGATTGATGACGCGCAGCGCGTGAAAGATATCCAAGCTGAAATGTGGGCCAAACTGTTGCTCGCCGAGACGCATTTGAGCGCCAACTCGCCGTCTTTGGCTCTCATGCGCGCCTTACCGCTCGAACTCGAAGCTGCCGAACACGGATTGGAACCAATACGCACCAATGCATTATGCATCATGTGCGAATCGTGGCTCAAGCTTGGATGCTCGCACGCGCAGCTTGCTCGCCACTCGCTCGATGAGCACATGTTGACGCTCGTGTCAAGCGACAGCTTGCACATCCAATCGCGCGCATACCTCGCGTCTGCCCGCGCACTTGTCGCCACCACTCCGAAAGAAGAGTTTCACACCGTTGCTGATCGCATCATCGACGCCCTCGAGCGCGCCGCAGATAAAAGTATGCGTCTCGGCGCTCGAGCTCGAGTGGAAACGTGCTATGCTGAAATCGCACGAGCGCACCACATCCTCGGCGATGTCGCCGCACGAGATCACGCCGCCGCGAAATGTCGCGCGCTCGCGCGCTGTTAAGCATCTGTACATTATCATTAGCTCATTATGGGACGTTGTAATCTCACGCCACGTAACATGTACAAAGAGTGCACGTGCACGCGCGCTCGTCCACACCACATAAACCGGCGCGAGCGAGCTCTTTAGTGTACGACCCCAGCCGCGGCGCGCGCGACGCGTTTCGCCCTGTGTGGGCACATGACAATGAATGCCACAGCGATGTCGTCATTCATGACATTGCGCGTCGTACCTTTCGATGCGCGCGTGCTCTTGACGATTTTCATCGCGACGATCGTCACCTTGGGTGTCTTCGTGCGTCAAGTGCTCCCGAGGTCTTTAGCCATCATCGTACGTGTGCGCGCGATGCGCCGCGCGCTATCTGTGGTGCATAATTTTCGCCGTGTGATGGCACAGTTTTCGGGGCGTTCGCGCGCGAATGCTTGGGACGAATATTCAAATGATTACTGACGAGCTCCCTTTGTGCGTTGTTTCAACCGTCGCAGGCGAGCTTTGGAAATTCAAGCGGTATCCGCGTCTCTATCGGCGCGTTGGGATTATTTTCCATGGATGACTTGGTGTTGACGTTTACGCGCGGACGCGCGCGCGAGGTGAAGATCAAGCGCATGGCGTACGTGGGGAAGACTTCGACGCTCGCGACGTGGTTGTTCAACTTTTGCGTCAAACGAGCGACGGGACGACACTTGCGCGACGATTTACCGAGTCGACAGCGATCGGGTGGTGGAAATGGAGAACTACCCGCGTTCGCCGACGTGACTCCGCGTGATTCGCCTCGAGATGGGGAAACACCGAGGAGTTCACGCATGCGGTTTTTTAGATTTGGCGTTGGGAGTTTGAAGGCGCCGTTCGCGTTTGAAGGCGTTGAAGTGACGTTGCGGAGCAAACACGAGACGAATGAGGTGAAGAACGCGTCGCGAAACGGTAGCGATAGTGCGAGTGACGGCGGGACGAGCGCACAACAGACGACATCGACGACGAAGAAGGCGATGTCGAAGAATAAGTGGCGATTAATCAAAGGCGCGGCGACGTTTATTGACGTCACTGTAATCTCTTTCGTCGTACGCGACGATGACGAACCAGAAAAGGATGTTTTCTTTTGCGATAAGATATCCATGGATGCGTCGGGGAGTACGTCGACGTTGAAATCGTTGATTACGGGTAGAGTTGTGCGAGGGAACGGCGGCGCGTGGGGCGCGATGGATACGAATATCCATCTCGTCGCCGCGTTTGATCAAGATACGAAATCCGTCGTGCTGGAACACGCGGCCATGAACGGTGCGTCGTTGACGATTCGAAGCACGTCAGATGAGAGCACTTCATCGTCGTCTTCACCGTCACAACGACAAGGACAGCAAGCATTGAAATCATCGACTTCTTCTGAGCACGTAGCTCGACTGCTCAAGGTGCCCAGAAAGTGCAAAATTGAGTTCAAACGCGTCATTTTGGAGCGTAAAACTCACGGTCACGCGGTGAAAGTGGCCATGGTGGACATGAAATCATCCGTCGAGCGCATGAGCTCCGAAACCACCGGGTGGTTCCGTAAACGAGAAGCGGTGTCGCCATTTACAAAGGATGATTTCGCTGGCGACGTGTGGTCGGCGCTACGGGCCTCGGCGACGAGCATCAATGTGATACACGGTGATCATCAGCATCTGGCTGACGTACGTGCGTTGAGCGCGACAGTGAATTTGGCGCTCGATGCGCGCGTGCTTCGCGATGATGAAAAGTTGCCCGCCACGGCGATATTTAGCGTCGATTCGTGTGATTTTAGGCACCATCCCGACGCCGCGTCGTTGCTCGCCGCGCTCAAGGGCCCTGAAAAGACAGGGTCGACGACGAATGGGCATGCGACGACGAACGACACAAAGCGAAAGCATCCTTGGAACGTGGTGGACGCACAGGCGACGTGCACGGGAATCATGCGTTTGAGAGGCATAGACGAGGATGGTCAGACGGCGATGAGCGTCGCCGCGCGCGCGTTCAGCAGCGAGTACGCCGGTCCATCGAACGGTATTTCGTGCGCGTTTGAGCGCTTTCACGCCACAGTGTCTGGACTTGCGCCACCACTCGTGCAGATTGATTCTGTGCGATTAGTAAAATCGCCGAGCGAAGGCGTGGCGGTGGAAATCGCGGGCGCGACGATGGATATCAATCTCAACGACGCCGCTCAAATCGCTTTGAACGCAGAAACATTCACCAACGATATCAAAGCCACGATGAAGGCGGCCAAAGGCAGTGTAAAGGCAAAATCGACCAAATCCAGCGATACCGCCGTGTTACCGATGCGTGTGGTCGTTATGGATTCCTCGCTTCGCACGCGATGCGCCGTGGCGCCGTATTCAACATTTGGTCGAACGCCCGAGGACGCGCGGCGCCAACCGGATGACGTAGAATGTGGGTTTGAATTCGCGTGTCCTCTCGCCGAGATTACGAAGACAAACGCAACGATGGTGAAAGTCGCCACTGGTGGGTTCTCGGTGACGATGTTCGATACTATTCAAGAGACGCAAATGCCGCCCACGGCGGCTGAAGACCAACTGGACGATTGGGTCGAGAGGCGAGATTACGAAGGCGCGGCGAACGAGACGCATCGTGTCATGCTCGTCGGAGGATTCAATGTGGATTACGAAAAGATTGACAAGACATACATCAAGGTGGCGTTTGATACAATCGATTTCGATTGGGAACCCGATGCGCAATTTCTCGCGCTCGAGTTGGCGTCGCTCGCAAAAGCCGCAAAGGCGAATGGGAAAACGTCAAGCGCGCCGGCATCCAAAGTCAAATCCGATACGGTAATCTCGCTCGATTTCAGAAATGTGCATGGGTCGGTGTTTCTCACGCCAGGCGCGTGTGGCATGGTATCCTTTGCTGAGTTCAACGTGGCGAATACAAAGTCAAAGGCGTGTCGCGCGTCGGGCGTGAAACTCGGAGTCAATGGCTACGTCATCACCACCATGGACAGCGTGTCAATCGACGCAAGTGGCGCATCATCCAGACGTACGTCACCACACGTCGAAGCCATCACGTATGAGACCGCACGCGACGTTGAGCTTCGTAAGAAGACAAAAATTGACATCGGCACGATGAAATGTATGTTACCCGTCGGTTTGGATCTCGGCGACGCCTTGGTCGCCGGCATGATGGGGTACGACGCGTTCCTCGACGTCAAACAGCGCGTGGCCAAGGCGCCGAAGAAACTGCGCGTGTCCATGTCTAAAGATGACCACGTGAGCATGTGGGCGTCGACGACGAGCGCGCCAGTGAATGAGCTCGATTTGAATGTGACGAACATTGAAATAACCGCCGAAGACTCGAATACGTTGGAGAGATTTTTACGCGCCAAGCAAGCCGCGCTCGGCGCATCCATCGCCGCTGCGGCGTTCCAACCCGAAACGAAAGAGACTCTGGAGAAACTTGCGTCGCTGTACACAAAGCACTCGGAGTTTCTCGCCAACGGTGGAGGGTCTGCGCTTCGCATAGAGATGGGCTCGTTGCATACGATTTCCGTGTACGGCGGCGGCAAGGGCGACGGCGACGAGCTCACGTCCAAGGCTGCCGAGCATGTTCGCCGCGTTGATGCGCCGTATAGCGATTCGACTGCACTACAAATGCAAAATGCGTTTTCCATGCGCACGAATGTGCACGATATGCGCGTGAACCTCGCAGATGTGGATGAACGACCGGTGTTGAGCTGTAGCGAAGCGACACTGTCGGGGACGTTTGTCCAAGCCAGAATGCACGTGCCGCAAGTGAAGACTGCTCAGGTTCCCATACAAGTTGGGCGACGTCGATGGACAATGGTGAACGGTCCAGATACGCCGTCCCGTCCAACCATAATGTGGTACACGGATGCCAAGTTTGATCTCGTCGACGCCGAAATGTTCTACGCCACGTGCATGGAACCATACATGTTCAACGCGTCGCAAGAAATGCAAAACCGGATGTTGCTACCGAGGCGTCATAAACTCGCGCCTGGTGGTGGCGGCGGTCGACCGCCTGTAGTTGAGTACAGTGCGGCCAATCCCAAACCCGCGGGGTTGCCAGCATGGGATAACATACGCAATCAATGGCGTGGGTTGATGACGATTACGGCGACAAAGAGCCGCGTAAAATTTGACACGCAAGGTCAGATTGAATATTTGGGTGCGCACGGCGGAGCGGCTTTTGCGAGCGAGCTTGAGCTTGCTGCTGACGCCTGGGATATCAGGCTTGAACCAAAGTGCATAAACGTGAGATGCGCGCATTTCACGGCTTCGAGGATTCAAGATGACGAAGAGATTACGGAAGCGGGCACGCCGCGCGCGTCTGAACCGTCACCGCATTTCAATATTATGACCATTCCAGTGATGAATTTCGAGGCCAAGTATGCGTTTACGTCTGTTAACGGTCTCGACGGGCATCGTACGCATCATAGATACGATTCGCGTACTGGTGAAGTGCTCATCGAAATGCACGAAACGCGCTCAATCGATTGCGCGCTCACCACGAAGACTACCATGTTCTCCAAAGAAGAGTTCCTATTGCAGCACGCAGAAACTGCAAGTTCTGATAGTGACGCATTCATTGCACGCGTTCGTCGACTGTCATCAGTGCCTCCGCAGTTTGGCGCGACGATGGATCAAACGTTTAGCAACCCGACGCTCGCATTGACCCCCGACGACGTGGCGTGGATGTTAAAGTGGAAAAAAGGTGCGCAAAAGCCTATGGTTGCGTTTCGAAACGTTTGGAAACTACGTCCATGGGGACATCCGCGAAAGGTTTCTCATCCGGACTCGAAGAGCCTGACGCAACTCATCGGGCACGTCGACATGCTTATCAAAGCGAAGACGTTTAACATTTTCAATTCGTCGTGTGACGAAACGGACATTGCGCGAGGCGCGGTCTTCGCGTTGCAAGCGCTCGACTGTAGCGTGCGCAACGAGTTTGGCAAAGAAACAGAGTTCGCGTTGCGATCTGAATCCGTGCAATTCCACGTCCCCGAACACGAGGTTGTCATTTCCAGACAAACTTCTGTGAGTCCCGCGCGCGTGTATCGCTCGAGCTCGTTGAACAATCGATTGAATGTCAACGAAATGGACGACGTCATTAAAGAAATGCTTCTCGGAAGCACGGCGATGAGTCCTTCGGCGAGTGAAAGCGCTTCTACGGGCGGCAAATCGCCAAAAGCGGCGTCAGCTGCGCGTGCGACATCGACGGACGCTACGCTCGTGTTTGACTCGAGACGATTTGAAATCATACGCAAGGTGGACGACAGCGTCGCTAACCAAGGTGTACAAATCGAAGTCGACGCCCCTCGGATTTTAATCGAAGCTGAAAAGCGCAACGCAATCCTTGGATGGATTCGCGACGTCTGGGCCGCTGCGAATTCTCAAGCCCGAGAGCCGTCGATGACTGAGCTTGAGCGCATAGTAAGTTCAGCACACAAATCTGGCGACGTAAAGACGTACCGCGCGGGACATTCGCAAGAGCACATGGAAAGTTTGATTGATTCATCGTTGCGCGGTGACGCCACGTCCCCGCGCAAGCTTCGTATGAGCGAGGATTCGGATCAACCCAAGCGCACGCCGGATACTAGAGTGCTCTTCGTCATCAACGTCACGGCGCCGCAGATCAACTTCAAAGGCAACGACGCCGCGGGCCGAATGCTACTCGCCGCCGAAGGCGGTTTAGTCGTCGGTCGTCGCGTCAATGATGGTCAGAGCTCGACTGAAGCACCGCGTCGATTAGTAACGGTGTCGCTCCAGCAAGTGCAAGCGCACGTGGCGCCTACAAACGTAGACCTCAACGCTGGCGTGCAGTGGCTCAAGGAACAGAAGAGCGGGAGCGACTCCTTTACGGTGCGCGACGACGTCTTCAACGCCGAAGATCGCGCGCAATCTGGGTCCCTGTTGCGGCGTATTTTCACCCCAGGCGCGATGGTGTTTGAGTATTCCACCGTCGTCAGCGCGTCAGTTTCATCTGTCGCCGACGCGGACATGTACGCGTACGATGAACCCGAAATCGGCAGCCCAAGCCAAAAGAAAAAGACGTCTTCGAGCGAGCTATCGAGTGGCGAAGCGATGAGCGAGTTTTCAGTGCGTTCTCCAGAAATCGAAGCAGAGATGAATTCGAGCCAATATGTCGTGCTCATTGATGTCATGGCGAGCTTGTTTTTGACGCCGACGGTGCTTGAACCACCGCGACCGAGCTCACAGGCGGCGACGTTGTTGCGCTCTCGCGACCGTACGTTGTTTGAAGGCGACGCGCTCGCATCAGCGGCGATTGTCGCTAAACCTATGATGAATCTCATCAAAGCCCGCTGGCGCGCTGAGAGCGCGGAACAAAATTACTTGCGAGCTTTATGGATGTCACCAAACGAAAAGAAGCGCGTGTTGGAACGCATTGATGAATACTGGCGCGCCGCGAGCAAGGCTGAAAAGAAAGTTCTCAACGCCGTGCATGCAGCGACAGAGTTTGTTCGATTGTACCGTCGTCGCGCGGCTATTCGCTTGAATTTACAAATTGAGTACGCTGCGTGGACGCTCGTCGACGGTGGAAAAGCGTTCATGTCTGCCGAACTCAGTCGACTGTCGCTCTCCAGAGAGCGGCAAATTGATTCGTCGGGGGTGATGCGCTTTAAATTGCACGGCTTGACGCTCGTGTCGCTCGGCCAAGAAAACAAGAGTGAGGATCTCGTCGCCTTGTCGCGATGGGCGCCGTCAGAAAAGAGCGCAAATATGCGCGAACCACTGATTGACCTGTTTGTCATTCGCGCCGGATCCGCGCCAGAGGCACCAATGTACGATCATTTGGAGTTGAGCGTGCAGCCATTCGCCGTGCACGTCACGCGGCAATTGTACTCGCGGATTTACAAGTATTTGTTTCCGGAACCAAAGAAACGAGCACATGATAAGTTTGAAGAGGCATTCAAGCGCGTCAAGGCACTTTCAGCGCCGGCGCCCGAAACTGTCAACGTCAGCGACGGCGGTAACTCTATCGATCCGTTGAGCGTGAATCGCAAGGCGCGGCATCTCGCGCCGTTGGACATCCCGTCAGCGACGGCTTCTCCAGCGCGGCGCAGCAAGCGTAAGTGGACGTGGCATGATGGAGAGCGCGTCGGCGGTGATGTTGATGCCGATGGCGTCAACGAAGACGATGATGGCGGCGCCAACAATCAGATATTGGCGCCATCCGAACCCAGGGGTATCGACCACAAAATTGTCGTCTTGCGACATTTCCGCATCCATCCGCTGCACATGAACGTCACGTATGAAGGCAAAACGGCGTCTCTACATGATTCTCACATTGTTCTCGACGCGTTCTCGTACGAAAATTTCCGAGGCCGGTGGCGAGACTTGACGTCTGAGCTCAAATCGCACTTGGTGTGGAGCGTGTTGAAATCGTTCACCGGATTTCGAGGGCGGTACGTTGAGAGTAAAATTGACGATCAAGCAATCATTGAGAACACAACCAAACGTAAGAAGCGGCAGCAATCGGGAACAGAAGACGCGTCGATGCGTGACATTACGTCTGAAATCGACATCCAACGCTCGAGCGGCGGCGACGTCGAAGACGAAGACGAAGACGA
>Ga0181560_10001623_pt1 | contig 20914 bp, 17 predicted proteins | sample 011ome_20_FD_133751 | JGI IMG/M metagenome (GOLD analysis project Ga0181560, IMG submission 133751) | Coastal salt marsh microbial communities from the Groves Creek Marsh, Skidaway Island, Georgia - 011509CT metaG (megahit assembly) | ecosystem: Environmental > Aquatic > Marine > Intertidal...
ACAACAACAACAACAACAAACAACAAACAACACGGTGAGTGATATAAAGCGCATTCGCGCATCATCCTCGCTCTCGTTCTTCTCTCTCTCTCTCTCTGTGTGCGTGTCTGTCTGTCTCTGAAGACAAAGAAGAAGAAGAAGAGAAGGCATATACATATACGTGTAACAGAGAGAGAGTGCTCTTTCAACAACAGAAGATGAAGGATGCGGAGTTTGATAAACTGTTCAACCGGAAAGCGGCGGAGTATTTGAACTCGAAAGGCGAGAAGGAGGAGGAAAGAGAAGTGAAAATACCGGAACACATGTTACCCGGGGAACAACAACGACGAGACGGAAAAGAAAAAGAAGAAGACGTCCTGAAGAAGAACAACAACGACGGGGAAGAAAAGAACGAACAAGAAAAGCAGAAAACGATTCCGGAACAGATTTTAGAGGCGTACGAAAACCAAAATTACTTCAAAGCGTTGGCCGTGGCGGAACCGACGTCGAACGATATCGGCGACCCGATATGGACGGTCACCGCGGCGGAACTCTCGAAAGCATTTCGTAGGAGGAGTTTACTCACCCATCCAGATAAGAATCCAGACGATGAGAAAGCTCGAGAAGCGTTCGATGTGTTATCCGAGTGTCATCAAAAATTGAAGAACGAAGAGACGAAGCGAGAAGCGCTCAACGCGTTCGCGAAGAAGGCGTTCGAGAAGATGTGTTTGGACGATCCAGAATTACGCGCGAGAGCGATGAAAGCGAGGGAGAAAAAAGAGGTTGGAGATTTCCAGGAAGAAATTAAGCGCCAAAGAGAGGAAGGGATGGAGAAAAGGAAGAGGAAAGAGGAGATGAAGATGAAGAGTAAAAACAGACGAAGGAATCAGGAGGAGGACGAAGACGAAGAGGCGAAGAAGATGCGAGCGCTTTTGGAAGAAGGAAACGAGGAAGAAGGAGAGAAAAAGGAAAACGACAATGACCACGACGACGACGAAAACGCGCTAGAACGAGTCCAATCGGCTCTGCTCAAGAGCAAGAAGAAGAAGAAGTCTTTCCTGTTTTGATGATGTAGTTATTAGTTTTTTAGACTTGGTAGAATATAAATTTAGTAGTAGTACACTTTTTTTAAAACTCCTTCTCGCCCTCTCTCTCTCGAACGCGGAATGGCATTTATTATTGTTTTATCACTTCTCGTGCATCCCTTTCACTTTCGAATACACGCTCTTATACATCTCCTCAAACTCCTTTTCGTCATCTTTACCCATTTTCGTCGACCCTTTCACCGCTTTCGGTAACACTAACATCACGCTCGTCGGTCGTTTCGTCATTCCAGCCGCGCCTAACTGCTCCTTCGAGTGCACGTACACGTATTGCACGCCCGCTTCTTCGCACAACATCGGCACGTGCGTGATGACATCGATCGGTGAAATATCCCCGGCGATGACGCATAATCCTTCTTTCGTCGTTTTGAGCTGCTTGACGACTTCTTTCACCCCTCGGCGGACTTGTTTGAATTTAGACGCTGCGGTTGTGTTTTCGTATTTTATTGTTTTCATGGAAAGGAGGAGAGAGAGGTTTTCGTTTCGTGTCAGCGGAATGGGAGAGAGAGAGAAGAGAATTCCAAAAATTATTGCGTGTGAATACACACTAACGACGACGACGACGACGACGAACAAAACGAGACGATATCTGTTGCATCTCTTCTTCTTCTCGAGAAATGTGAATTTCAGATGCGCAGGTCTCTTCTCTTCTCTTTTTACTTCTTACCTTTCTTGACAACTTTCAACAATTTCTTCGTTAATTTCCCATCGGCCAACGGCGAGGCAATCGCGCACACCGGATTCAGTTTCTCGTCGTCGTCGTTGTCTCCCGGAGTGGACGGGATCGGTAACCCGTCGCGATCGCGTTTCTTTGACGCCGATTTCTCCTCTTTCTTTTCTTTCTTGGCTTTCTTTGCGCTCTTTTCGCCGCTTGAACCCATTAGTAGTGTTAGTGTTTGTTGTGCGTAATTTTTCTGCGGCGGCTCGTGCTCAAGGAAAACCTCTCTCAAAAAGAAGAAGAGAGAAACAAAAAAGTAAGGAAAAGAAAAGAAACGTGAATATATTTTCTAAATACTGAAAGCTGCTGCTGGTGCTGCTGCTGGTGCTACAAGATGAGCTACTACGATTACAAGCTACGAATTTATCATCTCTCTCTCTCTCTTTCTCTCCCTCTCTTTCTCTCTGACATCCCCTCACATCTAAAGGCTCACAGCATTCGTCCAACCATGTTTCCTCTTCGATGGACCATTCTCACCCGTCTCGGAGGTACGAAATCTCTGTGACGCATCCTTTGATGGTTGTTGAGACTGTCCCAGTCGTCCAACTCGTGATTCGGGAATCTGAGCATGAGTTCTTCTCTGCTTGGCATCACGCCGAGCGCTTTTCGAGCTTGGATTTCTCTTTGCATGCGCGAAACGACGCATGGGGCGCAGCACATCGCCGTCGCTAAGTCGGTTTTATCGAATATCCCGAGTCTGTGCTCGGCGACTGCGTTTGAGCTGTGAATGCAAGAGGCGGTCGCAAAGCAACCCATCGGGAAGCACAAATTATTCAGCAACAAATTTCCCATGGTTATGCTCAACGCGGTTGGAAAGCATTCGCCTTGTGCAGTGTCTCGAGCGTATTCACCAACGCCCCACGGTACGCACAGGAAGTTTTTGAGAAAGTTCAGTGGATCCAAAGCGCAATCGAACAAACCCGTCGAATAACTTTGCAACTCCACGACGTTTGGAGAAGATGAAGAACTAGAGGTGGGATCTTCTAATAAAACCGACACGTCTTGGTTCCCTTCGCTCTCCGCGAACACTCTCGCGTAATCTCTCGTCGTTTGGTCTCGTTGCCCTCGTTCGTATGCGCTGTAATCAATAGAACCATCCGCTAAAACGGGAACGCCAACCGCGCAGTTCGCGTCGTCGTCCACGTCTTCGGGGACGTTCGGATAAAACGTTTGTCTGGCGCTGATCGATGTTTGTTGTTGTTGTTGGCGTCGAGTGGACGAACGATCTTCTGATTGTGATTCTTCTTCGCGCTTCTTTCCTTCATCTGACTCTTCCTCTTCTTCTTTGTCGTTGTTGTTTTCGTTATTCTTCGCCGCATCGCTTAACAAACCCGTGTTCTCATCGCCGGCATATTCGTCTTGGTCGTCGTCTTGGTCGTCGTCGTCGTCATCTCGCGGGTAGTGCGACGACGATTTCTCTTCTCGCATGGTGTTTTCTTCAGAATTTTTTATGAAGCAACGTGGGGGGGGGGGGTGCCTTGGAAAAAACGTAAAACGACTCTTTCGACTTTCGTTTGTAGGTTTGCGCACCGTATGTTTTAAAACAGTCAGGTACACGAAGAAGCGCTTCGTCGAATCAATCTTATAATAATGTAAGTAGTAGTATTACAACGTCATTTTTTCATTCTATTCTACCGCAGACGACGATATCGGCGCAGGTGGTGGCACGTAGGACCCCTTGACCGGTTTTCCGTTCAACCACTCGCCTTCAAAGTATCCGCCTCGGGCGAACGAGAGTTTGCCTTTTCCGTCGGGTTTACCCTGCGAGAATCTTCCTTCGTACCAATCGCCAGAGGCGAATCTCATGATGCCAGAACCTTCTGCTTTTGTCGTCTTCTCGAGAACTTCGCCTTCGTAGACGCACATGTTGGCGTACTCGACCCGGAGGATTGGTCGCGTGCGCGCTTCCCGGTCGGATTCGAGGACGCCAAAGGCTCGCGAGCGTACTTTGGAGGCGGACGGAGAAGAGGAGGCGTCGTTCTTGCTCGAGAACGGGCGCCATCCGAGCAAGGAGAATTTGTTGTTTGAGCTGCTCGTATCGTTTTCACTATCAATGTCTTCGTTGTCGTCGTCGTTGTCGTAATCGTTGACAGAGTCTACAGCGCGATATCCGACAACGTTACCGCTCGCGTCTTCTTTCGGTCGTAACACTCGAACTGGCGTTAGGACGACGCTTCCCGTAAGTTCTCCAGGCACCTTAATGTTCGCCGCGTCGTTTCCGGAGTCTGTTAAGGTGGGTTCATTCATCTTCTTTTCCGCGTCACTCGGGGAAGACGGAGGAGGAGGAGGAGAAGGAACCTCTAAATCCGCATCTTCCAAGACAACAAAGTTCTCACTTTCCAGATCAAACTCTTCGTCTGTGGTTACAAACGGGTTGATCTCTGGCGCATCTTCCATCCCACCCTCGCTAATGTTTGCTAACATGCCACCCGCTCGGAGCAAAGACTCGTTGGATTCGTCGATGGACATCAATGCCTCATCAAAGATGGAATCGACGGATTTTCCGTCCGAAGAGGTTTGCGGAGAAGAAGACTTTGGTGTCGAGGTCACGACTTTGTTCTTGTTGCCCGCGTTTTCTCCTTCATCGTCGTCGTCGTCCTCGTTGTTGACAACGAGATTGTCCGTAGCGGACCAGTCCAAACGTTTCCTCCTCGGTTCTAAATTATTAATCATCTGTTCGGGCAAGTTTCTATCTTTGAGCTTTCTCAACGCAATTTGCGATTGACGCAACGTAAATCTCTCAGCGATGGTTTCAAAATTCGCCACCGCGTACAAGGAAATCTCGATGCACCCGACAGTATTTTCAGCCGGTGCTTTACATATAGTCACACCGCATTTCAGCGGGTCTACGTAAGCGGCTAAACTGGACGTTATAGATTTTCGAGCTAATGGTCCAAGCGCACCTCGAGGTGTGGAAATTTGGCACACGAGATGCGCGCACTTCTCGCCCAGCGCTTGCGTCGGGTCGAGAAAAGGCGAATCTTCCGCCGCTTTCTTCACGGCGGAAACAATAGCCGCAGAAATCTGCTCGTCTTCCGTACCGTACGTTTTTAATTCTTCCACCGCGCACCCGACTACGGAAATACCACACCCACCGTTTGCACTTTTCAATAAGTTCTCGCTATTAATCTCTCGCAAAGTTTGCGAGGAAATGGCATTTTTAAACGCGTTCTGTTCATCTAATATCCCACAACGTTCGTTTTCTCCGTTCACGCGCGCGTCCCAGAAAGTCGAGTTTCGTCGCAAGTCCTTCGCTACGTTTAAGACGCTCCATCGACAAAAATCGTTCGCCAATGCAGACGCAGCTTCTAAAGTCATCGGCTCGCCTGCGAGCGCCTGCGAGTCTCTTTGCGAAACCACCACCACAGAATCCGCACCTTTCTTCCTCGAACAAATATCTAAAAACGCCAACCCTTCGTCTCGTTTCCGTCGTCCTTCGAAATCGAACGGCGCGACCGCGTGAATAGATACGGTGCTCCCACTCGGTGTTTCTACGCCGCCCCATATGCCCGGAAATCGAGTTTTTTTCTCGCTCGCGATGTTTTTCGCTTTGAACAACTCTTTCATGAATAACATTCCTGCCTCTCCTCCGGCTTCTCCCGAAGAGCAGACGATGCATATGTGCACTTTTTCGTCCAACTCTTTTTGCATCTCCTGCTTACTTTTCTTTTTATTTGCAACGCTATCATTTTTGTCGCCATTGCCTTTTGAGACCGCTTCCAAACTCATGCTTTCCGCTGCGAACAACACCGACTGCGCCGCGCTCGTCGCGTTATCAATCACCGCCGATTGCGGTATATCGCTCGTTGCCGGCGGTAATCGCCATCTGTTCGTCGATCTCGTCCTCGTTAATATCCCAACATCCGAAGATATCGACCAAAACTGTGCTTTTGGTAAGCACATGCCTTCTTGCAACTCGTCTATGATGGTCACGCCTCTCGTTCCTAATCCAACGACGAGGATATTTTCGCCTCGGTTGTTATTGGAAGATGATGATGATTTCTTCTTCTCCGCAGAAGAGGAAGCTGAATGCGCGCGAACTCTGACATTATCCGAAGAGAATCGTCGTCGTCGTTGTCTGCATCCTTCTCCTCCTACTCCTCTTCCGATGGTTGTGCTGTTCCTCCTAAACTTTGCGCTCTCGCGTTGGTGTCGGTGAGTTGAAAAACGGCATCCGTTGTCGTCGTCGTCGTCGTTTCGTCGAAACGCCGCTCTTCTCGCCGAAAACGAGGAGGAGGAGGAGGAGGAGGTGACCAAAAGCAGATGGGAAGAGCGCGAAGAAGCGCTGGCAACGCCGTTCCCACCACCGGTGCTACTGATGTTGCCGCGCACGAAGAACATCTTTTTTTCTCAGAAAGTATGTATTGTTTTCGTATAATAGTCGTCGTTGTGTGTTTTGTGAAGACGAAGAAAAGGGAATTCATCGAAAAAAAATTGGCCGAAAATCGATATTTTTGCCGCTTTTCCGCAGCGCGAAAAAAAAACACAAAAAACAAAAACGAGATCTTTGGCCGACCTGGCCGCTTCTCGTGCACACGTTCACTATCGTACTAGGTAATTTTTTTGCGCACACAAACCGCCATTTTGTGCCCAATTCTTCATCTCACTCATCACACACACGCTACTTACTACTACTGTAAAGAACGACGACGACGACGACGACGATGATGATGATGATGAACGCTTCTTCGGTTGCACTCACGACGCAAAGATTTGCCTTCTCGACGAACTTTGACGCGAAGAGCAGCTCTTCTTCTTCTTCTTTGAAGACGAGGAGACGCGCTGCTTCTGTTTCTACTTCTGCGGCCAACAAAAATCGCGAGGGTAAATTCAATTCCCGATTCCCAGTCGTTCGCGCTTTGCTCTTCGGAGGCAGAGGCGGAAGCGGAGGCTTGAAGAAAACGCCCGAGCAAAAGAACAAGCTGAAACGGTTGGAAAAGTTAAACGGAGATCCGCGATACGAGGGCGAGGAGTTTTGGCCGGAGGATTTGAAGCAGATGCGTACGCCCATTATGGCTGGGAATTGGAAGTGTAACCCAAAAACTTTGGACGAGGCGAGGACGTTAGCCTCGTTAGTGGCTGCAAACACGATGGAGGACAGGAGAGAGAACGATTATTATTTTACGACGACGACGAATAATAATACGGCTGCGAGAGGAGAAAAAAGAAACGGATTTAACTTATTCAACGCGAAGAGGAACAGAAGAGGGGAGAACAACAAGAACGTGGAAGTTTTGATCTGTCCGCCGGCAGCGTTCTTATCGGAAGTGTCCCAACTGGTACGTTTTCTTTATAAAAAAATATATCGTTTACGTTTTCATCCGCTTTCTTTCTCGTCGTGTTTTTTTCTCTCTTCTGCTCGAGCGCGGGACGACGAATGTAGTAATAACAAATTAGGCGAGAGTGAAGAGACTTAATTCCATTGTTGAGAATTGAAGCCGGGAGTAATTACCTGCTGCTTTTGAAACGATATCTTTTATGTCATAGTTACTCTGACTCGCTCGTGTGTAAAAGAAGAGAGAGAGAGAGATAAAATATAATAGGTACCTTACGACTGAATGATATCATAACCTTTTCTTTTCTTTTTTTTTCTTCTACTAAAACAGATTGAAGGCTCGGGCGTCTATCTGGGCGCACAAAACGTGACGTTTGAGAACGGGGGCGCGTTTACAGGTGAAATGTCGTGCTCTATGGCAGATTCCTTGGGCGTCACGCACGTTATTATCGGCCACAGCGAGCGTCGTTCGCTCTATTACGAAACGGACGAGGACATCAACAAGAAAATCAAAAAAGTCATCGAGAACGACATGACGCCGGTGTTCTGCGTCGGCGAGACGAAGGAAGAGTACGAGAGAGGTGACGTGTACGACGTTTTATCTTGGCAGTTAGCCGGTGGTTTGGACGGCGTACCGGCGAAAGATGTCGAGAATATGATCATCGCGTACGAGCCGGTGTGGGCGATCGGTACCGGCTTAACCGCCACGCCGGCCATCGCTCAAAGCGTACACAAACTCATTAGAAACTGGATCACAGAGAAGTATTCCAAAGCTGTCGCCGAAAAAGTGCGCATTCAATACGGAGGGTCAGTGAAGCCAGACTCCGTGGACGAACTCATGCAGTGCCCGGATATCGATGGATGCTTAGTTGGCGGTGCGTCGTTGTCTTCGGATGATTTCGCGCGCATCTGTTCGTTCCATCAAGGCACGAAGCCGGGTATGCCGCGCGTGTTGTACGCAGAAGAGTGCTTGGAAACTCAAATGGAACTCGGCGAATCTCCAGTTTGGTCGCAAAAAGACCAAAAGTTATACTGGGTTGATGCGCCAAGAGGCACTTTGTACAGTTGGGACTTGCTCGAAGAGTTCCCGGAAATGAAAGAATCCTTTGGGGAAACGTTAGGGTGCTGCGCGTTGATGTCCAACGGTGATTTGATTTTAGGGTTGGCCTCGGGTTTATACCAGTTCGATCCGAGAAGCAAGACTGTCAAAACGAGATTGACTGACTTCGAACCCGGATTAAACACCAGGCCTAACGACGGTCGCGTTGACCGTTCTGGTAACTTTATCATTGGTAGTTACAACAACGACCATCGTGTGGACGCGAGCGCCATCGGAGGCTTGTGGCGCTTGGACGCGAATAACAATCGACAGTTGGAAGAAGTTTTAGATTACAAACACAGATGCTCCAACTGCATTTGCTTCTCGCCAGATGGACGCAAGATGTATTTTACGGACACTCCTCGACGCGAAGTCTTTGAGTTTGATTACGATCCAAACCGAGGGCCGTTGAACAGACGATTGTTTTATTCTTTGCCGTCGGATATGGCTGGCGGCCCTGACGGCGCGCAAGTGGATGCAGTCGGAAACTTATGGATTGCTATTTCGGGCGCTGGAAAATGCGTTCGCGTCGATAAGAACACAAGCATGGTTGATTTAGAGGTTCGTCTACCGGTCTCCTCGCCCACTTCGTTAACATTCTGTGGAAACGATTGCAAAACTTTAGTCATCACGACGAGAAAGAAAGAGAACAGAAAAGACGCGGGGTCTTTATTTTCAGTGCGCATACCTGATATCGGAGGATTACCAGAACCGGAGTACGGCAGCTCTCCAATTATCGATCGCCTCGGTTTCCAACGAGGCGGCGTTAACGAATATAGCAACTACAACAACAACAACAGAATGAACGATAACAACCAAGACGCGTTTATGAACAACGTCAACGGCTACGCCGCCAACGGCATTAACAACGTCGGTAGCAAGCTCAACGGTGTCACCGTTGAGAGAAGATTCAACGCGAACAACAACAACCAACACGAGCTGCACGAACCTGAATTCGTCCCTCACATCAACACCGCCACGGTCGCTCGGTCTTCCAAATTTTGCGAACAGTGCGGCTGTCAATTTTCCAGCGCCGCCTCCAACTTTTGCAGCCAATGCGGCACTCCGCGCGCTTAAGATTGAATTTGTGTTATGAATATTACTGCGTTTTTCATGCGTTATATCATTTAATATCAGTATCATCGCTCTCATCGCGCCTCGTACTTTTTTTTCTTCGTCGTCACACCAAACTTCCGCTCTCTCTTTTTGCTTTCTCCCCTCCCGAGAAGCCCCGACCTGCTGACTGAAATTTCGTTCAACGCTTTTCAATGTTTCAAAAAACAAAAAATCGACGTCGCGACGCACTCATTTACTTCAAATTCACATTCGAGCTCTCTGAATTAGCTTCCTCCCTTTCCCTCTCTCTCATACGCTCGCGCTGCGTGTCGCTCCTTCTCTCTCTCTCTCTCTCTCTCTCTCTCTCTCTCTCTTCCAGGCAGAAGAAAAGAAATCGCACCTCTCGCTGCGATTGCGATTGCGAGCGTTCTTTTCCACGAGAGGCGCTCAAAAAGAAGGGAGAGTGATACCGCTTTAAATTGTGCCGTTGAATTCCGCGCTGAGTGGTCGTCCATTTGTAATAATACGTGCTACGGGAAGTTGCCGTATCTCAGTGCAGGATAGCGCAGTTTGCGCGACGTAGCGAGTAGGATAAAAGCTTGATACGTGTATTTAAATAACAATCGCGACAGGATGAGTTCCTCGCGTGGCCAAGCGCCAGCGATGAATGAGCACGAAGGCGACGATTGGTCCTCCTCCGCGGAGGGAAGAAGAGGAGGAGAGGAAAGCGCAGCGACAAACGAAGATATCGAGCTCGCCACCGGCGGTCCTTCCCAACAACAAGAAAAACAACAAGATAAGCAAAACCAAAAGCGCCTCCTCACGAGCGATAGTAGAGGAGGGGCTTTGCATCATATAAATAAACACCCTGTACCGGCAAAAGCCGGCATCGGTTCCTTCTTTACAAACATCGCAGAACTGACGAAAGACGTGCTAGATATGGACGAAGCGTCGAGTCGTACCGACGCGGAGATGCTGAACACAGAAGGTTTTGTAGTTTCCTTGTTTCGAAATAAACCGAAGAAAGGAATGAATGGCAAACATTCGATGGAGATGGAAATGGTAGAGATGAAGAGAATCGGGGCGAGGCAGCACGAGAAAAAACGAACAGAGAGGACATGGGGCGAACGAGTCATGGAGGGAGCTGAAGAAGAAGACGATTGGAAAGCCGGAATGCATAACAGTAAAAGTGCGAAGAGGGCCCCGCGATCTTCTAGCAAACGCATACGGGCAGAGTGCGAGGGAGTAGATAACGCAAACTCGTTTTACGCGCGAAAGCAAGGCGTTTTTGTGCTTTCGCCGTTAGGAACGTTCATGCGCAGATGGGATTTTCTCATCATAGGTGCGTTGTTGTGGACAGCAGTAGTCACCCCAGCTGAAGTTGCGTTCGCCAGACCGAGTTTGAACGCATTGTTCGTGTTGAATCGAATAATTGATCTGTTCTTTATTACCGATCTTTTCATCAACTTTTTCTTGGCCATCCCGGAAGCTAAGACTGGACACATTATATACGATCGAAGATATATTGCGATTACGTATCTCAGAAGTTGGTTCCTTATTGATTTTCTATCAGTCATACCGTCGGATTTGATAACGATCCTGGTAGAGGATGCGTACCCAAACGCAAACGTTGGAAATTTGACTGTGCTGAGGGCGTTGAGATTATTTCGATTAGCAAAACTTTTGCGCATCTTGCGAACGATGCGTTTATTTAAGAGGTTAGAAATGAGGTATACCATCGATTATTCAATGCTCGCATTGAGTAAATTTGCGATTGTCACTGTCATATTTGCGCATTGGATGGCGTGCGCATTTGGTTTCGTACACGACCTTGGGGCGAGTGCTGGACACGATACGTGGATGATGAACACATATTTCGGTGATTTTACTGTGGATGATACTTGTTACGACCCCGTGGATCCTTTATCTTGCGTGCCCGGGTTTGATAAGTACATCGCAGCGCTGTATTGGAGTTCGATGACCATTACAACCATCGGTTACGGGGACATTGCGCCAAAAACAAACGAGGAGCGTATTTTTGTCATCGTAGCCATGTTAGCGGGTGCATTCCAATATGGTTACGTTGTCGGTGCGGTTGGTAACGTTATTTCAACGAAGAATTCTCGAACGAGTGGGTTAAAAAACTCGTTGACGGATTTGAACGAGCTCTTTGCGGATTTGCCCACGACGCCGCAAGAGATGCGAGTGAAACTAAGAGAATTCTTCAAGTACAAGCACGGTGACACCAAGTTAGACTTAGAAAAAACGACCGCGTTGATGTCAGAAATGTCGCCGCGACTGAGAGCAGAGCTCGTGGTTTTACGAAACGTCTGGATGAGAGACGTCGAATTCTTCCACGATTTCCCAGAGTCCTTGGTGTTGGCGTTGTCCTTGAAGATGAAACAGCAAACGTATCCTCCTAAAGAGTTGATTTTAGAGAAGGGAGATTACATGGATAACTTTTTGATGATTCGTAAAGGCGTGCTGGTCGCAAACGGCAGAATAATCACCGCTGGACAAGTTTACGGCCAAGATTATATTTTAGAACCGGGGCGGTCGTCGCAGTTTCTCCAAACGATTACGTTTTCGGAGGTGTACTCGCTTTCCTACCAAGACTTGGAAGAGGAAGTGAAGCACTATCCGGACGTACAAGTTATGCTGAAGAAGAAACGATTGCGAGCGTTAATGAGAAGAGAAATGGTTGCGTATTCCCAAGCTTACAATGCGTTGATGCTATACGGCACAAAAGCAGACGTATATAAATGGTACGACGAACGTCCTCAATTTTACTTGGATAAGTTGAAAACAATAAACGGCGAGGACGGAGGGTTCTTGATTAATCCAGATTCTGAAGAAGCTCAAAAACGCATGCGCGCAGTTTTACTCATCCAAAGTTGTTACCGTTCCAAGAAAGCGAGGGAGAAGTTCAAAAACGCATCAGCGCGCGCGAGCGTGACGCCGGTGCTCTCATCGACGCTGCGATTGCACCATCCAGATTTATATTCTTCGCATGCCATTGACATTTTGCACCACAGAACGCTCGCGTCGTTACGGATGTTGCATCATAAAATAGATTCTCTCCTGTCGTCTTCAGAGCCAACTAGGACGCTGTCGGACAACGAAGTGAAAGAGAAAGCGATGGAAGAATTAGGGAAGCAACAAGGAGAATTCTGGGCGACACCGCTGCCGAAAGAAACGTAGTACGACAACATTAATGATCATAAAGAACACATACTAGAGCCTGCTTGCGTTCATTGTATTTGTATATTTATCAAACGAGTGCCAGTACTGGTAATAGATCCCAAATTTCTAATAATAAATATGCACGATAAAAACTACTAATACTATTCGCACAATCATCTAAAATACTCTATCCCAAAATTCGTCATTCAAACCCGCTCTAGGGACTCAATCATTCGTTGTGCGCGTTCGTTAGTGAGGCCGATTTCGGCCTTCGTTTGCACGAACCTGTTCGACCACTCGTGTCCTTTGCTAACAACTTCCTTATCGTCCACGATGACGAACTTTGGATATTTCTCCTCTTCGAATCTCGCGTCCAAATAACTCTTTATCTCCTGAATTCTATTCGTAGACACGTGTAAATCGTGATGCACAGAATCGGCGAGATGCGGCATCCCGCCGGTCCTTCCCACCACCTCTATTTCCAAACAATCGTGTCTCATGAAGATATATCCAATGTACTCTTCAAAATGCCTCCAGTACGTGGTCAAAACAACTTCCGCTCCGGTCGAAGCGCATATCTCGTTCAAAATTTCTACTTTATCTCTCTCTACGATCAGTTGTGGGGCCGTTGCCGTTCGATTGAGAACGCCATCGATGTCTAAAAAGATAATCGGTCGACTGTTTGCGTTTTGTAAACTCTCGCTAAAGCTCCCGGCGTTGAAGTTCTTAGCTACCGTTTTCGTTCTACTCTTCGTCGCAGCTCTGCGACGACTATGCGGAGAGGACGGAGACGAAGACGAAGACGACGCGCGCGGGCTACCGCAACTGCAACTCCTCATGATGGGTTCTTTTTATTTGCGCGAGCGTGTGTGTCGTGTGTGTGCACACGGATAAAATAATGAAGCGTTCGCGCCCCTAAAAGATACCTTCAAGCTTCAACAACGTTACACTTTTTCTACACAATTCCGGACGGCGAGAGACATGTTCTTTTCCTTCTCCAACTCGTTCTCTCTCTCGCTCTTCCTCGTCGCGTTCTTTCTCTTCACTCTCTCGTTTGTGAGCGATAAGGAGTGCTTTCGAGGCACTCTCATCGAAAAGTATTTCAGCGCGGGAAAAAATTTCACTCGCTTTGTGAAGCTGATTTTCACGTTGATTTACGGGATGCAAAAAGGAGGAGAGAGAGCGGAAAGAGTGGAAAAATATCTTTGCGAGGAGAGGAATAGCGTAGGCGTGGTTGTGTATTACTCGGTTGTTTTGATTGGGTACGTGTTGGCTTTGGATTTCTTTAGTAGTAATAGTAATAGTACTCGTGATGACGGGAAAGGGAAGTCGTTAGGTGATTTCTGGTTTACGCTGCACGCGATACTCGGCATCATCTCCCATATCGTCGTTTTGAATTCCGATCCAGGAATAATCACGGCACGAAATCATAAGGTGTGTTATAAAATGTTCCCGTTCGACGATTTGCTCTACGAAGAAGGTAAATTATGTCGAACGCTGAACATCGAGATCCCGGCGAGGAGCAAGTGGGACGTGGTGACCAATCGAAGAGTGTGTAAGTTTGACCATTACTGTTCGGTGGTGAATCAAGCGATTGGTTTGAGAAATCTCCGTTGGTTTGTGTTGTTTTTAATCGTAAATGGTGCTCTTTGCTTACACGGCGGTCTCGTGTGCTGGAACCGTGTTATGCGGGGAATACCAAAGTATTGGCATTCGGCAAAAGAGAAAGATTTCTTCGGCGCGTTTTTGCCGGCGTTGATGTATCACCACACTCGGAGCATGTTCTCGATATTTGTTTTATTTTCAGTTGGGTTTAGCGTTTTAGGTTTTGCTTTATATCACATATATTTGGTCTCGACGAATGTGACGACGAACGAGACGTATAAATACGCTCACATGCGACGAGTGAATAAACGGTTGCCCAAGGTTGAAAGAATCGACGTGGTGAACATATGGAACCGCGGGGTAGTTTTGAATGTGAAGGAGTTTCTATTTCCAATGCGAGTGTATTAATAGGCTGACGCGAAAGAGATATAGAATTAGGCACGCGATGGCGTATCATCGCAGATGACGTTGTAAAATACTTATAGATATTTAGGGAGATTCGCAGAAGCATTTTGATGACTTACTAAATTTTTTACCCGTACGTAGTACTTTTACAAACGCGCGTTGCTATTCTTCTCCATCAAACGTTCGTCGAAAAATTTCTTCACTTTCTCTCCTAATTCGTTCGATGGATAGACTTTTGGTATTACGTGGCCTTTCTCGTGTTCAACTAATACCGCTTTCTCGCCAAACTCTTTATGCATTAACTTTGTCAACGTCGGCGGTATTGCTCGGTCTTGTTGGCCAACCACGTGCAACGTCGGGATGGACGCGCCTATTATTTTCCCGCTGCCGCTGCTATTGCTACTATTACTATTTTTGCTACTTCGCATCATTTGCTCGCTTAATTTTTCGTCAGCTCTGCTTGGCATACCCGAGATCAACACCGCGAATCGCAAACTCTTCATTCGCATCGCTTCCTCTTCTCCTTCCGTGATGGTGGTGGTGGCGGCGTCGTCTCCGGGCCGCTCGAAGGATGGAGAACACCTTTTCAACATCTCCCCAATCAACGTCGCGCCTTGACTAAATCCTAACAACCCGTCGATTCCTTCTCTTTGCACAATCTCGTCCACGAATTTCGCGGACTCTTCTATCCCTTTATACTCCATCTTCCCGGTGTCTGCGTTTCGTTCGGCGTCGTACCACTGAAAACTCCCCATGTTTGGAAACGCTGCTTTCACATCTTCCGGAGGTTCTCCCGTCGCTTTAAATATCCCGTTAATCGTCATGAACTCCGTAGAATCTTCTAACTGCTTATCCCATCCGCCCATGGCTAACTGTAACTTCACGATATCCGCGGACGTTCGGAACGAATGCAGGCACAACACTTTCAGTTTCTTCTTATTATTTATATTGTTGTTCGCTTGCGGCGTTGAAGAGGAGGAAAAAGTCGTCGCAGCGTTCGTGATTTTTACGCAATTGTTATTACTGTTGTTATTACTATTGTTACTGCTGTTGTTATTCTCGCACACGTCCGGCGAACTCGACCAGGACGTTCTCGGTATCGAACGCATTCTTTACTCTTCGCTCTCTCTTTCTTTTGCGTTTATATATTTTTTATGCGCTCTCGTTTAAGAAAAGAAAGCGCCCGGGCGTAGTTGATTGAAGAATGTTAAAATGCGTTTTTTTTCTCTTTTTTTTTTCTCTCGACGCGCTTCAGAAAAAAATTGAATGCGCTCGTCGAAGCCATCGCCAACTTTTTTAACCGGTGGTGGTGGTGGTGGTAGCAGCAAAAGCAACAAAAGAGGAGGAAGAGGAGGAGGCGTGTTAGCTTTACTCGCGACCGTCTCGCTCGTTTCTTCGGGGATATACTACGTGCACTGGGAGCAGAAAGACGAGAAGGAAAAGTTGCGCGAAGGCGTCAGAAGAGACAAGATTCGATTGGAGAAGAAGTTGTTGGAGCAGCGGCAGAAAAAACGAGAAGAGGAGAATCGGAAAGAGAAGAAGAAATAATAAGCACTAGGAGAATAATAGTAATAACAACAACAACAACATGTCGACGACGACGAGACGAAGCTCGGGACGACGACGACAACAGCAGCAGCACCGGTCCCCGTCGCCGCTTCCGAGGCAACCGGTCGTCGCTCGGTCGCCGTCTCCTCCTTCAGACGATGCGAATGCACTCATACCTCAATCGCTGCTCGACGTGATTGCAAAAAACAGAAGGAGAGACGTGCGTCGGATGACGGCGATGTGTTTACTGCCGACAGTTTTGATCGTGTTCGCGAAAGGGTTCGCGAGCGAGGATCTGAGCGGAGTGAGTTTAGAGAATATGGACGCAGGTGCGATGAAAATATTACTCTTAGCGGCGTTCACGTCTGCGTTGGCGTATAAAATAACCGCGCGGCTCATCCCGCTCGTCGCTCGACGCACGCTCGGGAAGCGAAACATGTTTGGTTTAGATATCAACAAGAAAGGAACGAAAATGGGCGAGATTCCTATTCCAGAGGCGTTAGGTTTAGCGAGTGGATGCGCGGTGCTCGTGTCGTTGGTGGTCGGGAGGTCTATACACACGGCGTTCATCTTGGACAACAGCGGAGAGAGCGAACACAACGCGGCGCTGGCGACGATTGGGTTCATGTTGTTTCTCGGGTTCGTAGACGACGTTTTAGATTTACCGTGGAGAGCAAAGATGATTTTGCCTGGGTTCGCCGCGACCACTTTGGCGCAAAGTTACCAAGGATCGACGTCTATCGTCGTCCCTCGCTTGTTTCGCGAAAATGTGCATTCAGTTTTAGCGGCTATCGATTCGATACCTCTCGTAGGGGACGTCATACCATCCCTGAAAGTGGACATGAAGAGTGGATTAATGGACGTTGGATACATTTACATAGCGTTTATTTGGTTGCTCGCAGTTTTTTTATCGAACGCGATTAACATCCACGCCGGTTTGAATGGGTTAGAGTGTGGCCAATCGTTAGTCATCGCCAGCGGAATCATCGCCTTGAACGTTTGGAGTCTTTTGACGGATCCCACGGCGAACGTAGTCGTTGGACCGCACGTGTTTTCCTTGTTGTTAATCGCGCCCTTCTTTGCCGCGACGGTAGGTTTGTTGAAGCAAAACTGGTACCCGAGCGCGGTGTTCGTTGGCGATTCGTACACGTACTTCGCCGGGATGACTTTAGCCGTGGCTGGCATTTTAGGCCACTTCTCGGAGACTTTGCTGTTGTTTTGTTTACCGCAAGTGATAAACTTTCTGTACTCTATTCCGCAGCTCTTTAAAATTGTGCCGTGTCCTCGACACCGATTACCGAAGTTTGATACGCAAACTGGTTTATTGAGTCCATCGAAAGCGACGGAGACGCGATATAACATGAATTTGGTCACGTTGTTTTTACGACTTTTCGGGAAAACGACGGAGAGGAAGTTATGTTTGCGATTGTTGGCGTTTCAAGTCGCGTGCGTGGTGTTTACGTTTGCGGCGAGGTACGTGTTCATCGCTTTCGTTCATTGGAAATAATAATACAGAAGAATAATACGAAGAATTACGATATTGTCTCTGACTAATACTATTCATGACGTTGTCACGACTACGCGCTACTACTGGGCTAAACTGCTTTTCTAATATATGAGACTAACGTTTTCACGCGACGATGTTTCTAACTACTTTTTACTCGGTAACTTTGCCGCTCTGATGTCGTGCAACTCCTTAGCCAAAGATTCCGCGCGCAGCTTTTCTTCCGCGCAGCTCTTCTCTTCCCCACTACCACCGGTAATAAAGGTGCTCATGATTTCAATGCGCTCCTTGGGCATGACGAAGATACCGCTCCTCGTCGTCTCCAGCTTTTGTAGTTCGTCCAAGACATCGAACCCGCTAATCAACTCGCCAAATTGGCAATAGTTCCCATCTAAATGCGGAGCGTCACCTAACAAAATCGAAAACGACGTCGTTCCACTGTCTGGATCATCGTATCGCGCCATAGACAACGTGCCTTTCCTGTGCTTAATGGTTTGACCAACGTGTTCGCCTTTTATTTTCTTGTCCGCGTGCGCTTTCTGTTCTTCAGTCATACCAGGCACTCTTCGATTGGTCGAGCAATCGGCGACTTGCGCGACAAAGTTCTTGTCCACTCTGAATATGTGATTCGTGTCGTATAATCCCAGAGCAAAAGCTTTCAGTATGTGCTCGGCGGTCGCGGAGGCCTCGTCTTTATAAAATCCGAGCACCAAGTTCCCGTGAAGCAGTTGCATCGTGACTCTTTCTTCTCGCAACTCTCTCTGCGGTTGATGAAAGTCTCGTTCTAAACTCATCATCGCCCCCGAAGGAAAAGAAAACGAGAAGAAGAACAAGAAGAAGAAGAAGAAAGGTATCATCCTCTAAATAACCGTATCTAAACTGCTATGTGTGTTATGTAGTATGCGTGTGACAGTTTTCTCTCCACCTCTCTCTCTCTCTCTCTCTTGTTGTTTTTTGTTGTGAGTGAAGGACTGATGAAAAAAGACAAAAAATTCGCCATAAACATAAACAGGAAACACACGCTTGGCGCGCGCGTTTACATAACATAACAAATACGTTTTTCGACACTCGCACCAAAAAAAACTCTTTCAAAACGCAAAGAGCGAATATATCTTCGCCCGAATACGCGTTTTTCGAACGCTTTTTTTGTTCGCGTGAGTCGTCGTCGCGGGCCGAAGAATATACATTAAAGAGAGAGAGTGAAATCTTCTCTTTTCTTCTTCTTCGCGTGTGACGGACAATTATATCAACTTTCTCCAAGAGACGTGTTTTATTATAATAAGACACGTTTAAAGAAGAAGTATATATAATAAATAAACACATAACGATATGAGTTTTCGGGGCGATGGAGATATCATGGTGGACGCTTTGATCAAAGCGTCCGAGGAACAGAAGTGCGTATCCGCGGAGCCTTTACCCGGGGCCGGGAGGGATTTGGTGCCTTTTGATTTCGAAGCGCACAACCACCAAGTGGATGGTAATAATAGCAACACACCTTTGTTAGTTGGCGTAGATCCGAGGCTGAGAGCGCACCAGGTGTGCGCTCCGCAAGTGCCAACTGGAGGACACGCGGCGGCGGCGGCGAAACTCTCCAACTCGGCGCCGTTGGAAGCGACCGCGAAAGGAAACAATAATAACAAAGGAAAGAGCAACAAGAACAAGAACAATAACCGAAACGATGACGAGCCTAAATACGCCGGCGCGAGCTTTACGAACTCGCCCGATCCAGATGTCGTGCCGTTACCGAGCTTTTTGAAAACGATACCGGGCGCTCAAGCGGCGATGGCGAGAAGAAACACTTCGCATAACTCGTTGTCGTCTTCGGCGGGGAGTTCCCCGCCGACTACGACGACGGCAAACGCGAACAACTTGATGCAGAATTTGCTTTCTCGCTCGCCACCACCTCCACAACAACAACATCAGCAGCCACCGATGAGTGGTCAAGCTCTACTCGGAAGTTTGCTCGGAGGTGGCACGCCGGCACCGCCGCAACACCATCATCAACACAAGCCGCCGCCACCGACACCGAGCGTTTTGAACGATCTGTTTGGTGGCAATAGAAATGGAGGAGTACAACTCCAACCGTATAGAGGTCCGGAGGGATCGCAACAGTACCCAAACATTCCAGAACCGGCTAATCACGATTTTCAGATGATGATGGCGAAGCTTTCCGGTTCGCAACGGTAAAATCGCAATTTGGATATCGTAGAAGAAACCACACGAAGACAGACGGCAAACGAGTTTTTTTTACCCGCTCGATTTGCGTGCTTCGGTGCGTGCTGTACCAACATAGAGATTTTTTTAGGCTAAACAGAAAGAGCTACAATCCGCGGCGCTGTTCCGCTTCTCTCTTTCACTCGTTCTGTTTCTCTCCGAATGCGAGAATATTATATGTATAAAAAATGAAGAACGGAGAGAGAAAGAGATGAAAGAACGAGCAACGCGAATTAAGTAGCCAAACCATATTGGTTCGCGACGCGTCTGACTGCGGCGTTTTTTTACAGTCGTATACAGTCATTCGCACCCGTTTACGAACGCGACATCAATCCAAAAAGTCACGTTTGATGACTTCTTCTTCATCCTCTCGCGGAAAGAGAGAGAGAGAGAGAAGGAAAGAAGAACGAAAACGAAGTAAACACGAAAAAGAAAAACTCGCGCGAAAAACTTCAGCGCAAATTCCAATCGAAGAGAGAAGCGAGCGAGCGAAATAATAATCTACCGTTATCATCGCTTCTCTCTCGCGAACAACTCAAGAACGCAGGTTGACTCCGTCGACCTCTGTTTCGCGCACGGAAACACACACAAACGCACATTTATACGCGCGCCTATACATTGTATAAGCAAATAGTAGTAATAGTTGTTGTTGTTGTGTAATAAATATTTCACGACGCGCGCGAGAAGGCACATATTTTACTCTTTCTGTTTGTACGCTTACGCTTCTCTTCTTTTTTCTTTTCTGCGTTTTTTTGTTCTTCACTTTTTTTTCTTCTCGCGCGCGCACACACGCGAAGAAGAAGAAGAGAGAAAGAGAGAGAATGTCAGCGACTGCTCAACAGAAAGACTTCACGCACCTCTCCGCGCAATCGGTCCAAACGATCGCCGAGGCGTTCGGGATCGTCATTTCCGACGATGTCGCCAAAGCGTTCGCCCCAGACGTGGAGTATCGTCTGAGAGATATCATTCAAGAGGCGCTGAAAGTCACGAAACGATCGAGACGGACGGTTTTGACGACGGAGGTATATTGATTATTTACAAATTTGTTTTACTTCTTCTTCTTCTGTTTGTTTGTGTGTTTGTTTGTTTGTGCATCATCTTCGCTCTTCCATTCCATCTTCTGTAGTCATCAGTCTCTGCGATGTTGTTGTTGTTTCAACACTCGCGCATCGCGGCTCGTTCACGCTCGGCGTTTCAAAAAAGCGCGTGGTGCGAGAACAACAAA
>Ga0181560_10001624_pt1 | contig 20906 bp, 18 predicted proteins | sample 011ome_20_FD_133751 | JGI IMG/M metagenome (GOLD analysis project Ga0181560, IMG submission 133751) | Coastal salt marsh microbial communities from the Groves Creek Marsh, Skidaway Island, Georgia - 011509CT metaG (megahit assembly) | ecosystem: Environmental > Aquatic > Marine > Intertidal...
AATCAGCCTGAATTTTATGCAATTCCGGAATTTTACCGTCAGGTCAGGTTTTCCATACTTTCAAATTCTTTAGAATCGTTCGAATATGTGGCGTTCCGTGAGTGGTGGCCTAAGGCCTGGAACGCGGTCCCGTCGACTCCTGCTATTTCAGGTTGGGACGGGACCAACCGGGACACCGGCGCAGGGGCCGGCCATCGTCAGCCTCGGCAATATGTGACAGGACGCACTTTTTCCCATCCGGTTGCGCCGGGGCGGTATCGTATTCTCCCAAACACGGTGCCGCCTTCGCGCGCCCTGCCCCAAAAGAAAAAGCCCGCCGGATTGCTCCAGCGGGCTTTTCATTAGCGATGAACCGAGCTTAGCCCTTGGCGTTCATCCGCGCGACTTCGGCGGCGAAATCGTCGGCTTCTTTCTCGATGCCTTCACCCACCTCGAGACGGACGAAACCAGTGATGGTCACGCCAGCGGCCTTGGCGGCGGCTTCGACGGTCAGATCGGGGTTGATCACGAAAGCCTGGCCCAGAAGGGTCGATTCGGCGACAAACTTCTTCATGCGGCCTTCGATCATCTTCTCGATGACAGCTTCGGGCTTGCCGGATTCGCGGGCGATATCCATCTGGACAGCCTTTTCCTTGGCGACAACAGCCGGATCCAGATCGGCTTCCGACAGCGACGCCGGGTTGGCGGCGGCGATGTGCATGGCGACCTGACGGGCAAAGCCCTCGTCCGCGCCCGAGAAACCGACAAGAACGCCGATCTTGCCCATGCCTTCGGTGGCAGCGTTGTGGACATAGGTCACAACGCCATCGGCGTTGATCGCGGCCATGCGGCGGACCGACATATTCTCGCCGATCACCGCGACGGCCTCGGTCACAACGGTCTCGACGATCTTGCCATTCATCGAGGCTGCTTTCAGCGCCTCGGTGCTGTCGACGCCAAGCGCAACAGCAGCAATGCCCGACACCATTTTCTGGAAGTCAGCGTTCTTGGCAACGAAGTCGGTTTCCGAGTTGACCTCGACAGCCACGCCTTTACCGCCGTTCACGGCGACGGCCACGAGGCCCTCGGCGGCGGTGCGGCCCGATTTCTTGGCGGCCTTGGCAAGGCCCTTGGTGCGCAGCCAGTCGACGGCGGCTTCCATGTCGCCATTGGTTTCGGTGAGCGCCTTCTTGGCGTCCATCATGCCCGCGCCGGTCGACTCGCGGAGTTCTTTCACCATCGATGCGGTGATCGTCATCATGCGTCTCCTTAATAGAGGTGGCCGGACGAGCCCTGCCCGTCCGGTTGAAGGTGTGCAAAGCGGCGCGGATTATTCCGCGACGGCCTCTTCGGCGATCTCTTCCATCGCGCCCAGATCCACACCGGCTTTGGCCAGCTGGGTCGACATACCGTCAAGAGCGGCACGGGCCGCCAGATCACAGTAAAGGGCGATGGCGCGCGAGGCGTCATCATTGCCGGGGATGACATAGTCAACGCCAGCCGGCGAGCAGTTGGTGTCGACAACGGCGACGACCGGAATGCCGAGCTTGTTGGCTTCGAGGATGGCGAGGTCTTCCTTGTTCACGTCGATGACGAACAGAAGATCCGGAACGCCGCCCATCTCGCGGATACCGCCGAGCGAAGCCTGAAGTTTGGCCTGCTCGCGCTCCATGCCGAGGCGCTCTTTCTTGGTGAGGCCCTCAAAGCCCTGAGCGGCGGCTTCGTCGATCGCCTTGAGGCGATTGATCGACTGCGAAACGGTCTGCCAGTTGGTCAGCGTGCCGCCGAGCCAGCGGTGGTTCATGTAGAACTGGGCCGACTTTTCGGCGGCTTCGGCGATGCCCTTCTGGGCCTGACGCTTGGTGCCGACAAAAAGGATGCGGCCGCCCTTGGCGACGGTTTCGCGAATGACGTTGAGCGCGGCGTCGAGCATCGGCACGGTCTGGGTCAGATCGAGGATGTGGATGCCATTGCGGCTGCCGTAGATGTATTGCTGCATCTTCGGGTTCCAGCGCTGGGTCTGGTGGCCGAAGTGAACGCCAGCTTCCAAGAGCTGACGCATGGAGAACTCGGGAAGAGCCATGTCCTATTCCTTTCCGGTTTAGCCTCGGCGGGGGATCAGGCTTTCGCCCAACCGGTGGATGATATGGGATGTCTCCCCATAGCACCCGCCCCCGCCTGCGGGATTAAGTAGCGGCCCTATAGCGGTGGTTTTGGCGGGGTGCAAGCCCCCTTCCTGCTTGTCCTGATGCTTGCGGTGGCAATGAGATTGCGGCAACAAGCACGTATGAGCACATCGCCCGACATTCTTTGCATTGGCTCCGTCCTTTGGGACGTGATTGGCCGCGCCTCGGTTCATATGCGGGTGGGAACGGACGTCCCGGGCCGGATCACCCGTTTGCCGGGCGGCGTTGCGATGAATATCGCCATGACCCTGCGCCGTTTTGGCCTCACGCCCGCGATCCTGACCGCGATTGGCCGCGATGCCGAGGGCGAGGAGCTCATGGCCGAGGCGGCGCGGATGGGGCTTGTCTGCGATTTTGCCTATCGGTCTGACGATCTTCCGACCGACGTCTATATGGCAGTCGAGGGGGCAAATGGCCTGATCGCGGCGATTGCCGATGCCCATTCGCTAGAATCGGCAGGCGAGCGCATTCTCGCGCCCCTCTCGGATGGTCGGCTCGGGAGCGCTTCGGCCCCCTACTCCGGCCTTGTGGCGCTGGATGGCAACCTGACGACCGACCTTCTACATCAGATAGCCGGCTCACCGCTCTTTGCGTTTGCCGACCTGCGGGTCGCCCCCGCCAGCCCCGGCAAAGCCGAGCGGCTGTTGGCGCTCATGGATCACCCGACCGCGACGCTCTACGTCAACCTTGAAGAGGCAAGCCGCCTCTGCCAGTCGCATTTCACCGATTCCGCCAGCGCGGCGCAGGGGATGATCGCCCGCGGTGCGCATCGGGTTCTTGTTACGGACGGCGGCCGCGCAGCAAGCGAGGCAACGGGCGAGAGCGTCATCACGCTTGCGCCGCCCAAGGTCCTTGTCACCCGCGTCACCGGCGCCGGCGATACCTTCATGGCCGCCCATATCGTCGCCGAGGCGCGCGGCGCGAGCCGCGAGAAGGCCCTTTTCAAAGCCCTCGACGCCGCAGCCACATATGTTTCCGGAGAGGTTCCGAAGTGATCGATATCCACTACTCCGACGAGGTGGCCGCCGCCCGCGCCAAGGGCGCGCCGATCGTTGCCCTTGAAAGCACGATCATCACCCACGGAATGCCCTTTCCGCAAAACGTCGAGACCGCGCGGCGGGTGGAACAGGCAGTCCGCGCCGGTGGCGCGGCGCCGGCGACCATCGCGGTGATCGAGGGGCGGCTTCGTGTCGGCCTGAGCGACCCGCAGCTTCTGGGCCTCGGTCAGGCGCAGAGCGTGATGAAGCTCTCACGCGCCGATATGGCGGCCTGTCTGGCCTCGGGCAGAACGGGCGCGACGACGGTCGCCGCGACGATGATCGCGGCCTGCCTCGCAGGGATCGAGGTTTTCGCAACAGGCGGCATCGGTGGCGTCCATCGCGGCGCCGAGACGAGCTTTGATATCTCCGCTGATTTGCACGAGCTTGCCAAGACGCCGGTCACGGTCATCGCCGCCGGGGCCAAAGCGATCCTCGATCTGCCGAAAACCCTCGAAGTTCTCGAAACACTTGGCGTTCCCGCCATCGCCTTCGGACAAGACGAACTCCCCGCCTTCTGGTCGCGCCGGTCGGGCCTCAAGGCCCCGCTGCGGATGGAGAGCCCCGCCGAGATCGCGGCCGCCCACCGAATGCGCGCCGCGCTCGGACTGCCAGGCGGCCAACTTGTCGCCAACCCGATCCCCGCGGAGGCTGAAATCCCCGCCGACGTCCTTGCGCCGCATATCGCCAAGGCTCTTGCCGAGGCCGAGGCGCAGGGGATCGCAGCCAAAGCCGTGACGCCCTTCCTTCTCCAGCGCATTTTCGAGCTCACCCACGGCGCTAGCCTTGAAGCCAATATCGCGCTGGTCCTCAATAACGCCCGGCTCGGGGCGCAGATCGCCGCCGAACTAGCCAAGCTGTGATCGCCGCGCCCTTGGAAATCCCAAGCCGACCGCGTAATTTGCCAATGATTTCCCAAGCGAGGCCAAAGTGACCGGACCTGACCATCACGACGATCCGGCCCCCCGCCGCCGCAGCAGCATTCTTGCCGCGTTCCGCAACAATTTTCTCGCCGGTCTCGTCGTCATTGCTCCGATCGGCCTGACCTTCTGGCTGGTGACCACCGTCCTTGGCTGGGTTGACGGTGTGGTTTGGCCCTTCATCCCGCAGGCCTATCACCCGCAAGAGCTGCTCAATCGCCTTCTAGGCCGTGAGGGCGCCGATGCGATCGCGATCAATGTCCGCGGCGTGGGTGTGATCCTCTTCCTTGTTTTCACTGTCCTCGTCGGCTGGATTGCCAAGGGCCTCATCGGCCGCAGTTTCATCCGCTGGGGTGAGGGGTTGGTCGAGCGGATGCCGATCATCCGGTCGGTCTATGGCGGGGTCAAACAGATCGCCGAGACCGTATTTTCCCAGTCAGAGAAATCCTTTGATCGTGCCTGTCTTGTCGAATATCCCCGCCCCGGGCTCTGGGCCGTGGCCTTCATCTCGACCAGCGCCAAAGGCGAGGTTGCCAAAAAGATTCCGCGCGAGGATGAGGTGATGACCGTATTCCTGCCAACCACGCCTAACCCGACATCCGGTTTCCTCTTGTTCGTGCCGAAGGCGGACGTGATACCCCTTGATATGAGCGTCGAGGACGCCGCCAAGCTGGTGATCTCGGCGGGCCTCGTCTATCCGGCCGACAAGAAAGCCGCCAAGGCCAAAGCGGAAGCGGCTGCCAAGGCCGCGAGACCGGAATGATCCCGGCGCTTACCGGCTTTTTCACCGGCCTCTCCGTCATCCTCGCCATCGGTGCACAAAATGCCTTTGTCCTGCGCCAAGGCCTATTGCGCGCCCATGTCTTCTGGCTCTGCCTCTTGTGCGCGGTATCAGACGCGATCCTGATCGTGATCGGGGTTGCGGGCTTTGGCGCATTCGTCGCGGCCCTGCCGTGGCTTCCGCGAGCGATGAGCCTCGCGGGGGCGGCTTTCCTGATTGTCTATGGCGCGCTTCGGTTCCGCGCCGCTTTCCGCGGCGGCGAAAGCCTCAATGCCGGCACATCGCAACCAATACTCGGCAAGGTGCTCCTCGCTGGCGCTGCCTTCACCTGGCTCAACCCCCATGTCTATCTCGACACGCTCGGGATCATGGGGGCCGTCTCGACCGGCTATCCCGCCGTCGCCGACAAGATCGCCTTCGCGATCGGCGCCGCCTCGGCCTCTTTCGTCTTCTTCTTCTCGCTCGGCTATGGCGCGCGCCTTCTTGCGCCGCTCCTGAAGAAGCCCCGCGCCTGGCAGATCATCGAAGTGGTGATCGGAGCGACCATGTGGGCGATCGCCTTTGGCCTGATCCTTTCGGCCTAGAGCGCCGTCCAGCCGCCATCAACGCTGATTGTTGTGCCGGTGATCTGCGCCGCCGCTTCTGAGCACAAGAACACTGTAGTCCCGCCCAATTGCTCGACCGTGGCAAACTGCTTTGAGGGCTGGCGCGTGAGCATCACCTCGCGGATCACCGTCTCGCGGTCCATGCCGTGCACCTTCATCTGATCGGGGATCTGCGCCTCGACGAGCGGTGTCAGCACATAGCCAGGGCATATGGCGTTACAGGTGATCGCCTCTTCTGCCGTTTCCAGAGCCACGGTCTTGGTCAGACCAACAACCCCGTGCTTGGCGGCAATATAGGCAGATTTGAAGGGCGAGGCGGTTAACCCGTGTGCCGAGGCGATATTCACGATCCGCCCCCAACCCGCTTTGCGCATCATCGGTAGGGCAACGGCGGTGGTGTGAAAGGCAGAGGAGAGGTTGATCGCGATGATCGCATTCCACTTGTCGACCGGAAATTCATCGACGGGCGCCACGTGTTGGATCCCCGCGTTGTTCACGAGGATATCGCAAGCTCCAGCCGCTTCTATCAGACCGCGCGCCTCGTCGGGCTTCGACAAATCCGCCTTGATATAGCGCGCGGCGATCCCAAACTCCGCCGCCAAAGCCGCCGCCAGAGCATGATCCTCCGGCCGGTCGGTAAAGGAGTTGAGGACCACATTCGCCCCTGCCCCCGCCAAAGCCCGCGCGACCCCGAGGCCGATCCCCGAGTTCGATCCCGTGACGACAGCCGTTTTCCCCTGAAGCGACATAATCGATCTCCTCCGCTTATAGCTTGCGAGAGACTGTCATGCTGCAACTGCGAAGAAAATGGCCGATCACACCCCGACAGAAAAAAACGCCGGCACAAGGCCGGCGTTAAGTTATTGAGGCAGGTTTCATACAGGCAAGAAACCTATCGAGCAGTGACACCTTTATAAGCAATCTCCCGCGCAGGTCCAACACAAAAGTTTACCTTCCGCTGCGGGCGTTTGCGGGCCGTTCTTTCAACGCAGCAAGGCCCCCGGAGATTGTCTCCAATGTGACACCAGAGTTTTTCGGGCGCTATTTCCGCCAGCACTAGCCTTGCCAGCAATCGCCCCCACCCTATCTTGTAGGCCGGTCCTGAGCGCTGCTGGTCCGCTCCTGCCGTCCCGTTCCGCAACGCTATCACAACCCAGAATTGCATCTCTTCTGGCCGGTTCCTCTGGCCACCGCCTTTCGGCAAGTTCCGGCGCGAATCGGTCCGCTTCATCTGAAACATTGCGCCAAAGGATGGTCTGGACTAATTCCTAGAAAGGCCGGACCCAGCCGGCCAGACAGGCAACGGATCCTCGAGAGATGAAACTCAAAACGCTTCTTCTATGTTTCACCTTCGCGCTCGCAGGGTGCAACACCATCGCAGGCCTCGGCGAAGACGTGGCCGACGGTGCCCGCACGGTTCAGACTTGGTTCTGATTTTCGGGCTTCTTTTGGCCTGAAATACTCCGGGGGAGCGCCGCAGGCGCGGGGGCAGAGCCCCTTAAAGGAGCGAAGTCACCCAAAGGATCGTCGCATCTTCGGCGCTTGTCGAAATCACATTATGCCCCATAGCCGCGTCATAATAGGCGCTGTCACCGCGCTTCATCTCGATCGGTTCGTAAAACTCGGTAAAGAGCCGCACGGTGCCGGTTAGGACATAGAGGAACTCCTCCCCGTCATGCCGCACCCAGCCCTCGAACTCCTCCATCGACCGTGCCCGAATCCGGGCCCGATAAGGCAGCATCTTCTTGCGTGTAAGCTGGTCGGCCAGGAGCTCGTGCTCATAGGTCGTGGTGATGTGCCGGCTGCCTTCGCCTGATTTTGTCAGCGCGATCCGCCCGTTCACCTGCCCCTTGCTCGGGGGTGTGAAAAGCTGCGGCACCGAGATATCCAGCCCGACCGCCAACTTCTTGAGCGCCTCATATGTCGGCGACATCTGACCATTCTCGATCTTCGAGAGGGTCGAGCGGGCAAGCCCCACCTTTTGCGCCGCCTGCTCGAGTGTCCAGTTCCGTTCTTTCCGCAATTCGCGCACCCGCGCCCCAAGGTCGAGCGGCGCGGCCAATTCCTCGCTGCCTTGCGATCGGGCGATGCGGATCAGGGATTTTGGGTCACGAGCGGTCATGCGCCCTCATAGTCCGCCCCCCTTCCGCTTGCAACTGGCGCGGGGCCGCTCTAGCCAAGGCCTATGCTGAGCCTCTTCGATCAGGGCGCCCCCGCCCCCTGCCCTTCGCCCTTCAATATGGCGGCCCATGTGCTCGCCCGCGCGGGGGAGCTTGGCACGAAGATCGCGCTGAGTGTAGTTGGCGGCGATCACCCCGAAAGCTGGACCTATGGCGCGCTCGAGGCGGCAGTGCGCGGCACGGCGAGCGGTCTTTTGTGCGAGGGTCTTGTCCCCGGCGATATTGTCCTGATGCGGCTTGGCAATACCGCCGATTTCCCGATCGCCTATCTTGGCGCCATCGCGGCGGGCCTTGTGCCGGTGCCGACCTCCACGCAGCTGACCGAGCGCGAGATCACCACAATGACCGCCGAACTGGCGCCGAAACTCATCCTTGCCGCGCCAGGGATCACTCTGCCGGATCATCCCGCCCCGGTCGTGCCGCTCGACCGGCTTCGCGCATTCCGAGACCTGCCGCCTGCGGACTATGCCCTCGGCGATCCGGACCGCCCGGCCTATATCATCTTCACTTCCGGCACCTCTGGCCGCCCCCGTGCCGTGGTCCATGCCCACCGCGCGATCTGGGCGCGGCGGATGATGTGGCAGGGCTGGTATGGGTTGACCGAGGCCGACAGGCTCCTGCATGCGGGCGCCTTCAATTGGACCTACACGCTCGGCACCGGTCTGATGGACCCTTGGTCGGTTGGCGCAAGCGCCCTCATCCCTGCGGCAGGAACCCAGCCCACGGACCTGCCGGCGCTTCTGGCCCAGCATCAGGCAACCATCTTCGGGGCCGCGCCGGGGGTTTATCGTCAGCTCTTGCGTGCGCCCCTGCCCCCTTTGCCTGACCTGCGCCACGGGCTTTCGGCAGGCGAGAAGCTCCCGACAGAAGTCGCCCGCGCATGGCAGGCGGCGAGCGGCACACCAGTCTATGAGGCCTACGGGATGTCGGAATGCTCGACCTTCGTTTCCGCCAGCCCCGCCGAGCCCGCGCCTTTGTCCACTCTTGGCCGCCCGCAGCCCGGCCGAAAGATTGCCCTTCTGGGGGAAACCGGACCTGTCCCATTGGGCGAGCCGGGGGTCATCGCCGTGCACCGCTCTGATCCCGGCCTCATGCTTGGCTATCTCGGACAGCCCGAAGAGACCGCGGCACGGTATCAGGGCGAATGGTTTCTTACGGGCGATATGGGCCGCATGGGTGACGATTTCACCATCACCTACGAGGGCCGCGCCGATGATATGATGAACGCCGGCGGCTATCGGGTGAGCCCTGTCGAGGTTGAGGATGCGCTTTGTGGCCATCCGGCGATCACGGATGCCGCCGCCTGCGAACTCAAGGTCAAGGCGGATACGACCGTCATCGGCCTTTTCTACGTCGCCCACGAAGATGTAGCCGAGTCCGAGTTGGCCGCCTTTGCCGCCGGACGCCTTGCCCGCTACAAATGCCCCCGCCTTTTTATACGAAGGGAGAGCCTGCCCCGAGGCGCCAATAACAAGCTCCTAAGGCGAGTTTTGCGGCAAGAGTGGGAAGCAGCTCACAAGCCCGCTTGACGGGCAATGCCGCCGCCGACATCTTCGCGCAAATTTGACTTGGAGCTGCCATGCTGCGCCGTCTTTTCGCCGAAACTGTCGGCACCGCTTTTCTCGTCGGGGCTGCCGTTGGCGCGGCGCATATGGCCACCTCTCTTGGTGCGGGGGCGGCCTTAGGGCTTCTTGCGGGGTCGCTCGCGACAGGCGCCATACTCTTTGTCTTGATCACTGTCTTGGGTCCGGTTTCGGGTGCACATCTCAATCCGGCCGTGTCATTGGCATTCGCACTCCGCAAAGAGATGGGCGCCGCCACAGCTGCCGCCTATATCCCCGCTCAGTGCATCGGCGGGGTGATCGGTATTCTTGCCGTCCACGCAATGTTTGATCAGCCGCTCGTGCAGATATCTACCTCGTCGCGCGCGGGGCTCTCTTTGATGGCCTCGGAAGCGATTGCCACCTTCGGCCTCCTCTTCACGATCTTCGGCGGTCTGAAGGCCAAGCCCGAGGCTGTGCCTGCTCTTGTTGGCCTCTATATCATGGCGGCCTACTGGTTTACCGCCTCGACATCCTTCGCCAATCCCGCGGTGACGATCGCGCGGATGTTTACCGACAGCCCCGCCGGGATCGCCCCGACCGACGCCCCCGGTTGGATCGCGGGCCAGGTTATCGCAACTTTGATTGCAGCCCTTCTTTTGCCACGCCTCTTCAGCAAAGAGTGAGTGGCGGCGGCGCGGCGCCCGCGTTATGAGGGTCCATGATCAAGCTTGATATCCTCTCCGATCCGATCTGCCCTTGGTGCTATATCGGTAAAGCCAACCTCGAACGTGCGCTCGAAAAGGTGGGCGATCACCCGTTTGAAATCGAATGGCACCCGTTCCAACTCAATCCGAATATGCCGAAGGGGGGCGTTGATCGGCGCACCTATCTCGAAGCCAAATTTGGGGGTCAGGAAGGCGCCGTGAAAGCCTATCTTCCGGTGGCGCAGCACGCGGAAAAGGCAGGCCTGAAGATCAATTTCGAGGGTATTCAAGTCACCCCCAATACACTTGACGCGCATCGGCTCATTCACTGGGCGGGACTTGAGGGCAAGCAGACGGCAATGGTCTCGGCGTTATTCAAAGCCTATTTCGTCGATGGCCGGAATATCGGCGATCACGAAACCTTGGCAGATATCGCCGGCGAGCTTGGCCTTGATCGCGACATGATCGCCCGCCTCCTTGCCTCGGACGCCGATCTTGAGGACATCAAATCCCGCGACGCCCATAGCCGCGAGATGGGCGTGAGCGCGGTGCCGACCTTCATCGTCGACAACCGCCATGTCGTGCCGGGTGCGCAGCCGCCCGATCTGTGGGTCGCGGTGACCGAGGAAATCCAGCGCCTTGCCAAAGAGCAAGAGGCCTAACCCACCTTCGCCTTCTCAGCCAGATCGCGGGCGATCGAGAAGGCGCCCTTGATCCGGTCGGCCTCGGATTTCCAATCGCGGCGGACGACGATCTTGTTATCCTTGACCTTTGCGAGCCCCCGCTGATCGCCAATGAATTCGACAAGCCCCTTGGGCGAGGCAAACTTGTCGTTGTGGAAGCGGATCGTCGCGCCTTTGGGGCCGCCGTCGAGCTGGCTGATCCCGGCGCGTTTGCACATCGCCTTGATCCGCACGATGAGCATGAGCGTGTTCACCTCTTTCGGCAGCTTGCCGAAACGGTCAATGAGCTCGGCCGCAAAGCCTTCGAGCTCGACCTTGGTCGTCAGGTCGGCAAGGCGGCGATAAAGGCCGAGGCGCACGTCAAGGTCGGGGACATAGGCCTCGGGGATCAGCACCGGAACGCCTAGGTTGATCTGCGGCGCCCAATGCCCATCGTCGTCGATCAAGCCCTCGCCTTTGCCGGCGCGGATGCCGGCGATCTCGTCTTCGAGCATCTGCTGATAAAGCTCGTAGCCCACCTCGCGCACATGGCCCGACTGCTCCTCGCCCAAAAGGTTGCCCGCCCCGCGAATGTCGAGGTCTTGGCTGGCAAGGGTAAAACCAGCGCCGAGCGTGTCGAGGCTCCCAAGAACGCGGAGCCGCTTTTCCGCCTGCGGAGTCATCTTGGCGCGCGGTTTGGTCGTCAGATAGGCATAGGCGCGGGTTTTCGACCGGCCCACGCGGCCACGGATCTGATAAAGCTGCGCAAGGCCAAACATATCGGCGCGGTGCACGACCATCGTGTTCGCGGTCGGAATATCGAGGCCGGATTCGACAATCGTGGTCGCCAGAAGGACATCGAACTTGCCGTCATAAAAAGCGTTCATCCGGTCATCAAGCTCGCCCGCCGCCATCTGTCCGTGGGCGACGACATAGCTCACCTCGGGCACCTCGCGCTTGAGCCAGTCCTCCATCTCGGGAAGATCGGCGATGCGCGGCACGACGAAGAACGATTGCCCGCCGCGATAATGCTCGCGCAAGAGCGCCTCGCGGATGGTGATCGTGTCGAACTCGCTGACATAGGTGCGGATCGCGAGCCGGTCGATCGGCGGCGTGCCGATGATCGACAGCTCCCGCACCCCCGACAGCGCCATTTGCAGCGTGCGCGGGATTGGCGTTGCGGTGAGTGTCAGAACGTGCACATCCGAGCGCAGCTGTTTCAGCCGCTCTTTATGTTGCACACCGAAGTGCTGCTCTTCGTCGATGATCAAAAGCCCGAGGTTCTTAAACTTGATGCCATTGGCCAAGAGCGCATGGGTGCCGATCACGATATCGACGCGGCCGTTGGTCAACCCCTCGCGCGTGAGCGCCGCATCGCGGGCCGAGACAAAGCGAGAGAGCGGCATGACCTGAATGGGAAAGCCGCGGAAGCGTTCGGCAAAATTCTTGTAGTGCTGACGCGCCAGAAGGGTCGTCGGCGCGATGATCGCCACCTGCATCCCCGACATGGCCGCGACGAAGGCGGCGCGGATCGCCACTTCGGTCTTGCCAAAGCCCACATCGCCACAAACGAGGCGATCCATCGGCTGGCCAGAGTCCATATCGTTGAGCACGTCCTCAATCGCCTGAAGCTGGTCGTCGGTCTCGGCATAGGGAAAACGCGCGAGGAACTGGTCCCACATCCCGTCGGGCGGGCTTAGCTCCGGCGCTTTGCGTAATGCGCGTTCGGCGGCAACGCGGATGAGTTTTTCCGCCATTTGGCGGATGCGCTCTTTGAGGCGCGCCTTCTTGGCCTGCCACGCGCCGCCGCCCAGCTTGTCGAGAAGCCCCTCCTCATGGCCGAAGCGCGAGAGAAGCTCGATATTCTCAACGGGCAGATAGAGCTTGGCGTTCTCGGCATATTCAAGCGCAAGGCATTCATGCGCCGCGCAGAGAGCGGTTATGACCTCAAGGCCGAGATAGCGCCCGACCCCGTGAGCGACATGCACCACGAGATCACCCGGCGTCAGCCCCTGCGCCTCGGTCAAGAAATTCTCGGCGCGGCGTTTCTTTTTGGTCTGGCGGATCAGGCGGTCGCCCAGAACGTCCTGCTCGGAAATGACCGTCAGGCCCGGCGCTTCAAACCCGTCTTCAAGCGGCCAGACCGCAAGGTGAACCCCCCGCTTGCCGATCCGCGAGAAATCCGTGACCTCGATGGTCTCGCCGATGCTTTCATCTTCCAAAAGGCCCGAAAGGCGCTCGCGCGCGCCCTCTGAGTAAGACGCGATGACCACTGGGCCAGCAGCTTCTCTTGCCCTGATGTGCTGAACCAAAGCCGCAAAGAGGTTGATCTGTTCCTGCTGCCGCTCGGGGGCAAAATCGCGCCCGATCCGTCCGCCCGCATCAATCACATTGGGACCAGAGGCCTGTTTGAGTGCGCCAAACTGCATGACCCGCCGACCTGCGATCGCGGCCTCCCAGCCGGCCTCGTCGAGATAGAGGCTCGCAGGCGGCGCAGGTTTATAGACCGAGTCGACCCGCGACTTCTGCTTCAACGCGAACATCCGCGTGTCATATTGATCGGCCACCGAAGCCCAACGGGCAATGCGCGTGGGCGTGACCTGATCATCCAGTGTGACGGTGGCATTCGGCAGATAGTCGAACAGCGTTTCGAGTTTCTCGTGAAAGAACCCGAGCCAATGCTCCATGCCTGCGTGCTTGCGCCCCGCGCTCACCGCCTCATAGAGCGGATCGTCGGTGCCCGCCGCGCCAAACTCGATGCGGTAGTTCTGCCGGAAGCGGGTGATTGAGGGCTCGTCGAGGATCACCTCACTCACCGGAGCCAGCTCGACCACATCCAGTTTCTCGGTGGTGCGCTGCGTCTCCGGATCGAACCGCCGCGCCCCATCGAGCACATCGCCGAAGAGATCGAGCCGCACCGGCCCGCCCTCGCCCGGCGGGAAGATGTCGATGATGCCGCCACGGATCGCATAATCGCCCGGCTCAACCACGGTCGGCGCCATGGTAAAGCCCATGCGGACAAGAAAATCGCGCAAGGCGGCCTCGTTGATGCGGCTGCCAACCCGAGCGGTGAAAGCAGCAACCCTAAGAACCTCTCGCGCCGGAACCTTTTGGGTCACAGCATTGATCGTGGTCAGAAGGACGAACTTGGGCGGCATCCCATGCACAAGGCCTGCAAGGGTCGCCATCCGCATGGCCGAGATATCGGAGTGCGGGGAAACGCGGTCGTAGGGCAGACAGTCCCAAGCCGGGAAGTCGATCACTGGCATATCTGGCGCAAAGAAAGTCAGCGCCGCCTGCATCGCGGCAAGGCGTTTGTCGTCACGGGCAATATGAATCACCGGCCCCGAGGAGCTTTCGATCTCCTTCAGGATCAGGCGCGCGTCATAGCCTTCGGGCGCGCCGCCAACGGTAATGAACTGGGTCTTGGACATGGGCCCTCACCTACCCGCGCGGGGCGCGGTGTCAACTGCCTAGAAGCCCGGCGTCGATGCCATGTTTTGCCACATCCCGTACATCGAGGTGATGAAGATCGAGATCATCCCGATGATCTGGGTATAAAGTCGCTGGCGATGGAGCCGCTTGTGCAAGTCTTTCCCTTGCGGCTGCGTCTCTTCGATGAGTCGCGCGGTCGAGAGGCTCAGCGCCCCGACGATCGCCATCGGCAGCGCGAGAAGGAAGACAGCCTGCGCGAATTCGACCTCATAGTAGAAAGCGAGCGTGCCAAGCGCGGTCAGTGCCGCCGAGACAAACCCGAGCGCCCACAGGCCAGTCATCCGTGCTATGTAGAGCAGCCGGTCAATGTTGATCCGCACCAGCTCTTCAAGATCATGCTGAACCTGCCCACCCTGTCGCTGCGCACTTTGGATCAGGTCGTAGGGCACGCCAAGCACCCAGTGGCTCGCGGTCGACCATGCCACAGCAAGCGCGATCCAATACCACAGATTGGAGAAGGACCGCATATCGATCACTTCGAAAACTGTCTGTGTCCAACTCAACTCGGGGCCTGCCACTTAAATGGTTTTGCAAAGCCTAACTTGCTCCTGCGGCGTTGCCCAGACTTGTGATAAAGCGATTTTAGTGGCACCTCACTTTGCGACACCGAAAAAAGGCCCACCCATGACCCGCACCCTCGCCCCCTTTCCCGCAACCCGCCTGCGCCGGCTTCGCAAAAGCCCCGCTCTGCGCGATATGGTGCGGGAAAACAGCCTTGCGCCGTCGGATTTCATCTGGCCGGTGTTTCTGATGGCCGGAAAAGACGAGGAAACCGCGATCCCCTCGATGCCAGGTGTGACTCGCAAGACGATCGACCGGGTGGTCAAAGCCGCTGTCGAAGCACGCGATCTTGGCATTCCGGCAATCTGTCTTTTTCCCTACACCGCGATGGAACACCGCACCGAGGATTGCGCCGAGGCGTGGAACCCCAACAACCTCACCAATACCGCGATCCGCGCCATCAAGGACGCCGCGCCCGAGATCGCGATCATGACCGACATCGCCCTCGATCCCTACAACATCAACGGCCATGACGGCTATGTGGAGGACGGCGTCATCGTCAACGACCGGACGGTCGAGGCGCTCGTGAAAATGGCGCTGGCGCAGGCCGAGGCCGGGGCGGATATCCTTGGCCCCTCAGACATGATGGATGGTCGGATCGGCGCGATCCGTTCCGCGCTGGAAGTCGCGGGATATCAGGATGTTACGATCCTCTCGTACACTGCCAAATATGCCTCGGGCTTCTATGGCCCGTTCCGCGATGCGGTGGGCGCCTCGGGCGCTTTGAAGGGCGACAAGAAGACCTATCAAATGGATCCGGCCAATTCGGATGAGTCGATGCGGCTGGTTCAGCGCGACCTCTCGGAAGGCGCCGACATGATCATGGTCAAGCCGGGGATGCCCTATCTCGACATCTGTCGCCGCGTGAAAGACGAGTTCGGCGTACCGACCTTCGCCTATCAGGTCTCGGGCGAATACGCGATGCTGATGGCAGCGGCGCAGAACGGTTGGCTCGATCAGGAAAAGGTCATGCTCGAAAGCCTTCTGTGCTTCAAACGCGCGGGCTGCGACGGCATCCTGACCTATTTCGCGCCCGCCGCCGCGAAGATCCTCAACGGCTGATTCTCGCCGGACGGCGCAGGCGCATCATCTGGCGGGTGACAGGCCCGCGGATACGTCATATAGTTTTCTCAAATCAGACGGCAGAAGACCGTCCAGAGGCATCGAGAGGACCCCAATGACCCAGACAACCCGTCGGAATTTCGCCCTTGGCCTTGGCGCCACATCCCTGCTTGCGGCCTGCGCAAACGGTGTCGGCGGGGATGGCGCCGCGCTGATCGACGCCCGCGTCGATGAAACGCTGCGCTATATGTATTCGACCTACCCCGGCACGCAGGACCTTGCCAGCAAGGCTCAGGGGATGTTGGTTATGCCGCTGGTGACGGAAGTCGGTCTTTGGATCGGCGGCTCTTACGGCCGCGGAGCATTGCGGATCGGCCAGACCTCGGTGGACTACTACTCAGCTGCCTCTGCCAGCACCGGTTTTCAGGTGGGCGTGCAACAGTTCAGCCATGTGCTTTTCTTCATGACCGAAGAGGCGCTGATGGACTTCCGCCGCGGAAACGGCTGGTCGACAGGCGCCGATCTGGCCTATGCGCTTAACGATCAGGGCGAGATGCTTCGTGCCGACACGACCACAACGCGCGCACCGGTAATCGCTGTTGTCTTTGCGCAAGCTGGCTTCCGCATCGGCGCGACGCTACAGGGCACGAAATATTCGAGGATCATCCCGTAACGTATTGGGGCGGCTGGGGCATGCTACGATGACACGCCGCTTCGGATTGGCGCACGGCATCGCCCGGAGACAAGCCTAGGGGCGGCATGACGCTCAAGGACACCTACGCGGATCATAGGCTCCTCACGATAATCAAACTGGTCCGCTGCCTACGGATCTTGCCATTGCGCGATCTGGACCGCCCACTTGACCAGAGATCAGGCACAATGTGAATTTGAGAAAAACCGGACGGGCAATACGCATGTCAAATACCGATTTCATCATCGTCACGGCGATGAAGAACGAAGGCCCATATATCCTTGAGTAAATCGCCCACCATCTTTCCGTTGGTTTCGGACATTTCCTTGTTGTTACAAACGATTGTGAAGACGGCACCGACGAAATTCTGCTGGCACTCCAGCGTCGCGGTCTCGTGACCCACGCCATCAATCCTCGGGTTCTCACTGACGAAGTCGGGAAATGGCAAATTGCCGCGCTAAAGTTCGCTCAGTTCTATCCGGCTTATCGTCGGGCCAAGTGGATACTGCATTCCGATGTTGATGAGTTCGTGCGCCTCGAGGCCTCAATCGGCACTATCGCCGAACTTGTTGACCGAATATCTCCGGTCGACGCGATTTCGCTTACCTCGACCCCCTATTCCGGCGATAGTCGGTGTGAACTGATTGACGAGCCGGTTTGTGACCAGTTCGAAATGATGAGTCGCGCGCCAGCACCCGACGTGCTTTCGGCGGTCAAAACGCTTTATCGCAATGCCCTGCCCTGGAGTCCGCGCCGGAACCACCGCCCTATCATGCGGGATTTCTCGGCTCGTGGTCTAGTTTGGAAGGACGGTTCGGGCCATGAGCTGCCGCCGGCTTACACCGACACGGACAGGAAAGTCATAGCCAGCGGTGGAACTACAGACTTTGCCCGCCTCAATCACTATGCGATCCGAAGTATCGAGTCCTTCCTCGTCAAAGTCGACCGAGGAGATGTCATGGACGCGGCGCGGCTCCAGGAGCGATACGTTGATTATTACTCCCGATATGACACCTCTGGAGCGAGTTCTCCTGCCCCTTTAGGAAATGAAGCTCGCAGCATTCTCGCAGACTTTATGAGCGACCCCGAACTTGCTCGGTTGCATCGTGCCGCTTTTGCTTGGCATCGCGCAAAGGCGGACGAAATCCTAAAGTCAGGTGATGGATACACGACTGCTCGCGCGATCGGTCTGACGAATCCCTCCCGCAAGAATACCCGTGAGATCGCCGAGGAGCCATCGTCCGTTTTTGGCAGGCTGCACGCGGCAGCTCGCACCGCCGCAGAGGGTAAGCCAATGAACTTGCCGCCGATTGCCAGTTTCTGGACAGGTAGCGATCTTTCCTTCGTCGAGGTTCTTGTGGCTCAATCCTACATCGACACAGGTCATGAGTTTACCCTCTATACTTTGGACGAAGTCAGAAACGTACCCGTCGGCGTTCGGATAGCAGATGCGCGGGAAATTTATGCGCCTGCTTTCGAAGTTGGCCCTGGGCTCAGACATAATAACGCTGTCTACAGCGACATATTCCGTCTCTTCATGATAGAGCAAACCGGTGAAATTTGGGCGGACATGGATGCCTACTGTCTGCGCCCATTTATTTTTCCGACGCCGTACGTCTTTGGCTTCGAGGAGACTAAGAAGACAGATCTTTCACTTAACAACGGAGTTCTTGGGCTACCATCCAGCTCAGCGGGCCTTCGGGCCTGTTTAGACTTTCTAACCAGCCAGACGCCGATTCCGCCCTTCTTTCGTCAAAGGAAACAAGACCAACTCTTAGAACGAAAACACGCTGGCGAAACATGGCAGGTAACGGAATTCAGTTGGGGTACCACCGGGCCTAGGATGATTGATCACTACCTCACTGTGACCGGCGAAAAGTATTTTGGCGTCGGCAAGAATGTTCTTTACCCTGGTCCGCGCCCGTTTCGACGAACCCTTTTGAATCCTGATGCTTCATCTGAGATTTACGAGCACCCAGAGACCGTATCGGTTCATATCTACGGCAAGACAAAACGGTTCATTTTAGAAGATCATGATGGGGTTCTCCCAGCAGGCTGCTACCTCGATCGCTTGTGTCATCGCCACGGAATAGACCCAAGGCAGTTTCCGATCGATACATAGAAACGACAGGAACCGTCGCTAAAGGAAAAGTGACGCCAGCGGCGGCGGAGTGAACTAGGGCCGATCCATTTCACGAGGTAGGCCCATGAAAACCACCACTCGCGTTGCCGTAATCGGCGGGGGCGTCGTTGGATGCTCTGTTCTCTATCACCTGACAAAGCTTGGCTGGTCGGATGTCATGCTGATCGAGAGGTCCGAGCTGACATCCGGCTCGACCTGGCACGCGGCGGGCGGCTTTCACACCCTTAACGGCGATACCAACATGGCCGCCCTTCAGGGCTATACCATCCGCCTCTATCGCGAGCTTGAGGCGATCACGGGAATGTCGTGCGGCCTTCACCACGTCGGCGGCATCACACTTGCCGACAATAGAGACCGCTTCGATATGCTCGTCGCCGAGCGGGCCAAGCACCGGTATATGGGGCTTGAAACCGAGATCGTCGGGCCCGAGGAAATCGCCAAGATGGCGCCGATTGTCAACTTGGATGGCATCGTGGGTGGCCTCTACGATCCGCTCGATGGCCACCTTGACCCCTCGGGTACCACCCACGCCTATGCCAAGGCCGCTCGGATGGGAGGGGCTACAATCGAGACCCACTGCAAGGTGATCGAGACCAACCAGCGCGCAGATGGCACTTGGGATGTCGTGACCGAGAAGGGAACGATCCACGCCGAGCATATTGTCAACGCCGGCGGCCTTTGGGCGCGCGAAGTGGGGGCGATGGCGGGCATCTATTTCCCGCTGCATCCGATGGAACATCAGTATCTCGTCACCGACGATGTGCCCGAGATCTACAACCTTGGCCGCGAGCATCCGCACGTCATGGACCCCGCAGGTGAAAGCTATCTGCGGCAGGAGGGGCGCGGCTTGTGCATTGGGTTCTATGAAAAGCCCTGCCGCCCCTGGGCCGTTGACGGAACCCCGTGGGATTTCGGCCACGAGCTGCTGCCTGACGATTTCGACAAGATCGCCGACAGTATCGAGTTTGCCTACAAACGCTTCCCCGTGCTCGAGCGGGCGGGCGTGAAAAACGTCATCCACGGCCCCTTCACCTTTGCCCCCGATGGCAATCCGCTGGTCGGTCCCGTGCCGGGCGTGCGCAACTATTGGTCGGCCTGCGGCGTCATGGCAGGCTTCAGCCAAGGTGGCGGCGTTGGCCTGACGCTGGCGCAATGGATGATCGAGGGCGAGGCCGAGCGTGATGTGACCGGTCTCGATGTGGGCCGCTTCGGCAAGTGGATCACGCCGGGCTATACGCGGCCCAAGGTTATCGAGAACTATCAGACCCGCTTCTCGATCGCCTATCCAAACGAGGAAAAGCCCGCCGCGCGGCCGCATCGCACGACGCCGATGTATGACATCTTCGACAGCATGGGCGCGGTCTGGGGCCAGCAATTCGGCCTCGAGGTCGTCAACTACTTCGCCCAAGGCGACGAACCCCGCTACGAGACCCCGACCTTCCGCCGTTCAAGCGCTTTTGGCCCCGCCGCCCGCGAGGTGAAGGGCGTGCGCGAAGGGGTGGGCATCAACGAAGTGCAAAACTTCGGCAAATTCTCGGTCAAAGGGCCGAATGCTAAGGCGTGGCTCGGCAGGATCATGGCAGGCCGCATCCCCAAACCTGGGCGTCTGTCGCTCACCCCGATGCTTTCGCCCAAAGGGCGGCTTTGGGGCGATTTCACCATCTCGTGCCTGAGTGAAACCGAATATCAGCTTACCGCCTCCTATGGTGCGCAGGATATCCATCATCGCTGGTTCCTGATGAACCCGATGGACGGCGTCACGGTCGAGAATATCTCCGACCGGCGCACCGGCTTCCAGATCGCCGGCCCCAAGGCGCGCGAGGTCTTGCAGGCCTGCACGCGGGCCGATGTGGGGGCGATGAAGTTCCTCGACGTGCGGCGCATGGTCGTCGGCCAAGCCGACTGTATCGTTCAGCGCGTGAGCTACACCGGCGATCTAGGTTATGAGATTTTTTGCGATGCGATGGACCAGCGGAGCCTATGGCACGTTCTTTGGAATGCGGGCCAGCCACACGGAATGATCCCGTTCGGGATGCGGGCGATGATGTCGCTCCGGCTTGACCGATTCTTCGGGTCGTGGCTGCGCGAGTTCTCGCCCGACTACACCGCCGCCGAGACGGGTCTCGATCGCTTCATCGACTGGAAACGCAACGATTTCATCGGCTATGGTCTGGCGGCCACCGAGCGCGATGCCCCCCCTGCCCGCCAGCTTGTGACCTTTGTCGTCGACGCGGAGGACGCAGACGTCACCGCCTATGAGCCGGTGTTCATCAACGGCGAGGTCGCCGGCTTTTGCACCTCGGGCGGCTATTCCCATCATCTCGGCCAATCGGTCGCCTATGCGCTGGTTCCCCGC
>Ga0181560_10001627_pt1 | contig 20870 bp, 16 predicted proteins | sample 011ome_20_FD_133751 | JGI IMG/M metagenome (GOLD analysis project Ga0181560, IMG submission 133751) | Coastal salt marsh microbial communities from the Groves Creek Marsh, Skidaway Island, Georgia - 011509CT metaG (megahit assembly) | ecosystem: Environmental > Aquatic > Marine > Intertidal...
CAGTCGAACGTCTTACCGGTCAAACGTACGTTGAAAGGGAAGTGCGGGTGAAGAGTGACGACGGGGAAAGTCCTTAAGGAACGGCGTTCACATCGCGAACGGGGTCGTATGGGAAGCAGTCTCGCCGCCGCCGCCTCGATCGATCGCGCGCGCGACGGATCGATCGATCGAACGGGGGTCAGCGTCGGATCCGCGCGGGCGCGGGCGCGTGGGACGGCGACGGCGACGGCGACGGCGCGTCGGAGAGGGCGCGCGCGCGGCGACGGCGGAGGCGGCGGCGGGGGGGGGACGCGCGCGACCGAGTCGCGTCGCGTCCGCGTCGCGAGGATAGGACCGCGTCGATCGCGCGCGTCGCGTCGCGTCGCGTCGCGTCGACGGACGGTCGACGACGGACGCGCGCGCGCGGACGAGCGGAGCGCGGAGCGCGGAGCGGGGAGCGCGCGCACCTCGAACGCGTCCTCGAACTGCTCGCACGGCCGCGGCTCGCACGTCGGGTACGCCTCCAGCGCCGCGGCCTCGCTGTACGCGCCGGGTGCGCCCTGGTAGGCGACGAGGATCTTCTTCTCGGACGGCGACGCGCTCGCGGCGGCGGCGGCGGCGGCGTTCGTCGCGACGCGCGGCGCGCCGCCTCCGCCGCCTCCGCCGCCACCGCCGCCGCCGCCACCCGCGCGGCTCGACGCGATCGCGGCGTAGCGGAACGCGTCCGGGACGACGTCCGCGCGCGGGGACGACGACGCGCCCGCGCGCGCGGAGGCGGCGGAGACGGCGCCGGCGGCGGAGGCGGCGGAGGCGGCGGACGCCGCGCGCGCGCGCGGCGCGCGCGGGCGCGCGGCGGCGGCGGGACGCGCGCGGGGTCCTCGCGCGAGGTCGCTCGCGCGCCGACGCGACGCCGCGGCGAGGGGACGGGGCGCGACCGCGCGCATGGCGTGCGTCTCGCTCGCCCGGCGCTCGGCGCGGCGAAAACAACTGCAACTGATCTTCGCGCGTGGTTTCAACATTTGATCGGTTTTGATACGGAGCAGTACGTGTACGTTCGTACTCGAAGGTACACTACAGTACAGCTTGTGTCTATAGACAGGAGCTTCGCTCCAGTCTCTTTTAGACACTCTTTTTATACATTTGATCGCGTCCCCGTTCTACTGACCGCTGAATCGCCCTCTCGACAGGTCGTCCAATATTATTTTTGTAATCTTCACAGTTATCCCGCGTCGCGCCCACAACGCGCCTGCATGCACAGGCGCACGGCCGCCGCGTCGGCGGGCGTCCGGCGCGCGGACGCGGACGCCCGCCCACCTCGCGCGCGCGGAGCGATCGTCGACCGCGCGCGCGTCGCGCCGCTCGCCGCGGCGCTCGTCGCGGCGCTCGCGCTCGCGCTCGTCGCGCTCGTCGTGGTCGCGTCGTCGTCGTCGTGGGCGTCGTCGTCGTCGTCGCCGCCGCCGCCGCCGCGCGGCGATCCGCGCGCGCGCGTCGCGTCGTCCACCCGCGCGACCGACGACGTCGAGCTTGAGCCGACGACGGCGGCGGCGGCGACGACGACGACGACTCCCGCGACCCGCCTCGTGACGCCCGACGAGCTCGCGACGCGGAACGGCGTCGACGACCCGTCGCTCTGGCTCGCGATCGTCGGGCGCGTCTTCGACGTGACGCGAGGCGGCGGCGCGCGGCATTACGCGCGCGGGATGCCCTACGCCGGCTTCGTCGGGCGCGACGGCACGCGCGCGTTCGCGACGGGGCGATTCGACGAGGACGGGCTCGTCCCGGACGTGGACGGCCTCTCCGACGACGAAATCCTGGGCGTTCGGCGATGGCTCGAGTTCTACGAGGGGGGGAGTGAAGAGAGAGACGCGTATCGCGAGATCGGCGTGCTCGCGGGAGGACACTACTACGACGCGAACGGCGTCGAGACGCGCCGCAAGCTCGCCTTCGACGCCGCGGCGAATCGCGCCGAGGGAAGAGCGCGCGACGACAGCGCGAGAGAAGCGCTGTGGCGGACGTGTGCGAGGAAAACGCGCTCGGGCGCGTCCCGTCTCAACACACTAGTCCCCGTACGACCCCGTTCGCGCGGTGGACGCCGTTCCTCGAGGACGGACTTTCTCTTCCCGTCCGCGTGCGTTTCTCTCCGCTCGCCGCCCCTCGGTTTCGATCCCGACGCGCGCGCGGCCGTACACTGGTCCCCATACGACCGCGTCGGCGTGGTGAACGCCATTCCTTAAGGACTTTTGCCGCCCGCCTCGCGACGCCTCCGTCTGACGTGCGCCCGTGCGCCCCCCGAACGCCGCCCCGTCGCGCGGGCGATCCGATCGCCCTCGTCAGACGGTCGCGCGGAGGTGTGGTGCGAAGACGGCGCGTCGCACCCGAGAGAGGAGAGGACGCGCGAGCCCGCGCGCGCGCCGGGAGGAACGGGGCGGACGCGGATGCGGTGCGCGTGTTTTCCAGACGCGTCGCACGGCGCGACGAGGGCGCTGTACGAGGGGTGCGACGCGGAGGCGACGAGATGCGTTTTCGACGCGCGGGGCGCGCGGGCGCGATAGGCGCGATAGGCGCGATAGGCGCGATAGGTACTAACTTCAGGGCCGCCGCGCGCGTGCGCATCCGGCCCTGCCGGCGGCCTAACGGGCATGAAAGGACACCCCGCGGCCCGCCAACAAGTCGTAAAAAAGGTCCTTAGGGTCCGAAAACCGCCTTCCAGGCCTCTAAAACTCGCGAAACTTTGAGAAGGCATCGGCGACGTGATGGACAACATCGTGACGAAGTTTCAAATCAATCCGCGCAGCGACGGCGCGTGGGCGCGTACGAAAGTACGTTTTTGCAATTTGTATGCGTATTCAGTATCAATTTCGTACGAAGGTACTTTTGGCACGGGAAATTTAATTAGCGGAGCGTGACCTTAACTACACGTACTGTAACCTTACTTTGGACTGCTCTGTCATACATATGATATGAGTAACAACTTATCGTGAGGTACTAAAAAGTACGAAAGTACTTCCGTACACGTACGAGTACAGTACAGTACCCGTTTGTCGAATTAACTTCTTGGTTTGGAACGTCTTCGTTCGATGGCCGAGCGCACGCTCGCGAAGGTCTCGACGGGCAGCGCGGACGCCGACGGCGGCGGCGCGCAGCCTCTCGTCGCGCGCTCGACGAGGTACATCGCGCACGAAAACTCGTAGAGCGACAGCTCGCCGTCTCCGTCCTCGTCCGCGGCGTCGTAGACGTCGGCGAGAACGCTCTCGGGGAGGCCGGACTCGAGGAAGACGTCTCTCGCGACGCGTGGTTCGAGCGTCGCCGCGGCGTCGCCGGTGCCGGAGCCGGCGCGACGCGCCAACGCGTCGAACGCGCGCATCTTGAGCGCCGCGTCCTCGGTGGTCATAGCGGGCCATCGCTCGTCGCGATCGGATTCGTCAGATTCGAGCTCCGCGAGGACGCGCGGCCACGGGATCTTCGAATCCGTCGGATCCTCCCGCGGCGGTATCGTCGCGCCTCTCGTCGCGATCTCCGCGAGGTAAAACGCCTTGGAAAACGCGATGCGGGCGACGCCGCCGTCCGCGTCCGTCTCCGCCTCTATGTGCGTCCACACGTCTCGGAGCGTCGCGAGCGGGAGGCCGGACTTCATGAGAAACTCCACGACGCGACTCTCTCTCGCGCGCGGGACGTCTCCGTCTCCGGCTCCGGCTCCGTCGTCGCGCACGTGGTCGAAATACAGCTCGCATCGCGCGACGTCCTCCTTCGTCATCGACGGCCACGCGGTCGTCGTCTCCGAATTGGAATTGGAATTCAAACCGTCGCTAGACGTGAACCGTCGCCGCCCGCCGCCGCCGCCGCGCGAAGAGATCGACGCGAGGAGCCCGACGACGCCCACCGCCGCGATCGTCCACCCCGCCGCCTCCTGCGCGAGCGAGACGTTCTCGTCGAGGACGTCGTCGTACTTTGAATCCGCCGCGGCGTGTCTCCCGAGGACCACGTTCGCGCCGCCGCCGATGACGACGATCCAGCCCAGCAGCGCGTGAGCGAGGCGCTTCGGCTTGGGCTTCGCGCTCGGTTGGGGGGGTTCGCGAAAATACGCGAGCGCGGGGTTGAGGAGCGCCGCGGCGCCGAGCGCGGCGCCGAGCGCGCCGTGCGCCTGAGGGCGACGCCGGCCGCGCGAGAATGCGTTCGTTCGGTTCATCGGTCAGTCGACGAGAGGAAAGGGGCGGGCGCGGTCGAACAGAATGTTGAAACTGCACTGCTGAAACTGTTGAAACTGTTGAAACCGTTGAAACTGTTGAAACCGAGCGCGCGGCGGGTGAAAAACAAACGCGCCTTGTACGCCGCCGTCGCCGTCGCCTTCCCCCAGTCGAACGGCTCGCTCGTCTCGTCGTCCTCTCGCGACACCACGACTATCATACCCGCCGCGGCCAAGACGAGACCGGAGAGCTGCGCCGCGCGGTGGGCGCGGATCCACAGCGAGCCCCTCGCGCCTCCGGGCATTCGCTTCTTGTGCGCCGCCGCGAGCGATCCGATCAGCATGAGCGCGAAGCCGACTACCTCCAGCGCGGCGTGCGTCTTCACTCGGTCGAGCCCGAGCGCGTTCACCGGCGACGACACACCCGAGTTGAGATCGATCAGCGCGACGCCCGCGCGGTCGTGCACTCGCGAGCGATCCGGGTCGGCGGCGAGCGACCAACCGACGTATCCCGCGGCGTCTGAGGGCGATGATTATGAGAAGATTATGAGAAGTCCTTAAGGAACGGCGTTCACCACGCGAACGCGGTCGTATGGGAACCAGTCACGACGACGACGACGACGACGCCAAACCGAAGCCCGAGGCGACGTCGGGGCGGACGTGAGGCGTCGACGGGCGTCAGTCGGAGCCGCGAGGCGGCGTCGAGGCGCGTAGGGATTGAAAGCGTGGGGTGGACGCGGAGAGACGACGGCGAGAATCCTCGAGGAACGGCGCGCGCCGCGCGAACGCGGTCGTATGGGGACCAGTCACGCGGCGCAGGGTAGACGCGCCTCGGAATCGCTCGAGACCGACGGTCGACTTCGCGGCGACGAACGCGAGCGTCGTGACGCCCGCCTCGACGGCGACCGCGGCGGAGGACAGCGCGAACGTCGCGTCCGCGGCGACCCCCGCCGCGTTGTATCCGTTCAGCGCGTACGCGGCGACGTCGGCGTTGGCGCCCGCGGCGTCGACGGTCGACATCACCGCGCGCGCGGGGACCATGACGGGGCCGCTCTGGAACGAGAGCCCCACGACGCCGCTCGCGGCGTCGGCGACGACGGCGAACGACACGTCGTCGGCGGCGACGGCCGCGACGCCGTCCGTCGCGGGCGCCGGGCCGACGGTCCAGTGAAGCGTCGCGGACGGATCGAGCGCGACCTCGCACGCGAAACCCTTCGCGGTGGGTCGTCCGGAGGCGGCGACGGAGCACGCGCTCGCCGCGGACGCGCGCGGCGTCGCCGCGGACGCGAGGGTCAGGACGATCGCGAGCAGCGGGCCCGGGCGAAGCGCGGGTCGCCGCATCGCCCCGGGTCGCACCGCGGCCGCGTCCGCGCGCGCGGCTCTCGCTCTCGCGAAGCACGACAATGACACCTCCGCAGCCCCGCCCCTCGTTCAGGGACGGAATTCCGTCCCTTTCCGGCGAAAAAACTGAGAATTTTCCCTATGGGCAATTGGTTACAAGTGCCGAATTTCCGCCGTTTTTCGACGGAAAATCGGCGGAAAATCACCAAAAAATGAGTACGGAGCGGAAAACTACTCGTACTCCAACTGATTGCCAATAGGAAAAATTCTCAGTTTTTCGCCCGGAAAGGGACGGAATTCCGTCCCTGAACGAGACTATCCGAAAGCTTGAAGCTTCAATAACATTCTAACATTGTTTGTTGCCACCACCTCGCGTTTCGTCGCCGCCAACCCCTCGTCGAGCACCTTCTTCGTGTCGTCCCAGCCAGCCTTCTTCCAGTACACGTACAGTACTGTACGTGTACACGACAGAAGTACTGGGCGTACAGTCAGGTAAAAGTTATACGTGTATGTACACAGCCCTACACGTGTACACGTACACGTCGACCTAGCTAGGCGCCGAACCGGAAATCCAGATGCAGATCGCAATTTTATCCTAAACCCTAAAAAAAAAAATTTTATCCAATTTTATCTCGGTCGATCAAAAGCATTACCCTCGCGCCATGCCCGCCCACGCGTCTCCCCCCGCGCGCGGGCGAGGACGAGGATCCGCGGCGGGCGCTCCCCGGAGGGCGACGATCGCCGCGTGCTGCGTCGCGATCCTCGCGGCGTGCGCGGCGACGCCCGCCGCCGCCGCGGCCGCCTCCGCCTCCGCGGCGGTCGAGCCCCCGCGACGGCCGCGCGCGCCGCCGCCGCCGCCGCCGATCGACGCGATCGGCGACGACGTCCCGGCGTGGACGCCGACGACGGTGACCGCGAGCGCCGCCGCGGACGACGACGCGGACGGCGATCGTCGCCGCCGCGAGCGCGCGCTCTCGCGCGCGCTCGCGCGCGACGGCGTCGCCGGCGTGCTCGTCCAAGGGCTCGGAGACGCGAAAAAGCGCGCGGCGGCGTTGTTCGCGCCGTGCGTCGCGGCGTCTCCGAACGCGCAGGTCGAGACGTACGAAGACGGCGCCGATCGGCACACGCTCGCGACGACGACGCGCGGCGCCGCCGCCGGCGTCGTCGGCGAGAAGATCGACCACGGCGCGGTCGACGTCTGCGCGCGATTCGAGGCGGTGTCGAGCGAACTTCGATCGCTCGTCTCCGTCGCCGCCGCGCTCGTCGCGCGAGCGATGAGCGTCGGCGATTTCGCGAAGCTCATCGACGGCCGGGACGCCGTCATGCTGCGCGCCGCGTCGGCCTCGGCCGCGGCGGGAGGGCGCGACGGCGACGGCGACGGCGACGGCGGCGCGTCGAAGTATGCGTCCGTGGGCGACATCCTCGACGGAGGGACGCACCTCGAACACTTTCACGCCTATCGCTCGTCTCCCTCCTCGCGCGCGTCCGCGTCCGAAGAAGAAGCGACGACGAAGAAGAAGACGATCGAGTTGCACACCGATCACGGTCTGTTCATCGCCTTCACGCCGGCCGTCGTCGTCTCGGACGGACGCGGCGACGACGCCCCCGGGACGGTCGACGCCGAGAGCTCTCCCGGAGAGTTCGAGATGTCCCTGCCCCCGAACGGACGCCGCGTGCGTCTCGACCACGAGAACCTCGACGACGACGTCGTGATCGTCGCGCTCGGCGACATGATGGAGCACCAGATTGGAGAAAAACTCGAGTCCGGGTTGCGAGCGGTGCCGCACGCCGTGACGATGCCCGCGCTCGGCGACGGTCGATCGCGCTTCTGGTACGGTCGCATGTTCTTGCCTCCTCGAGACGCCCTGATGGACGAGGCGCGCGGCGTGTCTTTCGGCGAGCTCCGCGACGCGCTCGTCGCCGACGCGCGTTCCGGCGCGATGTCGGTCGCGTGCGGCGGCGGCGGCGGCGGCGGCGGCGGCGGCGGCGGACGTAAGCTCTTGGCCGCCGCGTGCGCGGCGAACGAAATTTACTGCTGGATGCGGTGCATGTCCACGTCGGCGCTGACGTGCGCCTCCGGCCAACACGAGCAGTGCGTCAACACGCGCGGCCAAATATGGACCGATGCCAACGGCCACGGCGACTTTTACCCCGAGTGCGTCTCCACGGCGAACACCAACACGACGAAGCCGATCACGGACCCTCCGAAGATCCCCGCGACCGCGCGGTGCACGGAGTCGAGCTTCTACGACGCCGTCGACGTCCCGTCCTACGCGAACAGCCTCGAGCTCGTCAGAGATAAACTCTATCTGATGTGGGACGTGCTTCCCTCGGGAAGGTGGCGAGCTCGAATGGCCTTCAATGGCGTCGTCGGATATCTCGCCGTCGGCTTGAAGAGCAAAAACCCGGCGGCGGCGCACAACGGCATGAACGACGCTCCGGTCATCATGGGCGTCAACGATCCGTACGCCGACGCGAACGACCCGAACGTCTTCGGATCGCCCGTCGTCGGCACCGGCGTCAAGGGGTACCACATTCACGCCACCGGTTCCGCGTTTCGACACTGGTACGGCACCGGAGCTGCCGTCGACTACGCGAGCGCGATGACGGTCACGAGCTGTCACAGCTACATGGATTTCACCACGACGAAGTTGTGCCACACGGCGGTCGTCTTCGGCGCGCCCACGAAAGTTTGCGTGCCGCTGAACTTCGGCGGCGAAAACGAGATGATGTGGGCCGTGCACGACGACACCTTCCTCAAAGGGTATCACTCCATGCGCGGGTTCGGTCGCAAAGACTCGCGCGACTTTTTCACCCTCGACCTCTCGAAGACCTACGGTCACCGCACGTGTAACTACACCGCGGGGTGGAACGCGGCCAACAAGGCGTGCACCTTTGGAGTGAACGAACGCTTCGGATCGACGGACGACGACGGATCCTCCGACGTCGTCACCGCGACGCAGCTCCTCATCCTCGTCTCTGTGCTCTTCGCCCTGATGCTCTGCACGTGGGCGTGTTACCTCTGCGACCGACGCTTCACGCACCGGCGGCGGTACGAGCGGCTGCGGAACCTCGCGTTCGCCGACCCGACGTCGGCGAGCGTCGCGGAGATCACGCGCCTGAGCGCGCCAGAAAAGCCGAAGCCGCCGCCGCTGCCGCCGCCGCCCGCGGTGGCCGTGGACGTGCGGAACCCCTTCGGGCGCATGATCGATGAACGAGAATGCGAACGCGCCGAGTTCGCGAGAACCGTCGCCGACGCGGTGACGGCCGCCTTGGCGTCCAACCGCGCGCCGCACGCGCACGCGCCGCGGTCTGAGTCGCCCGAGTTACCGCCGCCGCCGCCGCCGCGCGAGTACGGCGGCGGCCTGCCGCCCCTCGCGCCGAGCGGCGAGACGGTCGCGCTGTCCCCGCCGTCGTCGCCGACGCCGACCCGGGCGGGGGGCAAAAAAAATCGGTTCGGCGGCGCGAATCCGTTCGACGGGGGCGCCGAGCGATGAATCGAGACAGAACGAGACCGGAGCGCGCGCGCGCGCGACGGCCCAACCCAAGAAGTTAATCTGAACAAACATTGTACATACGATTGTAAATACAGTAAGGATGAGTGTTTTATTGACGTCCGTGTACAGCACCCGTAGGCCCTACAGTACGTGTACACGTATCTATGTGTAACTTGTTACACGTACTTCCGTACTTCCTCGTTGAACTCCGGCGGCCGCCCGGTGATCTTCTTAGGCTCGAGGTCGCCGTCCTCGTATTGCTTCTTGTAAACAGAATACGCGTTTTTATTCAATCCCCACGCCTCCGTCGTCTTCGCCTTCGGTACCCCTCGCCTCACCCCTTCTTCAACTGCCATGATGAACATGGCTTTGTCCAAGGCAGTGAGATGTGTGGGACCGTAACGAAGGCGCCGCCCTTGCGTGATGGGCATCGGCGTCGGGTCGGGACGGAGTACCTCTGCGGCACGCCTGCGCGGCAAACTCCGCGTCGGAACGCTCCCGTATACCTCCTCTCGAGTCCGTCGCGTTCGGGGTTGGACAGGAGGCGTGAAAAGCTCGTGCGAGCTATTTTCAGGTGCCGAATCCAAGGAATGGCGTGGACGCGACACCCGACTTATAGCGCCTCGTGGGTTCACAGCCTGATCTTGCATCGCGGGAGGTCGTCCCCCGTCACAGACGACCGCGCCATTGCTTTGGAATCCGTTTTCCATGCCCCGAGAGCCCAACCCACGCGCGAGTCGAATTAGGTTGGATCCCATATTACCATAGGAACCCAACGGAAAAAAGAGTACTTTCGAAAGTACGCCCGTGGGAAAGGATGGTACCACCGCGATTTTCTGACTATTTCTCATACAAAACGTACTACGCCGTACCGACTCCCTGCAGAAACGGCCGTCGACTGTAAAATTCAAAGAGCACCAGCATCCAGTATCCAGTCAGCATCAGTCTTCTGATATCTGATGAAGTGTTCAAAAGCGCCGTGGTCGTCGCGCGACAGTCGTCGTCCTCGCGCGCCGAACGACGACTCGTCGGACGCGCGCGGCGCGTCGCGTCATGACGTCGTCCGCGGACGCGTCTCGCGCGCGAGCGAACAGGGAGGAGTCCGCGCTCGCGTGGCTGCGCGCCGAGGCCGCGGAGGCGAGTCGACTGCGCGAGGTGGTCGCGAGGCAGCGATCGGCGCTTCGCGACCTCGTCGCCGCGAGACGCTCGGGCGCGTCGCCGCGCGTCCACCGCCTCGATCGCGCCGACGACGACGACGACGCGTCGGACGACGACGACGACGACGACGCGTTCGCGACGCCGTATTCCACGCCGAAGGCGTCCGCGTCCGCGTCCGCGTCCGCGTCCGCGTCCGCGACGCCGACGCCGACGCGCCTCGACGACGACCGACGCGCGTTCGCGTCCCTCGAAGCGCTGACGTCGTCGCTGCGAAGACGCCTGCGCGACGTCTCCGCCGCCGCGGTCGTCTCCGCGCGCGTCCGCGCCGTCGACGCCGCGCGCGGCCTCGCCGCGGGGCCCGCGCGCGCGCGCGACGACGAGACGGAGGCGGAGACGGAGGCGACCGATCGCGCGTGGCTGCTCCGACGCGTGGAGACGCTCGAGGCGCGCCTCAGGTGCGTTCTATACAAAAGTTTTTCACCCGTTGTCCGGTTTCAGCATTTGATCGCGTGGGTCCCTATCAACTGACCGGTGAACTGTTTTTGTATGGAATTGCCCTCAGCGACGCGCGGGTAGAAGCCGCGTCGCTGAGGCGCGCGTCGGACGCGGCGCGAGAGCGCGAGGCGTTCCTGGAGGACGCGCTGTACGACGCGCGCGAGACGATCGCGTCGCGCGCGGTCGAGGACGCGCTGAGGGAGAGGGAGAGGGAGAGGGGGACGCGCGCGGCGAGCGAGGAGGAGGAGGGGGGAGATTCAGGCGCGTTCTATACACTGGTCCCCATACGACCGCGTCGGCGTTGTGAACGCCGATCCTTAAGGACTTTTGCCGTGGTTTCTCTCCGCCCAGGGTCCCTCGCTTTCAATCCCCGCCCTCGGCGCCTTTCAACGCCAACTGACGCCTTTCAACTCCACCCCGACGTTCGCTCGTATAGAACGGCCCTCAGACGCCGACGCCGACGCGAGACTGAGGTTGACGCGCGTCGTCGCCGGGTGGAGGACGCTCGCGGCGGCGACGCGGGGAGTCTCGGAGGTGGGGGGGATCGTCGGGGAAGAGGAGGCGCGTCGGAGGAGGAGAAGGCGCGGGGAGGGAGACGCGGGGCGCGCGGGGGCGGCGGCGGCGGCGGCGGCGCGGGGGGAGTCGCCGTCGGCGGCGATTTCGCGCGCGAGAGCGGACGCGACGCGGCGACGACGCGAGAGCGAGAGGAGTCCGAAGACGCGTTCGCGAGAACGTAGTCGCGAGCGTTAGGGAATGAGACAATGAGTATCCCACCCCTTCCCCCGAATACCTAGTCCCTGGTACGCCCTTATATCTCCATCCACTGTCACTCGCCTACCCATCTCTTCGGCGCTTTCGCTTTCGTGTGCACGTCAGAGCACTACGTGTACCTTCGAAGGTACGAAAGTACTTTCGTACGAAAGTACTTTCGAAAGTACACGTACTTTCGTACTTTCGTACGAAAGTACTTTCGTACTTTCGTACCGAAGGTACAAGATAGGATAACAGGCTTTCTTGAACGAGCCTACTCGTACTCATACGAGTACTCAACCAGACACGTACAGTACGCAAGCTACGTCCGCGTCCGAGGAGACGGCTCCGGCGTCTCTTCGACCGCGGAGACCCCGCGCACTCGTTCTCCGCGCGCGCGGCGACGGCGACGCCCTCGACGACTCCCTCGACATGGCGTTCGGACGCGGCAAAAAATCGACGAAGGAGACGACGACCGCGTCCGACGCGGTCGCGACCGCGACCGCGGGCGCGGCGACGGCGACGTCCGGCGTCGCGGGCGCGGTCACGGAGGAGGTGGAGGCCGTCGGCCGCTCGGTCGGCGACGCCGCGACCGCGGCGAAGACGAAGACGAAGGACGTCGCCGGCGGCTTCGCCGGCGGCGTCGGCGACGCGCAATCCACCGCCGCGCGCGCGGTCGGCGGCGCGCTCGAGAAGGTGCGCGCCCCTCCTCCGGCCTCCTCCGCGGGGAGGGCGGAGAGAGGAGGAGAAAACCCTAGGCTGCGCTCGTCGAGCATTCCGAGAGAGGCGCGCGCCGCCCTCCCTCACCCTCCCCCCGACCGACCGAACCTCTCGCAGGGCGCGGAAGCGACGAGGGACGCCCTCGACGTGAACAAGGACGGTAAGGTCGACGCCGAGGACGCCAAGGCGGCGATGGAGGAGACGAAGCGACGGTGCGTCCCCGCGGGGGGGAAGTGCGTCGTCATGTGACCCTCGCGGGCGCGACGGCTCGACGAGGAGGAGGGAAGGGACAAGAAGACCGAGAGAGGACCGAAAAAACCAAAAAAAAAAACCAAAAGAAGCCGCCGAAGCCGCCGCCGCCGCCGCCGCCGCCTCTGATGAATACGACGCGATCGATCGTTACCGCACGTTGGCATCACATCACAACACGTCACATCGCAAACGCGTCACCCGCTCGCGAGCGCGGTCACGCCGCTTTCCCCTGGCCCGTCGCCGTCGCCGTCGCTTCCCGTCGTCGTCTCTCGAGTGACTCCCGTGAGACCGCTGACTCCGCCCGTGAGCCCGCTGTCCGCGGGTCCCCCCCCGCCGCCCTCCGCCGCCGCTCTTCTCGCGCGCTTCCGGTCCTTCCGATCCGTCTTCTTCTCCTTCCGCTCGCGTTTCTCACGCCTCCGTCGCTCCCGGTCGTGGTTTTCCGCGTCGGCCGGCGCCTCGGTCGTCGCGGCCGCGGCGGGTTCCGTCGCCGCCGTCGCCGCCGCCTGCGCGGGCGAAGCGATCGTTCGCGACGGGCGAACGCGTCGGTCAGTCGCGCGTCTCGCCGGTCAAACAAGACGGACGTTGTGAGGGAAGCGCGGGCGCGCGAGGCGTGGCGCCGGGAAAAATCCTTCAGAAACGACGGCGTTCAGCGCGCGTGCGGGGTCGTATGGGAAGCAGTCTCACCGCTCTCGCCGCGCGTCGCGCCGCGTCTTCCGCGACGGCGCACCGCATCCCGAGGTCTTCCTCCGCGAGCGACGACACGCGCGGGGCGTTCCTCAGCCCACCGAACGCCCTCCGCGCGCGGTCGCGGTCGATGACCGGGAGCTGCGCGTCGAGGTCGTTCGGAAGCGGCGCCTGCGGGGGAGAGCGCGGGCGGGGCGGGAGCGCGCGGCGCGCGGGGGCGGGGGCGAACGAACGAGTGAACGGTTGGACGAACGAACGAACGCGCGAGTCGGGACGCGAACGACGGCGACGACGCGCGGACGGGGACGGGGACGGGGACGGGGACGGGGACGCGGACGCGCGCGGGACGGGGACGGACCCGCAACAACGGCGCGAGCTCCATCGCGCGCCCGCGCCTGAGCTCGAACGAGGTCCCGCGAAGGCTCGGCAGCGCGTCCGCGATCGCGAGCGCGTCGTCGCCGCGTCCGACGCGCGCGAAGTGATCGCGCGCCGCGCGAAGGCCGCGGAGCTTGAGCACGTCCACCGCGCCGCTGAACTCGTCGCGGCCTCTGGGGTCGCTGGAAGGGATCGCGGGCGGGAGCGACGGCGGGGCTGGGCGCGGCGGCATCGCGCGCGCGGAGAGCGCGTCGCGCACTGACGACGCGCGCGGCGTCGTCGCGTCGTCCCGTCCGACGCGACGCGTTCGACGAGTGCTGCTGCTGTTGACGTCGAATAAATCGTTCAGTTTGGAACGTCCGCGAGTTCGCGCCGCGCGCGCGCGCCGCGGACGAGCGAACGCTTCCGCCGCGCGCGTCGCGATGGCGTTCCGTCGCAATGAGACGACGAGCGCCCCGCCGCCGCTGGACGGCCCGCGACCGGGGACGCGAGAGAAGAAGAAGCAGTCGAGTCCGAGACGCGGCGAAGACGGCGGGGGATCCCCCGACGCCGACGCCGACGCCGCGCGCGCGCCGCCGCCGCCGCCGCCGCCGAACGCGGTGATCGCGCCTCGCCGCCGCCGCAAAGAAGCCGGCGACGACGAGTTCCAAGCCCTGGACGGCATACGCGGCGAGAAACCGAAGGGAGCGGACGCGTCGTCGTCGTCGTCGTCGTCGGACGAGGAGGTGCTCGACGCCATCTTCGACGGCGCGGCGTCCCCGGGCCCGAAGAAGCCGGCGATGAACTTCCTCTCCGAGTCCGAGATGGAAAAGTGGAAGGCGTTCGAGGACGAGAACTTCTCCGAGGCGTCCGGCGGCGGCGGCGGCGGCGTCCCCAGCGAGTACGGAGAGGACACCGAGCTCGGATCCGCGCCGTGGTGGGAGACGGGATACCTGGAGGAGCGTCGACAAAACGTGTGGGGGTACTCGCCCGCGGCGCCCATCTGGCCGACGGTATCGCACTACGCCGTCATGGCGCACTCGCTCCGAGTGCTGCTGAAGATGCTCGAGCTGTATCGAGACGGGGAGCGGATCGGGAGCTCGTGCGTCCGACTCATGACCGTCGCCGACCTGAGAAGGCGCGCCGAGGTGCGTTCTATTCCCGCGCCGGTCCCCGTACGACCGCGTTCGCGCGGTGAAGGCTGTTTCTTGAGGACGGACTTTTCCCGTCGCGTCTCTCCGATCGCGCCACGGTTTCAGTCCCGACACGTCTCGGGCGACGCCTTTCGACTTCGACTGACGCCTTTCGACTCCCGCCCCGACGTCGCTTCGCGTGGAACGGCTCCGAGGCGGCGAGCGTGATCGGCACCAAGGAGGTTAAGAAGCTGAAACTGAAGCGGACGACCAAGCCGAAACCGGTCGCGATCTCGCCAGAGTATCGCCCCGTGGAGCACCGCACGCTCAAGAAGGCGGGGCACCCGTTCGTGTGCGATTGCCGAGAGGTTCAATTCTACGGCGACGACGTCCTGGACGTGATTCGGCGAAGGATGACGTTTTTTTCGCGGATAAAAAGACGAGGACAAGCGATACGAGACGTCATGCACTGGAGAGTGGGGAAGCCGACGGCGATGCTGCGAGAGGAGCTGATCGAGGAGTTCGGGAAGAAGCTCGCGGCGGCGAAGAAGAACAACGAGAAGCCGCCACCGAGCCCGTTTCGCCGCGGGGGCGAGGCGGAGTTGAAAAAAAAACTCACCCCGGTGGCCAACGACCCGAGGCGAGTTCTTTCGCGCGCTATGAACCTCGCGTTTTGACACGCGGGAACGATAACCACCGATAGCATGCACGCGTGACTGACTCGTGTCTTTCCTCGATCTATCACATCACAGGTCCACGTTGGCGCTGAACGCGTCATCGAAACGGCTGCACCGGAGCGGGAGCTTGGCGCAGACGACGACGCTGCTGCACCCGGAGGAGCTCGAGGAGAGCTTCCTGAATCTTCTCGAGCACGAGCTCACGAGGTTCGAATTATACTTAAGCACGACGCGGTACCAAGTCGAGTTGGACATCGACTACGACAAGAAAGGGCGGATCATAGGCGACGACGCGGAGGAGGAGAAGAACCGGCTCTGTCAAGCGTGCGTGGTGTCGTAGGTAGCTGAGCCGCCGTAGGAAAGTGTCGCGCGGGGAAGTCGCGTCGAGAGGACGCGTCGTTTCGTGTCGCTTCGTTTCATTTCGTTTCACGCGCGCGTCCCGTCCTGTTCTGTTCCTCACTCTCGTCCTTCTTCGCTCGTCTCTTCCTCTCGCGTTAGCGTTCGCGTCGCCGTCGCCGTCGCCGTCGCCGCCGTCGTCTCCGCCGTCGCCGCCGTCGTCGCAGCCGCCGTCGCCGCCTCACTCGTAGATGTTCTCGCACTCGATGTGCGAGTGTTGGTCGTCGTCCTTCGTGATCCTCCAGTAGTAATCCGCGTGCTCGCGTTGTCCGAGCACCTGCGCGAAGTGCATGTCGTGCGTGATGACGATGAGTTGAAAGTTTTCCTGGTCCTCGCGCGAGCGCATGATGTCGATCAACGACCGCGCGAGCGCGTCCGCGTTGGGCGCGTCCAAGTTTGTCGTCGGCTCGTCCAGAGCGAGTATGCCGCAGTTGAGACAAAACGTCTCCGCGAGCGCGAGACGGATGATCAGGCACGCTAAGACTTTCTGCCCCGCGGAGCACCTCCCGCGCATCTCGAGCTCGGCGTCGCCGACGATCATCACGACGCGGTAGTTGTACGAGCTCCGTCCTTTGTTCCCGGTGTCGTCGTCCGAGCGAATCTGGATGAAGTCGATGTCCTGTCCGCGATACGTGCGCTGCCAGAGCTCTTTCACGACCTTGTTGATGTCGGACATTTTCGACGCGTGAAACGCCATGAGCGCGCGGTCGAGCGCGGAGTGGTATCGCTCCAGGTCCTGAGAGACGTACTCGTACGTTTTCAGCTCGACGACGTGCTTCGAGAGACGCTTTCGAACGCCCTTGTACTGCGGGTCGTTCAGCTCTTTCTTGCACGCGTCGATCGCTTCTTGGTGCGTCGTGACTCTTCCTTGCGACTCCGCGTACGCCTCTCTGAGTTCGTCGCGGGATTTCTGGTCGGCGCGAAACGTCAACTCGACGGCGTTCACATCCACGCCGAGGGCTTGGATCTTCGCGCGTAACGCATCAATCTCAGACGTTAACTTCGCCTCCTCCTCCTTACCTTTCAAGTACGCGATGTTATCGTCCAAGTCCCTCGCGATGGACGCCTTCGACTCGATCGTCTCTCTCTTGATCTTCGCGCTCGCCGTCTCCGTCGCGAGCTCCTTCTCGAACGCCTTCATCTTCGCCTCCGCGGCGTCCGCGGCCTCCTTGCACCGCGTCAGCTCCGCGGCCTTCCCGGATTCCGCGTACTCGTCTATCGGCGCGTCCGCCGCGGCGAGCGCGTCGACGTCCCGCTGCAACGTGCGGACGCGCTCGTCCGCGTCGCGTTCGCTCGCCGCCGCCGTCGCCCTCGCGGCGTCGCGCGCCGCGACCAACGCGTCGCGCCTGCGCTCCGTCGGCGCGCGCTCCGCGGCGATGCGCGCTTCCTCAGCGTCGAGCTCTCTCGCCTCGCGCTCCAAGTCCTCGATCTCGCGCTTGAGCGACGCCTTGCGGTCCGCTTTCGCGCTGCGAGGGCCGTTCCGAAACGCGTTTAAACGCGACGCGCGTCGGTCCGTCAGCAGCGAGTAGGGGACGGGACTCGATCGATCGAACGTCGAAACCGAGCGGCGGGCGGGGCGGACGTGAAACGATAACGAAATCGAAAATGAAACGCGCGGAATGGAACTGAACCGAACGCACCCGACGCGCGCGCGCTCCTCGCGCAGATCCCTGACGTCGCGCTCGATCGCGAGAAGCTCTTGCTCCGTCCTGGAGAGCTTCCGCTGGAGGACGTCGCGCTCCTTCTCGAGCGCGGCTTTGGACGCCTCCGCGTCCTCGACGTCGGCGGCGATGGCGCTGAGGGCCGTTCCGTACGCCGGTCGGTCGGTCAGTCAGTCGAAAGGGAGGGACCCACGCGATCGATCGAACGTTGAAACCGAGGGAGGGACGGGTGAAAAACGATCGCACAGAACGCACCTGACGACCCTCGCGGGGTTCGCGCCCCCCTGCGTCTGCGTCGCGCCGCCGACCGCCGCGCCCGCACCCCGCGTGCCTCCGACGAATTGCAACTGCGACGACGCCACCCCGGACGCGCGCTCGAGCGACTCCACGACGCCGCGAAGCTCGCGCGCCTCGCGCGATAGCCGCGCGATGGTGTCCGCGTCCTCCGCGAGCGCCACCGCGGACGCGTGCGACTCGCGCGCCGTCTCCATCGCGTTCGACGCGTCCGACGCCGCTCGTTTCGCGACCGCGTCCGCCGCGGTCGCGTCCGACAACGCGCGTCTCGCGTCCGGCAGCGCCGTCCGCGTGACGCGCTCGTACGCGGAGACCAGCGGGGCGAGCGCCTGAAGCTTCGCGCGCCGCTCGCGCGACGCCTCGACGGCCGCCCGCCCGGATGCGGTCTGTTCGGGAATGGACGCCACCTTGGACTCGATCATCGCCCGGAACGTCTCGAGCTTTCGCGCGTCTTCAAACTTCGCCGAGCACAACGGGCAGCACGACGTCGAGCCCGCGGCGGCGGAGAACGACTGGAACACCTTCGCGAGGTTTTTCAAAACCGTGAGGTCCTCCTCCGCTTTCGACAGCGCGGCGTCGTTATCCTTCACCGCGGTCGCGTACGCGTCCAGCCGAGAAGAAGCCGACGCGCGCTCGCCGTTTCCCGTCGCCGGCGTCGCCGGCGCCGGGAGAACGTCCCCCTCCGCCTCCGCCTTCTCCTCCGCGTCTTTCGCCTCTCGGGCGAGTCGCCGCTCGTTCGCCGCCGCTGTCTCGAGCGCGCACGCCGCCGCGCTCGCGGCGTTTGACGCGGCGGACGCCGTCTCGCGCGCCGTCTCCACCGCGAGCGCGCGCGCGTCCACGACGCGTTTGAGTTCCATCTTTACGTTTTCCGGCGCCGGAACGCGCGCGTCTCCGTCGAAGACGTCCGCGAAGCGCTCTCTCGTCGACGCCAACAGCGATCGCATGGACTCCTCCTTGGAGAATAATTCCTCGCGCTTCAGTCGCGTCTTCAGCGCGGACTCGCCCGCGGCCGCGGCGCGGTCTTGCTCCGCGCGGAGGCGACTCAGAGTCTTCTCCGCCGCCTCGATCGCTTCTTTTTTCTGCGAAACCGCGGAGGCGGGCGGAGGGGGCGGGGGCGAACGCGTCGGTCGGTCGGCGAAACGTCTCGCCGGTCGCCGGCGGGTGGAATACCGCGACGGACGTCGAGAGGGACGACGCGCGGCGCCGGGGAAGAGAGACGAGACGACCGACGACGCGAGGGAGAGAAATTGAAATAGAAACAGAGAGCCCTCGAGAAGCGAACGACGCGCGAACGGCGTCGCGCGCGCGGGAAGCGGTCTCGGTCGCGCCTGTTCGAGCTCCATCGCGACGCGCGACGCCGCGTTCGCGTTTCTCCTCTCGTCGAACAGCTTTTCCGCGTCGTCGACGCGTCGTCTCAGGTCCTCAATCGCGTCGTCGGACACCGCGAACGAGGACATCTCAGCCGCGGCGTCGTCAGCTCTGCGCCGGCACGCGCGCCGTCGCTCCTCGCGCGCCTTGGCCGACTCCCCCGCGGCGGCGAGCTTCCCGGAGACCTCGTCCATCTCGCGCGCGGCAGCGTCGTCCTCCGCGCGGTGCTTCGCGCGCAGCTCGTCCGCGGCGCGCGCGAGCCGATCGAGGAGGTCGCGCGCCCGCGCGCGCACGGTGGCGTGCGCGGCGATCGCCTCCGGGGCGTCGCGGAGCTCGCCCGCGCCCGCGCCCGCGGCGGCGGCGGCGGCGAGCGCCGGCGGCGTCGGCCCGATATCGTCCGGGTACGCGGCGACGAGCGCGGCGAGCTGAGGGTCGTTCAATCACACGAAACACGCGTATCGGTCAGTCGAGAGGGGGGGACCCGCGCGATCGATCGAGCGTTGAAACCGAGCGATCGATCGAGCGTTGAAACCGAGCGATCGATCGAGCGTTGAAACCGAGCGAAGCGGCTGGTGAAAAACGTTCGCGCAGAACGCGCCTGAGACGCGCGCGCGCTGAGACGCTTTCCGTGCGCCTCCGCCTCCGCGGTGAGCTTGCCGTGCGCGCGCAGATCGCGCTCGCGCTTCTCGCGGAGTTCTCGCGCGCACGCGGCGAGCGACGCGCACTTCGCGTCGTGGCGTTCGAGCTCGGCGCGGAGCTCGGCGGTTTTCGCGCCGAACGCGTCGCGGTGCGACTGCAAGTTTTCGAGCGTGTCCGTCAGCTCGTTCTTCAAGCTCGCGCCGCGGCGCGCGCACTCCGCGACGACGACGTCGCGCTTCGCCTCGAGCAGCGCCTTCTTCTCCGCGATCTTCCGAATCGCGCTCAGGTCGTCGTGTCGCGCTTTCAACGCCTCGTTCGCGCGGTCAATCTTTTCTTGCAGCGTTCGCATGCGTTCGCCCAATCGCGTCGCCTTTCCCGCGTTCTCGTCCAATCGCTGCTTCAGCTTCGTCGCGTGGTCGCACTGCACGCGCAACGTTTCTACCTTGAGCTTGTACTCCTTGATCGTCGCGCTCTGCTCCTTGCGCAGCTTGTTGATGTGCTCCAACGCTTTCGTGTATTTCGTGGCGCTGAAAATTTCGTCAAACTTCTTCTTCAGCGTCGCCGCCTCTCCCAGCGGCCAGTTGCTGTCCTCTTGATGCACGAACACGACGTTCTCTAAGATGGCTTTCGAGACGCCCATCATGTCCGGCACCGTCGCGTTGATGTCCGCGCACTTCCTGCTGACGCTGACTTTCTCGCCCGTCTTCTCGTCCAGGGTTTGGATCACCTGGTCCAAATCTTTCTTCTCGAGTTTGCCTCCGGATTTCTGGTCGCGAGAGATCGACGCGACGCGACGCCGCAGAGAGAGAGAGAGAGAGAGTAGAGGACGCGCACGGCGGTCAGTCGGCGGTCCGTCGGCGTCGGAGCGAAGAGAGGACGAAATAAAAGAGCGAGGGACCGCGCGCCACGCGCCGCCGCGAGAGACGTTCACCACGTGGACGCGGTCGTATGGGGACCAGTGTACAGAGCTCGAACTAACCTGCGTGAGCTGAAACGAACGCGTCACCACGCACGGCTGCTTCCGCACGTCTCGAAATCGCAGCTTGATCTGCGCCTTGACCTCCGTGACGTCCGCGACTTTCGGGTCGTGGATGAACGCCTGCCCCGCGCGCGCGCTGGGCGGGAGCTCCCCGGTCGTCGCCATCTTGAGGCACTCGATCACCGTCTGTCGCGCCGCGCGGGGTGGAGCGGAGCGCGCGGGGTGGGCGGACTCGGCGTCAGGTGAGGGACGGACGAGGGAGGCGCGCGAGAGAGGGGAGGGAGGGCGGGAGGGAGGGCGGGCGGGGCGG
>Ga0181560_10001631_pt1 | contig 20865 bp, 8 predicted proteins | sample 011ome_20_FD_133751 | JGI IMG/M metagenome (GOLD analysis project Ga0181560, IMG submission 133751) | Coastal salt marsh microbial communities from the Groves Creek Marsh, Skidaway Island, Georgia - 011509CT metaG (megahit assembly) | ecosystem: Environmental > Aquatic > Marine > Intertidal zone...
ACGCAAAAGGATACCACGCCTATTCACATCATGGGAAAGATCCCAAGCTGATGGATGGCCAACGCCGCATCGAGAAATACCAGATGGAACAGTTGGCGAGGCTCGTACAGAAGCTCGACGGTTCGGGATTATTGGAGACGACCCAAGTGCTCTTAGGCAGCGGGATGGGCGACGGCAGCGCGCACACGAATTCCAACCTGCCGGTCTTGGTTGTAGGCGGAAGCCATCGCCATGTGACCCACGCGGTCATGTCACCGGACAAGTCGAAGCGGGTGCCGTTGAGCAATCTCTTTCTCACGATGGCACAACAGTTTGGGGTGGAAGTAGAAAGCTTTGGCCACAGCAACGGAACCCTGGAGTTAACCAACCGCCGCAGTGACTGACAAACTCACCGCAATTCTGATTCTCGCTCTGTTTACTTCACCCGTTGCGTTCGGCCAGGAAGGCGAAGCGAACCGCGCAGGAGTCACCATCCCGATTCAGTTGCCCACCAATGGTGAGTTGCCAAAAACTTACCGCGTCACCCTGGCGATCACCGCGCCGGACAATCCGGACTGGATCGTCAGCACCTTCGTGTCGGGGGCGGTTCGCACGGTGACGGAGGAGAACCAGGGCCGCTTCACCGAATCCTGGGACGGGCTGGATGATAACTTCATGCCCGTGCCGCCGGGGAAATACGGCGTGAAAGGCATCGTTATGCCGACGGAAATCTGGGCGCCGGACGGCGAGCCGCACACGCTCCGACCGAAGATTCTCAGCGGCCCGAGCGGTCTGTCGCCGCGGCATGGGCGGGGCGAGGACAAATTGATCACGGGCGATCAGGTCGCGCCGGGGATCGGAGATGTCGCGGTCGGGCCGGATGGCGTGGCGGTCTTCTACTGGAAGTTTCTGGAGAACGCGCTCAACCCCTATCGGCTCGACCTCAGCCGGCCGCTCGGCCCGGAGCAGCTTCTGGGTGGGTTCAGTTCCGGCGGGACGGGCGGCGGCGATTATGTTGCAACCGACGGGCAAACGATCTGGGCCGTGGCGCCGACTGACGCAGTTGCCGAGCAAACCCAGATGGAAGGGGAAGTCTTCCTCTATCCGCCGTTCCTCTACCGCGCTGACCAGAAACCGTTTGGCAGCGACAACATGATTCGCCGCAACGTGACCCTGACCGAAGGCCGCGTCAGCGGTCTGGCGGCGTGGCGGACTGACGAAGATGACCCGGCCCTGCTCTTTGTCGCGGAGCGCGGCAAATTGGAGATCGTCGGCAAGCATCCTCATGGAGAATTGGATCTCTACGGCGAATCGCCTGACGAACGTGTTAATATCCTGCGAGTTCTGAACGGCGACACCGCGGAGGAAATCTCGCGCATGTCCGTGGTTGAGCCGACAGCGCTCGCGGCGACTAACGAGCGTCTTTATCTTTTGGAACAACGTGAGGATGGGTGGACGGTTCGATTCGCTTCTCTTCCCAAAGACGGCAAACTCGATCCCGCGGCGTGGATCGAACCCGTCTCGTTGCCCGGCTTGAAGGATCCGCGCGATCTCGCTGTCGATTCGACTGGCCGCTTTTTTGTCGCCGACCCGAAGTTGAATCGCGTGCTTCGTTTCAGCCCCGCAGGTGAGCTGGAATCGACGTTTGGCGCTGCCGATGCCCAGCGTGAAGAGCACTACGATCCGGAAGTCTTTATGCAGCCGATCCGCCTGGCTCTGCATCGCGACAAGGCGGGTGGCGAGCAGCTGCTGGTCGTCGAGAACGCCGGCCCTTGCCGCGTGGCGGAGTGGACGACCGATGGCGAACTGTTGCGGGACTGGGGATATTCGCTGGGCGCAAACAGTGGATTTGCGGTAGATCCGAAATCGCCGGAGGACGTCTACCTCATCGGCAGCGGCGAAACTCTTCTGCGCTATCGCGTGAACTACGACACGGGGGATTGGATCCTCGAAGCCGTCTGGCATGGAATCCACACGGACGGCCTAACATACCCCGAAATCCTTCATCGCGCGGGCCGAAAATACCTCACTTTCAAACGCTTCGGCAAAGATGGCACCAACCTGTTCCGCTTTGACGCCGATCGCCTTCTGCCCAGCGCGGGGATCATCCGCGAAAGGCGCGAAGGCCAGCCTCCAGCTTACTTCACCTGGAATGATGGGAACGGAAACGGCCAACGCGACGCCGACGAAGTCTCGCCGCTCGACATGCCCCGCGGGCTTGATCGCTACTGGGGCGACTACCGCCAGGACGATCTCAGTCTACTGGCGCCTCGTGGCGGCACGCAGGACGTCTACCGCCTGCCGGTGACTCGATTGGACGATCACGGCAATCCCGTCTACGGCGCCTGGGAGCGTGTCTTTACCGATGAAATCTACGCCGCCAAAGCGGCCGGCGCCGCCACCGCGATCTACGGAGGTAACGAAGCGGTCAGCAAGTTCAACGGTGATTGGGGCTCTGTCAGGCAACTGCCGGATGGTGAGTTCGTGATCAACATGCGCGGCGGTGGTTTTTCCGCGAACCACGGCTGGCAACAGAAGTTAAGCCGCTACATTCCGGACGGCGAAGGCGGTTTGCGGCAGAAATGGCGTGTCGGGCGAATCGCCAACATCACTTCCGAGCCGACCGGTATTCACGGCTCCATCCACGTGACGCGGCCGATGCACGGGCTCATCGGGATCATCGACCAGAGCCGCGCCGGGATGCACGTTTTCACCTGGGACAGCGGGCTTTACGTCGACACGCTGATGCTTCCCGCCGACCGCGAATACGACACGGTTTACGGTAGCCCTGGCGAGTTCTTCACCGGCGGCGCGCATCAGGTTAACGAGCGAGTGTTCCTGCAATGGGGCAAGACGATGCCGCTTCTCTTCGAGGTCGAAGGCTGGACCGCGGACAACGGCATCCGCTCGATTCCCGGTCTACCGAAATCGGTTGCGATTACCGCGTCACAGATCGCTTCGCCGCCGGACCTCGCGATTCAGATTCGCGGAGGCGCGGGCTCGGCGAAAATCGCCCATTTCCAGCCATTACCCGGATCCGGACCGGCACTGGACGGCTCGACCGAAGGATGGGAAAGCTGCCAACCCGTACGTTTCGGCGATCACGCCGCTGACGTGGAAGTGCGCTGCGGCTTCAATCCCGACACGCTCTACCTGCGTTGGGAATTAAAGACGGAAAACCCGCTCAACGTGCCGCCGATGCCCTCGCCCGAGCGAATGTTCACCCACGACCGCTCCGCCACCACGCTCAGTTTCTATCTGCAGGGCGACCCGGCAGCTGCTGGCGCCGATGTCATGGGCCGGTCGGGCGACGTCCGGCTCGTGTTCGGCCTGCACGACGCTAACGGCGAAGTTCGTCCCGCTGCGATCGGTTTGTATCCCAGCTGGAACGGCCCCGGCGAAGCCAAACCCTTCACCTACGCCTCGCCCAGCCAGCGAACTGAGTTCGCGCATGTGGCTGTGTTAGACGAAATCAAGCTAACGCATAATCTGAGCAAAGATCGCCGCACTATGGTCCTCGCTGCGGCGATACCCCGTTCCGTCATGCTCCCGGGAGAGGCAGAATCCAAGCTGATCGGCGCCTGGCGGACCATGGGCAATTTCGAAGTCACCATCGCGGGCGCCCGCAAATTCTGGTGGTCCAACGCCGACGGCTCCGCCAGTCGCGAAACGAAGGACGAACCAACCGAAGCGCGTCTCTACCCGGGATCCTGGTCGCAGATCGCCTTCACCCCGCTGACTGACGGTCTGCCCGTCCGATCCTGGCTCGTGAACGGTCCGTGGACGTCGAAGGAGCTGAAATACGCCGGCACGGCAGAGGGCAAACGCCTGTTCCAGCAGTTCTTCGACAGCACCACCTTTCCACCTGATGACCGGTCAAAGCCTCTCAGCGGGGACGCGTTGAAAACCTGGCGTCTCGCCAACACGCGCCCGGCTGACCATTGCCTGTATCCGGACGATGGACACCCTCTGTATCACGCCGGCTGCAATCTGTATTTCGCGACGACCTGGATCTGGTCACCCGAAGCGCAGGAAATCGCGATCGAGTTCCCGATGCAGAGTCAGAATAATCTCAGCGTCTGGGTTAACGACGCCAGGCTGAAGGAAACCAGTCGGGAGGAAGGAGTCTTTCACACCGTCGATTCCCCGCAGACGGTGGCGCTGAAGTCGGGATGGAACCGGCTCTTGGTTCGTGGTTACGCGTTAGGTTACGACCTCCATTTCGGCGCCATCCTCAAAGCCGACCCCGATCGTCTCTGGCAATTGCGACTGTCAACACAGCCATGATTCAATTGAAACTTATCATTCTCCTGAGTTGGATTCTTGCGGCACCGTTGGTGGCCCAAGCCGATTTCGAAGCACTCCTCACCAATTCCTGCCTCGACTGTCACGACGACGCCACGGAGAAGGGCGGCCTGTCGCTCGAAACCCTCGATTCGGCGATCAACGGCCAAAACGCAGTAATCTGGCAAAAGGCGCTGGAACAGGTCGAACGCGGATTCATGCCTCCAGCTGGGAAGCCGCAACCAACCCAAAAGGAACGCGAGGCCGCAGTGCTCGACCTGGAAAACCGGCTCGTGGCGTTTCATGCCCAAAAACCTAGGCAAACACGGTACGCCGTCCTCCGTCGACTCAATCGAACCGAATACCGCAACACGATTCGAGATTTGCTCCAGCTCGAACTCGGCAGCGACCCAACATCGGCGTTTCCCGGCGATGAACGCGATCATGGTTTCGCGACGAATGGCGAGAAGCTGGTGACGTCGAATTTCCTCCTGCGACAGTATCTGGAAGCGGCGGAGGACATTGTCAGCCGCGCGGTAACCTTTGGACCGAAGCCGAAAACGAATCACTGGCAGATGAAGCCACCCTTCGACCGCACCAACGGTCGTGAACAGGGAGAGGCTGCCGGCTATTATCGTAAGAACAAAATCCCCCAGCCATACCAGGATATCTGCGGGCGAATCGGAGCCGGAGGCGCTCCCTATTTGGGTTACCACCCGCTGGATGACATCAGCGATGACGGTGTCCCGGAAAGTGGCTGGTATCAAATTCGTATCGAGGTCGAGGCCAAGTTTCGCCATTCGTTTCAGTATGAATATTTCACCCGCTTCAAACCACTGTGGGACGGTTCGGAACCGATCAGACTGTCGCTGTTTACCGCCACCCTTCAGGGGATCGATCCCGCCAATAAAGAAGCCCGAAATTTTGCCGCGATCTACGAGCAGAAAGGTCAACGCCATATCGCGACCTGGGATTTGCCGGATGACGAAAAGAGATGGCTGGTAGCCAAAGTCTGGTTGGAAAAAGGGCAGTTTCTTCGACTCGGTTTCCCCAACGGCCCTTCCAATTCCAATCACCGGATCCAGCATTATTTCAATGCAATGAAGAAGGCGACGTTGTCCGCCGAAGAGTTCGCTGAATACGAAGCCAGGAAAAAACCCTACGGCGGATGGTTTTCCTTTCACCTCTGTGAATCGCCGCGGGTGCGGCTATATCAGATCGAGATGGAAGGGCCACTGAACGAAACCTGGCCGCCTGCCAGCCATCGGACGATCTTCGGCGACTCGGCTTATGAATCCGGGAATGCGCCTGACATTCTGCAAAACTTCGCCACCCGCGCGTGGCGCCGTCCAGCAACTGCTGAAGAAATTGCGCCGCTGCTCAAACTGGTGCGCAACGCGGAATCCAGCGGCATGAGCGCGGAGGACGCAATCCAAGAAGGGCTCAAGGCGATCCTTTGCTCGCCCGAATTCATTTACCGTGAAGAAAAGGGCGACGTTCTGACCGACTACGAAATCGCCAGCCGCCTGTCCTACTTCCTCACCGCATCGATGCCGGACGAAGCGCTGCGAGACCGCGCCGCTGCGGGTGAATTGGCCGATCCCAGGATTTTACTCGCCGAGGCGGAGCGGCTCCTGGCCGATCCGAAGTCCGACTCCTTTGTCAGCGAGTTCCTCGACGGTTGGCTGCAACTCAACAAGCTCGGCTCGATGGCGCCCGATGGGCATGGCTTCAGCATTTACTACAACGATCGGCTCGAACCGGCGATGCGCACCGAAACGCGCCTCTTTTTTCGGCACTTGTTAGAGACCAATGGACCGATTCGTAACTTTCTCGATTCGGACTACACCTTCGCCAACGAAAATCTCGCCAGTTTCTACGGAGTCACGCAAGAAGGCTTCGCCGAGCAGGTGAAGCAACCCGTTCCCGGCCTCCCCACGCGGTATCTGCGTCAGGATGGTGTCGGCAATTCGCCGACCACGCAGGTGGCGCGCATCAGCCTGACGGATCAGCGTCGTGGAGGTTTGTTAGGCCAAGCCAGCATCCTCACCCTCACGGCCAACGGCGTCGATACTTCGCCCGTGATTCGTGGCGTTTGGCTTTTGGAGAACATCCTCGGCACGCCGCCTCCGCCCCCACCGCCGGATGTCCCCGCGATCGAGCCCGACATCCGGGGTGCGAAAACGATCCGCGAGCAGCTGCAGAAACACCGCGATTCCGCCGCCTGCCGATCCTGCCACACCCACATCGACCCACCCGGCTTTGCGTTGGAGTCGTTCAATCCGATCGGCGGCTGGCGTGGGCATTACCGAATGGGCAACAAATATGTCGAGATCGATCCCTCCGGAAATTTCGCCGGAACGCCATTCGCGGACATCGTAGAGTTCAAAGCCGAGTTGTTAAAACGCGAAGACGCCTTCGCGCGTTGCCTAGTCGAGAAGCTCCTCCTCCACGCCCTCGGTCGCGATCTGGAAGTCACCGACCGCCCTCACATCCGCGCCATTCTCGATGCGACTCGCGCGGATGGATATCGGCTGCGCGATCTGGTTGTTGCGGTGGTTGAAAGCAAACCGTTCTCCCGAAAATGAAATCAGTCCCAACAGATTCAGGAAGGCCAGCTGATTGCGATTACTCCAATCTTCTCATCAACCAATCTGTTGGCATCCCTGAATCTGCTGGAGGTAAATCCAAGTCGATACAAGCACACCCAGGCTCCTCGCATTCGATCATGAAATATTCTCTCACACTCCTCATCGCCCTGGTGCTCGCGCCGCATGTTGCGCTGAACGCTGACGACACACCCGTTCCCGCAGTCAGAGCCGAACGCCCGAACATCGTTTACATCATTGCCGATGATCACGCCTGGACGGACTTCGGCTTCATGGGCAATGAGCGCGTCCATACGCCAAACCTCGACAGACTTGCCGCGCAATCCGCCCGATTTACCAACGGATATGTGCCCAGTAGCGTCTGTCGTCCGTCCCTGGTCTCGCTGCTGACAGGGTTGTATCCGCATCAGCACGGTGTCCACTTCAATCATGGGCCGCCAGGAAGCGCCGGTTACAACCGCATGACCTCGGCGGACGCGTATGTGAAAACGCGGCAGCGCGAATTCGCACTCATTCGCAAACAGAAGACACTGCCCGGAATCCTTCAAGCCGGAGCTGGATACCGCTGTCTTCAAACCGGCAAGTTCTGGGAAGGACATTGGCAAAACGGCGGCTTCACCGAGGGGATGACGATCTTCAAGGCCCCGCTGCGAAGTCAGACGTTCGGCGGAATCCGCAAGCTCGCCAGCGGTGAGATCGTCGCCCACGGAAACGGCGACGTCGGACTTCAGATTGGCCGCGTCACCATGCAGCCGATCTATGACTTCATCGACGACTGCACGGCATCAGAAACTCCCTGGTTTGTGTGGTATGCGCCGTACCTTCCGCATCAGCCTCACGATTCGCCGAAACGCTTCTACGATCTGGCCCGGGGCCGCCCGGGTGTCAAAGACCACGAACTCCCATACTTCGCATCCATTGCTCAGTTCGATGAGACCGTCGGCCAGTTGATCCAATATGTCGGCAAACAGGGCCAGTTGAAGAACACCGTTTTCGTCTTCGTGTCCGACAACGGATGGCGGCCAAGTCTGACCCCGCAGCGAAAACGCCCGGAAGAATTCGCACACACCGCGCGCAGCAAACGGGCTCCGTTCGATGACGGCCTCCGCACCCCCATCCTGATCCGCTGGGATGGCGTGATTACCCCCGCGACCTGGGAATCGCCGGTCAGCAGTATCGACCTGATGCCGACCCTTCTGGCCATTGCCGACATCGCGGAAAACCAGCGGCCCCGGCTTCCGGGAGTGGACCTGCTCCCCGTCTGTCGCGGTCAGGTGAAGCCTGATGAGAATCGCCCGATCTTCGGTGAGATTTACCCCGGCGATGCGACCAGTCTCAGCAATCCGTCTGCAGACATCGCCTATCGCTGGATTCGCCAGGCAAACCTGAAGCTCATCGAGCCTCACAAACAGGCAGACGGCAGCGGACCCTGGGGCGGCCATCTGCAGTCAACGGCCCTGTTCGATGTGAAAGCGGATCCCTTCGAAAAACACGATCTGTCGAGCCTGGCTGAACACAAACAAGATGTCGCCAGACTTCGTACTCAGCTCGATCGGTGGTGGAAGCCAAATACAACTACCGTCGGACAGCCGCTTCAAATCACCGATATCGAAACGCGCGTCGTCGCCAAGGCGGAAGGACGCTGGTTTGGCCGGGCGACCGTGGAGCGGACTGCTGAGGGGACGCTGGTTCTCTGCTATCGCGGCGCATCGAAGCACACTGGTTCGGACGGTGTGATTCATATGCGTTTTTCCAGCGACGGAGGTCAGAACTGGTCCGAGGCGGATCACGCGATCGATGGCTCGCCGATCGCCGGGTTCCCCGTTTCGTTTGACGGCGACGACGCGTTCGAACCGTATCTCTATGCCGCGCCGAATGGAAAAATCATCCTGCACGTCTGGCGGACGACGGGGCCAAACCACCGCGAGGGAAAGGGCACGTGGCAGACGGATTCCGCCGATGGCGGTCAAACGTGGAGCCTACTGCGCCGGGTCGATTTCATCGGGATCGAGAATGACGATCACTGCTATGCCACGGACGACCACACCACGATTGACGGCAAGATCTACACCAGCCTCCGCGAATACGTCGGCGGCGAGCAACGTTGGCGATGCCGGTTCATCCAGTCGCCGGACAACGGAGCGTCGTGGCGGGTCGTCGGCGAACAGGTCAACGTGCCGGAGCACAACTCCGTCGAGAAGGGGTTTGAGTATGTCGGCGGTGACCGGATCGTCAGTGTCGGTTCAGACGGACCGGGGCGGCGTTTTGTCCTGCAGACCCGTTCCGATGATCGCGGCCTTACCTGGCGCCAATGGAAAGACGCGCTGCCGCAAACCGGCGTGTGGGATCGTCCGCGCATCTGGACGCTGGCCCACTTGAAAGGCGAAGCCGAATGGTGGACCGACGACACGCTGATCGGCGTCGGCAACACCACACCGAAAGCGGGCAAGAAGTTTCCCCGCGCCAATGCGGTCTACCTTTCGACCGATCGCGGCGAGTCATGGAAAATGCTCGACGGCAAACCGATCGACAAGTTCTACCCGGACGGCGGCTACGGCGATCTGGAATACGATCCGGAAACCGGTTGGTTTGTCTATCTCTCCTATCGCGGCAAGGGACTCCACGGAAGTGCCGAAATTGTTCAGTATCGGTTTCGACTGAAAGAATCGGGAGAGATCAGAGAGCACAAGGTCACTGCTGAACCCATCATCAATCAATGACACGATTCTAGCTGTTGCTTTTCTCGTTGGTATTTGGCGAAATTTACAGAAATCATGCTCCCCCTTTACAATGACATGAATAATTCCATCAAAAGACTTGTCGCGAAGTTTGCCATCGCCGTCGCCCTGCTCATGATCGGAGGCGAAGCAGAACTTTTTGCAGACGAAAAAGGCAACGACTCCATAGCCGAACAATTTCTAAGACGTGTTGATTTGACCCGGCCGGAGTTGGCGGAACTGTCGCGGCGGGCGGACGCTGGAGACTACTCCGGAGCTCTTATTGCCTACCGTGACTATTTTGTCGAGAAATGCAGCCGTTTGCCTGTGGAAACCTGCCGCTACTGGGCGTTCGCCTACACCAACCCGGAGAAGTTATTGGATGATGGCGTTGTCGGCATGGGCGCCTACGGCGGCAAGGGCACGACCGCTCCGGTCAAGATCGGAAAGCCCGGCGAAGTCAACTGGTTTCCGGAAGTGCCGAAAATCCCATATTTTGCCAGTGATCTGCCGCGTTTCTACTGGGCCAACAAGCTGGCGCGCCGCTACGTCGCCGACCGCGATCCGCGTTATCTTGAAGCGTTCGTCGGTTACTTTGCCGATCACGCCCGCAACCATCAGCGGCAGTATGAAGCATTCATGAGAACTGATTGGAAAGGCCGCTATGAACGGCCCGAGTGGGCGGTGAAGACGATACTTTTCCATGCGGATCGCCTGCACGTTTTTCGTACCGGCATCATCGCCGCCTGCAAGACAGAAGGCACCGTCAGCTTCGACCGTGAACCGGCCGTGCCGGTCGTGAACGCCAGCCTCGAACAGATCAAGCAGGCGATCGATCCGGAAGAACTGGCGACCGCGCTGATGGGGTTCGCGGACGGCACGCTGAACCGATTCCTGGATGGACGCTTGAACCTGCCGAAAACCCCGAACCAGCAGTTGGATATGGCTTACTGCATGCTAACCTATGCCCATCTGCTCAGCGAATTTAAAAAAGCCTCAGACTGGGAGGAATTCGCAAAACAAGCCTACGGCCGCTACTTCAACGCCGGGGCCATACTGGCGGACGGCACCGATATGGAACAGTCGTTCAACTACAACTGGGGACCGGTCGGTAAAACCGCCGGCCTCCTGTTGTGGTATACTGCCCCGGCAACCCGGCCGGACTGGGTCAAGCACTGCTTCGACCGGGCGCTCTATCGTTTGCGCATGTACGCGGCATTGGTCAAACCTACCGGGCCGGTTCCCGGCATGGGCACCTACTCTGCCACCGGCAACCGCGACGGGTTCCGGGAAAACTTCGCAAAATTCAATACCGTGTTCGATGACCCGTTGACCGCAAAGGTGCTGAATCGGCAGTGGGGCGATAACAGCATGGCGGCCCCGGCCTTCAAGTCGATTGCCTTTCCCTATGGCGGCTACTATGCGTTGCGCAGCGGCTGGGACAAGCGGGACCAGTTTCTGTTCTTCAAGGCCAGCCGACCAGGCGTGGGACACTGCGAAGGCAACGACATCCTCAATATACAATTGACCTCTTTCGGCAAGGACCTCCTGCCGCGGGCCGGCGCAGTGTCCTACGACCACAAGGACCCCTTCAAACCTTATTTTCTGCACTCATTCTCCGCCAATACCGTGGTGGTCGATGGGCTCTCGATCAATACCCATCCGTTTCAAAACAAGGTCGCAACCTTCCACGAGCCACTCGACGGACGCTGGCATACCTCGTCGGCTTTTGATTTTACTGAAGGCACCTATCGGCACGGCTACGGCAAAGGCAATCCTTCCACGATCAGCGACGTCACCCACCAGCGTCAGATCTTTTTCGTCAAACCCGCGGGCCTTTGGATCATCGTCGACCGAATGAACAGCGACAACGAGCACGCCTACACACAAATCTGGAACCTGCATCCGGACTTTGCCGCCGACCAGGTGGTTTGCGATGATGCACACGACCGCTTTGAGACGCAGGCACTGGCCGGGCCCAATGTCGGCCTTTACCATTTCGGCAGGGCCGCGCGAAGTTACACAACATTCCGCGGTCAGATGGAGCCGGACGTGCGCGGCTGGGCCAGGACTCAGGGCGGCCTGGTCGAGGCGACCGACATCCACGTCAACTGGCAGGGCGACGGCGACCAGTTGCTGATCACCCTGATCGAACCGCGTCCGGCTTTGGAAAGCGCCATCGTTGCGCTCAAGTCCATTGGCGAAAACGGTTTCACCGCCACCCTGCGCAATGGAACAGAGATCGCCTTTCAGACCGTGCTGACGCCGCAGCCCCTGTCAGCCGGTCCGCTCAAGGCCAACGCGGCCGCGCTGCTAACCGTGCGAACTCCGCAAGGCAATACAACCCGCGGGATCGCCCTGGACTGTACGCGCTTTTGGGACAAGCAACCCGCGGCGGACAGCTTCGAATTCGAGATCGAACCGGGATCCTCGCGGCGTATCGGCAGACCGCATCTCCGCAGCACTCCAATCACCGTCCCGACCGGATTCCATTGGATCGATGGACGGGACGGGCTTAAGCCCCGACTTTCACCTTAGCGATCGAGCAACCACCGAAGATGCCCTCGTTGTTCCATGTGAACGAACCTGAAAAACATATGAATTTTGTCCGAATATATCTGGCAACGGCGCTCACAGCGGCGCTGCTGAGCGGTCACCCGGGGATGGCGGCCGAATTGGAATTGGCGAACCTGTTTTCCGATCACCTTGTCCTGCAACGCGAGAGGGAGGTGCCGGTCTGGGGTTGGGCGGAACCCGGGGAAGCGGTCACCGTTGCCTTTGGCGATCAGCGTAAAGCAGCGACGGCGGACGCAACGGGAAAATGGCGGGTCAATCTCGATCCAATGCCCGCCAGTGCCGTGCCGAGGCAACTGACCGCGACCTCAAGCAAATCGCGGGTCGGGGTCACGGTTGAGAACGTGTTGGTCGGAGAAGTGTGGCTGGGCTCAGGCCAGTCGAACATGGCCATGCAGATGTCAGGGTGTCGTGATTTCGCCGAAGAACAGAGGACCGCGCAGTGGCCGCAGATCCGCATGTTTACCGACCGCTCGGGCCCGGCCATTGAGCCACAGTCCAACACGAAAGGGAACTGGGTCGTCTGCTCACCCAAAACCGTCGGTTCGTTTTCCGGAACGCTCTACTGTTTCGGGCGGGAGATCCATCGGGAACTGAACGTTCCGGTGGGACTCATCAACTCATCGGTTGGCGGCACCCCGATCGAGTCATGGATGCCTGTGGAAGTGCAGACACAGGTGCCGGAACTGAGAGCACGCCATGAAGCCCTGCTTCGTGAATGGCAAACGTTCGACGTAGCAGCTGCCGGAAAAGAACATGAGAATGCGATGGTTCAGTGGGAAAAGGACGTGGCCGCGGCAACAAAGGCGGGCACCCCTCCACCGCGGCGGCCTTATCCCGGCGCCCTCCGCCAACATCAGCGTCAGGGGGCTCCCGGCGGTCTGTTCAACGGGAAAATTGCGCCCCTGGTTCCGTGCGCTCTGCGCGGCATCCTCTGGTATCAGGGCGAACACAATGCCTATTGGGAGACTGCCGGACTTTACCAGCATCAACTGCCGCTGCTGGTTCAGTCCTGGCGCGAGAGGTGGGGGACCGAGCTTCCTTTTGCCTGGGTCCAGTTGCCGAATCTGGCGCGCGGTCAGGAATGGGCCTTGGTGCGGGAAGGCATGTTGAAAACGCTGCGCCTGCCGGAAACCGGCATGGCGGTGACTATCGACATCGGTGAAGCGCACAACATCCATCCCCGCAACAAGCAGGATGTCGGCAAACGCCTCGCGCTGTGGGCACTCGGTGAGGTTTACGGCAGGGAGGTTCCTGCCACCAGCGGTCCTCTGCCGGGCGGCTTTGAAATTCGCGGCGCTGAAGTGGTGTTGTCATTCACACACACGGAAGGCGGCCTGCGTGCCAAAGGCGGCGAGCTGACGGGTTTCATGCTGGCCGGCGCCGACCGGCAATGGCTGCCGGCCTGGGCGCGAATCGAAGACAATCAGGTGGTTGTCTCCCATCCGGAGGTCGAGTCTCCGGTGGCGGTTCGCTACGCATTTGACGGCGATCCTCAGTGCAACCTGATCAATGGCGCCGGGTTGCCGGCCTCGCCGTTCCGCACCGATGACTGGCCGGTGACGGCGGCAAGGACTGCGGCCGGGCCCAAAATCCCCGCAAGCTCTCGGGCAAAGGCATCTGGATCCGCTGAATTATGAAACAAATGATGAAACACATAACTCAATTGTTTGCGATCGGATGCATCGTCATCGCGACTTCCGCTTTCGTTGCTGCGGACTCACCTTCACGGCCAGAGACGCCGGTGACTCCTGAGCTGATTGATCTGTCTGCATATGCCGAGTGGGTGGACGGTGTCGAGCGGTCACTGGACACGCAGCGGCGCGAACTGGCTCCGCAGTGGGTGCTCTGGACGAACCACCCGAATGTGAAGCCGGGGCATAGTGGCATGACGTTCGGGGATTCGAAATCGCCCGGCGCGCGGCATCTGCGGATCGGGTTTCGAGAGGCAATTCCCGTTGGCTCGGTTGTGGTGCGCGGTGGCGGGATGCTCAGTGTGCTTAAGTCCGATGCGGATTACCCGGGCGATCTCAGTGACGACTCGCAGTGGATTGCCGCGCAGCGGCTTGTCGACGCAAAGCCGAGTCGAAATCCGATTCTGGAAACTCGCGTGGGGAGAGCGCTCCGTCAGGGAGTCGGACTGTGGACGTTGCCGCCCGGAGTGAAGACGCGAGCGATTCGGTTTACACATTTTGCGCAGCCGGCGGATGAGAGTTATGCCGCGCATCTCGGCGGGGTGATGGTGCTTGCGGACCGGCTGACCAACCTGGCTCCACTGGCGTACGCCACGGCGGGGTCGAACCAGAAGCACGTCGCGAAAATCATCAATGGTGCTCATGACCAGTGGGGAGAATGGGACAACGTCGATGGGCGAACGGCCACGGATTCCGATCGGCCGGTGATTTCCGAGGATAATCCTGAATGGCTCATGCTCACCTGGCCGCAGGCCGTGAAGATTGATCGGCTGATCCCGTTGTGGGTCGGGTTCGGCACGGCGGAAGTGCTGGCGTATACCGGGCCTGAGTCCCGTCATCCGCGTGAGGCTGACGACGACGACTGGCAATCAGTCGGCATGTATCGCGGGCTGGAAAATGGTTATCCCACGCGACTCTGGCCGAACGCGATGGTGTTTCCCAAACCGGTCGAAACTCGCGCCATCCGGTTGCGGATGATCGAGCCGTCCGTCGGCCGTCACCCACATACCGTTAATCGGCCGGCTGGTGGCAGACGCCTCTGGCTGGGCGAACTGCTGGCGTGTCACAACCTGGCAGATGCTCCGCTGACTTCGTTGCCCGAGCTGAAGGCGACATCGACTCCGGAGACTTTCGCACATGCTCCGGTCCCGGTGCGGTTTCATCTGCCCGAAGACGGTTTCGTCACGCTGGTGATCGAAGACGAGACGGGCCGGCGCGTTCGCAACCTGGTTTCGGAGACACCGTTCCCGGCGGGTGACAATGTCGTGTGGTGGGACGCGACCGACGACCTCGGACGCGACGTCGAAGCCGCTAAACACGGCCTCTACAACATTCCCGCCCAGTTGGTATCCCCAGGCCGGTATACCGCGCGCGGTTTGTGGCGGAAGGAGATTCAGCCGTTTTATGAATTCGCGGTCTATGGCACGGGGAATCCGCCGTGGAGCACGCCCGATCACACTGGAGCCTGGCTGGCCAACCACTCGCCACCGTCGGCCGCGGTCTTCGTGCCGGCAGAAGTATCACCAACCGGCGAGCCGGCCGTCTTTCTGGGCTGCTACATCACCGAAGGCCCGGACGGTTTTGCCTGGGTCGATCTCGACGGAACCAAACGCGGCGGGATGAAGTGGATCGGCGGCAACTGGACGGCGGCTCCTTACCTCGGTCGCGATACCGGACCGGAAGCTCCGGCCGATGTCGCAGCTTATGTCGCCTCGACGTGGGAGACCGACAAGCGGTCTGGCATCAGCGAACTCCGCGTGACTGCGCTGATTCGATCCGGCAGTGGACTGAAGTCTGAACCGGTTGTGACCCATCGGCTCGAATCTTCAGAAGCCGGGTGGCATCAGTTTGAACGGCTCGGCGGCATCGCGGCCTGGAACGGCGTGATTGTGTGCAGTTTCCGGCAGGAAGATCATCTGCTGTGGATCGACGCGGTAGCGGGCAAGGTGCTGGGAACTGTAAACGTTCCTAGTCCGCGAGGAGTCGCCTTCGATTCCCGCGGTCGGCTGCTGGTGTTGTCGAGCAACAAGCTGTTGCGATTTGCCCAGGCGCGGGACCCGAAGACGCTGTCGCAACCGGAGACCGTGATTAGCGAGGGTCTGGACGATCCGTTTGGATTGACGCTGGATGTCGACGACAAGATCTACATCAGCGATCATGGCCAGAGTCACCAAGTGAAACTCTTCGCGGCCGACGGAAAACCGATTCGCACGATCGGTCATCCCGGCAAACCCAAAGCCGGCGACTACGACGAGCTGCACATGAATCACCCGGCGGGCCTGGCCGTGGATTCGAAGGGACAGATCTGGGTCACCGAACACGACTATCTTCCCAAGCGAGTCAGCGTCTGGTCCAAAAAGGGCGAACTGGTCAACGCGTTCTACGGCCCGGGCAAATACGGCGGTGGCGGCGCTCTCTATTCCGTCGACCCGTCCCTCTTCTACTATGCCGATGAAGCGCGCGGTTCGCTGGAGTTCGCTCTGGATTGGAACAACGGGATGTCGAAACTGAAGCGGGTTCTCTACCGTGCTGACGCGGACTTTCCCCTGCCGTTTCGCGCGGCCGCTCCGGAGAGATCGCTTTATCACAAAGGACAGCGTTACTTCACCAATTGCTACAACACCAACCCGGTCGCCGGTCACTCGACGGCGTTTCTCTTCCACGATCGCGACGGGGTTGCCCAACCTGTCGCCGCGATGGGCATGGCCAATCATTGGGAGTTGCTCAAGACGGAGCCGTTTCTGTCGCTGTGGCCTGAGGGAAGCGATCCGCACTCCAAAAACACTCACGGTCACGGCGGCAAGAACCAGGTCTTCTTTGCCTGGAGCGACCTCAACGCCGACGCCCGCGTGCAACCCGGAGAAGTGTGGATGGAGCAGGCAGTCTGTGGCGGCGTCACCGTGATGGACGACCTCTCGTTTTGCGTCGCCCGACTGAATGACAATGCGGTCCGGTTTCCTGTAGTGGAATTCGCCAGAATTCCCTCAGGGCAATCCGAGAGAGGAATTCTGGCGAATCCCACTACGGCGGGTGTTCCCATTTACGAACGCGCGAAACGAGTCGTCCTGGCCGACGGCGCGCAGCGTCCCGGTTCGTCCGGTGGCGATCAGGTGCTGGCTGACGAAAGCGGCGAAGCCGTGATCACTCTAGGAGTGGAGCCGTTTCACCAGCATTCGCTCAGCGGTACCCGCGACGGGAAGCCGGTCTGGAGCTACCCCAGTCCGTGGCCCGGTCTGCATGCCTCGCACGAAGCGGCATCGCCCAGCGTTCCGGGACAGGTCATCGGTAGCACGCGACTAATGGGCGGACTGTTCGAGGTGAAAGGTTGTGAAGCCGGCCCGCTGTGGGCCGTGAACGCCAACATGGGCAATTTTTATCTGTTCACCCGCGACGGCCTGTTCGTGGCGACCGTGTTCGAAGACGTGCGCAAGGGCAAACTCTGGAAGATGCCGGTGGCGACGCGCGGCATGTCGCTCAAAGGTATATCACTCCACGACGAGAACTTCTGGCCAACCATCACCAGCACGCCCGAAGGCAAGGTCTACGCCGTCGATGGATCTTACAGCAGCCTCGTGAGACTGGATGGTCTGGACACGATCCGCCGCATCGACGACTTCCCGGTGAAAGTGACCGCGGAACATCTGGTCGAGGCTCAGCGATGGGTGCTCAACCGCGAAGCAGCGCGACAGGCGGAATTCGGTCGGAGCGTGCTCTCGGCCGTGATCCATCCAACCGGCCAACTCAAGACCGACGGCAAGGCGGATGATTGGAGCAACGCCGACTGGGTAGACATCGACAACCGTGGCGTGCGTGCCAACTTCAATTCCAATTCCAAACCGTTCAACGTCAGCGGCTCGCTGGCGATCAGCGGTGACCGGCTGCATGTCGCGTGGCGGACGACGCTGAAAGACCTGTTGCGAAACTCAGGCGAAATCCCGCACGCCCTGTTCAAGACCGGCGGCGCGTTGGACCTGATGCTGGCCACCAATCCCGCCCCCGATCCAAAGCGGCGATCCCCCGCCGCGGGCGATTTGCGTCTGCTGGTCACTCAAGTCGATGGAAAGACGCGGGCAGTTCTCTACGAGCCTGTGTCTCCGGGAACAATCGGCGAGAAGATCCCCTTCAGTTCTCCGTGGCGAACCATCACGTTCGATCGTGTCGAGGATGTCAGCGTCCAGATCGAACTGACGACCGACGGCCAGGGTTTCTACGAGATCTCGATTCCCCTGAAGACGCTCGGCCTGAAGGCAAGCGACGGCCTGCGCATGAAGGCCGACATCGGCATTCTCCGCGGCAACGGCACCGAGACCACCGCCCGCTCCTACTGGTCCAACAAAGCCACCGGCATCACCGCCGATGTCCCCAGCGAAGCCGCGTTAACGCCTCACCTGTGGGGAACAATCCAATGGACAACACAGTGAATGCCAAAACATGAACACACTATGATTTCCCACGACGTGAAGATGAAAGACAGCCTTAAGAAGACCAGTTTCAAACTACTCGCCGTCCTGCTGCTTGCGCCGCCGGCCGCGCCACATGCTGCGGCCGTCACCAACCGCGCGATGCAGGTTATTCCAAGTATGGCCGTGGCTCCTGACCACCCACTGACCACCTGAGGATCCAAATGAAACACCCAATGAAACAAATCATTATCGCACTGCTGCTCGCGCTCGTCATACTGCCGGTCGGCAAGAGCTCCGGGCAGGAGACGACGGCACAGGCACCGTCACCGGCTGTTCCCGCCGGACTCGGTGCCCCGCCCGAACGCGTTCCCCAGGCACCGGGGCAATTCTACGAGTTGCCGCCCAGGTGGGGACACGAAACCATCGATCAAGGTCCCAGGCATCTGGCTGGGCTGTTGGATGCCGGCTACATCAAACCGGATGAGGTTGCCAGGAACTACCATTATGAGCAGCAGTACCGGCCCCAGTTTCATTTCACCGCTCTACATGGTCACATCGGGGACGCGACCGGGCTGTTCACCTACAAAGGACGATATCATTTGTTCTTCATGTTCGATCCATGGCAACGTTCTCGCGGGTGGCACAAGGCGTGGGGACACGCGGTCAGCGATGATCTGCTGCATTGGGAACAACGGCCCCCGGTCACAGATACGATTGTTGACGGTCGTTCCGGGAGCGGCAGCGGCGTTGTCGACTGGAAAAACAGCAGCGGATTACGAACGGGTCCCGAAAAACCTTTGCTGATCTTCTACAGCGACTATTGGCGCGGAACCTGTGTCAAATACAGCAACGACGGAGGAGATACCTGGAAGCACTATCTCCACAACCCGGTTCTTCCCGGTTACGACGACATCCGCGACCCGTTCGTGTTCTGGTACGAGCCGGACCAGTCGTGGCGGATGGTGCGGTACGAGAGACTGGGATTTACCTTCTACGCCTCGCAGAATCTGATCGACTGGCGCTACCTCAGCCGCATTGCGGACCGACGGTTAAGGGAATGCCCCGACATGTTCAGATTGCCTGTTGATGGGGACGGAGGACAAATGCGGTGGGTCCTGGTCAACGGGAATGGCACCTACATGGTTGGCGATTTTGATGGGAAGCGGTTTATCCCGGAGGGCGGGCTGCAGAGGGCTCATTACGGCCGGAACTTCTATGCCACGCAAACATGGAAACAAACCCGCAGTGGCGCCGGCCCTGTCATTCAGACGGCGGTGATGGGTTACAACCGAAGTGTACTGCGAACATGGGAAGGCCAAATGGCTTTCCCTTGTGAACTTACGCTGCACGATTCGGCAGACGCGATCCGAATGCACCGCCGGCCGATTGCTGCCATCGAAAGCCTGCACAAGAAAACGCGGCGATGGGTGAATGAGTCGGTCGATTCGGCGGAATTAGCGCTCGGCGAGGGGGGCGCGCTCGACATCCGCCTGACTGTCGAGCCGAAGACGGCAGATTCATTCGGTCTGATCGCACGGGGCAAGGAGATCACCTATTCGGTTCCCGACAAGGCGGTGCGGTGCCTGGGGGCATCGGCTCCGTTGGCGCCAATCGACGGGCGCATCCAGCTTCAAATTCTTGTCGATCGAGCCTCGATCGAAGTGTTCGGCAATGATGGCCGGATCTCGATGGGCACTCTGTTCTTTCCAGGCCGGAAAGATCAGAAACTGCAGTTCTTCGCTCGGGGTGGTGCTGCAAATATCGTGGAGCTTGAGGTGCATTGGGTCGAGTCGATCTGGCATCGTTTTCACGCCCAGCAACATCGTCCGGTTTTGTTTGAGTCGCCCCAGCCTCCACCGCTGGCCGAACGGTACGCCCGGGGCAGAAGCGTGTTCAACTTCGACGACCCAAAGGTGCGGTCGGCCTGGCGGCTTGTGGAAGGCGACGTGCCGGAAGTGTTCACCACGTCGACCCGCCGCGATTTCGGTGCGCCCAGCCGGCACTTCATCGGAACCGGCGAGTTTGAAGCCGGCGATGAGTCGACTGCCGTGATTGAATCGCCCAAGTTTAAGATTGTCGCAAATGCCTACTCGCTGATGCTTTCCGGCGGCTACGACATCAACAAAATGTTCGCGGCCGTGGTCGACACGACAACGGGCGAGGAGTTACTTCGTATTTCCTGCCCGGAAGGGCACCGGATGGTCGACTGCTGGCTCGATACGTCTGATCTGCTCGGCAGGGAGGTTGTTGTTCGCATTGTCGATAAGTTCCGCGGTCGCAGAGGCCACAGCAAACCGGAAGACGTGTCTGGGAAATCCTTCCACAAATCAGGGATTCCGGTCTTTGGTCACGTCAACCTGGGTGGCGTGTTCGAGGGTCAGCAGAGGGAGTAACCGTCGGGCGGCACGGGCAAGGGCATCTCAATTCGCTGAACCATGAAACACTCAAATACGTTATTCATCACATCCCTCACCGCTCTGTTGCTGGCGACCCTCAGTGCAGGGCATGCAGATGAGTCCTCCGACAGGGAGAAGCAGATCGAAGCGAGGCGCGCCGAGTATCTCAACTGGATCGTCGAGCACTTCGGCAAGTTGGAGCCAACCAT
>Ga0181560_10001632_pt1 | contig 20863 bp, 7 predicted proteins | sample 011ome_20_FD_133751 | JGI IMG/M metagenome (GOLD analysis project Ga0181560, IMG submission 133751) | Coastal salt marsh microbial communities from the Groves Creek Marsh, Skidaway Island, Georgia - 011509CT metaG (megahit assembly) | ecosystem: Environmental > Aquatic > Marine > Intertidal zone...
CAGCGCACTGCGTGCGTCGCCTACGGTTGATACAGCAGTAAGTGGTACGACCGATATACGAGCCGCTGTGAGCGATGTGGTCAGCACCTACCTCAAGGCTTTGGCTCTCGCTGACGGTGTTGTGAATACGGCTGAGACAGCGAGTACGACACCGGCAGGGTTTACGCCGTCTGCAGCAAAATTGACCGCAGCTGACTGGGAAAAATTAGGCGTCACACTTGATGCCAATGCCACTACCCGGATGATGGAGGCATCCGTACTGAGTGATTACATAGATCGTCTCAATACGACCGATATTCAATCCGTCCAAGCGATTCAAGTCTACGCATCTGCTGTCCGGTCGGTTGCACAGACCATATTAACAACTTCGTCAACGAGCGTCGATTACCAAACAACAACCGGTGAGGACGGCGATGGTGTGAAGCTATCAGAGCTGCAAACACTGGGGTTTAGCCGCGTCAACATCGGCAATTTGGCTGCTATCCGACAGGCCCTGGCTAGCTTGGATGCGGATACCCAAAGCCTTGCAGACGCTGACCAGTACTCTGAGGTTAAGTTTGTTATCAATCAAGTTTTAGATGCGCAGAAAATCATTTCAGATTATGCTGCTGATCATCAAACAAACCCTGCACCGACGGCGCAAGTGTATCGGTACGCCGGTGTAAATGGTGTAAATGCCGACAACCTTTATGCGGTAAATTTGACCGTCGCTGCGGCGGATGAGGGGGATGCGTTGACCACCCGCCAGGCACAGATCCTGGCAGATACCGGTCATGCGCTGCACGTTGCGGCGGTCAATAAAATGGTGCGCTACAGCCTGCCGCTTGCGACTGCGCAAGCCTTAGTCGAAGGCACTGATACGCGTAAGACTGTCGCATTGGATTCGGGAACTGCTGAAAAGCAGCAGATAGATCTGTCGGGCATCACACTCGAATCAGGCGCCCACTACACACTCAAGATTGGTGCCGAGACTTTTTCGAGCGCTGCGCTGCTTGGCGATACGCCCAGCGATTTACGCATCGCTTTACAAGCGGCAACGAATTACGCGTCATCCGATATCAGGCTGTCAACAGACGCCCATCAACTCGTTATTGATTGGGCGCACTGGGGCGCCGTTGCGCCCGTTGCGGAGCTGCGCACAGCACTGCCGTCTGAAGTCGATTTTTCACTGAGCGGTACCAAAGCTCGTGTCGCCCAAGGTTTTAATTCTGGTCAACTGAACGCGGTTCTAGACGCGTTGAGCGATGACAATTTAGTACCTGCAACTGACGCGAATACCCTGACCAATGCCTTGATTGCGATTGAGACCACTGCGCGCGAGGGCGTCGCCGCACAGGCGAGCGCCCTGACCGCAATTCACAGTTTTGCGAAAGATACCGGCCAAACTGTTTCACCACCGACGGTTGACTCGTTCATCAAAGCGGGCATCGTCGGCGTGAACGGCGGGAATCTAGCGGCGACTCACACACAGCTCAAGCGCATTGAAGCGGGAACCGCAAACAGCACACAGACCGTTGATGACATTGCTTCCGTGATTCAGACAGCCAACGCGAAGATCAATACGATTGAGCAATACCGCAACGGTCAATTAGGTCGTGAGTTGACAGTCGCTGACTATCAGCAGGTTGGCGTCACTGGCGTGATCGACACGATCGATGCCGATAACTTGGCGGCGGTCAACGCCAATGTTCGTCTCGCTGCGACTGGTGACATGACGTGGGGCCCTGAAATACAGTGGGCTGTCGCTCGTGCGAACTTTGCTATTGCCAAAATTGAGGCCTTTCAAAACGGCGATGGATCGAACACACAGCTCGCTGATCAGACCTACATACTTGACGCCGAAGACTATCACCGAGCTGGTTTTACCGCGGTGAGGCCTGAACAAGTAAACGCCATCAATGCCGAAGCATTGCTGGCTCAGCCGGGTCAGGCCGATAGCGTATCTGAGATAGCGACATGGGTGAGCAAAGGTCTGGCTGCTTGGCAGGACGCCACCGATTGGCTGTTGGAGTTTTCGCAAAATGGCACGGCTAACCGATTCGTTCCCACGGGGGCTGCGTATAACTTCGTACCACAGGTTTCGGGTACAACAGACGCTGACTTTGCAGGGGTCGTGAGTTCTTACTTTGTATGGAACAACTCGGATTACGGTGATTGGAAAGCATTCGATAGCAACACGACAAACGTTGATAACAGCGGAGCGCACTCTGAAGGCAGCATCTACAGTGCATCAGGGCCAGTCTTTTTGGGTTGGCGGGATACCGCCTCCACGCCATCATTAGGCATTTTGGATTCTGTCAAGATCATCCACCGTGTGCAGCATGAGAATCGGATGCCTGCAAACTTCACCATTCAGGGGTGGGATGCGGCTGCAAACGCATGGGAGACTATCGCCACGGTCGTCAACACCGCGAATGGCACGCAAACCTACGCGATCAACTCCGACTCTCGTGTGAGTTTTGACCTCCCGTATGACGCCTATGGGTTGCCATTCGACAAGCCTTACGCTGGTTTCCGTATCGCTGTGACGACAACAGTTGGGGGGAGCAGTAATGGTTTCTTGAATATCAATGAACTGCAGTTCTTTGTTAAGAGCCTCACACCAGTCAGCGCGCCTGAGCTCGACGACTATCACACAGCGGGTGTAAGTGGTGTGTCAGTCGATAATATTTTGGCTGTTAACGCGCAGATGCGGTTGGCAACTTTGGCATCAAACGCGACGCACGCCAGCCTGCAGAATGTTGTGACGCTTGCTGAGCAAGCCATTGCTTACCTTCGGGATCACCTCGAAACTGACCCCGCCGAAGTCACGATTGCTGATCTTCAAGCAGTCGGTATTACTGGCGTCGATGAATTTAACTTGCCTTACGTTAAAGCGGCTTTGTATGGTGCATCGAACTTGGCGGATAAGGATTCGTCCTTGGAGCTGAACGCGATTGCGCAGCAGGGAATTAGCGTTTATGACGCCCGGTTGCAAGTCGTCAAAAACTATGCCGATAATGATGCGCCGACATGGAGTTACGCCGCCGATGTGACCAGCGCTGGACAATCAATCAGCGCTGCTGCGAACCAGTCGACACTCACATTCAGTAGCACCCAAGAAACATCGACCGCCTATGCCTCATTGACGATCGATCCACTCACGTTCACCCGCCCTGATCACCCCACCCTTGCTCTCGTGCAGGGCTTCGACTCGTCGGCCCCTGTTGGCAACCAGTGGGTCACGATCGAGACGCTTGAGGTAATCGAGAAGCCGCTCATCGCTTGGAACTTTACATCTGGATCAAATGCGCAGGGTTTTACGGTTACCAGCTCATCAGCTTTGACAGGTTACGACGCATGGGAAGCCATGGATGCCGTCAGCGCTCAGACCCGTTCAGATGCCATGTGGGTCTCCGCCGCTCCTGCCTCACGGAGCGCGCCACAGTGGATCCAGATTGACCTGAGTGGCAGTGAGGTGGTTACCGCCTACAGCTTGCAAGCCGATCCGATTGGGGCGCGAGAGCCAAGGGCCTGGTCTTTACAAGGCAGTAACGATGGCAGTAGTTGGGTGACTGTGGATTCACGCAACCAGCAGGCCACCTGGACTGATCAAACGTCAAACAGCTATGACGTTGCGCAGCCGGGTGCCTATGCCCACTATCGCCTGTTGATGACCGAGGGGAATGATGTCACGCAGGTCGCATTGGACGGTCTCCAGCTGTACGCGCGGACGTTCGCACCCAAGAATCTCATTACAAACGGTGACTTTGAAAGCGGTGACGTAGGTTTTGAAACTTCATTCAACTCAGTAACCAGGCTCAGTGAGTCCGCGAGCCGCACCTACACCGTTGATGACGATGCACTTATGCGCGTCGGTCTCAGCGGTGCGTTGTCGGGAAATGCCCTGTGGGTCAGTGGCTCTGCGACCGAGTCCAAACATGGTCTGGTTTGGTCACAAACGGTCAATGCTGTACCCGGTCAAACCTACGCGTTTTCGTATGATTTTCTCCAGGGTGTGTCCCCATACGGGAAAGTCGAAGTGATGATTAACGGCGTTTCTCTCGGTACCTACCAGCCGACCTCACCTGGATGGACTCGTCAGACAGCCTCCGTCGTTGCGCCAAGCAACGGTGTCTTCGACATCGCGATCATGAGTCTTACCGCCAGTGAGACTGGAAATGATTTTGCGTTGGACAACATTGCAATGGTCGCTGCACTCCCAGCTCTTAGCGAACGGGTTTTCGACAGCTACCAAGTGGTATTGAGTAATGGTGAGACCACTCTTCAAGCTGATGATGTCAGCTTGGTGCTGGCGCCTGCCAACAACGCACGGCCTGCGCCTGCCTTGGCGCTGCTGGCGGATCTGAATATCGCGAATGTTCTGCCTCAAAATCTGCAGGCCTATCAGCAACGCATTGCGATGTTGACCAGCAGTGATATCAGTAGTGGACAGTCCGTACAGGATATCGTCAACAGTGTTAATCAAGGGATTACTGCGATTCGCAGCTTTGCAGATGCGGAGGATACAACCAGTAACGTTCACGCTTTGACGATTTCGGCTGCAAGTGCCTCGAATGCCACCAAAGTTGTATCGGCTGCGTCCAATGTTTTGGACGGATTCAGTTACACCAACTATCAAATTTCGAATGGAGCCGGTGAGGGCTTATTGCTAACACTGGATAGTGCACAGATCGTCGAAGCCATACGGCTGGGGAGTGGAACCGCCGCAGGAAATATGACGCCCCAGACGTTCTCGCTGTATGGTTCTGCGACGGCGCTCGGCTGGTCTGATGCTGGTTGGACCCCCCTCACGACACAACAGTCAACATTGCTCAGCGGGACCGCGTTTGATTCGGAGGTGACTCGCATTCCCGCTGGTAGCGCTTTCCAATACTACAAATTGGTTTTCGACTCAGTGAAGTCCGCTGGATCCGCTTTACAGGTGTCCAGCGTTGAGTTGTTTGGGGCCACTGGATGGTCGTCGGAACCCACACTCAGCTCGTTTAGTAACGCTGGTATTAAAAACGTAACAGAAAACAATATAGAAGGTGTTCTCAATCGGTTGGCGCAACTTGAAGCGACCGATTTGGGTAGCGCAGGGCTTATTCAGGATGTAGTCGATTCAGTCGTCGACGCCTATGCCGCTTTACAGGCGTATGCCAGTAACACCGCGGGTAGCGCAACCCCAACGGTAGATACGTGGACAGATGCGGGTGTCATTGGAGTCGACGAAACACTGGTGTATGCAGCCAACCAAGCCTTACGTGATGCGCAGGTGCAGGGACGCGATGCCGCGGTGGAATTGTCAGTGATTGCCCTTGAGGGGATTGCACGCCAGCAGGCGGCGCTAGCCCGCGCAAGCGATATGGTCAGTAGCATCAGCGGACGCGACTTTGTCCCTGACTTGTCCTTGGCGTCAAGCGTTCAATTTGTAGCTGGCGCCAACGCTGACAGCGCCTACGGTGGCGCCGGCGCTATTAAGGCTTTTGACAGTGTGGCGGGTTCATATTGGCATAGTGCGACGGGTTCAAGTACCACTGATCACTGGGTCAGTTGGGTTGATCCGACAGGTCTCCTGGGTGGCCAGCTGATCGGGGTGGCATGGCTTGATCGTTCAGGCTTCCCTGAGCGTGTTCCCGGCGTTTTCAGACTAGAGGGTTGGAACGCACAAACCCAAGGCTGGGAGGTGATTCAGTCGTTCTCCTCAAGTGCCCAGGGTGATCAGTCGTTCGCGGTTGATGCCTCCAAGCCCAATGCACACAAAACCTATTCGGGATTTAGACTTTACTCAGACAGCGCTGCGGGATCTAGCGCAGACAGTATCAATTTGGAAGACGTGCAATTCAAGGTCAAGCCGACCCTGAACTTACACACCTATCAGCTCGCAGGCATAAAAGGCGTCACGGCAGACAATTTGGACTGGGTTAACGCCCGTGTCTTAGCGAAATCAACAGATGGCGCATGGGGCGTTACGAAACCCGCTTTGCAGGCGGTTGTAGATGAGGTTTTGACCATCGAAAAGGCGGTGATTGCATGGCGGCAATCCAACGGTGAGGGGGCCCCCCTTACTGAGGAGCAGTTGCGCAGTGTTGGATTGGCCGCGTATTTCGTACTTGAGAATGGTTCACCGATCAACATTGAATCGATTAATCAAGCGCTCGTATATGCGGTGGAGCAGGGCGTTTCAACATTTCCGCAGCTGATCCAAACCCTTCAAGATGCGGAGTTGGCCTTTAACGCGGCACTGGTCAGTGCCCGATTACCTTCGACGTCCTATGTTCCAAGTACGGCAACGGCGGGTGCTGTGCGGAATGATACGGTCAACAGCGGAACGATTTATCCAGCGGGTGACTGGTCTCCTTGGAAGCTATTTGATCGCCAAGATACGGACGGTTGGCATGATGCTGCCAGTTCAACAGGTGCCGAGTTCGTGGGTTGGAGAGATACCCGCAACAGCCTGCAACCCGCGATTTTGACTCGCTTCGAGTGGAATGGGCGAGATACCCAGCCCAAGCGCGTACCCGGAACGTTTACCGTACGGGGTTGGACCGGGAGTGCTTGGGAAGATATCCAAAGTTACACGAATACCACTGAGAGCGGTGGCGTGTTGAGCTTTGACATTACCAGCGCGGCGGGCGATAAGCAATTTAAGGCGTACACCGGATTCGGTATCAACATTACCCAATCCTTGGATACCGCTGAAAACTTTATCAACTTGAATGAACTGACTTTCTACGCACGCCCACGCTTCCTAGAACTATCCCTTGCGCAATGGCGGGCACTGGGCGTGGGGCATGTGAATACTGATAATTTGGCAGCCTACAACTACGTACTGAAGGTGTCGAATATCTCCGGATTGAGCGACGGTGCGTTGGTTGATGCACTCCTCGCTGTTGGTGCAAATGCGCGAGACTTTGAAACGGCGCTCGACGTGTTGCGCGCTTTCGCTGTCGCCGGTGACCTGGAAGCGGCGCCTGCGATGACAATCTATGACGATTTATTGTTGACCGCTGAGGGATCGGCGGGCCTGGTTGGGATGGGCTTGTCATTGGTTACCGATGAAAGTCGTCTTGCTGTCAACAAAGCGCTGATTCGTGCTGGTATCGATGGCATGAGCAGCGATGACACCATCCTCAACACGATCAGTAATGCCGTGGTGGCCTATAACGCGGCCATCAACAAAATTCAGAGTTTTGTCGACAGTGGTACGACCGACGCTTTCATACCTGGCGTTGCAACAAACTTTGTTGGGACCGCAACCGCCACCACCCAGGGCTTCTCAGGTAACAGCAGCGCATCCGGTTACGAGTATTGGCGGGCGTTCAACGCCAACACAACAGATAGCTGGGCGACCGCAACGGGGCGTGTCCATCGGATTGACTTCATTGATCAAGGAGCCCGTGATCCAGCCATTCTCACGTCACTTACGCTGAAGCCGCGTACGCCGGTAGCGACCTATGCGGCGGCCTTTCCAGAGGAGATGACGCTATTCGGTTGGACTGGTAGCGCTTGGGAGCTGATGACCCATTTGCAGGGTCCCCGTTCGGCGCAGGAGGTTACTTTCCAGATTAACGCCAAAAAGGCCTACGACGGTTTCAGGCTCGTTGTCGTGGACACAGTAACGGACGGCACCGCGGGTTCACAGCGGGTTGAGATTGGAGAGATCGAATACATGGTCCGTCCGCCGCAGATAGCGTTGACGGTGCAAGACCTGCTGGATGTCGGCGTCGATGGGGTAGACACTGTGAACATCGACCGCATCAATGTTCGTTTGGCCAACGCGTTGGACGGCTCGACGGTATCGACGGCTGCCATTGATGGGATCGTCTCTGATGTTAACCAGGCGTGGTCTGTCATTCAGAACGCGGTTGCCCACCGAGATGCCATTCCCGATGCAGCGACGTTCGCACGCGCTGGTTTTGAGGGCGTGAATATCGGCAATATTGACGCGTTACAGCATTTGCTCCTTGCGCAAGCGAGCAGGTCTGTCACACAGGCCGACGTGTTGGATATTATCGATGCGCTGAACCACAATCGCATCGCGCTAGAGGCATACGCCCATCAAGTTGCGACCAAAGGCTCCCCTACCGCCGCACTGAGCAGCGGTGACTATATGGGCGACATTACGTCGAGTGATGCCGCCTATGCTGGTGTGGTGGTCGGTAATAACTGGGATACCGGTAATTGGAATGGCCGCTGGCTGTTTGACGGCCTCTCTGAGAACAAAGGATGGGCATCCGCATCAAATCTCAGCGTGACCACACCAGCCCTTGCGGGCTTCTATGACGCCGTTGATGCCTACGGGCCACGTATCCTAACAGGGGTCACTGTGCAAATGCGCGGTACAGAAATTGTTCATAGCTATGACATACAGGGGTACAACGCATCGACTCAGCAATGGGAGTTCATTGCACGGATCAATGACAGCGCGGGGACACGCGCGCAGTATTACGCGATTGACAGCGACCGGGCCTACAGTGGTTTCCGCCTTTACTTTGATAACAATACCGGTGGCAGCACAAACGGCGCCAGTGTGGTGTTGCAAGAACTTGATTTCCACGTCTCTGGTGATAACCTTTTTACGGTTGCAGGGATCACGGGGGTCAATGCCACCAATTTACTGGCGGTCTCACAGAGGTTTGATGCCCTAACCGCGACGGCAAAAGCAGCTGCATTGGCAACTCATGTCACGCTGCAGCAGTTTGTGGATCAAGCGGTTACCGATGCCGTCAATCATGCCTGGCAGGTCATACGAGACTTTGCAACTGGAGGTGGGGCGACGCCCACCCTCACAGACTACGGGCTGCTGGGTTTTGATTCGATTGATGAAGGGTTGAAGGCCGGCGTCGATAGCGCGGTTCGGACGATTGTGTCTGGAGGTGGCAGCGTCAGCAGCCTCACCGATACCCAAACAACGGTCGCGACAGCCCTGTCAAAAGCGCGTGCCGACGGCCTATTCGACATGCTGACAGGTACCAGCAGCGCGGCCTTGGTGATCGCAGAGACGGCAGTAGATACCAGCGAATTCGTACCAAATTTCGACGCGCAGCGCGCAACGGTGGACTTGGGCCTGTTAGCAGACCCCAACATGCGATTTGGCGGCAACACAACGGGATACGAAGAATGGCGCCTATTTGACGACCTAGCGTCTGACGGGGCCAATACTTTTTATGCCAGTAACGGTAGCGTCTCTGCCAGCGCACCGGTTTATCTGGGTTGGCGTGATATTGAATCGTCTCAGTACGGCTACCTTCAGTCAGTCAGTTTCAGCAGCCGCGCTGCCTACCCCCAACGCATGCCCAATGCTTTCAAAATTGAGGGTTACGATCCGATCAGCGGCGCCTGGGTCGAGTTGAAAACGATCACCAGCACCACAGGCAATACGGTCACCATCGCTATGGACGGTAACGGCGCATCGGCGCGGCCTTATGCGGGTTTCCGGATGGTTGTGGCGGCTTCGAGGACCAATGAGGGGACGAGCGGCTCTGATGTTAACTTCAACGATCTGGACTTCACTGTTCGTCGGGCGACATTGAGCCACGATGTCTTTAGCGACATTCCCTCAAGGCATCAGCCAGACATGGCCAACACCGGAAAACTCGTGGTTCACCTGCACGGCTTGGTCGGCAGCGGGACACTGGACGCCCGTGATGCGCAAGCAATCGCCAGCGCTATTGATCACTTTTTGAGTGATCAGCTCATCCGGTCCTACGTGGCGGCGGAAGGGCAGCAAGTGCGGGCCCCCAGTTTGCAGGACTATGTTGATGTGGGTGTTGTGGACCTGCAGCAGGCTCCCCTCGTGACGGCCGCAAATCTCAGTGCAGTGAACCAGGCCATCCTGACACTATCGAGCAATTTTGATTTGGCCGCTCTAACCGCACGCGTTATTGCAGGTGCCAGTGTGGCGCAGCAAGCAGAGACCCAGATCCTAACAAAGTTTGGCCTTGATACCTCTGCGAGTGGCTATCAAGAAGCCAGCGACTTCGTCGCAGCACCAATCAGCCGGGCTGATGCCTCCTTCAACACTGAGTGGGATGAATCGCTGCACGGCATTCAAAATGCGTTTGACAACGATATTTCCACTTTTTATGCCAACAAAGTGAGTAGTGTGAGTGCCAGCAGCCCTGCTTATATTGGTTGGCGGGATGTCAACAATACGGAAACCTACGGCGTCTTGACTGCATTGAGCATCGTTCCGCGTTCAGGTTTTATGAGCCGGACACCCAAAACGTTCTACGTCGAGGGTTACCGGTTGAATGACCAAGGCATTTGGAGCTGGGAAAAAATCGAAGGCAGCGACCGTACCACGATCAACGCACCGACAGACCAAACGGCGAGAATCTACACTTTTGACAGCATTGTTGGTTACCGCGGTTTTAGGCTCGCAGTGACCGCAAGTTATGAGTCGATAGCCTCTGGCAGTCCAGTGAACCTCGGAGAGCTTGAGTTCATTGTCGATGAAGTTCCGAGTTTACAGGCCTACATTGACGCAGGCTTTGAAGGGGTTAGCGCAAGCACGCTTGACATCGTGAATTATTTGGTGCGTGCTGCAAATACGGACAGTCTGACCGGATCAGACGTGCAAACGGTCGCCGCCCTGATCCAACAAGCTCAACTGATAGCTGATGTTTTAGGCGGTTCGGGAACGCCTACCCCACAACTGATCGAGGCTGTCTCAGATCTCCACCGTGTTTCTGAATTGGGCTCTTTGGCCAGCTATCAGGCACAAGAAGCCGGTGGTGTTGAGCTCACCATTGAAGAGATCAACCTGATTACTGGTGCCGCTGTCGCCAACACGGGTAACATCGATGCGTGGTTAATCGATATCGCCACTGAGGGCGTGAAGCCAGCGTCCAAGCAGCAGTTGCTGGATATTCGTCATACGGATGTCTACATCGACGAGCTGGTATTTGCTGATGAGTTTGGTAACCCCCAGGTCGTTACAGCACCTGGAAAGACGGTATCCGCATCGACGATGGACGTGGTGCTGCAACTGGATCAGGCCGTCCAAGCAACCGATACCGTTGATCTAATCGTAGACGGTGCCGTTGTGTACAGCGCTCAAATGGACGCGTCCACGATCGCAGCGGGCAAACTGACCATCGAGGGATTGAGCGTGCCAGCAATCGACAAAGACGGCGATAACGCGATTGATCTGGTTGTGCGCCACACCACGCCGACTGACGTCACGATCACTGATCCCTGGAACATCGACTATTTGTAGATATTATTCCCATCCATTTCTATAATGATTCAACCTATTAGTGGACTTCAAGTTGAATCAAGCACTGCTTACCGCATCTGTCGATTACATCCTTAACGGCCACCATGTCTTGCTTTCACCGGCTGAACCGCAAGTGGCGGATGAGCTCTTCTCTGAATTAGCCGACGCGTTTGCGCTGCACCCAGAAATCACCACACATAGCCTTGACTCACTGACACCGGAGTCAGTGATGCGCTTTATCAATCGCTTATTTTTGGATCTCAAGACGCCAACCGGCCAACTGGCAGTGGGTGCTGTGGTTCGGCACGCGGTACTAGTGCGCGCTGATGCATCGGATGCTGCGCTTGACGCGCTCTCGCTGCTCACCCGCTTGGCCAAAGATATGCGTGTCCTAGCCGTACGCTGGCTGGTATGCGGATCTGGGTGGCGCGACGCAGCGCCAAGAGGCGGGTGGGTTACTTCGGTCGTTTTACTTCCACCTGAAGCTGCCATATCAACCCCTGACATTTTCAATGTTGACGCTGGTTCTGGCTGGGATTTACCAACACAAAGTCCGAATGCGCCGACCTTTTCAGGGGGGCCGTATACCCGCTTGGTTTGGATATTTACGTTTTTGAGTGCAATCGCAGTCCTCATTTACGTTCTCGACCTGTAGCGCTTATCGCCATCATCTGACAGCGCGTTGGCTCGCCCAGTGCCGGGCGGTGGCCGTTGGAGACCTGGATTCGTCTGGCCTCGCAGCTGAAAGGTCCACTAACCCCGTAGGAACCCTTCGAAAATACTAAAGTATAGGTTATTATCTCTCGCATGCCGGATTTCGGCGCGCACCAACAGCGGGAGATTCTGATGCGAACACGAGCCATTAAACCTTTGTTTGTCACGATTTCAACCCTTCTTTTGTCGGGCTGTATGTCGTTGCCTAAATGGGCCGGCGGTGGTGAAGAGAAGCGCGCCGAGGGCACCGAGCCCGCAGCGAATGCGGTTGAGTCCACGGCGGTGTCCCGACCCAGCGTCGATGAGGTTCGTACGCTCCGCCCCATCAATCGCGGTCAGACTCGTTGGCAGTCTGTACCCAACGAGGTCGTGAATCTGGCCGGGGTAAACGAAAGAATTGATGACCGGCCGCCTTTGATCGCGGCGATGCCGTCGGAGGCCAAGACAGCGGGGGAACAAGCGGTAGCAGACACAGGGGTTTCGTACAACACATACGTCAAGGAGCGTGGGGTGCCGTCGATTCCAGGGCAGCCCCTCGAACCACAAGCGGTTGTAACTATTGATGGCTACGAGCGTCAGATCAAGCAACTCAAAGCGGAGCTGGGGCAAAAGGAGATCGCGGCACCGGCGCTTGAAAGACCGGCCCCTCGTTCCAATGAGCTTCCACTCCCGCTTAGGGAGAAGCCAGTGTCCAAGCCATCTCTCGTATTGCCGCCAGAACCTGAACCAGCTCAAACCTTCGGAAAACCGACCAGCGGTTATTTTGTCCAGGTTATGTCGAGTTTTGATCGCGCCCAGATTGAACAAGAGCTCAAACGGCAGAGCAGCTGGAAAGGGGCGAAAGTTGTCAAGTTACGACGAAATACCGAGACAAAAGATTTGTATTACATCGTGATCCTTGGGCCTTATCCGACCCTTTCGGCCGCTCGTCAAGTCCTCACAAAGCCCAACGTGCCGAGGGATGCATGGGTTCGCGGTGCGGCATCCATCAGGAAGTTGTGGCCGTAAAGCATCATTTTCGACTCTTATATACTTTAGTCTATTTTTGATATACACTAAAGTCTAATTGGATAAGGGGGTGCATGTGTCCGAGGCTAACGAAACAGGTGAATTGCCAAAAGGTGGAGGGGAGATCCCGGCTCGTCGCGGGTATGGGGCCGTTCGCCTATCGGACCTGCAACCACGAGCCGTTCGACCGCCCTCAGGTCCTGAGGCGGCACCAACGCTAGAGCCGGTCAGTCGCCGCGACGATGAGTTACCCGCACTTGTCGACCGTGCGATGGGCTCGCTTCTTGATCCGAGCAACACGCAAAGCGCCAGCGATGAAATCCAGGTTTTGGCCCGTAGTCTGGTACAGCGCTTTGCGCCCGTGGGGCGCCAGTCTTCAGCAGAGGATTTGTGGGCGCCCGTCAATGAACGGCTGAACGAACTGGCTGCGCAAAGCAAGCGGGCGGAGGAGCTTCGTCGCGAACTAAGAAAACTCGAGGCAGCGATCGATGCCACGAAAGTTAGCTTGGTCGAGCGAATGAAGCATGTCGCTGCCCGCGAGCAGGGGATGCTTGATGAAACAGAGGCCCGCGCGAAGGCAGCCATGTCAGTTGTCCAACGGTTACTGAATTGGCTCTGAAGCTTTACCGCCATGCTGTTAAACATGTCAGCCCATCGACTATTCTGTAACGTGTTTATTGGGTTACGGGGCCTCATCGTTGCGGCGTTGATCGTCACAGCGGGGCCGTCGCAGGCACTTAATTTGGGCGATATGTCAGTTGCCCCCGGTATGGCTGCTGATTTTTATGTTCGAGTTGATTACACCGGAGATGCCACCCGGACAGACGAATGGGTCACACTCGGCGAGTCGAGCGACTACGAGGCGCTTGGTCTTCAGCTCCCTGCATTTTTCGATAACGCTGAAATAAAATTTTTCCAAACAGCAGCCGACAAGGGTTATCTCACCGTTCGGGCTTACCGGAAGCAGGCTGATTCCTTGGTTGATGTCGTCTTTAAACAGTCGGCACGCGCTGGTTCCGCACTGAGTCACTACAGGATTCTGGAATCTCAGAACCAAGTTTCGGTGACACGCCGAAATATGTTGATGTTGAAGCCGGTATCGGACGCCCGCCGTCCCACTTCAACGACGCAGGCTGAGCCTGTTCCCAGAGCGACCGCGCCAAAAGCGAAGGCAGTACCAAAGCCCGCTGATGTCAGCGCAGTCGAATCAATCCCTGCCAGTTCGATGCCATCAGCGGCAGCCCCGGCGCAGCTGCCGCCCACGATTATCAACCTCCCCGATACTGCTTTTGTACGCGAGCCTGCGGCAGTCGGCGGCCCGATCCAAAACAACGCACAGGTGGTTTCGGATGTTCTGCTCGCGATTTCGCACGATCAGTTTTATGTTGGCGCCTTGTTACTGCTGTTAGCGATTTCTGGGCTGAGTTATTGGCGTGTCATCGATCGTGAGCGGCAGGGCAGAGCCTATCAAATGGGTTACGCACAACAGCGCGCTGGGCTTATTGGTGGGGATACATTGAGCCCCTTTGCGATGTCGCCTGCCGCGCCTCAACCACCCAGACAGACCAAGACTTTTGAAGAGTTTTTCCCCGTAAGCCCTGCGCCCGCCAGCGTGGCAGCCTCGACCACAATGCCGAAGCCGCCCGCGCCCGCGCCCACGCCCACGCCCGCTCCCGTGCAAGCTGCGCCGGCCAGGTCAGTATCGCCGGCGGCGGCAATGCCTGGTGCGCCCAGCTTGTCGGCATTCGATCAAAAGAAAATGGAGTTGCAACAACGGCTGAATCAGCAGCTGATGCGTATGAAATCGGGTGATGCAATGGCGGCAACTGGGTCTGAAACTGCGCCACCTGTCGCGGCGTCGCCCCCAGCAGAAACCAAGCAAAGCGGCGTAAGCCGGGAGACAGCGCAGACCGTTGAGTTGGCAATGGTCTACCGCCGCATGGGCGATCTCGGTACGGCAAGAGCGTTGCTACAACGCCTTCTGGATTCATGCGATTCCGCTGAAAAACCCTTTGTAAAGCAAAGTTTGGAGCTTATCGATGCGCTTTAAACCTCAACTCGTCGTCGCCGTCTGGCTGCTTTGTCAGTTCCAACTCCAGGTCGTGTGGGGTCAGACGGAGCGCATAGCGTCTTTCGATCAAATCCTCTCAATGGCGGTTGTCAAAAGTCCCAAGCTTGCGGAAGCGGACAGCAAAGTTCGTTCGAAGCTCGCAGGCGTTGAGGGCAAAATTGCGCAGCGTTACCCAACATTCAGTGCAACAACAAACGCACTCAATAATACCGGCGGGTCAGCGGTCACGCTAAAGGCAAACATGCCTGTTTGGAGCTTTGGAAAGGTCGATGCATCCATCGATCTGGCAAGGGCTGAGATGGAATATGAGTCGGCCGGTCGGGCACTCATCAAGAATAAGGTCTTGTCAGAGGCGTCGCAAACCTACATAGACATCTACTATCTTCAGGAGAAGGTGAAGGTCGCCAAACTCAACGTAATCGAGCATGACTCTATTGTTAAACGTATCCAACGCCAGCTGCGCGCCGGTGCTGTGGGGGAGGCCGATGTTCGCACAGCGCAGTCTCGCCTGTTGAGTGCAAAGAATCAGGTCAACAGCCTCGAAGGAGAATTGATTGGACTGCGAGATGAGCTTCGGGTTCTCACGGATTCTGCGGACATTCGGCAGGTCTCTGAGATACCTTTCAGTTGGCTCATGCAGCAGCGCGGATTGATAAACCTTGAGCAATTGATCAACAAAAATCCAGAGGTGACCCGCACGCAGGCGGAAATTGTAGTCGCTGAGCTACGGGTTGAAGTGGCCGCGCGTGAGCGCTATCCAAATGTGTATCTCGATGTTGAGAGCGACCTTGGTAAATCCACCGCGGCTTATCGCAACCGGTTCGGTCTCAAAATGGATGTGGCCCTCAAAGGTGCCGGTGCCGTCAACGACGCCAGCCTGAAAGAGGCAGAAGAATTGTTAGCCGCTGTGCAGGCCTCAGGCAATACCGTGCGTAACCAGATTGCAAGGGATTTCAAGTCTTGGGCCGCCAGTAGCGCCGAGCTTGAACCCATCATCCGCTCGCAAACAGAGGTGGTTGCCTCCTTAGAGGAGACTGTTCGCTCAGCTTTGCGTCGTTTGGATGGTGGGCGCATGAGTTGGATCGAGGTGCTGAATTTTCAAAGGGAGCTTAATGAGGCTCGCATTCAACTCTTGCAGTACCAGGGTAATTGGACGTCGCGGATTGTCAGCATGATTAATCTGGGTGGGCTGCTTGAAAGCCGATTGAAGGTGCCTGTGTGAACAAAGTCGATGCGCCAGCGCTGCCGTACGGTTTGCTTCAGCTACTCCTTCGGGCAAAAGGCCTGGAGTTTGGGGCCGATGATTTTCGTGCCGCCATCACTGACGTTGCAGCGATGGGCGATACGACCCCCCTGCAAAAGGTGGAACAGGTCGCCAAGCGACTGACCAGTCGCGCTGTCGACGTTGGACAGACGCCGTGGTGGTCATTCAACCGCGAGCTGCTGCCCGCACTGGTATTTATCAACGATGAATGGTGTTTGGCGGAGACGACATCCAGCGACTCAGTAGCCTTCCGGCGGGCAAGCAATGCGCCGGATGCGGTTGTTGAAATGAATTTTTCCGACGTACCGCTTTGTGTCGTGGTTTGGGTTCGTCTTGGGGAAACCAGCACGCCGGCTTCGGCTAGCGCCGTTGCGGCTAACGACCGCAAGCCGACCGGCTGGTCGATCATCTTCAAGAGCTTGTTTTCAGACTATGCTTGGGTCGCCGATGCAGCGATTGCGACGGTGGTGGTCAATGCCTTGGCGCTGGCCACCTCTTTGTTTGCGATGCAGGTCTACGACCGGGTCGTACCAACGCTGGCATATTCAACGCTGTACTCACTGTTTGTCGGCATCCTTTTAATCGCGCTGATTGACTGGATACTGAAAGTGCTGCGGGCACAAATCGTGGACCGTGTCTCTTGTAAAGCCGACAAGGAAGTCTCTCAAGAGCTCTTTGATCAAGTGCTAAATATCCGTGCGGACCGCTTCCCGAAAAAGCTCGGCGCATTGGCTTCACAAGTCAGTGGCTTAGATGGTCCACGCCAGTTTTTCTCCTCAGCTGTTGTATTTTCTATTGTTGATTTACCATTCGCACTCCTTTTTCTCGGGCTGATTGCCGTGATTGGTCATGAGGTGGCTCTCATCTACGCCGGGATGCTGGTGGTCTCTTTGCTGTTTGGTTACTTCGCACAGAAACGTGTGCAGGGGCTGGTCAAAAAAAATATCGTCCTAAGTAACGAACGATTGGGTCTCCTCGTTGAGGCGGCCCGCGGTCATGAGACCCTGAAAACAAATGGCGTTGGCTGGCAATACGCCAAGCAGTGGGGTGAAATCTCTGCGAGTATCGCCAGCTACAACTTGGAGCAAAAGCGGATCACAACTCAGGCGAGTGTGACCTCGGGAAGCATCGGCCAATTGGCTTACGCGGGTGCTGTTGTTTTGGGTGTTCATCTCATTGAGGCTGGCACCATGACGATGGGCGCGATGATCGCTTGCAGCATTTTGGGGGGGCGTGTGCTGGGGCCTGTGGGGCAAGTTGTGTCCTATCTGATTCAGTGGGAAAGTATTCGCCAGTCGGTGAGCTTTGTCAGCCAGCTTTTCCAGATAGAGCGCCAGCGGAAGTCGGATTCCCAGTTATTGATTCCAGATCAGGCGCCGCAGTCTGTCGAATTGAAAGAATTGAGCTATTCGTATGACGAATCACCCGTCAAGCAGCTGAACATTCAAGATCTGAGTTTCAGTGCGGGGGAGCGCGTCGCGATCTTGGGCAAGGTTGGCTCGGGAAAAAGCACCTTATTGAAAATTTTGGCCGGTCTATACCACCCCAAAGAGGGGCGAACCTTGCTCGGAGGTGTCGATATTTGGGAGTTAGACCCGAATTACCTCTGGCGTCATGTTGCATACCTGTCCCAAACAGCCGAACTTTTTAAGGGTACGCTACGGTCCAATCTCACCTTTGGTGCGAGTCGGGGCGATACAGAAGTGCTGACTGTGTCCCAACAACTGGGCATCGACCAGATTGCTGCATCACACCAAAAGGGCATGGATCTGGAGATAGCAGAGGGCGGTTTGGGGCTCTCTGGTGGCCAGCGCCAGCTCATTGCCCTCGGCCGCGTCATGCTTAAACAGCCCACACTTTGGTTACTCGACGAGCCAACGGCGTCACTCGATTCCAGTAGCCAGCAGCAGGTCATCGACAGCTTAAAGCGAAACTTCAAGCGACAAGATATTTTGATTTTTGCGACCCATAACCCGCAACTTGCGATGGAGCTTGCAACCCGCGTGATCATCATGGATGGCGGGCAGGTTGTCAAAGACGTGCCGGCGGGTCAGGTGCAACTGCGATCTGGAAAGGCAGCCTGATGCGTTACTTTTCGATCGGTAAAAAGATCACCCTCGAAATTTTCAGCACCTTGCTACTTCTAAAGGGTTCGCGCGTTATCGCGGTAATCTTTTGGGGGTTCATCGTTTTTCTGGTGTGGGCAGCGCAATTCAACCTTGATCGTGTCGTTAGAGCCCAAGGGAAGGTGGTCGCAAGCAGTCGCGTACAGGTCGTCCAGGCGGTGGACGGCGGTGTGCTCGCCGAACTGGCGGTGCGCGAAGGTGACCGCGTGGTCAAAGGGCAGCTTTTGGCGCGGTTTGACGATGCACGCTTACGCGCGGGAGCGCAAGAGATCCGTGCCAAGGTGATGTCGCAACAAGCGCGTGTTGCGCGTTTGCGCAGCGAGATTGGAGAAAAGCCGCTCGCTTTTCCTGAGAGCTTGGGGATCACAGACTCGGTGCAAGCGATCGAGCGCGCTTTGTACAACCGCCGGATGCGCAGTTTGAAGGATGACCTTGAAAACTTAATTGCTGCCATTCAGTTGGTTGAAGAAGAGGCGGCAATTGCTCGAAAGCTCAAAAAGACGGGCGACGTTGGCCGTGCAGAGGTCATAAGGCTTGATAAAGCGCTGAATGAAGCCCGAGCCAAATACAACACACGCCGTAATCAATTTTTTGAAGAGGCCAGTGCAGAGCTCGTAAAGAGTGAGGATGAGTTAGCGCAGAGCCTGCAAGTGTTGGCTACCCGCGAACGACAGCTGAAAGACAGCGTTTTGACTGCTCCGGTGCCAGGCATCGTCAAGAACATTAATGTCACGACGCTCGGCGGTGTTTTAAAGTCTGGCGAGGAGTTGCTGCAGATCGTTCCCACCGGAGATGAACTGATGCTAGAGGCCAAAGTTTTACCCGCCGATATTGCGGAGTTAAAGCTTGGATTACCGGTGACCATCCGCTTTGATGCTTACGACTCCTCGATCTACGGTGCTGTCGATGGGGCGTTATCGTACATCTCTGCCGACACCATTCGCGAGCAAAAGGCGCGGGGCGAGGAAACGTTTTATGTGGTGTATGTGAAAGCTGGTGGTGACGCCCCGATACGCACGTCAACTCAAAAGACCATTGATCTCCTGCCAGGGATGAACGCGCAGGTCGATATCAAATTAGGCCAACGCAGCGTACTTTCATACATGTTGAAGCCGATTGCCAAGACCATTGAGCAGTCGTTTGGGGAGCGGTGAACAGGTATGGTCCTGCTTGAGCTCGATGCGCATTTTCAGCACTACCTTGCCGCCATTGTTTTGGCGGCATTCGTCGTTTGGCGAAGCGCCGGCTTTAGTTCTTATTTGAAACTTGATGCGGATTTGACAGGGGTTGAGGCACCATTCAGGGATTTGGCAGTTGGGCTCGGTTTGGTCTGGCTGTTTGTGATCCTCTCGGGCTCGTTGTTTCAGTGGGGGCCGGAGTGGCAGAGCCTATTGCCAGAAATACTTGAGGCCGCTGTTTTGATGCATGTACGGATCAGACGCATCAACGCCCATATGGGTTATCGCCTTTTGAATGTATTGTTTTGGACTGGCGTCATCGTCCTTCTGTTTTCGACGAATGCGGCGCAATCATATGCGACACAAGAATCGTGGCCCCATCCTCTAGCGATTCTCAATGCCATCTTATGGCTCGAGCTATTGGTCCGGATGGTGAGAGATGTTGCGCCGATCATCAATGCAGAATCTTTGTGGCTTGTCGTCGCAGTCAGTATTGCAGCTTCTGCTGTATCGATTTGGCTTTCGTCTGATGATGCAGGCAGCGTTCAACTGATTCAAGCTTTTGCGTTGTTAGTTTGGTCGCATGTGTGGGGTCAAGTGAGCGTTTTTGTCATACAACGACAAGCCGCAACGATTCAAAATAAGCTTGCGGTGAATACCCAATGGAAGAAACCTTACAGCGCTCTTGTTGACTACACACCGGAGCCAACCATTCTCGTCGAGCAAGGAACCGATCGCGTTATCCATATCAACATCGCAGCGGAGCTTGCTTTTGCTGGAGCCAAATTCACGGGTCAGATGTTCACGGCGCAGTTTCTGGCGCTTTACACGACGGGCCCAGATAGTCTTGAGGGTATTTTCTCAGTGCCAAACCGGCCAGTTCTTCGAGTGTTACTGCACAAGACAGCCGTGCAGCTGCCCAACGCCAGCTACCTCATTTATGTTGCAACCCTAATGCCGGCTGAGTCCGTTGCGCTCGATCGATTATTGATCAGTCAACGGCAATCATTGCCGGGGTGTGCTTGGGCGTTGTGCGATGCCCAATTCAGGTTGACGGCGATGACCTCCGGTTGGCATCAATTATTGGCGCCAGTGACGCGCTACCCCGAGTCTGGTGTGATTTGGGATAAGTTCTCAACGCTCGGACTCTCGCCGGAAAGTTTGGAGGAGGGGCTTTCAGTACTGTCCGGACAGCAGAGGGTTAGTTTCGATTTGGCGAGCACTTTAGGGGTAGAGCTCACCGTGACCCTGCAAACACTTCAAGTTGCCGACGGTTATGAATGCCATTTGTGCAAA
>Ga0181560_10001634_pt1 | contig 20859 bp, 13 predicted proteins | sample 011ome_20_FD_133751 | JGI IMG/M metagenome (GOLD analysis project Ga0181560, IMG submission 133751) | Coastal salt marsh microbial communities from the Groves Creek Marsh, Skidaway Island, Georgia - 011509CT metaG (megahit assembly) | ecosystem: Environmental > Aquatic > Marine > Intertidal...
CGACGAACCCGCCGCCGCCGCCGCCGCCGCCGCCGCCGCCGCCGACGGTTCAGACTCCGAATCCGGATCGTTCCCTCGGTTCGCGTCCACTCCCGAGCCCCCCTCCGCCACCGAGCACCACTTCGCCGCGAACAGCGTGAACCCTTCCGATCGCAAGTGGGCGAAGCGCATCACGAAAGAGTGGACGCTCTTGCGCGACGCGCTGCCGTCGACGATTTGGGCGCGCGCGTACGAAAGCCGCATGGACCTCCTCCGCGCCGCCATGCTCGGCCCGAGCGGGACGCCGTACCACGACAACCTGTTCTTGTTCGACTTCCACTTTGGGGAGAACTACCCGAACGACCCGCCGGTCGCGCACTATCACTCGCACGGGTTCAGGGTCAACCCGAACCTGTACCAGTCCGGGAAGGTGTGCCTCTCGCTGTTGCACACGTGGCAAGGCAAGGGCTCGGAGGTTTGGAACGCGGAGACCTCCAACATGCTCCAGGTCCTCGTCTCCATCCAGGGTCTCGTGCTCGTGGATAAGCCGTACTACAACGAGGCTGGGTACGAAGCGCAGGTGGGGAGCGAGGAGGGCGAGCGGAACGGCGCGCAGTACAACGAGCAGGCGTTTTTAGCGTCGGCGAAGAGCATGTTGAGCCTGCTGAAGAAGCCGCCTAAACATTTCGAGCGGCTGATTCGCGAGCACTTCCGCGCGCGGGGTGGCGTCATCGTGCGCGCGTGCGAGGCGTACCTCGGCGGGTGCCCGGTCGGCGCGTACGTGGACCCGGAGGACGAGAAGAAGAAGAAGGAGGAGGAGGAGGAGGAGGATGCGGAGGAAAGTCGCGGCGGCGGCGGCGGCGGCGGCGAAATCACCGAGGCGGAGGAGCCGCCCGCCGCCGAGCGCGCGCCGCCGTCCGGGGGGTTCAAGCTTCTGCTCGAGAAGCTGCTTCCGAAGCTGCGGGCGGCGTTCGAGGAGAACAGCGCTCTCGCTCGATAGTTTGACGCGCACGATAGTTTGACGCGCGCGATAGAGCGAGCGGAGACGAGGGCGCGATAGATGTGTACGAACGTAGCGGCGGAGAGACGACGTGGAATGAAACTGATGACTCGCGCAGTTCGTCAAAACCGAGAAACAACGAGAAACAACGACGGCAACTTCACTTCACTTCACGCCCGCCCCGCGCGCCGCGCCTCGCATCGCGCGACGATGTCTTCGCCGCCAACTCAAGAAACGCCCGTCGCCGTAGAGCTCGTCCAAACGCTCCGCGAGATGCGCGAGATGCGCGCGGCGCTCGCAAAGAGAGACGCCGAGCTCGAAGACTCCAGGGCGAAACGTGCGAAGCTCGAAACTGAGTTCGACGCCATGAAGGCGGAGCTCGAGGCGATGAAGGCTATGCATCCTACCCTTAATATCGACGGTAACATCGCGTGCAAGATCTTCGTGCACGTGACGGACCCGAAGGACCGCATCAGGCTCGCCGCGGTGAGCAAGGTGTTCCAAGAAGCGGAGAAGGCGGACGCGTCTTTGCCCGTAGCACCCAGTGAGTTGCGGAAGCTCGGGGTTGGTATTCACAAGATAACCAAGAGGCTCTACTGGTACCGCGCGGCGGCTGATCATGGCGACAGTGAAGCCATGTACGCGATCGGAACGTGGTACTCCTCTGGCCTCTACGGCGTGAAGCACAACCTTGCGACGGCGTGCGAGTGGTTCAAAAACGCGTCAGAGTTGGGGCTCGGTAAAGCGACTCGCGAGCTCGCATGGTGCTACGTGAACGGCCGCGGCGTGAGGCGAGATGAGAAGAAGGCGATCGAGCTGTACATCAAGTCGGCGGGGCAGGGTGACCATTCGTCCGCGGATTGTCTCGGGCACATCTACTACAACGGCCAGTGCGGCATGGCGGTGAACATAACGAGTTCGCTCAAGTGGTTCCGCGTCGCGGCGGAGCTCGGCAGTGTCACCGGGGAAAAGTGGGTGGACGCGATCGAGGCGGCGGGGCAAGCGAACTACGCGTGAACGAACGAGCGTCTGCATGAGAATACACAGCGAACGCGCGCTTGTCTCGCGCTTCATCCCTCCGCGCTTTGCTCGCCTCGCCGCTCTCCGCTCCGACGGCGTTGTTATTTCCGTCACATCAAATCGCGCTTCTGTTGATGAGCGTGAGTTCAGCGACCATTTCGAACTGACGCGCGCGCACAACGACCGACGCGGCGCCGGCGTCCTCCGCACCTAGCGCGCGGAGGATGGCGTCGCTTCTGAACTACGCGTTCGCGCTCGTCCTCGGCGCGTACCTCGCGCTGTGGCTCACGTCGCGATGGTTCCTCCCGCGGCTGATATCCTTCGTGGTGCGCGCGCGCGCGCGCGCTCTTTTTCCTCCTCCTCGTCGACGCGCTGCCGCGGGTGCCGAGATGGCCGGGCGGCGCCGCGCGAGATCTCGCGCGTCGTCGCCCGCGCGGCGTCGTTCGTCGCCGTCGTCGCGCCGCGGCGCGCGTCGATGTCGCGCCGTGATAGCGCGCGCGGTCGTCGCGCGGCGCGTCGCGCGTCGTCGCGCGGCGTCGTCGCCAGATCCCGCGCGTCGTCGTCGTCGTCGTTCGCGTCGTCGTCCATTTCATCCTTCCTCGCGAACGACCGACGAACCGTCATCATCCGACGCCGACGCCCCCTCCCCCCCCCGCCCCACCCACCCGTCCACACAGGTCCGACTCTCGTCCACGCGCGGCGTGGACGTCGCCGTCGGCGCGGTCGGCTTCATGCAGCTCTCGGACATCGTCGTGACGTTCCCTCGCGGCGCGATCGCGCGCGTCGTCGTCGCCGACGTCCTCTACACCGGCCAGGTGGTGACGCTCCTCGCGTGGTTTCGAGAGTTTATCGGATCGCGGCTGCGCGGCGCGAAGCTCCGCGACGCGCTCGCCGCGAGAGACGACGAAAACGGCGGCGTCGACGGCGCGAGTTACTCCGGGCCGCTCGGGAGCGCGAGCAGGGTGCGCGAGTTACTCCGCGCGGAGAGCGGCGGCGGCGGAGGAGGAGGAGGCGGCGGCGGAGGGAACGCCGCGGCGGCGTCGCCGTCGCCGCGAGAGGCGTCCGACGAGCCGGAATCCCCCGCCGCGGCGGCGGCGTCGCTCACGCCAGCCGGCGGCGCGGGCGGCGGCGTCGCCCGGACGTCCTCCGCGGCGTCGGCGTCGGCGTCGTCGGAGGGAGGCGGGGTCGGGCGCGGGGGCGGCGCGGGTTTCAGGCGCGCGTCCGCGCGCGCGGCGCTCACGATGCAGGTGCCGTTTCTCGTCGCCGGCGTTCGCGTCGTGTTGAGAGACGACGCGTCGTCGTTCGGCGGCGGCGGCGGCGACGGCGATTCGACGCCGTCCACGCCGACGACGCCCGACGACGCCGTCGACGGCGCGGCGGAGGAGGACGCGGAAGGCGGCGAGCGCGAAAAGAACACGAAGAAGAAGGCGACGAAAGGGTGGAAGTGGAGCCGGTGGCAGCTCCTGAAGGGCTTCGCGTCGTTCGCGCGCGTGACCATCACGGACGTCGTCGTCGACGCGTCTGCGCTCGGGAAGGGCGTTCACGCGACGTCGAGGGTCGCGCTGACCGCGGCCGTGGGCGTCGGCGCGAGAGGCGGGCTCCTCGCGCGGCTGGCGACCGAGAGCGTCCGCGCCAGCGCGGGGGGAGGGCCGGCGAAGGACGGCGAGGGAGAGGACGCGGAGGGAGAGGACGCTGAGGACCGGCGGGTGGGCGAATTCGTCGACGCGCGCGCGGACGCGACGCTTCGATGGCGCGACGACGGCGTCCTCGTCACGACCGCGGCGCTGAGCGTCGAGAGGATCGAGGGGAGGCTCGAGACGGACGGAGGCGCACAGCTGTGCGCGGACGTCGAGGGCGTGCGCGTGTCGTATCGCGTCGAGACGGAGGCGGAGGCGACGGCGGAGACCTCGCGGCGAAGAAACGCTTCCTCCTCCTCGACGTTGCCCTCGCACCAGCCGGACGAGAGCGACCCGGGCCCGCGCGCGTGCGACCGCGTCGTGATATCCGCGGGGATGAAACGCGCGCAGGTGGCGACGAGCGACGCCATCATGGGCGTCGGCGGGAGCGGCGCCGTCGCCGCCGCGACGCGATGCGGCGCCGCGTCGGTTCTCGCGCACGCGCCGAAGATACGACGCGACGGCGGCGAATTCGACGACGACGCGGTGGGGACGATCCGCGCGTACGCGTCCGAGGTGGACGCGTGTAATCACCCCGCGCTCGTGGCCGCGCTCGCGGGCGCGCTGGCGCGCTTCCAGCCGAGGAAGTCGACGGGAAAATCGACGAAATTAAAGTCAAATTCGAGTCGACGGCGCTGGGACGCGAAGGCGTCGTTCGTCGACGGCGTCCGCGCGCGCGTGCACGACGACGGACACCGCGTCTTGTGCGAAGCGACCGCGAGCGAGATCGTCCTGAGCGGGGATTTCGGCGCCGCGCGCGGCGGCGAGGCGCCGTCGCGCGCCGTCGTCGTCGCGGGCGCGCGCGTCGCCGCCGCGGTGGCACCCGCCGCGAGCGAATCCGGCGACGCCACTTCAGCGCCGCGAGGACCTGAACCACACGTCTTGAGACACGTGTGCGCGATCGACCGCGTCGGGTGCAGCGTAGGCCCGGTGTTATCCCCGACGGAGTTTCTCTACGAGACCATCGGCGCGAGAGGCGCGGGGGAGACGCCCGGCGGGTTAAAACACGAGCCGTCCACGAGGGGCGGCGCCGACGCCGACGCCGACGCCCACCCGGACGCGGCGCTCGATCTGGAAATCATGGGCGCGACCGTGGACGTGGATGTGGACGAGCTCGCGTGCGTGGACGCGAGCGCGGCGAAAGCGGTCGCGGCGGTGCGCGCGTCCGTTGACGCGCTGAGAACAGCCGCGGGATCGAGCGTTTTGGAAAAGGAAAAATCATCGCAGCGGCGGCAGCGGAAGAGCCGCCGACGACGACCGATGAAGCGCGCGGTGACGCTGATCGACGTGAGCGTCCGCGCGCACGCGACGATGCGCCCGTTCATATCCCCGGAACTCGAATCGTCCACCACGGACGACATCCCGTTCCCACCGTCGTCGCGGTGCGCGTTGGACGTGACCGTGCCGCTGTCGCAAATCCAACTCGGCGACCTCGGCGGCGGCGCCGACGCCGGTTGGCGCCTCGAGACCAGCGGTTGGTACATGTCCTACCACGACGGCGTCGCCGCCGCCGCGGACCCGCGGAACCGCACCGTGGACGCCGCCGCGACCGTGCTCGGGATCGGCTCGATCGGCGGCGAGGGCCGCGTCGAGCTGTGCGCGGAGAGGAGCGGTCGCGTCGTCGTCGTCGAAAACGGCGCCTTCGACGTTCGCAAAGGCGGCGTCGTCGGCGCGGAAGTGGGAACGTCAACCGGCACGACGACGACGACGACGACGACGACGACGACGCGCGCGGTGTCCGTGGACGGCGTCTCGATCCACTGGCACCCGGACGCGTACTTCATGGTGCAGCGGACCGTCGCGGGGATCGTCGGCGTCGTCCGCGCGCGGCGGGAGGGGAAGGAGACATCGCCCAAGCCGAAGCCGCCGCCGTCGTCGTCGTCGTCGCCGCCGCCGCCGCGAAATGAGGCGCGTTCTATACACTGGTTCCCATACGACCGCGTTCGCGTGGTGAACGCCGTTTCTTAAGGACTTTTGCCGGCGTCTCTCTGCGCCCACCCCCCGCTTTCATTCCCCGTCCTCGACGCCTTTCAACGCCAACTGACGCCTTTCAACTCCACCCCGACGTTCGCTTGTATAGAACGGCCCTGAATCCGTCGTCGCGCTGGACCTCTCCCGCGTCGCGATCCACGCGGACGTCTCCCCCGGAAACTCCATCTCCCTCGCGTCGTCGTCGCTGCGCACGCCCGACGCGTCGCGATCGATCGAGCTCTCGACCCCGTGCGTCTCGATCAACGGGTTCAAAGTCGCCGCGTGCGAGTCGTTCGTCGTCGCGTACAACGGCCACGAACACGCGTCGGACGACAAACTCCCCGGGGGGAAGATTTTGCCGTCGATCGAGCCGGAGGGTCCCGACGCGCCGCCGCGTCGTAAGATTGGCGTGCGCGCCGCGCGCGCGCGCGTCGTGCTGCCGTGGGGGATCGACCTGGGCCACGCGCTGGTCGAGTTAAGAGCGGGCGCGGACGCGGTCGCGCGCGCGGGGGGGTGGCCGTTTCTTCCGAAGAGGACGCCGATACCGGAACCGGGATCGGATCCGAAACACTCCGAACGCCGCGCGTCGCCGGTCACGGAGCTGACGATCAAGATCATCGGCTCGCTCTCGATGGAAGCGCACGACCACCCGCTCGCGCGGTGCCTGCGCGGGAAGGCCGCGTCGCTGGGGCCCGCGCTCGCGGCGCAACGCGCGTCGGACGCGGCGAATCCACGCGCGCCGACGGAGGAGAGAGCGGCGGCGTACGACGCGCGCGTTCGCGAGTACGCGCGCGCGACGCGCCGCGCCGCGCTCGGGAGCTTCCCGGATCGCGCGAGGGAGACGGGCGCGGCGGCCGCGGCGATGCACGCGGCGGCGATTCGCGCGAGCACGGGGGACGCGCGGTTCACGGTCGTCATGGGCGGCGGCGGCGGCGGCGGCGGCGCGGCGGTGTCCGCGGCGGAGCGCGCGGCGACGCGCGCGGACGCGCCGTGGTCCGACGACGTCCGTCTGAAGGTCGCGCGCGCCGCGCGCGTGGACGTCTGCGTCGAGTCCGTCTCCGTGGACCTGCCGCTCGCGCCCGGCGCGCTGTTCAAGGCGGACTCAGTGTCCGTCTCGGGCGTCGTCGTCGCCGCGAGGCAGGCGATCGCGTCCGAGACCGACCCCGCGCGCGCGCCCGACCCTACGGTCCCGATCAGGGTCGGCGCGCGCAGGTTCACGGGCGCGCGGTCGCCGCGCGCGCTCCCGCGGCCGCCGCTGAAGACGTACACGGATATCGACGTCGTCGCGACCGGCGTCGGGGGGTGTTACGCGACGGCGTCGGAGCCGGCTGCGTGCGCGGCGAGCCGCGAGCTGACGCGCGTCTTTCCGCCGCCGTCCGCCGCCGGTCGCGGCGGCCGCGCGGCGTACCACGCGGCGGCGGCCGCGAGAACCGCGGCCGCCGCCGCCGCGGGGTGGCCGCTCGACCCGGAGACGGGCCTGCCGGCGTGCGCGCCGTCGCTGCCGTGGTGGGATCGACTGCGGTCGACGTGGCGCGGACGCGCGCGGTTCGTTCTGTACACTGGTCCCCATACGACCCCGTCGGCGTGGTGAACGCCGATCCTTAAGGGCTTTTGCCCGCGCATCTCACCGCCCACCCCTCGCTTTCAACGCCCGCCCTCGACGCCTTTCAACTCCGTCTGACGCCTTTGAACTCCACCCCGACATTCGCTCGTATGGAACGACTCTCAGGTTCGCGTTGATAAATCTCGCGTACGTGTTCGACGCGCGCGGCGTCGCGAGCGTCGCCGCGTGCGCGCGCGGGCCCGCGGGGTTGGAGCTCGGCGCGGCGAAGATCGAGATCGACGCGACCCCCGGGGACGTCGCGGTGCGCGCGGCGCGGCTGACGCTCGCCGCGCGCGGGGGGGTGTCGTGCGACGCGGACGAGGTTTTTTACGGATCCGAGGCGGCGGCGGCGGCGGCGGCGGCGTCGACGACGACGACGTCGAACGGACCGACGGCGGTGGCCGCGCCCGACCCGGACGCGGTCGTGCACCTCGCGGTCGTCCCCGCGGCGGAGATCGCGTTGACGTTCGACTGGCGGACGATCGGCGGGAAGGACGGGTGCCGCGGGCAGGACCACCACAGGCACGACTCCGTCACCGGCGTCGAACTCAAGCCGTCGTCGTCGATGTTTTCCTTGGGGTGCCGGCTCACCGCGGTCGCGACGTTGTCCACGAAGGACAAGATGTTGTCCACGTGGAGGGAAAGTGGCGACGTGGCGGGCGTCGATTCGTCCACGCCAGCGCGAGGGACGCCGTCGCCGAATCTCGTGAAGTGGCGCAGCGGCGATTTTCTCGCGCGCGCGACGGACGCCGCCGCCGCCGCCGCGCGGTCTTCTCCGATGGACGACGTCATCGCGGAGGAGAACGTCCACTCGCCGTCGTCCCCCGGGTTCGCGAGCGCGATATCCGCGGCGGCCGCCGCCGCGGTCGCGCACGACGCGTCCACGCCGACGATCATCGTCGGCCCCGCCGCGTTGCGGTGGCTTCGAAAGTTCGTCAAAGATTTCACGAGACCCCCCGGCGCGTTGCGACGCGCGTGGAAGCTGCGACACATCGGGCTCCCGAAGAAAGTCCGGCATCCGTTACAAAAGGCGTTACCGCTCGTGTTCGACGATATCGATCTCTCGATCACCGCGGACGACGTCCGCGTGTCGCACCCGACGGAGAGTCTCGACGACGAAGCGAAAGGACTCACCGCGCACGTCGTCGGCTTCGCCTGCGCGGCGAAGTTTTCGCCGCCGCCGCCGCCGGCGTCTGCGAACGCGTTCCGTCGTCGCGCGTCGCCTCGCCGGCGGTACGAGAAACCGCCGCCGTCCGCGGTGCTCTCCACGCTCGAGGTGACGCTTCGAGAGGCGCGGGTGTTGTTACCCCCCGCGGACGGCGAGATGGACTTTGGCGCGGCCGCCGCGCACAGGGCGGGGCTCGGCCTGTCGTCGGGCGGCGGCGGCGGCGGCGGCGGTGGCGGGAGTCCTCGGACGCCCGGGAGCGGTCGGTTCGACCCCGCGCGCGGGCTGTGGGGCGGTCTCGGCTCCGGGAACTTCGACAAGGAAGCGGAGCGGTACAAGGCGATCTACGAGATGCTCGACGGGGGCAGGAGCGGCGGGGGCGGGTCGCCGCGCGTGGGCGGCGGCGGGACGCCGTCGCCGTTGGGAGGCGGCGGCGGCGGCGGCGGCCTGCGCGGGCGGCTCGTGAAGGGCGAATCCCCGAGCGGCCGCCGCCGGCGGTTGATGGCGACCGACCCCGCGCTCGTGCTCGAGACGCGGTCCGTGCGCGTCGTCCGCCGCGTGGACGCGCCGGACTTCTTCGCGTGCGAGCTCCGCCGAGGCGCGCGCGGCGGCGGCGGCGGCGGCGGCGGGGACGTCGACGTCGCCGCCGACGGCGACGCGTCCGCGAGAGAGACGTCGTGGATGCACGTCACCGTGGAGGAACCGCGCCTACTGAAAGCCGCCGCGCGACGCGACGCCCTCGTGCGATGGGTCCGAGACGCGTACAGGGCGGCGATCAAGCCGACGACGCCGAAGCACTCGCACGGCGCCTTGCTCAAAATCGCAGCCGAGGCGAAGGAGAGAGCGGCGCAAGACGCGCTCGCCGCCGCGGAGAGGGCGGCGGCGTCGGAGAAGGCCCGCCCCGGCGGGCACAGGCGCGGGAAGAGCAAGTCCAGCATCGTCGTCGGCGGCGGAGGCGGCGGCGGAGGAGGAGGAGGACCGAAGTCGTCGAAGCACAGGAAGACGTCGTCCGCGGCGCTCGGGAAAGGTCTCTTCGACGACGATTTCGATCTCTTGGACCCGTCCGCGTTTTCAGGTGCATTCTATACACTGGTCCCCATACGACCCCGTTCGCGTTGTGAACGCCGATCCTTAAGGACTTTGCCCGGCGTTTCTCTCCGCCCACCCCTCGCTTTCAATTCCCGCCTTCGATGCCTTTCAACTTCAACTGACGCCTTTCAACTCCACCCCGCCATTCGCTTGTATAGAATGGCCCTTGGACCCGTCCGCGTTTGGGCACGAAAAAGACGTCGCGACGACGCGGCATCATCACCGCGGCTCGTGGGACGGCTCCCCGATCGCGGAGGACGCGTCGTCGCCGCGCGCGCTGCGAGGCCTCGACCCCGCGGAAGGCGGCGAGGACGTCCTCTCCTTACTTCTCGCCGCGAACGCGAACGAACGAACGAACGAAGGCTGCGACTCTGGCCCCGCGTCGAGCGGCCCCGCGTCGACGGCGAGCGGCGGCCCGGCGTCGTCGGCGGCGACGAGTCGCGGCCCGTCGTCGTCGCGGCCGGCGTCGAGCGCGGCGAGCGAGGGCATCGCCGCGGTCGTCGCCGCCGCGAAAGCTCGGCACCGCCGATCGGCCAGCACGCTCGACGGCGCTTCCTCCGTGGGGTCGTTCGCGCTCACGGAGGCGGAGCGCGCGGAGCGACGGCGACCGCCGCCGCCGCCGCCGCCGGTGTCGACGTCTTCGTCGACGGCGATCGAGCCGCCGGCGCCGCCGCACGCCGCGGAGGACGACGACGAGGAAGAGATCGTCTTCATCGTGGACATCACCGCGCCGCAGGTGAATTTCGAGGGGAAGGACGCCGCCGCGCGGTTCTTGCTCGCGGCGTCCAGCGGCCGCGTCGTCGGTCGACGCGCGCGGCGGCCGCCGTCGTCGCCGTCGTCGCCTTTTTCGCCGTCGTCGCCGACCGCCGCGGAGGCGGCCGCGGCGGAGGCGGCCGCGCACTGGGGACGGCGCGTCGTCGAGGTGTCGCTTCAGAATGTTCAAGGGCACGTCGCGCCGACGGACGTGGACGTGAACGCGGGCGTGCAGTGGCTCGATGAGGCGCTCTTCGCGTCCGCGGACGGCGCGGGCGCGGGCGCGGGCGCGGGCGCGGGCGGGAAAAAACGCGCCGCGGCCGCGACGGCGGACGAGTTCGAATCCGGCTCCGGCGGCGCGACGACGACGACGACGACGACGATGCTCTCCGGCAAGGGCAGCTACCTCTTACGTCAGGTCTTCAAGCCGTGCGAGATGCGGTTAGACTTCACGACGCACATCCCGGAGAAACACAAGAAGCGGCGGTACGTCGACGACGTCGTGGACGATTTCGATTGGGCCGCCGCCGCCGCCGTCGCGGGCCTCGAGCTCGCGGCGGAGGCGCGCGACTCGAAGTCGAAGTCGTCGGGGGCCCGAAACCTCGACGACGCGCACCACCACCACCGCGGCGGTGAGGGTCCCGCGCCGCCGAAGAAACGACTCGAGGCGTTGTCCGAGTTTACGCTGCGATCGCCCGAGCTCGAGGCGGAGCTCGACTCGGATCAGGTGCGTTCTATACAAACGTTTTTCACCCATCCATCGGTTTCAACATTTAACCGCGTCCCCTTTCAACTGACCGATGAACATTGTTTGTATGGAACGACCCTCAGTACGCCGCGCTCGTGGACGTCGTCGGCTCAATTTTTCTCGCGCAGCTGGACGACCCGCCGCCTCGGCCGTCGGCCGCGGCGGACGCGTTGCTCGCCGCGGAAGGTCGGTCTCTCGTCGCGGGCGAAGAGCGCGCGTCGTCCGGCGTCGTCGCGGAGCCTCTGGCGCGGTATCAGCGCGCGCGGTGGGCGCGGATCAGCGCGGCGATGGACGTCGACGACGCGCGCGCGTTGGCCTCCGCGGCGTTTACGTTTTTCAATTCAGCCGCCGCGGCGCTCTCGATCGACGCCGGCGCGTGCGCGGCGGTCGTGACGCGCCTCGCCGCGATGGCGAACGACGCGGAGCGCGAAGTCGGCGTCGCGATCGCGAACGCGGAGGCGCTCGTGCGCGCGAACCGCCGCCGCCCCGCCATCAAACTCTCAGTCGCCGTCGACGTCTTTCGATGGAGCCTCCGCGCGGGCGGTCGCACGTTTCTCGACGCGTCCATCGTCGATCTGTCGCTCTCGCGCGAGCGCCACGCGGACACGAGCGGGCTGACGAAACTCGTGATCCAAGAGATGGATCTGGACGTCCCGCCGCCGAAGCCGAAAGCCGCGGGGACGGCCGCCGCGAAGGTGGACGCCGCGCTCGCGGAGAGAGCCGCGGCCAAGGCGGCGAAGAAGCTCAGAGGACGAAAAAAGAGCAAAGACGTCCGCGTCGACGCGAGCGGCCGGAAACACGTCCTCGCGCGGTGGGACCCGCACGGCGCGGTCGAGAAGGGCGGCGACGGCGTGAACCCGCTCATGGGCCGCGTCGCGCCGTCGCTCAAGAAGCCGCTCGTGAAGGTGAACGCGCGGCGCGCGGCGTCGCCGCCGGAGGCGCCGGTGTGGGACGCGATCGAGGTGTCGATTCAGCCGTTCGACCTCCACGTCGAGCGGTCGCTTTACGACAAGATCATATCGTACGCTTTCCCGGAGAAGGACCGGATCAGGGGCGGGTACATCAACCCGAAAGGGCACGACGCGTTCGAGCGGTCGTTCGGGATCGGGATGTTCGACCGCGGCGGCGGCGGCGGCGGCGGCGGCGGGTATGTTGACGTCTCCAGAGCCGCCGCCGCGACGGCGGCGGCGGCGGCGACGTCGCCCGCGAGCGAGTCGGAGGCGCGGAGGCTCCTCCTCGGCGGCGGCGCGGACGACGCCGCCGCCCCCCTCGGCGGCGACCAACCGAAGGCGGCGCTCCCACCCACCGCCGCGACGAACGCGAACGCGACGGTGGACTCGAACCGCGGTCATAAAACGGTCGTCGTGCATCGGTTACGCGTGAACGAAGTCCTCCTCAAGGTGTCCTACGACGGCAAACCTCGGTCGTTCAAAAACGTCCGCCTCCTCCTCGACGCGTCCACGCACACGGGGTTCCAAGGCCGGTGGAGGGAGCTCATCAACAACCTGAAAGGGAACATCGTGTGGTCGGTCCTGAAGTCGATCACCGGGCTGCAAGGACGGCGGCTCCCAGGTTTGGGCGCGGTGGGACGGTTAGGATTGGGTGTGCCGTTAGGATTGGACGAGCCGACGTCGCCGCGGCCGACGCGCGTCGCCGTGGACGGGATCGACAGCGCGGGGAGCGCGGGGGGGGGCGAGAAGAAGAAGACGTCCGACGGGGGTGACGACGGCGAAGGCGAGGAGGAGGCGAAGAGCGGCGAAGAGAGCGTGGACGACTCCGTGGACGACGACTCCGCGGACGACGACTCCGTGGACGTCGACGGCGACGACGGCGACGGCGAAGTCCGCGAGAGCGCGTCGGACGACGACCGTCGCGACGACGACGCGTACGGTTTCGACGTCACGGAGGTGAAGCCGCGGACGAAGAAAGCGTCGCTGTTCTCCCGGATGTTCGGCGCGAAGAAGAAGCGAGACGGCGGCGGCGGCGGCGCGCCGTCGCCGGAAAAAGAAAAAGAAGACCGCGACGCGGTGACGGCGTCCTGGCATCGCAGATGATGGACGACGAGCGAAGACGAACCGACGCGAATGAATACGAACCGACGCGACGAATGATAATGCGAACGATAGAACACTAGAAGAACACCCACCGCGTCATCGCCGCGTCGTTCATGTTGAACACTTCGCGGCGGCGGCCAGCAGCGCCGCCGCCCTCGCGGCTCTCGCCTTGGTGCCGTCCGCCTCCGCGCTGTCGACGAACGCGCTTCGCCTCGCTGCGTCCGTCTCGGCGCGCGCCAACGATCGCTCCAACGCCGCCTTCGGCTTCGCCGGGAGCGCGCTCATCCACCGCAGGCACTCCTCCGCGAACGCGGTCTCCGCGGCGGCGGCGGCGGCGGTCGTCGTCGCCGCGGACGGCTTCTTCGCGGTTTTCGGTTTCGGTCTGATGACAGGCTTCTCCGCCGCCGGCGCCGGCGCCGGCGCGGCCGCTTCGACGAGCGCGCGCCTCCTCGGCGCCGATTGCTTCCGCGCTCGTCCGCCGTTCATCGCGACCTCGCGGCCGCCTCTGATCGCCTTCGCGCGAACCGCGCGCTTCGCCGGGGACGTACCCGGCGACCGCGGCGTCCCCGGGATCACCTTCACGCCCATGAGAAAGAACATGATGGCGAGGAGGAGCGCGACGACGCCCGCGACGACGACGCCGCACGCGTCGTGCACGAAGAAATCGCGAAAACTTCGCGGGAGCAGTTCCAGAGCGTCGTCGAGCCGAGCGCCCAAAACAAGCGCGAGCGCCGTCACGTTCGGCGGAATAGATTTCATCGCCCACGCGAGGATGTCCTCAGGGAGTTTCATCGCGGACGAAGCGCCGGCGGCGACGGCGTGCGACGAGACGCGCGCGAGCGCCGTCACTTTCGGCAGGATCGAGTTCATCGCCCACGCGAGGACGTCCTCGGGGAGTTTCATCGCGGACGAAGCGGGGGCGGCGACGGCGTGCGACGCGCGACGCGCGGGCGCGTTCGAATCCGCGAGCGACAGCTGCCGTGTCGGCGTTTTGTTTTTTTCTTTCGAGTCCGTCACGTCACGAAACTTTTGTTTCCCCTCTTCCGAGAAGACGGACGCGACGCGTCGCGTCGCGGCGGCACTCACCGCGCGCGCGCCTCGCACCGCGCACGCCACGCACGTCATGAGCAGCACCGAGTTACGCGCGCCGTTCGCGACCGTCCAGAGCTCGGACGTCGCGCCCGTCGTCGGCAAGAACGCGACGACGCATCACCATCATCTCCCCGAGAAGGAAAACGCGACGAGCACCGCCGCGGGCGTGGGCGGCGACAAGGGCATCTCCGAGATCACGCGCCTCGCCAAGGAGGGCACGTCGGACATCTTCGCCGCGGCGACGCCGACGGCGAAGGCGACGGCGGACGCCTCTCGCGCTATTCCGCCGCCGACGCAGGAGGAGCGCACCGCGGAAGGCCTCTCGAACGCGGACGCCGCGCGCGTCGCGTCCGCCGCGATTCGAGACCGCGCGACGCGCGGGCAGGCTGGGAACATCTTCGCGGCGGCGTCCCCCGTCGCCGTCCCCGTCCCCGCCGCGGTCGCCGCGCGCGCGGTCATCGAGGACGTCGTCGAGATCCCGCTCGCGAAGAAGGTGAAGCGCATGACCGCGCCGGAGCTCCGCATTGCGCTCCGCGAGCGCGGACTCAACCCCGGCGGGGGGAAGGACGCGCTGGAAGAACGTCTCGCAGAGGCCATCGAAGCCGGCGCGTGCGCGCCCCTCGGCGCGCCGCCGGCGCCGGAACCGGAGCCGGAGCCGCAGGCGGTCTTCATCGCGTTCGACGAGGACGACGACGCGGAGGCGGAGGCGTCGCGGGGCGGGTCCTCGAAGCGCCCGTCCCCCGGTCCCGCGGACGGCGACGACGCCGACGCGCGCAAAATCGCGAGGATGCAAAACGCGGGCCACGACGTCTTCGCCGCGGGCACGCCGATTAAGCTTAAAGACCCGTCCTGGGTCCCGAAAGCGGACGCGTTCCTCGTCGACCTTCTCAACTCGCCGTCCAAGACGAAGCACGGCGCGACGGTGGACATGGCGCACCGCGCGGTGTCGGACGCGAAGCTGCGCGACCTCGGCGCGGGGAGAGACGTCTTCGCCGACGGCTCCGGGAGCGCGCTCAAGCCGCGGCGGCACCGAAGCGAGCGGATGTCGCAGCAGTCGCGCGGGACGGCGGGCGGCATCTTCGGGGACGACGCCGCCGCGGAGGAGGTGGTGGTATCTTCGAACGAGGAGGAGGAGGTGGAGATGAGCGACGTGCGGAAGCGCGCGCTGGAGATGGCGAGGGGCCACGGCGGCCTCGCGGCGGTGGCGGAGGACGCGGCGCCAATCTCGACGCGCGTCGACGCCGCCGCGGAGGCGAAACGTCGCGAATGCGCGGGCAGCGACATCTTCGCGGACGCGAGCGCGGAGAAGAAGAAGAAGCCACGCGGGAAAGCGCTCTGCGGCGTGGGCGAGCACGCGGCGACGAAGGCGTGCGAGGACCTCTTCGCGACGAGCGAAGAAGACGCGGCGGCGAAGGAAGAACGGTCCTTCGTCCAACGCGGCGGCAAGGTGGTCTCGGAGCAGCTCAAAGCGTCGCTCCGAGGGAACGTCTTCGACGCGACCGAGGAAGCCGCCGCATTCGCAGCGATCGCGGCCAAGGCGGACCCGAAGAAGGCCACGACGGAGGCGCGCGCGACGTCGCGCGCGATGCACAGCGGCCACGGCATCTTCTCGGACGCGTGGGTCAACGCGCCGCCCGCCGCCGACGGCGAGGACGGCGAGACGACGCACGGTTTGGTGCCCGCGATCGAGAAGAAAACCGCCGAGGAGGAGGAAGAGGAAGAGGGCACGCCCGCGCGAGGGACGATGAAGCTGAAACCCGCGAACGCGTTCAGAGGCATCGGCGAGGTCACCCCGGGGGCGGAGTTCAAGTGGAAGACGCCGGCGGAGGAGGAACGAGAGGAGCTGGTGCGAGAGATTGTGGAGCGCGCGATCGCGAAGGCGATCGAGGGCGACGCGGCGACCGCGTGAGCGACGACGACGACGACGACGACGAACGCCTAGACGTACAGCATTCGACACGACGATGACATGTTATAGAACCCGATACATACAGTACAACGTACAGTACATACTGCGCGCTCTATAAGAGTGTGGATCTGATCTATCTTTTTCGACCGCCCTTGCCGCCGAACATCGACTCCAGGTCCTCGACGCTGCGTTCGCTCCCCCGCCGCCCCTTCTTCTTCTTCCGCCCCCTCCGTCCGCCCTTCCCGCCGCCGCCCGCCTCGTCCGCTTCCGCCACCGCGACCGCGACCGCGTCGTCGCTCGCGAGCGATTCGACGTCGAGCGCCGCGAACCCGTCGCGCCACGGCGTCGTCGCCGCCGCCGGCGACACCGCCGCCAAATCCTCCGCCGCCGCCCTCGTCACCGCGGCCGTCAACCTGCCCCCTTTCTCCGTCACGTGCGCGTCGATGTTCTTCGCGTCGTACCCGAGAATCTGAGGGTCGTTCCATTCAAAAAATGTTCATTCATCGGTCAGTTGATGAAAGGGACCCACGCGATCAAATGAATGATGAAACCGGGCGATGCGATGGGTGAAAAACGTTTGTAGACTATGAACGCACCAGACCCACGAGGAGCTGGTAGTACGGCGACCCGGCGACGAGCGCAGCCTGCGCGCCGAACGACGCGAGGTGCGCGGCGCGCTCCGGGAACGGCGACGCGCTCGACGACAGCAACAGCGTCAAACCCTTGCCATGCGGCTGCCCGGCGATGGGGGTCACGATCGCCGCGAGCTCGTTTTTCGCGTTGGCCGCGTCTCCCGAGCGCGGCGCCGATAACTCCGCGGTGTGTTTGCCCATAGGAGGCTGGGTAGAAAGCTCACCACACAACAACTCCGCTGCGGCTTCTCGCAGCGCGCGAACGACGAACGGCGCGTCCACCGGCTGCGGCTCCGTCGCCTCGTCGACGCCGTTCCAGCCCGCCCAGAGCTGCGTCATGACGACGCCGCGCGCGCCCGCGAGCGTCGCGAGAATCTGAGAGTCGTCGCGTCGGTCGTCCCGCGCGAAGCGACGCGCGTCGGGGCGGAGTTCAGGGGCGCGTCAGTTTGAGTCGCGAGGCGTGGGCGGAGAGAAGAGAAGAAACACGACGCGCGACGGCGAAGTCCTTAAGGAATGAAGTTCACAACGCGAACGCGGTCGTATGGGGACCGGTGTGACGAATAGGACGCGCCTCGCCCGCGTTGAGCGTGGCTTGCTCCCGCGGCGTCGCCGGCGGCGCGTTCGGCGGCGTCCCGTCGCGCCAAAACGACGGATCTCTCAGCACCTCCGCTTTCAGCGCGTCGTACGACGTCACCCACTCGACCGCCGTCACCGCGCACGGCATCGCGTCGTCGCCGGTCGGATTCGGATGGACTCTCGTCGCGAAGTCCGTGGCGTCGCCGCGTCCGTAGCGTCCGTCGTCGCGGAGCTCCTCCAGGAGCGACGCCCACGCCGGAAACGCGTCGCGGACCCACTTCCTAAGCGCGAGCGGCGCGGGCTGCGATGCCGGCGGCGCGGGCGCGAGCGACAGCGCGCGCGTCGCGGGGTCTCTCGCGAGGACGCATCGGACGCCGCGAACGACGCCCTCGACGGCGTCGCGATCGCGCGCCGCGTCGTCGTCGTCGTCGTCGTCGTCCTCCGCGTCGTTCGCCTCCGCGCGGCTCGACGACGTGACCTCGAAGTACCACGCGCGGAGGAGCAGCGGCGCGGAGGAGAGCGACGGCGGAGCGTCCGCGAGCGTGAGCGACAGCAGATCGCCGTCGCGATGCGTCTCCGCGAGGGAGGCGGAGGCGGAGGAGGAGGAGGAGGAGGTGGAGGACGTCGACGACGACGACGACGAAGTCCTTAAGGAACGGCGTTCACCACGCGAACGGGGTCGTATGGGAACCAGTGTGAGACGACGGCGTTGATGATGATGATGATGATGAACACCTTGACGACGCGGGCGACGCCCGCACGGTCCATTTTCCGCTCGAGGGGAGGGTCCAGCGCGGACGTCGATCGCCGCGAGGGCGCGAGACGCCGCCGCCGCCATCGCGACGCGCGAGCGGTGGCGTGCGCCGCGACGTGTGAGACCGAGATCGCTCGCGCGAATCCGGATAGAACCGCCCGCAGAACTTCTCGAGAAGTCGCAGTCGTCGCTTTTTCGTCTCCTCTGCTCGATCGGCGAGACGCGTCGTCGTCGCCACTGTCGAACGCGCGGCGGCGTCACCCGGCGGCCGCTCGAGAAGTTCTTCGCGCGCTCTCGCGTCGTCGCGCGCCGATCCTCCTTCGCGTCGCCGCATCGCGCGCCGACGTCACTTCCGAACGTGCCCGCGGGATCTCATCGCAGATCCGAGCAGAAGAGCGTCCGCGTCCCCCCTGGCTCCGCCGTCGCGATGTCCTCCGCGGCGCTGTCGCTCAAGTGCAACGTGTGCGGGGTCCAACTCCGCTCCGTCGCGGAGGCGCAGTCGCACGGCGAGGCGACCGGTCACGCGGACTTCGCGGAGTCCACGGAGGCGGTGCTCAACCTCAGCTGCGTGACGTGCGGGAAGCCGTGTCGATCGGAGACGGAGCGAGAGCTGCACTCGAAGCGCACGGGGCACTCGGAGTTCGTGGACAAGACGAGCGAGACGTCGCAAGCGGTGGACACGGAGCGGGAGATGAAGCAGCTCGAGGCGGAGACGCGCGAGGAGCTCGGTCTTCCCGCGAAGAAGCAGAAGGAGGATGGCGACGGGGCGGACGCGGCGACGGAGTCAGCGATGGACGTGGACGAAAACGAAAACGAAAACGAGGAGGAACGGGTGGAGCCCGAGGTGGACGCCGCGCTCGTCGCGGAGATCGAAGCCATGGGGTTCACGCGGAACAAGGCCGTGCGCGCGATTCACACGACGGGCACGACGAGCGTGGAGCAGGCGGTGAACTGGATCGTCGAGCACGCGGAGGACGTCGAGCTCATCGAGGATCGTCCGCTGGTCGTCGCGAAGAGTAAATCCAAGCCCAAGCCGAAGCTGTCCAAGGAGGAAGCGAAAGCGAAGGCGGAGGAGCTCCGGAAGACGATGGCGGCGAAGAAGGAGAAGGAGGAGAAGGAGCTCGAGAGGCTGCGCGAGCAGGAGCGCATCCGAAGCGGCAAAGAACTCCTCGCCGCGAAGAGGAAAGAGGAGGAGTTACAGACGAAGCGCAACCTCGAGGCGCGTCGCATCGAAAAACAGGAAGTCGCGCGAGCCAAGGCGAAGATTCTGGAAAAGCTCGAGGAGGACAAACGAGAGCGACGACGGAAGCTCGGGCTCCCGGAGGAGCTCACGGAGGAGGAGAAGGCGCGCGAGCGTCAGCGCGCGGAGGAGAAGGCGGCGGCGGCGAAGGAGGAGCAGAGGAAGAAAGCCGAGGCGGGGCTCGTCGTGAAACCCGTCACCGCCGTCGACGACTTGCGCAAGATTCTCGTGGAGATTAAAAAGACGCACAAGGATACGAACGACGAGGGCGTCACCACGTGCTTCAAGACGCTGCTGGTGTACCTCGGGAACGTGATGAAAGACCCGGAGGATGCGAAGTTTCGAACGATCAAGCTCGCCAACGGCGCGTTTCAAAAGCGCGTCCAGAGCGTCGGCGGCGACGCGTTTTTGAGACGCGTCGGGTTCGAGGACGACGGCGAGACGCTCGCGATGCCGAGGGAGAAGGTGGACAGGGTGCTCATCAACCTCGCGGGCGCGGAGATCAACAGCGCGCTCTCCAACCCCTTCTTCGGCGTGTTGTGATGTGAGGAGGAGTCAGGGCCGTTCTATACGAGCGAACGTCGGGGTGGAGTTGAAAGGCGTCAGAAGCGGAGTTGAAAGGCGTCGAGGTGTGTCGGGATTGAAAGCGGGGGGTGGGCGGAGAGAGACGCCGGGCAAATTCCTTAAGAAACGGCGTTCACCACGCGAACGCGGTCGTATGGGAACCAGTGTATAGACGCAACGGAACGGACGAAAAGGCTTCGTTTGGGGACGCGCCGTCGCCCGCGCGCGCGAATAAACGACTGATGACTAGACTACATACGCCTTCCCTCTCGGTAGGTCTCTAATAACTACGGAAGCGCGGCGCTCGCGCTCGCGCCTTCTGTTCCTTCCTCCGCCGGCGACGTCCTCGGCTTCGTCTTCGGGACGTACGGCGGCGTTCGGTCAGCGCCGGAGAGAAACCCCCATAGCCGCCCGATCGCGCGACGGCGTTGTTTCGGTCGAAGCGCGGCGTTCAACGCTCTGTCCACCGCCGCGTCGGAGTTTGGCGTCGACGTCCGCCGCGCGCCGCCAGAGTTCGGGGACGCCGCGGGGGTGGCGCACCCCGGGGGTGGCGACTCCGCCTCCTCCTCCGACGTCGCGCTCGACGCTTCGTCGTCCGGGGCGTCTCGCGTCGCCGCCGCCGCCGCCGACGACGACGACGGCGATTCCGATCCGCTCGCGGCGAGCGCGTTCAACCGCGCGACGAGCGCGTCGTTCTCCTCGACGAGCTTCGCCGCGAGCGCCTTCGCCGCCTCTCTCTCGCGCTCGGCGTCTTCGAACGCCGCGCGCGTCTCCTCCGCGACCTTCTCGCGTCGCCTCACCTCGTCCGCGAGCCTCGCCGCGTGCGCGCGCTCGATCTCCAGAGCAGCCTCCGCGCGGTCGAGCCGCAGCTCCATGGCTTCGAGGGCGTCGTCGTCGTCGCCGTCTGTGAACGCGTCGTCCGTCTGCGCGCCCGTCGCCGTCGCCGTCGCCGTCGCCGTCGCCGTCGCCGTCGCCGCGCGGCGCTCCTCCTCCTCCTCGCGCAGCCTCGCGATCTCCTCCGCGAGCGCGGCGAC
>Ga0181560_10001636_pt1 | contig 20856 bp, 13 predicted proteins | sample 011ome_20_FD_133751 | JGI IMG/M metagenome (GOLD analysis project Ga0181560, IMG submission 133751) | Coastal salt marsh microbial communities from the Groves Creek Marsh, Skidaway Island, Georgia - 011509CT metaG (megahit assembly) | ecosystem: Environmental > Aquatic > Marine > Intertidal...
CGCCGCCGCGGACTGGTTGGCGGGGGCGTTTTCGGGGGGCGCGGGCGGGGGGGATCGAAACGGAAACGCCGCGGGGGGGGCGGCAGGGACGAACGCGTTCAGATCGCCGAGGAGCGGCGAGGGAGCGGCGTGACGACGCGACGCCGCCCGCAGAATATGACGGCGTCGGCGGCGGCGTCGTCGGCGTCGTCGTCTGTATCGTGTAACGCGCCGTGAGAGAGAATACTAGCAGAGTCGTCTACGACGCCCCCCCCTCCGCCTCCTCGAACAGCGGCTCGCTCCACGGCGCCAACAACCGGCTCGTCTCCTTCCAAATCTCCGCGTCGACGCGATCGCGCTCTCTCTGCCTCTCCTCCGCGGCCGCGTCGAGCTTCCTCGGTCTCGGCTCGCGCGGCCTAGCCCACCCGCAGTCCGCGGCGTCCGCCTTCGCGCATCCCGTCGCCGCGGTGAACGCGCCGCGGACGTCCGAGTACGTCCGCCCGCTGACGCCTCGCAGCGCGTCGTGCGCGGCGACGTGCGCGACCGCGGCGGCGGAGTGCTCGACGCTTCGAGTGAAGAACTTCGTGAAGCCGTGCGGGCCGAAGACGGCGACGCTGACCTTTCCGAGCATCCAGGACACGACCGCGGCGGGATGTATCCGCGTCGCGCTCGCGAGGACGTTGCCCTTGACGTTGAAGTTCGTGAGCGTCGCGCCGGGGTCGACCACGAACGACTGAATCCCGTGTTTGGCGTGAAACTTGGACGACATTACGACCGCGTGACGCTCGAGTAACCGCTTCGACGCGGCGTACGACCCAGCGGGCGCGCACCGCTTGGGGTGCGCGCCGCCGCCTCTCGCGGCTTTCCGAATCGCCTCCGCGCCGACGCGACTCGCGCTCGCCGCGACGCACGACACGTGCGTCACCCTCGCGCCGCGCGCCGAGCTCTTCATCGCGGGCAGCAGCAGCCGGTTCAGAAGCACCGGCGCGAGGTAGTTGATCTGCAGCGACGACTCGAACGCGTCCGTCGTGTTCGCGCACGCGGTGGACGTCGCCGCGTTGTGCACGAGCACGTCGATCGACGACCCGTCACCATCGAAGAATTCCTCGCGGACGACGGCGGACGCGAACGCGCGCGTCGACGCGAACGAGCCGAGGTCGAGCGGGAGCGCGACCGCGCTAAACCCTCCTCCCGCGCCGAGGTCGATCACGCCGCGGTCGCTTCGTCGGCACCCGACGACGACGCGCGCGCCTCGCGACGCGAGCATCGCCGCGGTCTCGCGGCCGAGCCCGCCGCAGCCGCCGGTCACGATCGCGTTCACGCCGCGGAGGTCGATCGCGTCGACTTGGATCGACGGCGGCAGCGTCGTCGGTCGCGTCGCCCACTCGTGCGCGCCGCGAAAGACGCCGAGCAGAGAGTACGCCATGAAGCCGAAGCGGACGATCCGACCGATCCAGTCCGCGCACTGCTTCTCCGCCGCGTCGTCGTCGTCGAGCTCGTCCTGTTGGGTTTTGCCGACGCGCTTCCGCCCCTTGTCGCGCTTCGCCGACGGATCGCGGTCGTCCCCGCCCGCCGCCGACGGATCGCGGTCGTCCGCGCCGTCCTGCCTCGCCGCCTTCGCGACCTGGCGGTTGCGTCGCTGCGTGACCTTGCCCATGGCGTCGTCTCGAGCGTCGCGCGCGTCGTCTTCTCGGGGACGAGCGTGGACGCGCGCGCGGGAGTGCGCGCGGCGGCGGGGGCGATGAACAACTCGAGACACTCTGATGAAGAGTCGGCACTCGCGGGCCGCACGCGCGCGTCCGGTCGCGCGCGCGCCTCTCGTTGATGATGCGCGGTCGCGCGACGCGCACTTCGCCCCGCGCGGCGCGCGAACGACGACCGTCATGACGCTCGCGACCGCCGCGCTCGCTTCCTCTTCGACGACCGTCGCCGCTCGCGCGACGACCGCGGCGCCTCGCCGCGGTTCCCGCGGCGTCGCGCGCGCGCGCGTCGCCGTCCGCGCGCGCGCCGCTTCGGACGACACGTCATCGAACGCCGCGACGACCGCGACGGCGACGACGACGACGACGACGACGACGACGACCGCGACGACGCGCGCCGCGCCGCCCGCGCGGACGACGACGACGACCGACGCGGACGCGGAGGCCGCGGAAGACATCCTCGACGCGTTCTTCGTCGGGAAGGCGCTCGCGGAGACGCTCCTGGAGCGCGCGGGCGGCGCGCTCGCGGTGAGATCTGTGTTTTTTTTCCACTCCGATCCCGCTCCAACGCCCTCCGCGCGCGCTCCCTCCGCTTTCTACACGTGTTATAACGCCTTCCGACGATGACTAACACGGACCTGATGACCACCCCCGCCTCCTCGCAAGGACGCGCTCGGGAGCGTCGCGAAGCTCGACGCTCAGATTCAGGAGGAAGTGCGACGGTTTCAGGAGGACGTGGAGAGACGCGCGAGGGAGGAGAGCGAACGCGCGAGGCGCGGAGGAGGCGGCGGCGGGGCGCGCGACGACCAGATGCGATGACGGAGAAGGCGCGTCGTACGCAGCGGGGAGGCGAGGGAGGTACGCGCAGGGACAGGAGGGTGACGAGCGACGAAGCTCACAGTATCGAAATGATTCATTCTTTTACGATCGCTCGTCGAAACGGGGAAAGTCCTTAAAGGAACGGCGTGCACCACGCGAACGGGGTCGTATGGGAAGCAGTCTCACCGTCTCGAAACGACGCGTCATCCATCATCACTCTCTCGCGCGCGCCCAGCCATGACGTCGCTCCTCGCGGCGGTCGTCCGTCCGCTCGCGCCGCCGCCGCCGCGCGTCGCGCCCCGCGCCGACGCGCCCGCGCGTCGTCATCGCCCCTCCCGCGCCGCGTCCGTCCGCGCCGCCGCCGCGTCCGACAGATCCGACAGATCCGACGACGCCGAGCGCGCGCGCCTCGTCCGACGCGAGACGGCGCTCGCGCTCAGGGACGAGCTCGACGGCGTGCGCGCGCGCGCGCGTCGCGCGCTCGCGCGCGGCGAGCGCCTCGTCGAGCGCGCGAAGGAGCTCGGCGCCGAAGCCGAGCGCGCGATGCTCGGGCGCGACGTCGACAGGGAGGATCAGGCGCGGCGCGCGCTCGCGGATCGGAAGAGGACGCGAGATTCGATCGATCTGACCACCGCGCGATGCGAGGCGCTCGCGGCGCTCGCGTCCAGGCTCGAGACCGCGATCATCGTCCTGGAGAGCGCGCCCGAGGACGCGCGCGTGGACGCCGCGGACGCGCTCGCGGCGGCGCCGCTGCCGGAGGAGGCGCGCGCGACGGTCAGATCCGAGGCTGAGCTGGAGCGCGAGTTCGCGAGCCTGGAGATCTCGCGCCTGGAGCGGATGCTGTCGATGACGCCGCGGGGAGAGGAGGAGGACGACACACAGGCGAAGGCGGCGAAGGCGGCGACGGCGACGGCGGCGGCGCGGGAGGACTCGGCACCCGAGTCGGCACCCTGCCCGGCGTGGTGGCGGCCGGCGGCGGAGACGCCGACGCCGCGCGCCGCCGCCGACGCGTCCTCCGTTCCCGTCCCCGCGGAGGCGCGTTCTATACACTGGTCCCCATACGACGGCGTTCGCATGGTGAACGCCGTTCCTTAAGGACTTTGCCCGGCGCATCTCTCCGCCCACCCCTCGCTTTCAATCCCCGCCCTCGACGCCTTTGAACTCCACCCCGACGTTCGCTCGTATGGAACGACCCTGAGGCGCTCCTGGACGTCGATCGCGCGCGCGTGTCCTCCCAGGGCGTGCAGACGCGGCACGTCGTCGCGCTTCGCCGCTCGTGCGCGACGCACGGCGCGGACGCGATCCGCGGCAGCGACAGGCTCGCGGGAGGGAAGAAGGAGACGGCGTTTCGCGCGGGCGTCGTCGGCGCGTTGGCGGCGATTGACGACGGCGAAGCCGACGCGGAATGCGGCGGGCGCTGGGCGTCCATCGGCGGGTGCGAGCCCGGCGCGTTTCTGTCCGACCTCGCGCGAGACCTCGGGATCGCGCCAATGCGCGCGGGGTTGGTCGTCGAGACCGCGCTCGCGAGGAAGTGCGCGGACAGGCTGCTTCGCGCGGGCGCGGCGACGCGCGCGGGGGACGCGCTCGAGTGCGAGCGAGAACTGGCGCAGCTGACGCGGACGCTCGCGACGTTCGACGCGACGGAGGGGGAGTACCTGGACCTCGTCGCGCTCGGTCTCGAGAAGCAGCTGCGCGAGGAGGAGAGGGAAACTGTTCGAGGGATGGTGCCGAGCGACGTCGGCGAGGCGACCGCGGCGGCGGTGGCGCGCGCGTTGGGGCTGCCGCGTCGTTGAGGTTTTCGAGGTTATTATTTTAGGTTCATTCAGTTTCTCATCTCGCTCTCGTCTCCGCCTCCTCACTCGTCCGCGCGCGCCCGTCCCCACGTCATGGCGAGCCTCGCGCGCGCGGGCGCCGGCGTCGCCGCGGCCGCGACCGCGCGCTCCGTCGTCGCGCGACGACGAACCGGCGGCGTCTGCTCCACGTCGTCGTCGTCGTCGGCGGCGGCGGCGGCTCATCGCGACGCGCGAGCACATCGACGCGTCTTCGCATCGATCGCGACCCGATCCCGCCGCGTCGTCGTCGTCGCGGCGTCGAGCGACGACGGCGGCGCTCCCGACGGCGCTCCTCCCGACGGCGACGGTGCCCCGCCGCCCCCGCCGCCGCCGTCGAACGCGCTCGAGCTCCTGTCTCTCCTCGTCGTCACCGGCGGCGTCAAGGGCTCGCTCGCGGTCGGCGTCGGATACCTCGTCGGCGTCAACGCGATCTCGATGATACGCCCCGACCTCGCGTCGTCGCTCCACGGCCTCGAGTGGGCGCTGCCCGTCGCGCTCGTGGACGCGCTCGTGATGCTCCCGCGGTACGACCTGAGCGAGGCGGAGGAGGACGCGATCGACATGAAGGAGAAAGCCCTGGGGAAGCCGGAGAAGATCCGCCGCGCGCTGTCGCGGTACCAGCGCGAGGAAGCGCTCGGGAATCCGTGCCGATCGATGCCGGCGTGGCAAGACGCGCTCGTGGCGTCCGTCGCGAGGCTCACGGACGAGATGTTCGAGCGCGCGGTCGTGTTGGGGTTTCTGAGCGCGTGGATGTGCGATCGAGCCGTGGAGGCGGGCGCGGAGCCGTACGACGCGGAGTTCCCAGCGAAGGTGGCCGCCGTCGCCGCGGCGTATCTCTACCTCGAGGTCAAGCTTCGACGCGCGTCGCGGCGGAACCGGAAGACGCTGCGGGCGTTTCGAGTGATGAAGGATCCGATCACGGGGAAGCAGAAGATGGTTCCGATGGACGATGAAGTCGAGGTCGGGGACGTCCTCAAGACGAGCGAAGACGTCGGGGGTTTGGTCGAGAAGCTCAAGAAGAAGATGGCCACCGGCGGAAAAAGCGGCGCGAAGAAAAACGAAAACGACGCCGCTTCCGCGGACGCGGCGGCGGCGATCGACGTCGTCGACGCCGCGGCGGACGACGCGAAGGCGCGCGGACTGCCGCCGGTGCCCTTACCGGACGTCCTCAAGCCGACGCCGAAGCCAGGGCCGGCGATGACGCCGCCTCCGGGGTTCGACCCGAGCGGGGGCGGGCTCGACGGCGACGGCGGCGCGAGCGCCGTCGGAAGCATCGTGTTCAACGCCTCGGTGAAGCAGTTCTTCGACGGGTTTCGGTCCAGGCTCACGCTGCTGACGCAGTGCGCGTGCTTCATCACCGCGCCCGGGGGAAATCTCTTCGCGCCCATCGTCGGCGGGCTCGCGTGCGACATCCTGTACGTCGTCTACCAGCGGAAGTGTCTGAACGATGTGTTTGTCGCCGCCGGGACGACGCCGGCGGACGCGTCCAAGCCGCCCACCGCGAAGGACATCCGCGCGGCGCGGATGACGCTCCTGAAGCGCGATCTCGACCGTCGAAGACGCGCGCTCGCCGGGGAGGTCATGGACAGCATCGACGCGTCATCCGTCGCGGACGGCGCGAAGGAGTTCAACTCGTACATGCGTCAGGTGGTGAACGAGGTGAAGGCTGCGAAGGGGCTGGAGAAGACGGAGGACGCGTTGACGTTGGTGTTGGACGCGATTCACGAGAAATTCCCGCCGTCGACGTTGAACGAGATGAGCGAGCGCGAGTCCGTGCAGAAGATGTACGTCACGCTGCAGGGGATCCGGAACGCGCTCGTGTGGGACATGGACGAGGAGACGACGACGAAGATGAACGCGTTGATGAGGGCGGCGATGGCGGAGGGCAGCGATGAAGGCGGCGGCGGCGAGGGCGGCGAATTCGACGCGCTGTACCGCGCGGCGACGATGACGCTCATGGAGCGCGACGGGATACGAAACACGGCGAGCGACTTCGTGCAGACCGCGAACGGGCTGACGCTCGACGTCATCCACGCGAAACACCCGCCGCGAGCGCTCGTCGAGATGCGCGAGGAGGACGCCGTCGACGCGATGAAGACGACGCTTCGCGAGACGTTGACGACGGAGGGCGGCGCGAGCGGCGACGCCGAAGACGTCTTGAGATGGGCGAGGGCGAAGCTCGCGGACGCGGACGCGGCGGCGGCGGCGAAACGCGCGGCGGCGGCGGGCGCGGCGGCGGCGGCGAGCGGCGGCGAAGCGAGCGGCGTCGCGCTCGGGGACGTCGCGTCGCTCGGCGCCGCGGCGCCGCCGCCGACGTCGTTGCGGGACGCGGTCGCCCTGGAGAAGAAGCGAGAAGAGGCGGAGGCGAGGGAAACGGCGGCGGAGGACGCCGCGGAGCGAGAGCCGCGGAGCCAGAGCCAGAGCCTCGACGACGGCGACGGCGACGACGACGACGCGGTGGAGAAGACTGGCGTGAACGCGACGATCGACGCGCTCGACCGACTCGTCGCGTCCGTGGACGAGAGACTCCGAAGCGGCGACGACGGCGACGGCGACGAGCGCCGAGGCCGAGGCAACCCACCTCCTCGGCGAGCGAGCGAGCGAGCGACGCGACGCGACGACGACGACGATGCATAATACGACAACGCTTACAACCCGAATAACATAACGCGCGCGACGGACGCCGCGCGATCGATCTGATTCGCGTCTCGCGCTCGTCAGTCTCGCCTCAGGCTCTCGATGAGCTTCTTCTCCGCGTTGAAGACTTCCTTCGAGACGGTCTCGCGCATCGCGACCAACGCGTCGATGTCGTCCATCAGGTGCGCGTCGTGCTCGTCCATCTCGACGCCGAAACACTTCTTGAACGAGTCGCCGCCGCTCTCGAGCCACGTCACGAAGCTTTCGATCGTCGCGAGGCCGCCGATGACGCCGATGAACGTGCCGATGAGCGCCCACGCCCAGAGCGCGATGATGATGTCCACGAGTTTCCCCTCCGTCGTATCCGGCGCCAGCGTCGACGGCTCCGTGAGCGAACTCGGGACCCCCAAGAGCATGGATATGATGTAGTAGAAGCCGTTCTTGTCGCTCCACCCCTCGAGCTCGGCTAACAAGAACCCGAGCAGAATCGAGAACATGATCACGAGGCAGGGAACGATGAAGAAGATGGTCACGAGATACATGACGAAGTCCAACGCGATCTCGTACCGCCGCGCCCTCCTGTGCGCCTTTCTCTCTTCCCAGTGCGCTTCGCTGCTGTCTTTGATCTGCTCCCGCTGGAGCATGAGCTGGTTGATCGCGACGTTGAGCGCGTCCTTCTCGCTCGCGAGGACGCCGAGCTCCTCGCACGTCTCGACCTCGTCCGAGCGCGAGCGAATCGCTTCGAGCATCTTTCCGAGGAGACGGTCCGTGATCCTCCTCGCGACCGCTTCGAACCGGAGGATGATCCTCCCGACGACGCTGAGGTTCGCGACGAGGCCGATGAACGTCCCGACTAAGCACCACGCCCAGAGCACGATGATGATGTCCACCGCCTTGCCCTCGTCCGACGTCGGCGACTCGTCCGTGAGACCGTTCGGTAGCCCGCAGAGGACGGACATGAGGTAGTAAAACCCGTCGATGTCGTCCCAGCCCTCGAGCTCGGCGAGGAGGAAGCCGAGGGGGAGAGCGAACGCGACGACGATGACCGGCGTGATGATGAAGACGACTTTAGAGAAGATCGTCAGGTCGTACAACAGCGCCGCGGTGGTCTCCCGCTTCTCCATCTTTTCGTCGACGCCGCGGGCCACGCGCACGGTCGATATCGCGGCGTGCGCGGTGGTGAGGTCGGTCCCATCGCGGTCCGCGCGCGCCTTGGGATGCGGTTTCGCCATCTACGCCGTCGAGCGCGCGCGCGCGCGCGACCCCGAGGTGTCTCGCGCAGCGCGCGACTGACGACCACGCGGGCCGCGTCGAGAATTTGGAATTGTCGAACGCGAATCTTAACGGAAAGCCGCGCGCGTTCGACTCGCGAGCTGGCAAGAAACCCTAAAATTAGGGTTAGCCTAAACCCCGAAATTTGCCAAGTGGCATGCAGTGTGCGAGCGTTACGTCCTCCGAGAAGAAAGTTTCGCGAGCGTTCGCTCGGCGGCCGAGACGCGCTCGGGCACTGCACCACGCGCGCGACACGCATCGCTCGCGACAGAGGCACACTCGCGCACCAGAGACACTCGCGCGCGGGCGTCGTCGGCGGCGGCGGCGGCGCTTCCGCGGCGTCGCTCCTTCGACCGCGCGTCGATCGAGCGAGAGAACGTTAATCGGACTCTGCGAGAGAGATAAATCTCGCGCACGATGGCGCGCGACTACTACGCGCTCCTCGGCGTCGCGAAAGACGCGGACGACGCCGCGCTGAAGAAGGCGTACCGCAAGATGGCGATGCGATGGCACCCGGATAAGAACAAAGGCTCCGCGGAGGCGGAGAAGAAGTTCAAAGACATCAGCGAGGCGTACGACGTCCTGTCGGATTCGAACAAGCGCGCCGTCTACGACAAGTACGGCGAGGAAGGCCTCAAGGCGGGGTTCCAGCCCGGCACGCCCGAGGGCGCCCCGTACGGAGGCGGGTTCGGCGGCCCAGGCGGATTCAGCGCCGCGCAGCCCGGGATGGGCGGAAGTGCGCGGTACACGTTCTCGAACGACGACGCGACGCGCATCTTCGAGCAGTTTTTCGGAGGCATGGGAGGCATGGGAGGCGTGGGAGGCATGGGAGGCGACGACGCGGGCTCCGCGAGCGGCATGGGCGGCATGGGCGGCGGCATGCCGGGGATGGCGTCCATGTTCGGAGGCATGGGCGGCGGCGGTCCCGGTGGAGGGGTTCGAAGCGCGCGGGGACCACCGCAGTCTACGGTCAGCCGCCTCCCGCTGTCGTTGGAAGACCTCTACGCGGGGTGCAAAAAAAAGTTGAAAATCACCCGACGCGTGAACGACGCGACGGCGACGAACGTCCCCGAAGGTCAGGCTGCGATGCGCGAGGTCGCGGAGATCGTGACGGTGGACGTGAAGCCCGGGTACAAAGCTGGGACGAAGCTCACGTACGCGGGGAAAGGAAGCGAAGATCCCGGCAGGCCCGGCCGCGCGAGCGACCTCGTCATCGAGCTCGACGAGAAGAAGCACTCGACGTTCGAGCGCCGGGGCGACGACCTCGCCTACCGGTGCGCCATATCCCTTCAGCAGGCGCTGTGCGGGTTCAAGCTCACGCTGGGTGGGATCGACGGCGCGCCGGTCGTCGTGAAGGTGGACGACGGCCGCGTGATATCCCCGGGGAGCGCGGTCAAAATTCAGGGCCGAGGGATGCCGAGCCGGAAGCGCCCGGGGGAGAGAGGCGACGTCGTCGTCGAATTCGCGAAGATCGAGTTCCCGAATCGCGTGTCCCCGGCGCAGAGGAACGCGCTGAAGGCGGCGTTTAAGGTGACGTGACGTGACGTGACGCGACGCGACGTATGCGTTTGAGGTGGGGGGGGGGATGAACGATGGAGGGACCGGGAGACCCGTTTTGTGCGACGAATTGAATTGAATTGAATCTGATCGAATCGAAACCTACAACTACTCGTCGCCGCCGCTGCCGCCCGCGTTTTCGCGTTCTATTCTCTCCCGCTCCCGGCGCTCGTGTATCTCCTCTGATATCCGCGACAGGTTCTCCAACGCTTTCGCGTACCGATCCTTCCCCTCCTTGACTTTCGCTTCCAGCGTGCGAACTTCCTCGTCTCGCCGCGCCAGGTCCGCCTCCGCTCTCGCCTTGGCTTCGAAATACGGCCGAGCCTTCTCGACGCTCTTTTTCGATTTCCGCTGCATGACGAGCGCCTCGTGCATCGTCTTCGTCGCCATCCGAATGTTCTCCTTGTGCGCGAGCTCCGCGCGTTTTTTCATCGTCTCCGTGTCCACGACGTCGGATATCGCGTCGGACGCGGCGAACATCAGGTCCGCGTCGAAGATGCCGCCGCTTCGCGTTTCGTCCTCCGCCGGCGCCGTCGCCGTCGCGTTTTCGCCTTCGTCTCCTCTCGCGTCTTCACGCCCTACCTCCTCGCGTTTCCTATCGTCCTCGCCGCCGCCGCCGCCGCCGCTCTCGCTCGTTCGCGGGCTCGGGGTCTTCTTCGCGCTCTTCGCGCTCTTCTTCCTCCCGCTCCCGAACAACTTCGTCCTGACGGACTTGTTGGACTTCTTCGCGCCGGAACCGGAGCTCCCCGGGCTCTCGCCGCCGCCAGCTGTACCGCCGCCGCCGCCGCCCCTCTTCTCCGGCGTCGGCGTCATCCGCTCCTCTAGCGCCTTAAACGTCTTCTTCGCGCTGAGATGCATGTCGTGCGCGCGCTCGTACATCCGCAGCGCCTCCACACTCCGCGTCTGGTACATGTTCGCGAGCGCTCGCTTGTGGAAATACGGCACCGCCGCTCGGACGCTCGAGCTGAGTTTCTTTCGCGTCGCCTCCACTTCGCGCGTCGACGCGGAACGCGCGTGTTTCCGCCGTCGCCGCGCGCCCGCGAGCTCCGCCTCGAGCTCGTTGTTCTCGCTCATCGCGGAGTTGAGCTCGTCGAGCGCGCCCGCGACGCGCGGGTCGACCTCTTCCGGGGCGTCGAGGTCGGTGTCCTGGTCGTACGGCGCCGCCGCGACGGACGCCGACGCAGAGACGGAGGCGGATTCGGAGTCGCACAACGACAGCGACGACGACCCCGCCGCCGCGAACGACGGCTGGAGGAAGTCCTCCAGCGACAGCGTCGGGATCGCCTCCAGCGCGTCGAGGTCTCTCGTCATCGTCGCGATCTCGGCGTGGTCGATGGACGAGCGCGCGGGCGGCGGCGTCGGCGTCGGCGTCGGCGTCGGCGACGACGATCGCGAGGCTTCCGAGCGCGACGGCGACGGCGACGGCGACGGCGACGGCGACGGCTCGCGCGCGTCCCCGGGGGCGACGCGCGACGCGTCGTCGGCCGCTTCCGACGTCGTCGCGCGCGGCGCCGCGGCCTCCTCCTCCGCGGGCGTTTCCTCCTCCTCCTCCTCGTCGTCGTCGTCGTCGTCGCGCGCGGCCTCCGACGGCCGCGCGCCTCCGTCGGTCGCGTCGTCGTCCGCCTCGCTCGTCGCGTCGCCGTCGTCGCGGGGCGCCGTCGTCGTCGTCTCCACCGCGCTCTGATGAATCTCGACCGCGGTCGTCGTCTCGTCGCCGCGCGGCACCGTCGTCGCTTCGATCATCGCGGCGATGATGTCCGCGACGCCGCCGTCGTCCGGCGTCGCCGTTCCCGGCGCGTCGTCGCCGTCGCGCGAGGGATCTGATGCTACGTTTTCCTCCTCCGTCGCCTCGCCGTCGTCGCCGCGGTCGTCGTCGGACGACGACGACGACGACGACGACCCGCCCTCGGCGCGCTGCGTCTGCCGCAACCTCGCGCGGAAGGACGACGGCACGCTCGCCATCGCGCGAAGCCCCGCGCCCTCGCCTCTGGCGCGAGCGAAGGATCCGAGTAGAAAACGACCTCATCGACACTAACTCGTCAAACGGATCTCGCGTCGTCGTCACTCCGCGGCGCGCTCCGCCCCCGCCGCGAGCGTCGCCATGCCGCGGGCGCTGTGCGTCGTCGATCCGGACGGCGTCGCGCTGCTGACGCGGACGTACGGCGACGCGTCCCCGACGTCACGCCCGACCGCCGCGCTGCTGTCCGCGGTCTCCGCGTTCGCCGCGCACGCGGGCGGATCGCTCGACCGCGCGAGCACGCGCGACGTCCGCGTCGTGTTCCATCGCGCGCGTCGCCTCGGCGGATGCTCGCTCGTCGTCGTCGCGTCGCGCGAGACGGGCGACGACGAGGCGCACCTGCGGTGGGTGCTGAGGCGCGTCGAGGACGCCGTCGTCCTCGCGCGCGGGCCGGACGCGACGCGCGACGCCGCGGCATCGTTGAAGATCGCGCTTCGACGCGCGACGCCGCGCGTGGACGCCATCGCGGCCGAGGCGTCCGTCTTCGCGTCGTATCGCGCGGAGCTCCAGCTCGGGCCCTCGCCGCGGTGCGCGTGGAGCGGCGCGTTCGACGTCGCGCACGACCTCGCGCGCGTCGCGGAGGTGGACGCCGTGGCCATCGTGGCCGTCGCGACCGGCGGCGGGACGCGCGCGGCCGTCGCCGCCGTCGTCGCCGCGTCGCGCGCGTGGCGCGCGCTGCCGACGCGCGACCGCGTCGCGTTGCAAGCGCTGCTGTCGTCGCGCGCCCTCGGCGAAGAAGAAGACGACGCGTCCGTCGACGCGTGGCTCCCGAGTGATGGCGGCGATGGCGGCGGCGGCGGCGGCGGCGGCGGCGGCGGCCCGCGCCGGCTGACGACGTGCCGGCTGTCGCGGCAGCGCGAGCGCGGCGTCGACGTCGACTTTCGCGCGGCGTTCCTGACGGCGGCGAGCGGCGGCGACGGCGGCGACGGAACGACGCCGTCGCGCGATCGTCTGCGCGAGCTCGCGCGCGCGTGCGAGGGTCGGGTCGACGAAGACGCGCTCGTCGCCGCGGCTCGATGCGTCGCGGGCGGCGGCGGCGGCGGGGAGGGGACGGAGGAGGGGGACGGAGGAGGGGGAGGGGGCGGCGACGCGCCGTCGCCGTCGACGGCGACGGCGACGCGCGCGGACGCCACCGCGTTGGTGGACGGCGTCGGCGGACGCGTGTGGACCTCCTCGGCGACGCGAGAGGGCGGCGACGCGCTCGCGCGGTTCGCGCTCGCGACCGCGCCGCTCGTGCGAGGGACGGCGACGGACGACGACGACGACGGCGACGGCGACGACGGAACCGAGCGCGGGCGGCTTCCGAGCGGCGCCGTCGCGCGCGCGGCGAGGGGGAAGGCGGACGGCGCGCGGTTCGCCGCCGCGCGCGGGGAGCGCGGCTACGTCGGGTACGTCGCGCGCGGGGAGGACGCGGACGGCGACGGCGTGGTCGAGCTCGCGCGCCAGGTCGCGGCTGCGGGCGCGGCGTAAAGGGTAGAGGGTAGAGGGTAGAGGGTAGAGGGTAGAGGGTAGAGGGCCGGCGTTGTTAACAGCGCTCGCGTCGTTTCGAGCGCGACGTCATCATCCGGGTCGACGGCTCGACGCGTCATTTCTCTTCGCGCCCCCCACGCCCTCGCGCGATGTCGCACGCGTCCGCACTCCGCGCGTCGCCGACCACGCTGACGCCTCGGCGCGTCTCCGCGCGAGCGGCGCGGTCGGACGTCGCGACGTGGACGCGCGGCGCGCGGCGCCCCGGCGTCGTCGCGAGCGCGGCGTTCGCGGGCGAGAATTCATCACGTTCGCGCGGCGCTTCAGGGTGTAGGGCAAATCGGGCGACGACGACGACGACGCGCGCGTCGAGCGCGGCGTTCGGTCCGCCGCCGCGCCTCCCCGAGCGCCGCGCGTCGCCGCGGCGCGTCGTCCTTCGACCCCGCGTCGCCGTCGTCGCCGTCGCGGCGTCGTCGTCGCGCGGCGCGCCGCCTCCCGCGAGAGAGCCGCCGTCCGCCAATCCGCCGCGCGCGGCGTGGCTCGCGACCGCGGCGCGAATCCTCGCCGCGTTCGTCGCCGCGGTCGTCGTCGCGTGCGCGCGCGCGCCCGCGGCCGCGGCGCGCGCGGCCGCGAAAGCCGCCGCGGAGACGACGGCGGCGGCGGCGACGGCGACGGCGACGATGGACCCCATCGCGGCGGCGGCGGCGCTCGGCGACGGCCCGCGGCTCATCGCGACGACGGTCGCGCTCCTGGTCGTCTACGCCTTCTTCGCCATCTCCGAGACCGCCATCACGACGCTGTGGCCGTGGAAAGTCCGCGAGATCTCCGACCAAGAGGGCCCGGACTCGCCGTTCACGCTCCTGCGCCGCGACATCAACCGGTTCCTCACCACGATCCTCATAGGGAGCACGGTGAGCGGCATCGCGAGCGCGACGGTGGCGACGGAGGCTGCGCTCACCATCTGGGGCGAGGGCGGCGTCGGACCGATGACGCTCGCGCTCACGCTCGTCACCCTCGTCTGCTGCGAGATCGCGCCCAAGTCGATCGCGGTGCAGCACGCCGCCGCGGTCGCGCGCGTCGTCATCCCGGTCATCGCGACGTTATCGCACTTTGTGTATCCGCTCGGACGGGTGTGCGCGGGGGCGGTGAATTTCGTGTTTTCGCTCTTCGGCATTCGCGGCTCCGCGGAGCCGTTCGTGTCCGAAGAGGAGCTCAAGCTCGTCTTATCCGGCGCCGCGAAGAGCGGGCAGGTGGACAGCGACGAGAGCGAGATGATTCAGAACGTCCTCGAGATGTCCGAGACGCCCGTGCGCGAGGTGATGACGCCGCTCGTGCGCGTCGTCGGCGTAGATCAGAGCGCGTCTCTGCACGAGCTCCAAAAGATTTGGCGCGAGCACCGGTACTCGCGCGTGCCGGTGTACAACGACAGGATCGATAACATCGTCGGGGTGGTGTACTCGATGCGACTGCTGGAGTACGACATGGGCGCGGAGATGCTGTCCAAGGTTCCCGTGGAGGGACTCACGCAAAAGCCGCCGTTTTACGTCCCGGAGTCAATGAGCGTGGTGAAGTTGATGCGCGAATTATTAGCGCGCAAGACGCACATGTGCATCGTCGTGAACGAGTTCGGCGGGACGATCGGGATCGCGACGTTCGAGGACTGCGTCGAGGAGATCGTCGGGGAGATTTACGACGAGACGGACGACAGAGAGCCCGCGAGCAGCGATTACGTCAGGGCGGTGAAGGGCCAAACGGACGTCTACGACGTCGATTACCGGGCGCAAGTGAGCGACCTCGGAGACGCGTTGGGGGTGGACATTCCCTCGAGCGCGTTGTACGACACCGTGGGCGGGTTCACGTGCGACTGCTTCGATAGGATACCCGCGACGGGAGAGACCATACTGATCACGTTGCCCGCGCAGACTGGGTATTTGGAAGACGACGACGACGAGAGCGACGGCGCGGACGGCGCGGCGGAGGAGGAAGAGAGAGACGGCAAGGACAAAAAAGAAAAAGAAGAGGTGACCGTGCGACCGGTGAGGATCACGGTCACGGACGGTGGGATCAAGATGGTTCGAAGCGTGCAAGTCAGGGTCAACGGCGCGGCGCTGTTGAAAACCGCGGGCGGGCAGTGGAGCGGGGACGAGGGCGATGGAGGCGGCGGCGACGAGAACAGCCGCGGCGGAGGCGGGAGCATGGAGGAAACGCCCGCGTACAGTAAGTTTCTCACCACGCCCGGGGGGAGGAGCATGACCGCGGGAGACGACGTGTACCCGGAGAGCAAAGGCCCGATCGAGACGTGGACGCCGCAGAATTAGTACTGTACTGTAGATTAAATCGAGTCGTAGGTCGTGCGCATCGGTATCGTAAATCGCGAGAGCGCCGAATACGCGTACGCACTGTAGTCGAAGTCGACGCTGCTCACGGCGCGCGACGCTTGGACGTCAACCACTGAACGACAGCCTTGAACATCCCTCGCGACGTCTTCTCTTGCATGAAGTGATCCACGCCCGCGAGCGTCCACTGCTCGACGACGTACGCGCCGTCAGCGCCGCAGCCTTCGAACTTCGTGACGCTCACGTCGACGTCTCGCCTTCCGTCGCTCGGCAGCGAGAAGTCGTCGCCGTCGTCCGCGGCGGCTACCTCTCTCGGCAACGCGTCGCATCCAAACTTTCGCGCGAACGTGTCCACGGTCTGATCCGCGGACGGGAACGGCACGCCCGCGAAGTTGACCCCGCCGCCGATCGGGACGGTCAGATCGCCGTCGCCGTGGACGTTCAGGACGTTCGTGACGCCGTTCTCTCCGCCGCCGCCGGCGACGCACTTATCCGCGTCCGCCCACACGCCCCCCGCGAACGTCGCGACGCCGGCGAACACGTCCGCGTACTCGCACGCCATCCTGTTCGCCATGAACCCTCCGGTCGCGATCCCCATGAGGTAAATGCGCGACGTGTCGATCGCGTATCGGTCGACGACGGCGTAGACGACGGCTTTCACGAACGACGCGTCGTCGCCGCGTCCGCCCAGCTCGGGGTTGCAGCACGCGTCGCTGCCGTCCCACGCCGGGCACGCGAACGCGGGCGCGGTTCGCGCCAGCGTCGAGTTGATCCATCGCACCGTGAGCCGGTCGCCGACGTTCGGAGAGTCCTCGCCGACGTTACACAGCGCGCAGTATCGCGTCGCGTGCGGCGCGGTCGGGGTGACGTACACGAAGTCTTCCGTCTCGACGAGGTCTCGGAGACCCACCTGCGAGAGGCTCTGCTGCCGCGGCGGGGTCGTCGCGCTCGCGCGACTCCCCGTGAACGAGTACTCCTGCTGCTCCGCGTCCGGGAGGCAGAACCCGTGCAGGAACACGAGGAGCGGCTTCTTCGCGCCGGTCGGGGAGTACGACGACGGCGTGAAGACCTCGACGTCGGGCACGACGGGGATGGGGACGTTGAGTCGGACGCCCTCGAGCGGCGGCGGCGGCGTCGCGGCGCCCTGCGCGTCGACGCCTCCCGCGGAGACGCGCGGCGCGACGGACGCGGCGAAGAGGAGGACGACGACGGGAGAGAAGACGGCGGCGCGCATGGCCACGGCGGGAGGTGCGGCGCGGAGTGACGACGCGTCCCCGGCGCGGCGCGGCGACGTCGAGACGACTCGTGACCACGAGGCGAGGCGAGGTCGCGTTTCGACCTCGTGTCGTCAAACGAACCGTGATAATAACCGCGCTACATACGACTCTACTCCTCTACTCGATCCCTCAATCCCCCCCGCCGCCGACGGCGTCGCTCTCGAACGGCGACAACCGGTCGCAGCTCGGTGCGTCCCCCGCGACGCGCGCGACCGGGCACTGCCCGAAACACGGCGTGTCGAACGCGGGGTCCGACTCGGGCGGCGGCGGCGTCTTTCCGAACAAAAACCGACACTCGAACGTCTCGTAATCCGGCGCGAGCGTCACGGGCAGACCGAGCTCTTCGCCGAGGAACTGCTGCGTCGGGAGCTTGCACACGTTCAGACACACGCCCGCGCAGCCGGACTCCTCGAGGACGCGGCAGCGCTCGAGCAGCACGCCCTGCTTGTACCCCGGGGGGACGTTTTGGTTTTTTTGGTTTCTTCGGTTTTTTCGGTCGTCGGCGCGCTCCCCGTTCATGCGCTTCAGAGCCTCGAACGCGTTCCCCGGCGGCGAGCTCGCGTCGTCCACCATCAGATCCTCCGGCGCGTCGATCACCCGCCCTCTCCCGACGAGCCACGGCAGCAAGTACGGCGTCACCGCCGCGGCGTGCCGCGCGACGAACCACCCCGGAAACAGCCCGAACGCGAACCGCAGCGCCGGCGCCGTCCCCGGCGGCAGCAAACTCCGCAGCACGCGACCGCCGCGCGCTTTCGCCTCCGCCGCGTTCGGCGCCTCGGACACGAGCCGCACGCATCGCGCCACGACGTCGTCGTAGTCGCCCGTGACGGCGCCGCGACCGCGAACGTCGTCGCCGAGCTCCGCGGCGAGGCGCGCGTTGAAGAGCTTCAGGAAGAAGCGATCGACGGGCGAGTCGTCGTAGTGCGGCTTGGGCGTGGACGGTCCCGCGCGCTTCAGCGCGGTGGGCGGCGGCGAATGCGATATCCTTCGCGACGACGCCACGTCGTCTCTATACCGCCGCCGCCACGGCGCGACGCTTCGCGGGGGATCCGCGCGTAGGACACGACGCGGCCATCTGCTCGGCACCGAGGCGATGTCGCCCCGCGATGACGTCGACGCGGACGCCGCGGACGACGCGCGGCGCGCGATGCGGCGCGCGCGCGGGGAGGGCGGCGGCGGATGGGGCCTCGGCGCGGCGCCGCGAAGCGCGACGACCGCGGCGAGCGACGCCATCGCCGCGCGCGTCGTCGGGGGCGGGCGCGGAAGCTGTGACGTCGACGACGTCGACGACGTCGGCTTCTGTAGTTCCCACGGGTAGACGGGCGATTCCGACAAAACAGTTCATCGGTCCGTTCAAAGGGGACGCGATCAAATGTTGAAACCGAGCGGTGGGTGAAAACGTTGGAAAGCGCCTAAGCTTCGGTCGGTTTTCGGGACTCGGCCTCGCGCGTCGTCGTCGCCGCCGCCGCCGCCGCGCACTCCCGACGGCCGCGGCGCGGACGACGCCGAAGACGCGGCGCATGCCGTTCACGACGTGGCGCGACGCGAACGCCGCGGCGACGCCGCGCCGGTACTGGTCGGGGGCGAGGGAGTCGGGGGAAGCGCACGCCACGACGACCAGGGCCCCGCCGCTCGCGTCGCCGACGACGCCGTTCCCCGCGCTCGCGTCGAGCTCGACGACGCTGTGGAAGTGCGCGATATGCCGCGGCGAGTGGACGCTGGGCGCGCGCGACGTCCCGGCGACGCGCTGCCCGCGGTGCAACGTCCCGGATGACGCGGGGGGAGAAGACGCGCGCGGCGGGGGCGGGGCTACTAGGAAGCGAAAGAGAGCGCGCGAGGACGACGACGAAGAAGCCGAGGTCGACCGATAAAAAACTACTGACTGTCGCTTCTCGTCTATCACTACCCGGTCCACCGTACGTCACAGTCCGTCGTACACCCGCCGCGAATTCGCGTCCGACAGCGTCTTATACGCCGTCTGCAACTTCCTAAAGTTCTTCGCCGCGCGCTTCTTCGCAGCCTCGCCCTGGTGCTTGTCCGGGTGCCACTCCATCGCCTCTCGTCGGTAGCTCGCCTTTATTTCCTCCGCGGTGGCGCTCGAGAGCTTCGACTGCAGTCCGAGCGCCTCGTAAAACCCGTCGCGGTCGCGGTCCCTCCCGCCGCGGAGACCGAACCCCTTACCGCGTCCGTGTTTACCCCCGCCATCGGGATTCTCCTTCCTCCACTCCGGTCCCCAGCGGCGCTCTTTCTCCTCGTCCCGGCGCTCTGCCTCGTCCGCGCGCGCGCGGTTGAGCAGCAACCGCTCGCGGCGCTCGTCGCGCTCGCGTCGTCGAATCCGCTGCCACGCCCAAATCGACGCCGCCCACTCCTCTCGCTTGTGCTCGTCCCAGTTCGTCTTATCCGTCTCCTTCCACCGCCCCCACTCGACGTCGTCGCGTCGCTGCTGCGTCGGCTCGTCCATCCACGCCGCGTCGACGTTCGCGCCGCCGTGTCGCGTCGCCGCGGCAAACGCGCGCTCTTCGTCGACGAGCCGCTCGCTCTCCTCCTTCTCGCGTCTGAGCCGCGGGACCTGCCGCGCGAAGATCCCGGCGAGACCCGCGGCGGCCGCGGACGCCATCAGCGTCTGCGCGGCGAGGACGCCGACGTCCGCGCCCGCGACGAAGCTCGCGATCCCGGCGGGGACGGAGACGGCGAGCACGGAGAGCAGACGCGCTTTATCGCGGCAGAGAACGTCGTCCGAGACTCTCACCGCGCCCGTCGCGCCGCAGACGATCGCCGCGTGTTTCGAGTCGACGATCTTCCCGTCTTCGTCCATCTCGACGTCGTGCGTGAACGTCGCGACGTACGCGGGGAGTCTGACCGCGCGGACCTTGCGTCCGGGGTGCAGCTCGACGTCGAGGACGATGTCTTTCACGTCCTGAGGGTCGTTCCATACAAAGCGAACGTCGGGGTGGAGTTCAAAGGCGTCAGGTGGAGTTGAAAGGCGTCGAGGTGTGTCGGGATTGAAACCGAAGGGTGGGCGGAGAGACACGCCGGGAAAAGTCCTTAAGGATCGGTGTTCACCACGCCGACGCGGTCGTATGGGAACCAGTGTGTGGGACGCGCCTGACACTTGTGCGACGCCAACACCAGTTTCTTCGCCTTGGCGCGCTCCGTCTCTCGGATCCTTCGTCCGGCGAGCTCCCACGCGAGCGAGCGTTTTATTCCGTAACGCTCGACGACGACGCTCCCGGGCGGTCCCGCGCCCGTCCGCGCGGCGTCGAGCGCCGCGCGTTTCGCGTCCGGCATCGGCTGCAAACGCACCGCCGCGTCCGAAGACGACGACGACGAAGACGACGAAGACGACGACGACGACTTCGACGGCGGGAACGCCCCCACGTGCGCGCCCGTCACCGCTCGCAACAGATCTCTCCTGTGCCTGAAGCTCGCGCATATCTGCGTCTCCGCCGCGTCGCTCCCGTACCGCGTCGTCCCGCCGTCCTTCCACGTCGTGATCGGCACCCACTCCGTCTTCCCGCCGCCCGCGTCGAATCCCGCCGACGCCTTGTACCGCACGCTCACGGAGACGTCGAAGACCCAGTGCGGGAGAAGCGTCGGCGTCAGCGTGGGGACGGGGCTCGCGCCGTCGCGCAGGCGGTGCGGGCGGAGCGGTTTTTGTCTGCGCGCGGCGGCGGCGGGGTGGGTTTTGGCGGAGGTGGGAGGGGTGAGGACGGGACGGGAAGGGTTCGTCGCGAGATGGGCACTCTGATGTCGCGCGTCGGCGGTTCGCGGAGGGACGCGACGACGCACCCGGCCCAGCGCTGCAGCGCTCTCCGCGCGTCCTCGGCCGTGAGCTCGAACGGGAGGCCGAGCTGGAGGGTCTCGTCGCCGCCGTAGCACGGGCGGCGCGATCGTCGGCCGCCGCCGTCGCGGTCCGCGGACGACGACGACGACGACGACCTCGCGCGCCGCCTCGCCTCGCGC
>Ga0181560_10001645_pt1 | contig 20826 bp, 16 predicted proteins | sample 011ome_20_FD_133751 | JGI IMG/M metagenome (GOLD analysis project Ga0181560, IMG submission 133751) | Coastal salt marsh microbial communities from the Groves Creek Marsh, Skidaway Island, Georgia - 011509CT metaG (megahit assembly) | ecosystem: Environmental > Aquatic > Marine > Intertidal...
ATGGGAACCGGGATGGGAACCGGGATGGGAACCGGGATGGGAACCGGGACCCCGCGGCGGCGGGGGCGGCGGCGGCGGCGTTTACCAACGCGATGCTCAAGGGAGTGTTCCCGCACGCGTTCAGACTGATCGTCGCCCCGGAGAGCCGGGCGCTGATCACCGACGTCGCGGGGACGTGCGTCGCGTCCGCGGTCAGGTCGTTCGTGTTGTCGCTGCGCGACGTCGTGTTCATGGTCGGCGCGGGGAAAGGCCCCCGGGGGACGGGCGTCGTCGTCGTACGGGCGTTTAGAGTCGCCGTCCTCGCCGTCGTCGTCGCGTACCTGCTGACCGCGCTGCAGGCGGCGTACCTCGTGTTAACGCCCATGGTTGGGGGGTTACTCGCGCGTGGTGGTTTAGCCGTGGCGGCGTGGCGCGAGTGACGCGACGAACGTTAGCGCTGCTACGGATGGTTTTTGAACGAACGCGCGCTTCGCTCGCTAGAAACTGCCTCTCCCCCGGTCCCCGTCGCGTCCAGACGACGACAACTTGGCCCGCAGCGACCGGAGCTTATCGCACGACTTCAGCTCCATCGTTTTCGCCCTCTCGCGATCGCTCTTCATCCCGAACTTGTACATCCGCTGCTGCTGCGACCGCTCTAACATGCAGTTGGTCTCCAGCGAGTTCATGTGACTCATCTCGATGGAGTGCTCCGCGCGTTCCAACTCCCGACGCGTGCGGTACTTCCGCTCAAACTCCCCCGTCGGTTTCACGTAAAACGGCACCTCCAACCGCGACGTCGTTCGCGGCTTCGAGTACGCGTGCGTCCTGTTCATCGCGAAGTGCGACTCTTGCGCGGGGGACAGGAGGTACATCAAGAACACGAGCAGTATGGGCAGGAGCTGGAACAAGTTCCGGAACGTCTCCGCGGCGTCGTCCGCGCCCCCGCCGCCGGCGCGGCTCCGCTCCGCGCGTCGTCTGTCGCCCCTGTGCGTCGGCCGCGCGAACCCTCCGTTTCCGTACGCGCTTCGGTACCGCGCGTTCCCGAACGGGGACCCGCCGTTGCCGAAGAACATGTTGAATATCTCCGCCGGGTCGATGTCGTCGTGCGCGAACCCGCGGTACGCGTGCCCGCCTCCGTGTCCGTACGATCGCCCGGGGCCGCCGCCGCCGCCGCCGCCGCCGCCGCCACCGCCGCCGCCGCGCATCCCCCCGGGATCCTCCGTCCCGTACCGATCGTACGCCGCCCTCTTGTCCTCGTCGCTGAGGCACGCGTACGCCCTGCCGACGCGTTTGAAGCACTCGTCCGCGCCCGTGGCCTGGCACTTATCCGGGTGAAGCTTCATCGCGGTCTTTCGATACGCCTTTTTGATCTCCGCGTCGGAGCAGCCCTTCGCGATGCCTAAGATGGAGTAGTAATCGTCCGAGCGTCTCACCCGCGCCATGAGCGCTTCCTGGTCCGGCGTGCCCTTGACGTTCGGCGGCGGCGCCGCGGGTTTGGACGGCGACGCGCGCGCGCGCGCGCCGCCGCCGCCGCCGCCGCTCCCGCCGCCGCGATCCCCCGAGCCGGACGCGCGCGCGCCCTGCGATCCGCGCCCGAACGTCGGATCCCGTCTCGCGCGTCGAAGCGCGCTCGCGAGGTCGTCGCTCGCGGACGTCAGCGACGCGTCCAGGCGCTTGCTCTTCTCCGCGTACTTCAGCGCGCGCTCTAAGCACGCGTGGACGTCGCCCTCGCCGCGCTGCGCCTGCGCGAGCAGCCGCCGCGCCACCAGCAAACACTTGGCCGCCTCGTCGGCGTTCATCGTTCGCCGCTCGCAGATTCACGCCAGATTCGCCGTCGAGAGACGGACGGACGGACGCGCCGTCGCGCGAGGTCCCGTCGCGCGCGCCGCCGAGCGCGGTCGCGCGGCTTCCCTCCTCTCGCGGTCGCCGCCGCGCCCGACGCGACGCTCGACCGTGCGGTGTCGCGTGCTCGTACCCCTCGGCCGCGCCGCGCGCTCCTAGTCTGATCGCCCGAGACCCCGCTGGAGTTTCAACAGGCAGACAGGTAAAACAGGTCGAACGAAGAGTCGCGGACAGACGTCGCGTTTTCGCGCGCGGCGACCCTCTCATCACAACGCCTCGCGCGCGTCGGCGATGGCGGCAGACGACGGCGACGCCGCGGACGCGGCGGACGCGGCGGACGCGTCCGCGAGGATGCTCGCGGACGCGCGCGACGCCGACGTGGACAAGCAAGCGGATCGGCTGCGCGCGTGGAAGGCGTCCGGGGCGCTGCTCCTCGACCTCCGAGACGCGAGCGAATTCCACGCGCGCAGGATCGAGCGCGCGGTGAACGTGCCGTGGCGGGTCATCGACGGCCGGCTGCACGAGCTCCCGCCGCGGAGCGTCGCCCTCGCGATCGTTCTTCGCGGCGGCGTCACACAGGACGGCGGGGACGACCTTCGCGAGGGAGAGGAAGACGGCGCGTCGTCGTCGTCGTCGTCGTCGCATCGCGCGCAGATCGCGAAATTCCGCTCCGACTTCAAGGGCCTGCCGTGGAACGTCTGGGGGTTCTTCGTCGCGTCCGACGCGCTGTTCGAGCGCGCCGCGCCCGCGGCGGGCGTGGACGTCCTCGCCGGCGAGGTGCGGCCCATCGACCGCGGGAGGCTGTGGGAGCCGTCCGACCTCGTCGCGCGATGGCTCCCGAGGTTGGAAAAGCGAATGCGCGACGCGTGGGACGCGGCGCCGGCGTTCGACCGCCCCTCCTCCGCGGACGTCCCGCTCGCGTCCCGCCCGCTCCTCGTCGACGTCGGCTGCGGCGCGGGCAGGGACGCGGTCTACGCCGCGCTCCGAGGCTGGCGCGTCCTCGCGCTGGACAGCGACGCGAAGGGTTTAGCGCGTCTCTCGTCGCTCGCCGCGTCGCACGGCGTGAGCGACCGCGTCGCGAGGAGGAAGATCGACCTCGCGAAGACGCCGCCGGCGGACGTCCTCGCGCTCGCGGAGACGCTCGGGGGGGGCGGGGGCGAGGGAGACGGGGAGGGAGAGGGCGAGGGAGAGGGCGAGGGCGAGGGCGAGGGGCGGCCGGTGGTGCGCGCAGTGCTCGCGGTTCGATTCCTTCATCGACCGTTGGCGCGCGCGTTGCCCGGGCTGCTGCCGAGGGGCGCCGCGGTGATGTGGTTCCACTTTCACCGCGGCGCGGAGCTCACCGCGGTCGGGCGACCGTGCAAGGATAAGGACCTGCTCGAGGTGGGCGAGCTGGCTGGGGTGTTCGGAGAGCGCGGGGGGTGGGAGGTGGTCGGCGACGGGCAAGTGACGCTGCCGGACGGACGCCCCGTGGGCGAGTTCGTCGCCGTGAACGTCGCCGTCGACGCGCCGTAGCTCTAGCCTACATAGCTCTTGTTGTATTGTATCTCGTACTGTACCTATACCCTGTACACCACGCGGTTCCGACCTTTGAACGGCAAGTATCCGAGCTCGATGCGCGGGTCTTTCGCGACGAGATACTCGAGGAAGTCCACGTATCCGGTAACTTCCGTGCCGGCGGCGGTCCGTCTGTTCGGGAATAACCGGGGAAACACGCAACACGGGACGACGGCGAACGGCTTGTTCATCGCCAGCGCGGCGTCGACGATCGCCTCCGTGGCCTGGTCCGGGTGCATCCCGACGAAGACGTCGCACTCGGCCAACCCCGCCGCGGAGACGTCGTCGGGGCCCAAAAACTCGCGCGCGACGTGCCGGAACGAAGCGCCGCCGCCGCCGCTCAACGTCGACGCGACGACTTCCTCTCTCCCCGCGGCGATCGCGATCTCCTCCGCGCGCCTCGCCGCGTCCTCGCCCATCTCCGTGTGCGTCAGCACCCTCGCGAGGTGCCTCGACCGCCTCGCGTCCGTCTCCGCGTCCGCGACGGTGGCCCAATTTTCGCTCCGTCGCCACGCGTCGTGCGCAGCGTCGCCGACCCCGCGCGCGGCGCCGCGTTTCCTCAAGCACCGCAGCGTCGCGCGTTGTTTCGGGGACATCCCGACGCGCGCGGGGTCGACGAGGACGACGTCGAGACCGTGACGGACGTGCAGTTCGAACGATAACACGCCCCCTCCGCCGGCGACGTCGGCGACCTGTCGTCTCGTCTCGTTTCCTCCGTTCGATGCCCTTCGGCTTCGGGCCGGCGCGACATCCCTCGACTCCGATTCCTGAGACTGATCCCCATACGACCGCGCACGCGTTGTGAACGCCGTTCCTTGAGGACTCACAGATTCCCTCGACGCGCGCTCTCGTCCGCGCCCCGACGCCGCGGCGACGACGCGATCGTCGTCGCCATCCTCCGCGGACGCGAGCCCGAACGTCCGCACGATCCAGTCCGCGAAGATCCTATCGCTCTCCGCCTTGGGGCCATTCCATACGAGCGAACGTCGGGGTGGAGTCGAAAGGCGTCAGGTGGAGTTGAAAGGCGTCGAGGGCGGGTATTGAAAGCGAGGGGTGGGCGGAGAGACACGACGGCAAAAGTCCTTAAGGATCGGCGTCCACCTCGCGAACGCGGTCGTATGGGAACCAGTGTATAGAACGCGCCTTACTCGCCTTGGTCTCGAACGCGTGCGGGTCGTCCGGGTCGAGCTCTCTCCGACGCGCGTCCCTCGAGCGTCTCGCGGCGCCGTCGCGCGCTCGCATCGCCGCCGCCAACTCCGCGTCGGTGACGTCGTGCCGCCGCGCGCAGTTGGGGTCCCCGCACGCGCCGCGGACGATGAGCGACTTGCAGACGCGCGCGGCGACGGCGACGGGGACGGACGCGCCGCGGCGGGCGGACGGGGTGGAGATGTTTATGAGGCCGCCGCGGTCGCGGGGCGTCGTCGTCGTCGTCGCGTTCGCGACGTCCTCCGCGCTCGCCGCGCGCACGACCTCGAGCCCGCCCGCGGGAACGGACGCGTAGTAACTCCTCCCCGCGACCGTGCCCTCGCTCTCGCGCGGCTTGTCGTTCGTCAGCACGCGCCCGGTGAACGACACGCGAGCGCCGAGCCGAGCGCGCTTGTCCACGACGCCCCAACACTTCAGAAACACAAAGTGCGACGCGTCCGCGGTGGCGGTGGCGGTGGCGGTGGCGGCGACGGCGCTCGGGCCGGACACGGTCACGTCCACGAACGTCAAGTTTCTTCCCAGCGTGTGGCGCCGGGTGACGACGCCCTCGGCGGCGACGTCCGCGCCGAGAGTCTGGAATCGAGGACGTCGTTAGTTCACGGAAGAATGTTGTACTGAACGATTCGGGGGATCGGGCGCTCTCGGAGGACGAGAGACGACGCGCGCGCGCTCCCGCCAAGACGCGAAGACGCCAAGAGACGCGGATCGACCGCGCACCTCTTCCGGGTCCCCCGACGGCGTCGAGGACGCCGGCGGCGTCGCGTCCGCCAGCGCGTTCGCGCGCGTCGGTGTCGTCCATCCGCGGTGCGCGTCGCGGCGGCGCGGACGGCTTCCCGTCGCGGACGCGCCGCGCCGTCGCGGAACATCCGTCAGCGCGAGACGCGCCGCGACGAGCGCGCTGCGATGCGCGCCCGCGCACGCCATCCCGCGCGCGAACGCGCCCGGGCGCGCGGAGAAGTGCGAGGTGTGTGTGTGTGTGTGTGTCTCGGAGAGCGCCGCGTCTCTCGAATTCTTCGTTCTCTACGATGCGAGTCACGCAGATGTTAAATAGGAACGCACGCGCTCTTCTCGCGCGGGGGCTAATACCGATCGTCCTTCTCCTCCTCGCCCCCCCCGAACACCGCGCGCTGCTGCGCCAAGGTGTCCGCGTACGCCTTCTCCACCGCGTCGCTGACGTACTCCCTCGGCGTGAGACCCGTGAGCGTGACCCCCGTCGGCGCGCCCGGCCGTCCGAACTCGAGGTTTGGCAACGTCTGGTCAACCTCCGGCGCACCGTAGAACCCGCCCCTGGTCGCCTGCGCCGGGGCGAGCCTCGAGGACGGCTCCACCGCGTGCCACGTCGGCGGCGGCGGCGGCGGGGGCGGCATCGGCGGGAGCGCGCCCCACGGCGCGCGCGCGATCGGCGGCGGCGTCGGCGGCGCGCGGGGGGCGAGGGGCACGACCCTCGGCGGCGGAGGCACCGCCGCGGGCGCTGGCGCCGCCGCGGCCGGCGGCGCCGCCTTCGCGGTGGGGGACTGCCAGTGCGTCGGCACCGCCAACAACCTCGCCGCCGCCGCCCTCGCTTCCTCCTCGCTCCGTCGCGCCATCGCCTCGTCCTCCCGCTCCTGCAGCGCGCGTTGCATCCGGAGGTAGTGCTCCTGCTGCGTCCGCAGCCGCTCCATCGTCTCCATCTGCTCGGCGAGCTGCCTGCGCTGTCGCTCCGTCATCATCGCGTCGCTCGGATTCGGCGCGCTCGGAGGCGGCATCGGCTGCGAGCCCCCGAACCCTCCGCCGCTCGTGGCGCGGAACGTAAACGGCGGCACCTCCACCGCGCGCGGCAATTGGACGCTCCTCGCCACCGCCGGCGCGACGCGCTGCGCCTCGAGCGCGTAGCCGTCGTGCGACGGGAACATCAGGGGCGGCTGGCTTGGGGGCGGGACCCACCGGTCGTTCGGGTGAGGCGGGTTAGGGTGCGGGGTTGGGTGCGGCGGCGTCGGTCGCGCGCTCGGCTCCGCCGCGGGCTCGCCGCCGTGCTCCACCGCCCACCGCACTCTCCTGACGGACTCGTCCAGATCCTTGCCGATGATGGCGCCGAGCTCGGACAGCTTCACCGGCGCGCGCTCCCCCGCGACGGCCGACGACGACGACGCCGGCGGCGCGTCGTACCCCGGGTACCCACTCCACGGCTGCTGCGGGTGATAGTGATACGGCGCGCCGCTCCTCGTGCTCCCTCTCTTGTGCACCTTCGCCATCGGCGGCAGCGACGCGGCGATGGCCTCCGCGACGCGTTCAGCCTCCTTCGCCTCCGCGTTGGCTTTCGCGACTTGCACCGCCTTGTCGTGCAGCTCCTGGAGCATCTTGCGCTTCGCGTCGTCGCTCTTCGACGCCGCGTCGAGCTTCGACGAGACGTCGACGACGTCCTTCCTCAGGCGCTCGATCTCCTTCGCGCGGACGACGTAGTCCTTCGCGAGGTTTACGAGAAACGCATCCTTCGGGGGCTCGCCGGTGGTCATGAACGCGTCCCACTCCGCCGCGAGCGCGCGCTTCGCGGCTTTTTCGCTGTCCTTCACGAGAAGCTTCTGCTCCAACTCCCGCCGCGTCCGCGCGACTTCCACGGTCCACTTCTCGAGCTTCGACGCGCTCTTATTCTCGAACGGCGCGTACGTCGACAACGCCGTCCCTCTGTCGTCTTCGCTCGACCTCCCCGGCGGCGACGGCGGCGACGGCGGCCGAGGGAACATCCCGTCGACGCTCCGTCGGACGTCGTGGACGTGCTGCAGCGCCGCGGCGTGGCCCGCGAGCGCGTTCTCCGCCGCCGCGATCGCGTCCGCGCGTTCGCTCGCCGCTCGCACGGCCGCGATGTCGTCCAGACCGGGCGCCCCGGCTTTCTCGAGGACGTTCGCGATCGCCTTAAAAGCATTGTCGGGGTTGAGTTGAAAGGTGTCAGTTGGAGTTGAAAGGCATCGAGGTCGGGGATTGAAACCGTGGGGTGGACGGAGAGAATCGCCGGGCGAAGTCCTTAAGAAACGGCGTTCACCACGCGAACGGGGTCGTATGGGAACCAGTGTATAGAACGCACCTTCTCCGCGGCGGCTTTCGCGGCGGCGGCGATCTCCCGGTCCTCTTCGCTCTTCCCACCCGCACCCGTGGGGAGAGGTTTCGGCGGCGGCGGCACGGCGACCGGCGGCGGCGTATTCACCGCCTTCGGCATCCTCGCCGCGTGGATCTCCTTCGCGGCGCGCTCCGCGACGGCGGCGGCGACCGCCCTGCGGCTGTGCCCTTCGCCGGAGACGCCGAACGCGCCGTCGCGCGAGTTCCGGAGGATACCCTTCGTGGGTTCGTCGAAGCGCGACGGCGAGTGCGGCGGGCTCGTCTCGTGAGCGCGCGTGAAGTGCACGTGCGGGGAGTCCGAGTCCGGTCCCCACGCGTCGCCGTGCAGCGACGCCGTCGCGAGCGGCGGCGGCGGCGGCGGCGCGCGCGCGACGTCGTACGGGTAGTGGTCCGCCGCGGCTTTCGCGAGCGCGCGTTCGCGTTCGCCCTGGCGCTGCGGCGACGTCGACGCGAATTCTCCGCGGTCGTCCACCTCCTCGAGCGCGATCGGGAACTGCCCGCCCGCAGCCATCATCGCCGCCTCCTCCACGGCTTCTTCTTCGAGGTCGAGCAGCGCGAGAAATTCCGGGAAGGAGACGTCGCGAAGGCCTCTCGTCCGCGAGCGGGTCAGTATCCCCGCGCCCACGGCGGCGATCTCCTCCACCGGCGCGCTCTCCGCGGGTATAAACTTCCGAAGCCACAATATCACGGCGTCGCCGTCCGCGACGGCTTTCGCGCCCGCGAGTCCCGCGAACGACCGTCGCGTCGCGGGCATGTTATCCGAGACGTACTTCGCGATCGTCTTCGGGTCTCTCCACGGCGGCGCGGCGGCGGCTCCGTCGGCGGCTCCGCGACCGTCGCCGCGATCGTCCGCCCAAGCCGCCTCCGCGGCGGCCGTCATCGCGGGCTTCCCCGGCGACCGCGTCCTCGCGGTCGGCTGCCTCGGTTGCTTCGCCGGCGGCGCGCGCGCGGACGGCTTCATCGGCGACGCCCCCGGGGAACGCTTCGGGAACTCCAACGACAGCCGCAGCGGGGACTGATCCCCGAGAACCGTCTTCAGCTCCTGCGCGAGGGACGTCCTCACCGGCTCCTCCTCCGAGCTCTTCGGCGCGTCGTCCGTGGACGTCGAGCTCTCCTTCACGTTCATCCGCGTCGGCTTCGTCGGCGACGTCAGCGACGGCGGCAGCGAGTCGATGCTCTCTCGTTGCCACGGCGGCGGCGGCGGCGGCGGCAGCGTCTCTCTCTCGTGCTTCTTCGTTCCCGCCGTCTGCGGCCGCCGTCCGCGCGCGCTCGTATCGTACGACTCCCTCAGCGCCGCTTCCGCCTTGCGCAGCGACCCGACGGTGATCGTCCCGTCTGGTTCCCTGTGCACGTGTTGAAGCGCCCTCTTCAGCGTCGGGTTGGACGTCGCCATGCGTTCGAGCTCGGCGAGCGCCTTCTCCATGCTCATGCTCGCGTACTTCTCCGCGGCGTCGTTCGCCTCGCGGCGTCGCGCGAGCGGGGAGGACGTCCTGCCGCCACCGCCGATGGACGCGCGAGGCGAGCGCGTCTTCGGGGAGCGCGTCTTCGGGGACTCCGCGGCGGGCGCGGGTCGAATCTCGGAGTTGGGGCGCGAATCGGCCGCGCCGGCGTCCGCCGCGGGCGTCTCCGCGGCGGGTTTCCCCGCGTCCTTCGGCTTCTTCTGCCACCAGAACGCGCCCGAGGTGCCGTCCGCTGCGGCGACGCCATCGTCGTTGGGGCTGCGCGCGGGTTGAACGAGGGTCGGGAGGGGCGGTGAGCGCGGCGACGGGGATGCGATAACGGTCAAAGCAAGCATTCGTTCGTTCGCGCGCGACGGGGACGCGACGACGCTGGACGGATGACGGGTCGATTTCTTCCGCGCGCGGACGCGCGAGGACGGCGGCGTGGACGCGCGGACGCACCCGTCGTCCGCGCCGGCGTTGCGAAAGCGCGCGATACGAGCCGCGAGCTCCGACTGCGACCTCGCCATGATCCTCACGCGCGGCACGGCGCGCGCGATGCGAGGGTGTGGCGCGTTCAAAATCTTCGTCAACGGCTTTCTCCGAGGTGGGTGGGTCGAGTTGGCCCGGTCCTTCAAGCGCCTCCGCGAAAACAACACGCGAAAACAAATGTTTTTTTTTGTTTCATCCAACGCAAGGCCTCCTCGCGGCTCCTATCTATACTATAAAAATCGTTCGCACTCGCGTGCCGCCGTCCCCGCGCGCGGAGGGGACGCGGCGCGTACACAACACCGTCCTCCATCCTCGACGTCCGTCCGTCCGTCCGTCGCCGAATTCGTTCGTCTCGTCGATCTTTTTTTTTCGTCCGAGGCTCAGAAGAGGCCGCCGGGCATGTGGAAGTCGCCCGCGAACGACTCAACCTTCTCCCTGAGCGCCGCGATGTCCGCGCGATCGGTCGACTGGACGTACTGCTTAAAGTCAGCGAGCTTCGGCCCGCCCGCCTGCGCCTTGCAGTCGATCGCGATCTTCACGCCCTCGTCGATCAGGTCCGCGACTTTGACGAAATCATCTTCCAACATCCCGCGCGTCGTCATCGCCGGCGTCCCGATGCGGATGCCGCCCGGGACGAGCGCGGACGTGTCCCTGGGGACGGAGTTCTTGTTCAGCGTGATGTGCGCTTGGTCGAGAATGTACTCCACGCGCGCGCCGTCGACGCCCATCGGTCGAAGGTCGCACAAGATGAGGTGGTTATCCGTGCCGCCCGAGACGAGCGTGTAGCCGAGCTCCGTCAGCCTGTTCGCGAGCGTCGCGCAGTTGGAGATGACCTGCTTCTGGTACCCGATGAACTCCGGGGTCATCGCCTGCTTGAGCGCGACCGCGAGCGCGCCGATCGTGTGGTTGTGCGGGCCGCCTTGAAGCCCGGGGAAAACCGCGCTGTTGATCTGCTGTTCGAACTCCTTCTTGTAGAAGATCATCCCGCCGCGGGGGCCGCGGAGGGATTTGTGCGTCGTCGTCGTGACGATGTCCGAGTACGGGAACGGATCGTCCACGAGCTCCGCGGCGACTAAACCGGAGATGTGCGCCATGTCGGACATCAGGTACGCGCCCACCTTGTCGCAGATCTCCCGCATGCGTTTGTAGTCGTAGTTGCGCGGATACGCCGACGCGCCGGCGATGATGAGCTTCGGGCGGAACAGCATCGCGTTCGCCTCGAGCTGGTCGTAGTCGATGATCCCGGTCTCTTCGTTGAGACGGTACGGCATCGACTCGAAGAAGATGGACGTCGCGGAGATCTTCTTCTTCGGGGTGAAGAAGCCGTGCGTGAGGTGGCCGCCGTGGGGCAGGTCCAGACCCATGATGCGATCGTGCGGGTTGAGCAGCGCGGTGTACACCGCGAAGTTCGCGGGAGAGCCGGACAAGACTTGCACGTTCACGCCCCACTCGTCGGACGGGAGGCGGAACGCCGCGAGCGCGCGGTCTTGGCACAGCCTCTCGGTCTCGTCGATGAATTCGTTGCCGCCGTAGTACCGCTTCCCGGGGAGACCCTCGCTGTACTTGTTCGTGAGGCACGAGCCGTTGACTTCCATGACCGCGCGCGAGGTGAAGTTTTCGGACGCGATGAGCTCGAGGCCTAGCCTCTGGCGCGTCTTCTCCTTCATCATGATCGCGTACATCTGAGAGCGCGCGCGGGGGGCGGGGACCGCGAGAACGTGAGAATGAGAGTTTTTTTGAGAGTTTTTTTGAGAGTTTCTTTCGGTCGCGACGAGATCTCCGCGGCGCGGGCGAGGGGCGACGGCGACGCGAGAAGCGCACCTCCGGGTCGAGCTCCTCGACGGAGGTGTCTGCGAACGGCGCGCTGCGCATCGTCTCCGCGGCGACAGCGCCCGCGTTCGGGGGCTCGGGACCTGCGTCGACGCGATTCGGGGTTTGAAACGAATGACGAGTCAGCGCGCGAGAGAGAAAAGATGGATGTCGTGGCCGAACGAGCGAGGGGAGGGTTCGAGACGCGCGGACAACGCGCTCGACGCCGCGAAACGCCGCGCGCGCGTCTTCGGGGTGACCAACGCGCGCGCGGGGACGCCCTCGACGCGCGTTCAGACGATCGAGATCGCGTCGGGGACGCGAGGGCGATCTCGCGGACGCATTTCAAAACCTCCTTGCTTGTTTGCGACGGCGGGCGGGCGAAAAAAAAGATCCGCGCACTCACCCTTCTTCGCGAAGACGGTGACGCTTCGCTTGGAGAGCTTGGGGCGGACGACCGCGGCGGCGCGCACGGCGGAGCCGCTGGGCGCGACGCGAGCGCGCGCGGAGAGGACCACGGGGGTAGCGGTGATGGCGGCCATGGTGGTCGCTGCTGTGTGACGTCGCGCCGGGAGAACCGGAGCTTTTCTCTTGAAGCCCGCCGCAATTCTCGATCGCGTCGCGGGAGTAACAACCGCGCTTTCAATTTCGCCGATTTCATCGCGCGCGTCGATCAAGAGAGGTCGGCAACCACGCGATTTCACGCGACGGTCGACCGCGCGGTTCAAACCGGGTTCAAACGCCAGGCGTCACCTGGCAGGACGGATCGCTCGGACGGATCGCTCGCTCACAGTGACACGCCGCGGACCCGCTACCGACGATGCGAGGCCCCATCGCTCTCTCCGCCGGGCTGCCGCCGCGCGTCCCCGGGGACGGCCGCAGCGGCATCGCGCGGTTCCGCCGCAGCGGCAGCGCGCGATTCAGCGGCAGCGCGACGTCGTCGTCGTCCTCCTCCTCCTCCTCGCTCGGGGGCGTCGTCTTCAAGGCTGCGTACACGTGCGCCGGCCTCGGCGTCGTCGGCGACGTCATCGCGCAGGGGCTCACGAAGAGGAACGACGCGGCGGCCGCGGCCGCGGCGGCCGCGTCCGCCGCGGGGAAGAAGAAGAAGACGTCGGCGGCGGCGGAGGCCCCCGCGGGGCACGACTTCGGCCGCACGACGCGTCAGGCGGCGTTCAACTTTCTGCTCTACGGCCCGGCGCAGCACTTCTGGTACGGCGCGCTCGCGAGGTGGTTCCCGATGACCGCGGGGGCGTCGATCGCGACGAACTTGACCCCTTTCGCGATCAAGGTGTTCCTGAACCAGGCCGTGCTCGGGCCGGTCGTCGTGACGACGTTCTTCGCGTGGAGCGCCGCGTTTACTGGGAAGTTGAGCGAGTACCCGCGTCAGATGCGCGAGCGTTGTTTCCCGACGCTGCGGCGCGGGTGGGTGTTCTGGGTCCCCGCGGCGTCGATAAACTTCGCGGTGGTTCCGGTGCGGTTCCAAGTGCTGTACATGTCCTGCTGCAGCATCGTGTGGAATTACATCTTGTCCACGGCGGTGGCGGGGGGGGGAGGGAAGAAAGCCGCCGTAAACGCCGTCGCCGGGAAGAAGAGGTGACGACGACGCGACGGACGGACGAGAGGCGGCGGTGCGGTCGTCGGCGCGGTCGGAGCGGCGCCGCGCGACGTGCGCTCGCGTGATTGGTTGTCGTGTTGAACGTTGAAGGTATTACAAACGAAATCGTTCGTCCCGCGCGCTCCGACGGCTCCGCCGCGCCGTCGGTCGCCGTCGAAAATGAAACCAAACCGAATCGACGACGATGAGATCGTCCACCAGGGTCGTCACCCGCCGCTTATCGGCGGTATCACCGCGACCTCGTCCCGCTCGCTCAAGCTCACGCGTCCGTCCGAGTACTCCTGGTTCACCGCGAACACCGCGGTCCTGAGGACGCTCTCCAACCCCGGGTGCTTCGCCACGAGCGCGAGTCTCAGCGCGTCCGTGTGGCACTCGTCGTCGGGAAGGTCGTGCGTCTCGTCCGCGAGTCCGCCGGTGACTTCCCTCGCGCGCGCGAAGTACAGCACCTTGATGCGCGGCATATCGCGCGGTGGGAGCGCGGTCGCGAAGCGGATCCGCGCGCGCGGCGACGACGCGGGAGGCGGCGCGTCGCGCTGTGACGAGGGAGCGGAGTGAGAGTGGCACTCCTCAGACTGACGGGTAGGTTTACGAAAGGGTGCCGTTCGCCGTTTCCGAGGAGGAAGGGTCAGAGATGACGTCCGCGCGAGCGACGCGCGCCGTCCACGGCGTCGCCGCGTCGCCGCGCGCGCGTCATCGTCCCCGCGGCGTCCGCCACCCCCGCGCGTCGTCGTCGTCGTCGTCGTCGGAAGACGCGTCCGACGCGTCCTCGTCCTCGTCCCCGCCGTGCCCGCCGTCGGTGACCATCCCGCTGTCGAACCGATACGAGGTCGCGCTCCGGCGACACGCCTCGGACCCGTTCGTGGCGTACGAAAACGCGAACGGGATCGTGAACCTCGCCGAGTGCGGCGCGATTCCCGGCGGGCGCGACCGCGACGACGACGACGGCGGCGACGCCCCGGACCTGACCCCGGACGAGCTGAGGCGCGCGACGCTGGACGAGCTCCGAGATTTGTTCGGCGTCGGCGGCGTCGTCGCGGAGGCGGCGGTGTCGGTAGCGTCGTTCCCTTCCGACGGCGGCGATCTTCGCGCGGGCGGCGGCGGGTTCGTCTGGATGCGACTCTCGCCGTTCACGGACCCGCCCGACGACTGGACGGGCGAGGCGGAGCTGTGGGAGTCGCTACTGGAGACGTACGGCCTCCTCTTGGCGCCCGGGGCGCTGCGGGGCGCCGCCGAGCCGGGGTGGTTCCTGTGCTGCGTGAACGGTCGAGACGAAGAGGCGCTGCTCGTGGGGATGGATCGACTGCGGACGCAGCTGCTGCAGCGGAAGTTCCTGCACGGACGGTGGTGAGGCGAGGCGGCGTTCGATACCTACAGTAGTGAGTGATAGTGATATAGCAGCGCGCGCGGCGGCCGCGTCTAACGCGACCGACCTCCGCGCGAGGATATTTTAGCGCTAAAAGAGCCCGACGTCGTCGACTCATCGATCCGAGGAGCTGCTCCCGTAAATCTCGGTGCGGTCGTCGGACTGTAACAGCGCCCCCGGCTTCCCCCGGCGCGGCCTCACCGTGATCTTCCCCTCCTCCGCGTCGTAGTACTCGTCGTCGTCCCGACCGCACAGGCAGTGGAGACACTCGCTGAAGAGAAAGTACGCGCACAAGAAAAACGCGGCGATGGCGAGAATCTTCAAGAGCCCGGCGCAGTCGTACCCGAAGATCACAAACCTGCTCGGGGTGACGATCCCGCCGCCGTTGGGCAGGACGACGACGTTGTCCGGCATCAAGTACACGTCTCCGTTCCTCTTTTCCGCCCACTTCGTCGTGCTCCCGTCCGCGCACGCCCGGTCGTCCGTCCGAGGGTAATTCGACTCCGTCCCGAGCGCGCACGCGCCCATCCCCGTGGCCTCGTCGAACCCCATGTCCAGACGCGCGTACCCGTTCTCGCCCCAGTCGGCGCCGTACGAATTCTTCATGATGAAGTACGGCCGCCCGCTCTTCGAGTCCACGCCCCAACCGACGAGCACCGCGGCGTGGTTGATCGCCTTGATCTTATCGCTCGACGCGGGCGGGCAGTCGCGAATCGTCGCGATCCCGCCGCCGTAGAGCTGCAGCGGTTTGACGTTCAACCCGATCGCGACCGGCTGCTTTCGAAGCGCTTTCAATATCGCGTGCACGGTGAGGTTGCCCGACAGCGGGACGACGTCGCAGAACCCGTCGATGTTGACCCCGGTTTGTTTTTTCGCCGCCGCCGCCGCCGCGGACGCCCGCGTCGCCGCCGCCGCCGCCGAAGACCAACTCCATCCCAACGCGCTCGACGCGCTCGCGCCGCCCGCGGCCGCGTCCGACGTTGTAGTCCACTCGCACCGCCCGCCGTTCGCGCTGAACTGATCCTCGGTCATCACCCCCGTGCCCGAGGTTTGAATCCACGCGTACGCGGTGGCCATGTTGCCCGTGTCGCACCCGTTGTCCAGGGTGTCGCACGAGAGTAAAAACTGCGGGCTCAGGTTCGGACGCGTCCCGGTCGCGATCGACTTGGACGCCGCGAGCGCGTCCACCGCGGTGTACGCCCAGCACCCGCTGCAGTCGCCTTGGGAGTAGACGCTCCCGGTGTCGACGCTCTTGGTCCAGTCCTGAGACGTCGGTAAACCCGGGACGTCGGACAGCGACGGGTAGACCACGGCGCCGAGCGTGAACGTGCCGTCCGTGTTCGGGTCTTTCCCGGTGAAGAAACCGATCGGATCGGTGAACATGTAGTACAGGTTGCTCTTGAGTCGTTCCCACCACGACTGCTTCTTCGTCGTCGTCGTGGAGTCGTCGCTGTTGTACGGGTCCGTCGCGCCCAACTTCGCGCTCGACGTCTCCCTCGGGCTTGGAACTCCCGCGGGCTTGGAACTCAGCGGCTGGACGGTCACGGGTTCGAACCCCGCCGCGCTCTCGGACGGCGCGCGCGCGCCGCCAGAGTTTGGCGACGACGAATACTTCGCGTGCAGTCCCGCGAATTCCTCCGGGAGCATGTCCGCGAATTTCGTGACGGTTTTTCGCATCCCGGAGTCGGTTCCCAACGCGCCCGCGTTGTGCGCGTTTATCTCGCGCTCGTGGTGCAACACGATCTGCTCGCGCTCGTACGACGTCAGGCACGGGAACGCGTCCGAGTCCACCTCCCCGCCGCAGTACTCCGGGGCTTTGTGAAACTTTCGCACGAAATTCATAAACGTCTCCGCGTGCGGCGCGCCCCTCTCGAGACGGTGTTTGGCCACCTCGACGAGATGCGCGGGCATCGCCGCCGCGTTGGTTTTCGACGGGGAGGCCGAGGCCAGGAGGCGGCGCCGAGAAGGGGCCGACCCGAGCGTCTCGATCCCGACCGCCGCGGGGCGCCACCCGACCGACGCGCGGGGGGAACCCTCCGACGCGACGTCGACGTCCACCTCCCGCTCCGCCTCCGCCTCCGCCTCCGCCTCCTCCGCCTCCGCCGCCTCCTCCTTCTCGATCGCGTCGTCGTCCGAGGGCGGCGTCGCGCCAACCCCACCCCCCGCGACGTACCCGTGCGTCTTCGAGAACTCCTCCGGGGATAAGTCCGCGAACTTCGTGACGCCCATCCTCATCCCGCCGCCGCCTTCGCGGTCTCGACGCGCGTTGTGCGCGTCGATCTTTCGCGCGTTCTCTTTAAACACGCGCTCGCGGAACAGCGACTCCTCGCACGGCGTGACGCCGTCGCCGTCGGGGCAGTACGTCGCGTGCTTCGCGTGCTTGGCCATGAACTCGACGAAGCGCGGCGAGTGCGTCGTCGCCGGCGGCGACGCCGACGCGACGGGGCGTTCGTTCGATCGTTCGCGCGCGGCGTCGAGGACGAGCGCGTCGTCCGAAATCGTCGCCCTAAGCCTCGCGCGATGATCCCCCGCCGCGCTCGTCGCTTCGATCGGGTTCACTTCGACGACGCGCGGGTTCGCGTCCGTCGCGCCCGCGACGCGCGCGGCGGTCGCGGTGTCCTCGACCCAGCGCTCCGCGCCCGCGCCGGAGACGCGCGCGAGCGTCGTGATGAGCGCGAGCGCGATCCAAGGGGCGGGGAGGCGAAATCTCGTCGTTCGACCCCGCGGCTCGCGCCGCGGAGCGCGCATGCCGCCGCGCCCGCGCGGGGTTCGAGACGCGCCCTCGCGATTCCCCTCGCCCGAGGTGTTCTTTAGGAACGCGCGAGCGCTCTGGACTCGATGCGCGTCAAGCCGCGGCCGCCCGCGCGCTCGAAGTGATGACCGCGTCGGGGTAACACCCGCACCGTCTTCGAGAACCGCAAGCGCAACCGCGCCGAAGAAAAATTTCTGGGGGCGCACGATTCCACTGGATCTATCTCTCTCAGTCCTCGCCGCGCCCCGCCGTCTCACCGCGCGCGCGCACCCCGGCCGCGATGCCAGCGACCGCCGGCCGCGTGCCGATGCCCGCGGGCAACCGCGTGATCACGTCCAACGCGCTCAAAGTCAGCGACCGGTGGTCCTCCATCGTCGGCTCGGACCCGTACGCCTCCGACGCGAAGGGCGTCGACGGGAACCTCATGGAGAAGATGTGGGCGGACCCCAGGCTGCACGGGGACAAGAAGCACATGGGCCAGGACGCGATGGGGAAACATGTGTATCAGACGATGGACGGAGCGGCGCGGCGCGACGCGCGCGCGTCCGACGCGCTCGCGGCGAGGGAGCGGGAGTACGAGTTGATGCAAGAGAAGAAGAGGCGAGGCGACGAGCTCAGAGACGCGGAGCAGGAACTCATGGATCTGAACAACCGCCCGGCGAAGAAGGCGAAGAAGGAGAAGAAAGAGAAGAAGGAGAAGAAGTCGAAGAAGTCCAAGAAGGGGAAGAAGGAGAAGAAGGACAAGAAAGAGAAAAAGTCCAAGAAGAGCAAGAGGTCTCGACGCGAGAGCGGCTCGGACAGCAGCAGCAGCAGCGAGAGCGAGTCGGAGAGCGAGGACAACCGGTACAAGCTCTCGGGGTTCTTCAACAGCAAGGACTGACGACGACGAGGAGGAGGAGGACGAGGTGGAAGCTTCGGGCGCGATATGATATCATGTAGGAAAACAATCTAACGCGACGCGTTCTTTTAACACGCTACTACTGACGCTTCCGCGAAGCGAGGCTACTCCTCGTCGCGCGGAGCGAAAACATTCATTCATTTTATTCTTCTCGCGAAGGAAGATCCCATCCGATCCGATTCGATCGCGTCACGTCCGCCTTCTGATCGGGACGAGGCGCTCGTCGAACGGCATGATCGCCATCTGCCTCGCGGTCTTGATCGCGCGGTTCATCTTCCTCTGCACCTTCTGCCGGACCCCAGTCTTCCTCCGCGGGATGATCCTCCCGGTGTCCGTCACGAAATTGGACAACACCTTGACGTCTCTAAAGTCGAGGCACTCCGTGAGAATCTTCGTCGAGCGCTCGTCCTTCAGGTTCGGCGGCTTCACGAAAGTGCCGCGCTTCGCGAGCAGGCCCTCGGTGAACATCGGCCCGTCCGACGCGTCGCGAGGCGCGAGGTCGTCCGTCTCGTACCTCTGCCCCGGGAAGAACAAGCGGTGTTTCAATATCCGCTCGATCCGCACCTTCGGCTCCGCCTTTTCGCGGCTCGGTCCTCCTCCTTCCGCGGCGTCGTCCTCCGCGGCGTCCGCCGCGGCGGAGCCCACGCCGGAGCCGACGGCGCCGCCCGCGTCCGCGTGGCGGAACTGCGACGTCAGGAGCTCGATGTCCGCGAGGTCGATCTTCGGCTTCGGCGTCGACGTCGACGCGCCGTCGTCGTCGCCCTTGGACGACGAAGATTCGTCGTCGTCGCTCGACGCGACGCGCGACGAGGCGTGGAGCGCGCGCGACGCGATCGGCGCGGGGTCCCGGACCCACGCGCGCAGGGAGCCGCCGTGCGTCAGCGCTCTGCCGGCGCGGCGGCAGACGGCGACGAACGCCATCGCGATGCGCGCGCGAGGGCTCGCGCGTCGACGGTGTGCGCCTAACCCTAAAACGATCGACGCCCTCGACGACTCGATGTTTTCGTCATCGCGAAATCGATCGTTCGCGGCGTCACAGCGTCGCGGCGCGCGCGCAGACGCACGCACGCGCGCACGATGTCCATCCGCGGCGTGTGGCAGCTCCTGCGACTGAACGTGTCGTACTGCGACGTCGAGGGCTCGTCTCGGGCGCTCAGGGCGTTCGTGAAGGACGGCAAGCTCGCCGCGTTCGCCGCGCGATACCCGCACGTGGAGGTGACCACGGAGACGCGCCGGGGGCTTCACCCGCACATGCGCGGGGAGTTTCGAAGCGGCGAGACGAAGGACGTGTCGCTCAGGAGGTTCGACGAGTCCGAGATCTTGTTTCAGCTGCGGTACATCGTCAGCGAGAAGGGGATGAAGAACGCGGCGAAGAACTCGATCCGCGGCGATCGGAAGATGACGAAGACGCCGAGCGTGCAGGGGAAGTGGCGACCGGGGATGTGGGAGCGAGGCGCGGGGGGTGGGGCCGCCGCCGCCGCCGCGGGAGGGGTCGCGTCGTGATGCGCGCGGTCGGGGACGACGCGTAGGGGGGAACGGGGGGGGGGTATTAGGCGCGCGATCTCCGCGCGAGGGGCGCGGTGGGGGGCTGTAGGTTAGCACCAACAGATGGACTTCTTCTCTCAACGAGATTCTTCACTTCTCGTCGCCACTCCCCACTTCCCCATGCGCGACGACGACGACGTCGTCGTCGCGCTGGCGGTGCATAAACCTCGCGGGTACGTGTCCGAGCGCTTCCCCGACGGCGTCGTCGCGGACGCGTCCGGGCGGCGATCCGTGTACGAGCTCATCCCGCGCGACGAAGGCGAAGCGGGCGCGGACGTTGACGATGTCGGGTCGTCCGAGGCTCCGAACCAGACGTCGCATAAGCCGCTCACCGCCATCGGTCGTCTCGACGCGGAGACGTCCGGGGTTCTGCTGTTCGCGCGCGGCGGGGAGCTGCACCGCGCGGTGCGAGGGCAGGGCGTGAAGAAAGTCTACGTCGCCACCGTCGCCGCGCCGAGCCAGGAGAGCGCGTTGACGAGGGCGCTGTCGTCGTTGACGGAGCCGCTGTCGCTGCGGCCGCGCGACGACGACGACGGCGGCGGCGACGACGGGCGCGGCGGCGACGACGACGGCGGCGGCGACGGGCGCATCGTCGACGACGACGTGAGGAAGAAGAAACGGTGGAGCTCGCCCGCGACCGCGCGCGTCGTGAGAACGTGGCGCCTGGACGACGACGACAGCGACGACGACGACGACGGCGGCGGCGGCGCCGCCGACGGCGCGCGGTACGAGACGCGACGCGCGCGAGAGACGTGGCGCGCGCGGCGACGCGAAGAGTTGGACGTCACGCCCGAGATTGAACGCCGTCGGGATTGGAAGGACGGGTTCGTGGACATCGAGATAACCGTTACGGATGGAGCGTTTCATCTCGTCCGGAGACTCGTGAAGCGCGCCGGTCTGAAGATGCGGCACCTGCGAAGGACCGCCGTCGGCGGCGTCTCGACGCGCGGCATCGACGACCCGGGCGACGCGCGAGCGCTGACGCGCGACGAGGTGGACGATCTGATCGCGCAGTACGACGCGCGCGCGCCGCCGAAGAATAGAACGGATAGACTCTAGCTAGGGGTAGGTACAGTAGCGACGTAATAAGGCTAGGAGGGCACGCTCGGCGCGAAAAAATCTCAATGATGTCATCAGAAGTCCTCCCCGAGGGTCTGATACGACCCTTGATTCGCGCCGTCGCTCCCCCCGCCCCCCCCCCCCCCCCCCCCCCCCCCCCCCCCCCCCCCCCCCCCCCCCCCC
>Ga0181560_10001654_pt1 | contig 20795 bp, 28 predicted proteins | sample 011ome_20_FD_133751 | JGI IMG/M metagenome (GOLD analysis project Ga0181560, IMG submission 133751) | Coastal salt marsh microbial communities from the Groves Creek Marsh, Skidaway Island, Georgia - 011509CT metaG (megahit assembly) | ecosystem: Environmental > Aquatic > Marine > Intertidal...
AAACTGCACATGGTTTTGCCTCTAGACGCCACCCACACCCATGCCCGCGCGGTGTTGTCCAGACCCCGCCTCGAAAGCCTGATGCTGAGTAAAGTCGACGAAGCGCAGGCTCCATGGCCATGCTTGAACGCCCTGTTAGATCACGGCGTGTGTATCAGCCACATCAATGACAACCCTCGCCAACATGCGCCGTTGCAGCCGTTTCAGACCAGCGCCTTGGTGGAGCGGGCCATGTCAGCGCTGTGTCAATCGCCTGCGTCCACGCCCCCGGGGAGCTTCAGCCCAGCAGAGGCGGGCTCTGCGTCCTTTGGCACCATAGAAATGGCAGGTGCCTATGTCTAATCAGCACATACCCCAGGTCATTGGCATTGCCAGTGGCAAAGGAGGCGTGGGCAAAACCACGGTCTCGACCAACTTGGCAACCGCCTTGGTCCATGCTGGCAAGCGTGTCTTGCTCATGGACGCCGACATGGGTATGGCCAACGCTCAGATTGCCTTGGGCTGCAAAGCCACTTACAACATTGGGCACGTCTTGCGTGGAGAAAAGTCACTCAAAGAGATCTTAGTCAAATCAAGTCAGGGCGCCTTTTTGGTGCCTGGCGCCTCGGGCATGCGCGAACTGGCCGCCATGGACGACGCTGCAACAGCTGGGATCATCGCTGCATTTGACGACTTGGCAGATGACTTTGACGTGGTCATCGTCGACGTGGCGGCGGGTATCTCGCCATCTGTTTTGACGTTTTTGGCAGCCTGTCATCGACGCTTCATCGTGGTGAAGGACGAACCAGCGTCGATTGCTGATGCCTACGGGATCATCAAAGTGATGACCCGCGACTACGACTTAAATGAAATTTATTTGGTGCCCAATATGGTGCCGTCCCAAGCTTTGGGGTGGCAGCTGTATCGTCGCCTCAACGAAGTCTGTCACCGGTTTTTGTCCCATAGTGTGGCCTACCTCACCTCCATCGAAGCGGACGAGTTTGTCCTTCAGTCGCTGCGCAAATACACCTCGGTGATTCAGCACGCCCCGGGCGGGGCCGCCTCCAGGGACTTTCATCGCCTGGCGGACGCAGTGATGAAGCTGCCACCGGTCGCGGCGCCCAACGGGCACATACAGTTTTTTGTCAATCGCCTGGCGCAAAGCGCTGAGGAAGGATAAACCATGGCCGCTGCACCGATTGCAATGTACGAGAGCACCCGAAGTGGCGGGCAAGAGCAAAATCGGCTCGTGCTTGATCACATGGACTTGGTTAAACGCGTGGCTTTGCACTTGAGGCCACGCATACCACCCTACATGGAGCTTGATGAACTCATTCAAGTGGGCATGGTCGGGTTGATCGAAGCGTCCAGGGCTTTTGACCCCGGTATGGGTCACGAGTTCGAGCACTTCGCCTTGCGTAGGGTCAGGGGTGCCATGCTCGACGAAGTTCGCCGCTTATCCTCCCTGCCCCGTTCAGCTGTCGCTTTCAACAAAAGCGAGCAATCAGCTACCCAAGCTTTGGCCTCTGAGTTGGGACGCCAGCCCAGCCAAGCCGAGCTGGCGGAGCACATGGGCAAAGACGTCGAGCAGTTTCAAAAAGAGCGAGGAAATGCATATCGGTTTGAAACCTTCTCGATGGAAGTGGTGACCGAAGAGGTGTTGGGTTTGGCCGCCGATTCAGCCTACCAGCCAGAGATGGCCGTTGAGCATGAGGAGTTCATGGGTGCCGTGACGGATGCCATCGCAGAGCTCCCCGAGCGTGACCAGTTGGTGATGCAGCTTTATTACGTTGAAGAGCTGAATCTCAAAGAAATTGGTGCTATCTTGGAGGTCAGCGAATCGCGGGTCAGCCAGATTTTGTCTGGCGTGGTCAAAAAACTCCGCGCTCAACTACAAATGGGCTAGGGGTTTCCACCACACTTTCGGACAGGCCATCCTAAGTTGGCATAATCAGTTAAGTTAACTAACCATTTTTTGCAGCCTGCCCTCCGCATGTTCGACCTGTTCAAGTCCAAATCCCCTGCGCAATTGCGTGACCAAGCCCAAACTTTTTACGAAAAGACAGTGGGAGATAAGAACGCGCCCAGAGCGGTCAAAGTTCGTTTGGGCATGCTGATGCGGGCCCACGTTGACAAACTGTTCGTGATTGGCGCCAAACAAGCGATTCAGTACGATCAAGCTTTGGCCGCAGCCATCACCCAAGGCACAGAGCGCCCTGACCCTCCAACCGCTTCACCCCATTTGACAATCAAGACTGGTGACAACGAGGTTCAAAGCTACATCCCGCCACAATATGCCAATGCAGTGTTCAATTTGGGTATGCGCTATCAGACGCAGCAAATCGGCGCAGAGCAGGCAATTGAAGTCGCTCAATCGATTTTGGACACCATATGCTACGAAGAATTGGCTTTGCCGCAGTCCTTTGAGGCATTGAAGTTTTTGCGCGACGAGCTTGAGTCAGAGAGTGACGAGGAAGGCGCCGACTAGGTCATGGGAACATTCCTGGTCATTGTGGCGTCTGTGCTGCTGCTTTTGGTTTTGTTTTTTTTGCTGCAAAGGGTTGCCCGATTAGAGGAAGCCGCCAGAGGCATCGGTCAATCAAGCACCAAAGCGGTCGCATCCAACGATCCCATTGACCGCTTGTTCAGTAAATATGACGGACAAGCCCTTTGGGATTTGCTGGCGTCGCAAAGCACGCCAAATGATATTGAGCCTCAATTGCTAGAAGAGGCGCGACAGCGCTATTCGTTTATTTTGCTGGCCCACGCAACACGCTTGTTTGAGTCAGGCGCGCGTGGCCTGTCAGAGTCACCCGGCAATGCGCAGCGCATTGTGACGATGCGAGGTGCAGTGCAGTCTTGGCTACCCCAAACCTATGCGGTTTCGCTGTTCGAGTGCGGGCGGCAATCGCGCGCCGCCAACGACGAAGCTTCACGCGAACCCATACGCCAGAGGTTGCTAGAAATCAGTCAAGCGATGGCGCCTGCGCTTCAAGCAGGGGTCTTGCTACAACTCAGCGACCGGCTATTGCCACGCAGCGCTCCCGCTTCAGGCACCCATCCAGACATGGCGGCCTGATTCAAGTTTTTCGGTGGTCCGCCGAATCTTGAATGTATCCAAGTTCATGTTTGTATTTGAAGGGTAGTTCCATGCGTGTGAATCACAAGGCGATCCAGAGTTATGGCAATGTTCAGATTGACTCTGGCATCGTTGACGCCAACGCGGCGCAATTGATTCTGATGCTATTTGATGGCTTGATCGATAACCTGCTCGACGCCAAGCGCCACATGGGTCTGGGACATATCGCTGAAAAATCATTCCATATCAGCCGCGCTTCGCGCATTGTGATCGGGCTTCGGGCCGCACTCAACTTTGACGATGGCGGTGAACTGGCTCTCAACTTGGACGACCTTTACGGCTATTTTCTGCGCAGGCTCACGGCCGCCAATGTGCAGAACGACGCAGACATGCTTGATGAGATATATGGCTTAACCCTTGAGGTGCGCCAAGCTTGGAGCACGCTGCCCCCTCTCAACCCAGCCGCTCGCCGCTGATCACACAACGACGATCATGAAATCTACCGAGATTCGGCTCGCTCGCATCGCCGATCGCTTTGTTTGTGAGCACCGCAGCCAGCATGTGGAGCCTTGGTTTGGATTGTTGTTGGCCAATATCTGTAGTGGGTTGAGAGCTGGCACACCAAGTGATGCGCAAGGGCTGCCGCTGCGCAGCACCCAAGCTGCCTTGGCGATGCTGCGCGATTTGGGCGACATGATCGATACAGCTAACGGCGGTGAAATGGCAACATCTCTGATGGAGCTGTTGGACTACATCGGTCGTGGATTGAGCAAGCCCGCGACACGGGCTGAGTTTGCCCAAGAGGCGCTCAGGTTGCTCGAGGGGGTCCATGCCGCTTGGTCGACCGATGCTGGGCTGTTTCCGCTGAAATCGCGCGATCACTCAAACACAGGGCACACCCTCCACTGATTTCGCTTGGCTGCGCGCTGGTCGTGCGGCTTAGATTCCAGCTAAAATGCAGGCCTCCGCGGGCGTAGTTCAATGGTAGAACTTCTGCTTCCCAAGCAGACAGCGTGGGTTCGATTCCCATCGCCCGCTCCATTGCGTATCAATGGTCACAGAGTGGACTCAATTGAACGAATGTGAGTGATTGGTGCGGCTGGCGGGGATCGAACCCACGACCCTCGGCTTCGGAGGCCGATACTCTATCCACTGAGCTACAGCCGCACGGCTGCTTGTGTTGGGCAATTGCTGTCGATTGCCCTTGGTGCGCTGACATTCTATCAGTGGCATAGCTATAATCTTGGGTTTGTTGAAGCCGGACTTCGGTTTGGCTTGTTTTTATTTTGCTGCGCCTCGAGGATCACATGAGCGACCACCACACTGGCCCCATTAAAACCCCTTCCCAATTGTTCTGGGTCTCTCTCTTTTCTTTTATTGTGCCCGTGCTGATCATTGTGGGTTTGGTCAACTATGTGGTGTCAGACGAGGCGCCCGCAGCTGGTGCCGTCAATCAAGAGCTCGCGCAGGCCAAGCGTTTGCAGCGCGTTGGCACGGTGGAGATCCGCGATGCGAATCGGCCGCTGCGCGCCGGCGCAGAGGTTTATCAGAACCAATGTGCGGCTTGCCATGCCACCGGTGCAGCCGGTGCGCCTAAGTTTGGTGATATGGCCGCTTGGGCCGCCCGGATTGGCCAAGGTTACGAGGCGCTGCTTAACAGCGCACTCAAAGGCAAAGGCGCCATGGGAGCCCAGGGCGGCGGTGAGTACAACGATTTAGAGATTGGTCGCGCGGTGGTGCATTTGGCCAACGCTGGTGGTGCGAGCTTTCCGGTGCCACAGAAGCCAGCTCAGTGATTTCAGCTGATTTATGAAAAGCCGACTGATGTCGGCTTTTTTTATGCGCTTCAGGGTTTCGGCGTTGGATGCCTTGTGAACTGGAAGTTTTTTTCTAGATCGCTGCGCGTCGTGGCTTGGAGCTGCCATTGGGCTTTCTCCCAGCAGTCTGCAAACAGCGCCATATCTTGCGATCTGACCACTGCGAGTTCACCCGCATGGCTAACGTAGACCAGTTCTCTTTCGTCAGTCCACACGGTATCGATTGGAAACGGCCGGCCGAGGTGGGTTCGCGGCTGCATCGCATGGTCAAAATGAAGCACCCAAGGGGCCGCCTCTAGGTCAACATAGACCTTTTGGGGTCCATTTTGAAAGTACCAGCATCCACTGGCATCGGCTTGGTAGTTGCGTTTGATGAACTCAATCAGGCCATGGTGCTGCAAACGCGCCCCTTTGGCCACCTTGGGGCTGTCGGGTTCGCCGAATGGCCCTGCGTTTTGCGCCGCGTCGTCACGCATGTACCAGTCGCCCTTTGCATCCAGGCCCAACCAACCATAGCAGGCTGGTACGTTGGGCCACTTTTTCATGGCGGCCTTGACCATATCGTCCATTCAGCTACCTCGTTGATTCAACCAGTCTAAAACGGCGTCGGCCATCGGCAATAGGCTGCCACGACCATCCCACCATTGTTGACGATGTGAATAACCCACGTGGCCACCATGGCCAGGGTTGGCAAATTCGACAAACGCAGATGCTTGCGCGCCCTCTTTCACGTTGCGCCATGGCACAAACGGGTCGTTTTTGGCATTGACTATCAAGCAAGGAATTGCCATCTGTCCTAGGTGTGGCTTCGCCGATGCTCTGGCATAGTAGTCGGCTACCCCTTGAAAGCCGTGTAGCGGTGCGGTGAACGCGTCGTCAAATGCTTCTATGGTGCGCGCGCGCAGCACGCTGTGCAAGTCAAATGTGCCGGGGTGTAGCTGGGCCTTTTCGCGCGCCTTGCGGCGCATGGTGCGCAAGAACATGGGCGTGTAGATCCATTGATTCGCGCCGCGCTGTATCGCTCGTCCGGCACTTGCCAAGTCAATTGGCGCACCCAGTGCGGCCATAGCTCGGATGTGCTGTCTGGCGCTTTCTTCCTGTAGGCAGGCCCAAAGGGTCAGCGCATTGCCGCCGAGTGATACGCCTATGGCCAAGTGGCGACTGGCCTGCGCGTTGACTTGGGATGCTCGGAGCATGCTCTGGACGTCATGCACGTCACCCGAATGGTAGGCCCTAGCGAGGCGGTTGTTTTCGCCTGAGCAGCCCCTGAAGTGCGGCACGGCGATGCTCCATCCTCTCGCCATAGCCGCCACCGCAAATGCCGTGGCGTAGTGACTATGAGAAGAGCCTTCTAAGCCATGAAAAAGTGTGACATGGGTGTGCGAGTCGGGGTCGCCCATCACATCCATATCAAAGAAGTCGCCATCCTCAAGCTCTATCCGATGCCGCCGCCAACTTGCCTGAAGTGGTAGCCCGCCTTGCTGAGCTGTCAGATCACGGGGTCGCGACAACAGCGCGGAGCCGATGGTTTCGAGGTGCCCTCCCCTCATCCACAGTGGCGGCTTAGGATCAAAACGAAAAGCCATCACGGGTTAGTGAATGGTGGCCGACGGTGACAGCTGAGGCGATGGCATTTTCGGCTTCATCACGCCCGGGGATGCATGGTGCAACTGTAAGCGCCATCCACGACTGGTGATGGCATACACGTTGACCGCAATCACCTCGGCGATGGCTGGACCGTCATCCGTGGCAACATCTACCTCTTCAAGAACCGTTTGAATCACGTGCGCATCATGTTCGATTCGGTGGGTTTGTGTCACTTTCATGCGCACTTTTGCATTTGCAAATAGTGCTTCAAATAGTCGGCGAATATCGGTCGCGCCAGTGATCAGATCTCCGCCCGGCGGGATACAAACGGGATCTTCGTCCTGAGTCCAGCAGTCCATCAAACGCTCCAAGTCTCCGCGATTTAGCGCTTCATAAAACTGACGCTCGATGTCTTCTGCTGTGTTGAGCTGTTGCGATGGTTGCGGCATCCTGGAATTTTAAATTGGACCTGCCAAAAAAAACCGAGCCAAAGGCTCGGTTCTTCAGCTTGCTGGGCTGCTTCAGTTCTTGCGCAGGCGTCGCAAAGCCGCGAGTTGAGCCGCCATGACAGCCAATTCGGCTTGCGCCGTGGCCACTTCAACTTCACTTTTGGCATTGCGCAAAGCTTCTTCCGCTTGGCGACGGGCCTCGGTGGCTCTTGCTTCGTCCAAATCGGCACCGCGAATGGCTGTGTCACTCAAGACGGTGACTTTGTGCGGCTGCACCTCAATGAGGCCACCGGCTACGAACACCAACTCTTCGGTGCCGTCGCTGAGTTTGATGCGCACAGAGCCTGGCTTGATGCGTGAAATCAAAGGCACGTGTCCGGGCAAAATACCCAGCTCACCTGACTCTCCGGGCAAGGCGACAAATGCAGCCTCTCCGCTGAAGATGCTGGCTTCTGCACTGACCACGTCAACGTGAATACTGTTCATGCTTAACTCCTGTTGGTCGCACATGCAAGGAGCGGCTTAGTGGCCGACCCTCTTGCACGAATTAAGCTCCCAGTTTTTTCGCCTTTTCAAAGGCTTCGTCAATTGTGCCGACCATGTAGAAAGCCTGCTCTGGCAAGTGATCACACTCGCCGTCTACGATCATCTTGAAACCACGGATGGTCTCGGCCAATGACACGTACTTTCCAGGTGAGCCGGTGAAGACTTCAGCGACGTGGAAGGGCTGGGACAGGAAACGCTGAATCTTGCGGGCACGGGCCACTGCGAGTTTATCCTCAGGAGCCAATTCGTCCATACCCAAGATGGCAATAATGTCGCGCAGCTCTTTGTAGCGTTGCAAGGTACCTTGTACACCACGAGCAACGGCATAGTGCTCTTGGCCGACCACGTGAGGGTCAAGCTGACGGCTGGTCGAGTCAAGTGGATCAACCGCTGGGTAAATACCCAGAGCTGCAATGTCACGCGACAACACAACGGTCGAGTCCAAGTGGGCAAAAGTCGTGGCAGGTGATGGGTCGGTCAAGTCATCGGCTGGCACGTACACGGCTTGGATGGAGGTGATCGAACCCACTTTTGTAGAAGTAATGCGCTCTTGTAGGCGGCCCATTTCTTCGGCCAATGTTGGCTGATAGCCCACCGCAGAAGGCATGCGGCCCAACAGCGCAGACACTTCGGTACCTGCCAAGGTGTATCGATAGATGTTATCCACAAAGAACAACACATCACGTCCCTCGTCACGGAAAGACTCAGCGATGGTCAAACCAGTCAAGGCCACCCGCAAGCGGTTGCCTGGGGGCTCGTTCATCTGGCCGTAAACCATGGCCACTTTTGACTCTGGCAAGTTCTCGAGGTTCACAACACCGGAGTCAGCCATCTCGTGGTAGAAGTCGTTGCCCTCACGGGTCCGCTCACCCACGCCAGCAAACACTGACAAACCGCTGTGGGCTTTGGCGATGTTGTTGATCAACTCCATCATGTTGACGGTCTTACCAACGCCAGCACCACCAAACAAGCCAACTTTACCGCCTTTGGCGAAGGGGCACACCAAGTCGATCACCTTGATGCCAGTTTCCAGCAGCTCTTGGGAAGGCGACAACTCGTCGTAGGCCGGTGCCTTGCGGTGGATCGATGCGGTGAGGGTTTGATCCACAGGGCCACGCTCGTCGATAGGCGTACCCAACACATCCATGATGCGGCCCAGTGTGGCTTTGCCGACTGGTACGGTAATAGCTGCTTTGGTGTTGTAAACCTGCATGCCACGGCGCAAACCGTCCGAAGAACCCAGTGCAATGGTTCGAACGATGCCGTCACCCAACTGCTGTTGCACTTCCAGTGTCAGGGCTGAGCCTTCCATCTTGAGTGCGTCATACACGCGGGGCATTTGGTCGCGTGGAAATTCAACGTCAACCACCGCACCGATGGTTTGAACAATCTTGCCTTGTACTTGAGCCATGATTGATACCTTCTCGTTTCTTTGATTCTGTTACGTCCACGGCCTTAAACGGCTGCGGCACCTGAGACAATTTCTGACAGCTCTTTGGTAATCGCTGCCTGACGTGTTTTGTTGTAGACCAACTTGAGTTCACCAATGACGCTGCCGGCGTTGTCCGTCGCAGCTTTCATAGCTACCATGCGAGCACTTTGCTCAGATGCCATGTTTTCGGCGACAGCTTGGTAAACCTGGGACTCGATGTATCGGGTCAGCAAGTCATCAATCACTGGCGCTGCATCGGGTTCGTAGATGTAGTCCCAGCCATGTTGCGGCAGGCCATCATCTAATTCACCCATGGACAACGGCAAGAGGGGCTGAAGCGTAACCTCTTGGCGCATCGTGTTGACAAACTGGTTGTAACAGAGGTGAACCTCTGATATCGCGCCTTCGGAAAAGCGATCTAGCATGACCTTGATGGGGCCGATCAACGTATCCAGATGAGGCGTATCACCCAAGCCAGTCACGTTTGAAATCACCCGTGCGCCCAAGCGGTTCATAAACCCCAGCCCTTTGGCGCCGATGGCCACGACCTCAACGGTTTTACCTGCCTGCTGCAAATCACGAATCTTGGTGGTGACTGCGCGCAACAAATTGGTGTTCAAACCACCACATAGCCCCTTGTCGGTTGACACAACGATCAAACCGACGACTTGGCCTTCATTGCTGGCCATGTAGGGGTGGCGGTACTCCGGATTGGCTCGACTCATGTGCGCAGCGATTTGGCGTACCTTGTCGCTGTAAGGCCTAGCCGCACGCATGCGGTCTTGGGCCTTTCGCATTTTCGATGCGGCAACCATTTCCATGGCCTTGGTGATCTTCTTGGTGTTTTCCACCGAAGCGATCTTGCCGCGTATTTCCTTACCTGCTGCCATTGGCGCTCCTTGTCAGGTGTCTTTCATTGCCGCTGTGAGCGGGTCAGTAGGAACCCGTTTTCTTGAACGCCGCAATGGCGGCTTCGAGGGCGGCTTCTGCGTCTTTGTCCATGGCCTTCTTGGCTTCCATATCGGCCAACAAGTCCGCGTGCTTGTCCTTCAAGTGGGCGTGCATACCTGACTCAAACGGCAACACCTGTTTGATTTCCAAGTCGTCCATGAACCCCTTGTTCACGGCAAACAATGAGGACGCCATCAAGCTGATCGGCAACGGGTTGTACTGCGTCTGTTTGAGCAACTCAGTCACGCGTGCACCACGGTCTAGCTGTTTGCGGGTCGCTTCGTCAAGATCAGACGCAAACTGAGCAAATGCTGCAAGTTCGCGGTACTGCGCCAAGTCGGTGCGAATACCACCAGAGAGGCTCTTCACCAATTTGGTTTGAGCAGCTCCACCCACACGAGACACTGAAATACCCGCGTTAATTGCAGGACGCACACCGGCGTTAAACAGGCTGGTTTCGAGGAAGATTTGACCGTCAGTAATCGAGATCACGTTGGTCGGCACGAATGCTGAAACGTCACCCGCTTGGGTCTCAATGATGGGCAATGCGGTGAGTGAGCCCGTCTTACCTTTGACTTCACCCTTGGTGAAGGCTTCAACGTAATCGGCATTCACGCGTGCGGCACGCTCAAGCAAACGGCTGTGGAGATAGAACACGTCGCCAGGGAATGCTTCGCGCCCTGGTGGACGACGCAACAACAATGACACTTGACGGTACGCAACAGCCTGCTTTGACAGGTCGTCGTAGACGATCAGAGCATCTTCACCGCGATCGCGGAAGTACTCACCCATGGTGCAACCTGAGTAGGCAGATACATACTGCATCGCGGCTGATTCAGAGGCAGAAGCGGCCACAACGATGGTGTACTCCATGGCGCCTGCTTGCTCAAGTGCGCGCACGACGTTTTTGATGGAAGATGCTTTCTGACCAATCGCGACATACACGCAGGTCATGTTCTGACCCTTTTGATTGATGATCGCATCAAGCGCCACCGCGGTCTTACCGGTCTGGCGGTCACCAATGATCAATTCGCGTTGGCCGCGTCCGATTGGCACCATGGAGTCAATGGCTTTCAAGCCAGACTGCATGGGTTGATCGACTGACTGACGTGCAATCACGCCAGGCGCCACTTTTTCAACCACGTCGGTCATTTTGGCGTTGATGGGACCCTTGCCGTCAATGGGCTGACCCAAAGCGTTGACCACGCGGCCGACCAATTCGGGGCCGACGGGCACTTCCAGAATGCGACCCGTGCACTTGACTGTGTCGCCTTCAGAAATGTGCTCGTACTCACCCAAGATCACCGCACCCACAGAGTCGCGCTCGAGGTTCAGGGCGAGACCGTACGTCGCGACGCCTTCGGCAGTGGAGGGAAACTCCAACATTTCGCCCTGCATCACGTCGGATAGACCATGAACGCGAACGATACCGTCGGTCACGGAAACGACCGTGCCTTCATTGCGCACATTGGCGCTGGTGTTCAAGCCCTCGATACGTGACTTGATCAGTTCTGAGATTTCAGCGGGATTGAGCTGCATGTCTCTTTCCTTGTTTCTTAAATGTGTTGAGAGGCGAAGGTTCAGCGCGGCTTACGCCATGAGCGTCGACTTCATCTGTTCCAAACGGGCTTTGAGAGAGGTGTCAAACACTTCATCGCCCACCACGACGCGCACACCACCGATCAATTCGGGAGCCAGTGCGACGGACAATTTCAACGACCGACCAAAGCGTTTCTCTAGCACTGCTTTGAGGTCGTTTTGTGCTGAGGCATCCAGCTCATAGGCTGAGAAAACCTGGGCATCATCGACCCCTTGCTGGGCATTGACGAGACGGACGATTTGAGCCGCCATTTCTGGCAAAGCTGGCAATCGGTTGTTCTCTACAACAGCTTGTAGAAAGTTGGTGGCGGCAGCAGACGGGGCAGCCGCGACCACTCCGTTCAATACCGACAACACCTGCTCGTTGGTTACATTGGGGTTTTCAGCCAATGCCAAGATTTCAGGCGAAGCAGCCACTGCGGCAGCTTGATGCAGCCAATCCATGTCAGCCGCATTGCCTTTCGAGACTTGGAAAAAAGCTTCAGCGTAGGGGCGTGCAATCGTGGCGAGTTCAGCCATGGCAAATCCTGTCAGAGTTCGGTTTTCAGCTGCGTCAACAGTTCGCTATGAACCGCAGCGTTGACTTCACGGCGCAAAATTTGCTCCGCACCCTTGACGGCAAGCGTGGCAACTTCATCGCGCAAAGCTTCACGCACCTTGTGCACTTCAGCTTGCGCCTCAGCGCGTGCCGCTGCTACGATTTTTGCCGCTTCGTCGCTTGCACGAGCCTTGGCTTCTTCGATCATCGTTTGTGCACGACGCTCGGCATCGGCCAGACGAGCCGCTACTTCGTCACGCGACTTGTTCAATTCCGCCTCGACTCGATCGTTGGCGGCAGACAACTCGGTTTTGGCCTTTTCAGCCGCTGCCAAGCCTTCAGTGATCTTTGATGCGCGCTCATCGAGGGCTTTGGCAATTGGAGGCCACACGAATGACATCGTGAACCAGACCAAAATGGCCAAAACGATCATCTGAGCGAACAGCGTTGCATTGATGCTCATCGCAACACCTTTCTAGAACAGGTTGGATAGTCCAGTGATGTCAGTTGCTCCGGGTGCCGCCTAGAGGCGCCACCCGAAACAACCCGCCCATCAATTAGGCCAATGCGAAGGGGTTTGCAAAGGCGAACAACAAGGCAATAGCCACGCCGATCAAGAATGCAGCGTCAATCAAACCGGCCAACAAGAACATCTTGGTTTGCAAGTCGTTCATCAGTTCAGGCTGGCGTGCACCAGATTCCAAAAATTTGCCGCCCATCATGCCGATGCCGATAGATGCGCCCATTGCGCCCAGACCCACGATCAAACCACAAGCCAGTGCGACGAGACCTAGAATGTTTTCCATGATGACTCCTTGGAGAAGAAAAGATAAAAGAAAAGAAAAATGAAACTCGATTAGTGCGCGTCGTGTGCCTGACCCACATAAATGAGGGTCAACATCATGAAGATGAATGCTTGGAGCGTGATAACCAAGATGTGGAAAATGGCCCAGATCGTACCGGCGATCAAGTGCCCTATGAACAGCAAACCACCCGTCATTGACAGTGCAGCATAGCCACCCAGCAAAGCGATCAGCATAAACACCAATTCGCCAGCGTACATATTGCCAAACAACCGCATGCCATGCGATACGGTTTTGGCAACGAATTCGATCATTTGCATCAGGAAGTTGATGACCCCCAAAATCAATGCAAACAATGGGTTTTTACTGGTCCCGAATGGTGCACTCACCAATTCGTGGGCCCAACCACCCAGACCTTTGATCTTGACGTTGTAATACAAGCAAATCAACAAAACCGAGACCGACATACCAAGGGTGGTCGACAAATCTGCGGTTGGCACAACACGCAAGTAAGCGTGGTGAGGGTCATGACCGGCGGCCGCATAGATTTGAGTCCAAATCGCGGGCAGCAAATCCACAGGCAACAAGTCCATGGCATTGAGCAAGAAAATCCACATAAAGACCACCAAAGCCAATGGCGCGACCATTTTGCGGCTTTTGGCGTTGTGAATCACTGACTTGGCTTGGCTGTCAACCATTTCAAACAACAACTCAACCGCTGCTTGAAAACGACCAGGAACCCCAGAAGTAGCAGCGCGCGCAGCGCGCCATAGAACAAAACACACCACCACACCAAGGATCGCAGAGATCGACAGCGAGTCCAAGTTAATGTAGCCAAAGTCAACAATACCCTCTTGCTTGTTCCCCACGTTCGTCCAGTGGGTCAAGTGGTGGGTAATGTATTCACCCGCGGTCAATTCTTTTCCATCAGCAGCCATAACAACTCTTCAAAGAATGCTCTTGTTCAGCGCACACGATTCACGGATGACCGCCATGCGACCACCGCGTGCGCCTTGAGCGCCACCACAACGCCAACCAACATGGCCAGCCAACTGGGAGACTCAAACCACCATGCGGTTGTGGCCATCAGGCCAATTGCCGCCAGGAGCTTGACACCCTCCCACACAAAAAAACTCGCCGCCGCCGATATCACCTGCGCCGACGATTGGTCTCGCTTCCGCCCTAAGGCCAAAGCCATCACCGTCGAGGGCAACGCAATCGCCGCTGCCCCGTACATCAACTCTAGGGCCCACAATGTGGGCGCCCCAACAACCCATGCAACCGCCGTGGCGGCCAGCGACCAAAGCCACTGACCCTTGACCACTTCAAACATTCCCACTTGAGGATGTTCTGCGCGCCACTGGCGCGCTTGTTCCCGCGTCAGTGGTTTGAAATCTTCTTCTGGCGTTTCAGAGTAGGGGTCCCAACTTTCCGACATTTCAATCCCGGTTGCGACGAGCTCTCGCTACTCTTAAAACTTTGCCAACGCTGGTCCATGTTCTCATTGTCAGTGAGCTCGTTGACACCAAGTTGACAAAACAAAGACCGAATCACCCGCGACGCGTTGGCGCCATTAACTGGGTGAAAACCCGCGATTATATACACACATGTTTCCCGTTGGATAATGTGGACCATGAACCAGCCTGAACATGAGTCGTTGATCGAGTACCCATGCCGCTTTCCGATCAAAGTGATGGGCGCGCACCACCCCGAATTTGTGGGTGCCATTTGTGAGGTCGTCAGGCGTTTTGAGCCTGCATTTGACCCCTCGACTGTGGCCATCAACCAAAGCAAGGGGGGCAATTACCTCGGCTTGACGGTGGGTGTTTGGGTCACGGATAGGGCGCAGTTGGACGATCTATACCGTGCACTCACCAGCCACCCAATGGTCAAAGTGGTGCTTTAAACCGGGCGCGGCACCAACACATGAATCGCTTTGAACTGCGCGATTGGGGCGTTGTGGATTACAGCATCACGCAAGACGCGATGCAGGCCTTGACGCGCGACCGCGAAGCGCATGATGCTGACGAGATCTGGCTCTGCGAGCACCCCTCAGTTTTTACCCAAGGTTTAGCCGGCAAGCCCGAGCATTTGCTGACCCCAAGCGGTATACCTGTGGTGCAAAGTGACCGAGGCGGACAGATCACTTATCACGGGCCTGGGCAGTCGGTGGTGTACGTGTTGCTTGATCTCAAGCGGGCTGGGTACTTTGTGAAGGAGTACGTGTACCGACTCGAAGAGGCCGTGATCAAAACACTGGCCGAGTGGCACATCACAGGCTTGCGGGTTCCTGGGGCGCCAGGCATTTATGTGCGCCCAGAACATCCGAGCGATCACCGCGGTTGGGCCTCTACTCACAGCGCTGAGAACCCATTTGCAGGCTTAGGCAAAATCAGCGCCTTAGGCATCAAAGTCAGTCGACATTGCACTTACCATGGGTTGTCATTGAACGTGAGCATGGATTTGGCACCTTTTCAGGCCATCAATCCGTGCGGGTACCCAGGCCTTCGCACGGTTGATCTTCGTACAATTGGATGTGACATTTCTGTGCCCCAAGTTTCCCAAGCCTTGGTCTACCACCTCGGTCACCTACTGTGAGCCTGCGCCATATGCCTTCATCCACGATTTACGACCCCACAGCCAAACAAAAATCTGCCGACAAGGTGTCTCGCATTCCTGTCAAAGTCGTCCAGGCGGAGACTTTAAAAAAACCAGATTGGATTCGGGTCAAAGCGGCGAGTCCGACTTCACGTTTTTACGAGATCAAAGATATTTTGCGTGAAAACAAGCTCGTCACCGTTTGCGAGGAGGCCAGCTGCCCAAATATCGGCGAGTGCTTCGGCAAAGGCACGGCCACATTCATGATCATGGGGGACAAGTGCACGCGCCGGTGCCCTTTTTGCGATGTGGGTCATGGTCGACCTGACCCGCTTGACCCACACGAGCCTGCCAACCTTGCCAAAACCATCGCGGCACTGAAGCTCAAATATGTGGTCATCACCAGTGTCGATCGCGATGACTTAAAAGACGGCGGTAGCCAGCATTTTGTGGACTGTATTCAGCAGGTGCGAGCGGCGGCGCCCGAAACTCAGATCGAGATTCTGACGCCCGATTTTCGCGGTCGCGATGACCGAGCCCTCAAAATCTTGACGGCAGCCCCCCCAGACGTCATGAACCACAATTTGGAGACCGTGCCGCGCTTGTACAAGGAAGCCAGACCAGGCTCGGACTACCAGTTCAGCCTCAACCTGCTGAAAAAATTCAAGGCTCTGTTTCCTGACGTGCCGACGAAGAGCGGGATCATGGTTGGCTTGGGCGAAACCGACGACGAGATTCTTGCGGTCATGCGCGACATGCGCGAGCACCACATTGACATGCTGACCATCGGCCAATACTTGGCTCCCAGCGGACACCACCTACCCGTGCGCCGCTATGTTCACCCCGACACCTTCAAGATGTTCGAGGGCAAGGCTTACGAAATGGGTTTTAGCCACGCGGCTGTGGGCGCCATGGTTCGCTCCAGTTACCACGCCGACGAACAGGCCAGTTGGACTCAAGAGTGAGCCGCGCACTAGAGCGCATCCCAGCAGCCGGCTGGGCGATGTTGACTGTGCTTGTGTGGGCCTCGCTGGCGCCCCTGGGTGTCGCCGTTGGGCATTTGCCGCCTTTTTTAATCACAGGCTGTGGTCTGCTGGTGGGCGGGGCGTTGGCCTTGCCACAAATCATCTCCCAACGCCTGTGGCGCCTAGACGGTGTGACTTGGTTAATCGGCATTGGCGGCCTTTTTGGTTACCACGCGTTGTTGTTTGCCGCTTTACAAATGGCACCCCCCGTTGCGGCCAATTTGGTCAATTATTTGTGGCCCATGGGGATTGTGGTGATGGCGGCTTGGTTCATCCCAGGCGTCACTTGGACTTGGGGTCATGCACTGGCTGCGGCGCTTGGGTTCACCGGTAGCGCCTTGGCCATTTTGGGCAACCACACCCTTGAAGCGCCCCAACCCAGAGAGTGGTGGGGCTACGGCTGTGCCTTGGCTGCTGCCTTTGCATGGGCGTCTTATTCACTTTTGACCAAACGCCGCAGCCATGTCCCCACGGCGGCCATCGGTGCGCTTTGCTTGGTTGCCGGCTCTCTGTCTTTGCTCATGCATTGGGTATTTGAGCCTAGGGTCGCCATCAGCCAATCTGATGCACTCGTGCTTGTGCTGTTGGGTTTAGGGCCCGTTGGGGGGGCCTTTTTCTTGTGGGACCTGGCACTCAAAAAAGGGGATGCGCGTCAGGTGGGCCTGTGGGCGTTTTTGACGCCTGTGCTGTCCACCGCAGCTCTGGCATGGCAGAGCAATCAAGTGTTGAGTTGGCAGCTGCTGTTGGCGACAGCGCTGGTGGTGGGTTCGGCGCTGATTGGCCGATGGGTCAGCGCCCAGGCCGCGGCCGCATTGCCTTCAAAGTAGCGGTTGCGCTTGTGCGCCGCTCAAGACGTCCTCGGCCCAAGCCTTGAGCTGCGTTGTGTTGCTGCGCAAGACTTGCTGCTTCACGGACAAAATCTGTGAAGGGTGCATTGAAAAATGCCTCAACCCCAAACCCAACAACAGGGGTGTGAGCTGAACATCTCCCGCCATTTCGCCACAAACCGAAACCTCTTTGCCATGTGCAAGCCCTGCCTGTATGGTTTGTGTGAGCAAGGCCAATACAGCAGGATGGGTAGGGTCGTAAAGGTGTGAGACTGATTCGTCTACCCGATCAATGGCCAAGGTGTATTGAATCAGGTCGTTGGTTCCGATGGATAAAAAGTCAAAGTGCTCAAGCAGCGCCGAAGCCATCAAGGCAGCCGCCGGAACTTCAACCATGGCGCCTAAACGAACAGGCCCATAGATTTGGCCTTCATTGTCCAACAGAGCCCTCGCGCGGTCGACCATCGCTAAGATTTGGCGCACCTCACTCATGTGCGCCACCATCGGAAACAAAATGCTCACTTGACCCAAAGCAGCAACCCGCAAAATTGCCTTGAGTTGATTCAAAAACATGGTGGGTTCGGCCAAACTCCAGCGTATGGCCCGCAAGCCCAGAGCTGGGTTCAAAGTGGCCTGCGCGCCGCGGGCACTGGCGTCAAGCGGCTTGTCCGCACCGATGTCAACGGTTCGAATGGTGACAGGCAAGCCATTCATGCCCTCGACAGCAGCACGATAGGCTTCGTACTGTTCTTGCTCATCGGGCAACGTTGCGATGCCCTTTTTGGCACGCCCCATGAACAAAAACTCACTGCGAAACAAGCCAACACCAACCGCACCAGCGGCCAGCGCTGCATCGGTATCTGCAGGCAACTCAATGTTCGCCAACAGTTGAATGCTCTCGCCATCCATAGTGACCGATGGGGTGTGACGCAAGCGCCCTAGGCGCTCGCGCTCAAGCACGCCTTCTCTTTGCTTGAACGCATATTCGTCAAGCAAAATGCCCGATGGTTCAACCACAACCACGCCAGCGTCGCCGTCGATCACCACCCAGTCATCTTGTTTGATCACTTGGCTGGCCGACCTTGCGCCCACCACGGCAGGGATGTCGAGGCTGCGCGCCACGATCGCAGTATGCGAGGTCTTGCCCCCGACGTCCGTAACAAAGCCTGTGAAAACGCTTTGCTTGAACTGCAATAAATCGGAGGGGCTCAAGTCATGGGCCACCAAAATCAATGGCGCATCGTCTTGCGCGGTCGCTTTTGACGAGGCCTCGACCAACCCATGGGCCTCGCCAGAGAGTGCTGCCAGCAAACGCTCAACAAGTTGTGCAACATCTGCCTTGCGCTCTCGCAGGTAAGGGTCTTCCATTTCGTCGAACTGACGACTCACCACCCCCAGCTGCGAAGTTAGCGCCCACTCTGCGTTGTAACGCCGCTCGACGATCCAATCGCGAACACCCTCAGACATGGTCTGATCCTGCAACAACATCAGTTGCACATCTAACAATGCAATCAACTCCGAAGGTGCATCGGCAGCAGGCAAAGTGGCGACGTGCTCCTTGACACGCTCAATTTCGGCAATCACAGTATCGCGCGCTCGGAGCAAGCGCGACATCTCCGCTCCGATTTCGTCTGGAGCAATCAAGTAGTGGCGCACATCCAAGTGGCTGGCGCCAATGACCACGGCTCGCCCAACCGTGACCCCGCGCGAAACGGCTTGGCCATGGATGGCAAAGCTCATTCGCCTTCTCCAAATTTGTCCTCAAACAACGCGCTGATGGCATTTAAGGCTTGGACCTCGTCCTCTCCATCACATTCCAACTCAACGACAACGCCGAGGCCTGCAGCCAACATCATGACGCCCATGATGCTCTTGGCATTGATGCGCCGCTCGCCTCGCGCGAGCCACACGTCACAGCTGAACTGGCCCGCTAGCTTCGACAGCTTGGCAGATGCGCGCGCGTGCAAGCCCAGTTTATTGCTGATGGTGATGCTGGTTTTGACCATTTTCAACTCGCCTTGTTTGATGTTGTGGGGCGACTGCGCCCACCGCTATAACACCCTGGGTGCCTCCAGCGACCGCACGGCTCACCAAGGTATCCAGTGGTTCACTGCGGTATGTCACGGCTCGCATCAGCATCGGCAAATTGACACCCGTGACAAGCCTGGATTGAACACCATCCGTGAGTAAAGCCGCTACGTTGCAGGGTGTGCCACCAAACACGTCGGACATCACCAAGACCTCATGGGCCCCGCTGGCTTGGACTTGAGCTTTGGCGGCAGCCATGGTTTGCTCAGGTGGCTCGTCGGCAAGAACATCCAGCACCAAAAGCTCTTTTGCTTCGTCAGGGAATACATGCGACACACACTCTCGCAAGGCTGAAGCCAAGGGCGCATGGGCGATCACGAAAAGGGTAACCATGCCTCCATTATGTGTCAGCCAACCCACTCACGCGGAGATCGAACCCCGCAGGGGTGTCATCACTTAGACAAAGTGAGGCCCTCAAAGAACTCATCAAAGTCTTTGTTCAATGTAAGTGGGGCATAAGTGGCGAGCTGTATCAACCACTTTCCGTCTTGGAAATATCGGTACTCAATCCGAATGCGCTCACGCTGATTTCGCCCCTCTCCTTGCCACCGCCAGGCTTGCTTGGCCCCAGCAGACTGAATGGGTTGAGGCGGCTTTGGGTTTTGCACCCTGGCGCTGGCTTGGCTCGCCGTCAACCAGTCGCGCCATGCCATAGCCTGCTTTTGAGGATCCTCTACAGGGAGCCAAGCCACAGCATAGGTCACACCATTGAGCTCACAGCTGCGCATCTCAAGTTGCACCTGTTGCCCGAGGAATGGAACTGTGCGCGCCGCCTCTTCAGGCTTGCAAGGGATCATGCCCGTGACACCCCATTGGTAAAGCGTAATCACGCGCCAGTTTTCGGCTGGGCTGCAAGCGAGCAATAGCGCACCCACACACCCCAACATCACAATTCTCAACAGCTTCATCATGTCCCGCGAGCGTCGCTCGACCCCATTTTCTTGAACCACAATTTCCATATGATGCCAGCAACCTCTACCCCTGTGACTCAATCGCCACTATCTGGCGTTCGCGTGCTTGATCTGTCGCGCGTTTTAGCCGGCCCTTGGTGCACCCAGACTTTGGCAGATTTGGGTGCGGATGTGATCAAAGTTGAGCGCCCCAAGGTGGGCGATGACACACGCACCTGGGGCCCTCCATTTTTGCATCATTCAGACGGCTCCCCTTCCCAAGAGTCAGCCTACTATTTGTGCGCCAACCGGAACAAACGCTCGATTTGTTGCGACATCGCCAGCCCGGAGGGTCAAGCATTGATTCGCGACTTGGCAAAAGTTAGCGATGTTTTCGTCGAAAACTATAAGGTCGGTGACATGGCTCGTTACGGGCTTGATTTTGCTTCGCTGCATGAAATCAACCCCAAGTTGGTTTATTGCTCGGTGACGGGCTATGGGCAAGTCGGGCCCTACAGCAAAAGGGCTGGCTATGACTACGCCATACAGGGCACCGGTGGCTTGATGAGCATCACCGGTGAGCGCGA